>Ga0193743_1002574_pt1 | contig 12669 bp, 13 predicted proteins | sample L2c2metaG_FD_143038 | JGI IMG/M metagenome (GOLD analysis project Ga0193743, IMG submission 143038) | Soil microbial communities from a riparian zone of the East river system, Colorado, United States - L2c2 | ecosystem: Environmental > Terrestrial > Soil > Riparian zone | place: USA: East River... | reverse complement strand
GCGCGACACACAATGCGGGCGTGGTGGGAGCGGTGAAGTTTCGTCCGCGGCTGGTGGTCTTCGATCACTGCAGGCATGTGCGGATGGAGGGAGTGACGGTCGAGAATTCGCCGAGCTGGCAGGTGGTGCCGTACTACACGGATGATATGACGATTCGGAATGTGCGGATTCTGGCTCCGCCGCACTCGCCGAATACGGATGCGATCGATCCGTTCAGCTCGTCGAATATGGTGATCGACCATGTGTATGCGGATGTGGGGGACGACAATATCGCGATCAAGAGCGGGATTATCAACTCGCCGGGGCCGGATGAGCCGAGCAGGAACATCACGATTACGGACTGCGAGTTCCTGCATGGACATGGGCTTTCGATCGGGTCGGAGATTGCGGGCGGAGCAAACAATATTCATGCGGAGCGGATTCACTTCAAGGGGACGGATCAGGGAATCCGCATCAAGGCGAATCGCGACCGCGGCAACCAGGTCTTCAACATCAGCTTCAAGGACATCACGATGGAGGATGTGAAGACGTCGATCCTGATCAGCGAATACTACCCGAAGGTGCTGCCGGAGGGCGATGTGGCGCCTGCTCCGGTGACCCGGCTGACGCCGTTCTTTCACGACATCACGATTGAGAATGTGAAGTCGGTGAAGAGCGGGATGGCGGGAGTGATTGTGGGACTGCCGGAGTCGCCGGTGAAGAATGTCGTGCTGGAGAACGTGAACATCGCGGCGGAGAAGGGGATGACGATCGCCTTTGCCGATGTGAAGGGATCGGGGGTGCATGTGGTTGCCTCTACCGGAGAGGCGATGACGGTGGCTCCGAGCGCGAAGGTAGATATCAAGTAGAAGTCAGGCATCAGCAGCTGGAGAGAGCGCGGCCTGGACTTCGGCAGCGCTTTTTCCTGTGATGCGGAGGACTTTGCTTCGGCTGGACGCTCCGGTGAGGAGAGCGACTCGGGATTGCGGGAGGCTGAGGCTCTCAGCGATGAACGCGATCAGGGCGTCGTTGGCTCGTCCGTCGATGGGAGGAGCGTTGAGAGTTACCTTAAGGGAGTCGGCGTGAAGGCCGGTGACGGCATTTTTCTTCGCTCCGGGATGGACGCGTACGGAGAGGGTGCAGCCGTCGGGAGTATCGCGGGTGAAGTTCATGGCTGCGAAGGTGGAGGGTAGGTGCGTTTGCCGAAGATGGCGGTGCCGACGCGGACGCAGGTGCTGCCCTCTTCAATGGCTACGGCGAAGTCGTTGGACATGCCCATGGAGAGCTGCGTGAGGCTGGGATGCGTCTTGAAGGCTTCGTCGCGGAGGCTGCGCAACTGGCGGAAGTAGGGTCGCGCGGTCTCGGCGTCTTCGGACCAGGGCGGGACGGTCATCAGGCCGACGACTTCGATGGACTCGAGGTCGCGCATGGCGTCGAGGAGCACGGGCAGCTCTTCGGGAGCGATGCCGTGCTTGGACTCCTCGTGCGAGAGCTTGACTTCGATGTGGATGGGGAGGCGTTTGTGGAGCGCCTTTGCTGCGGTATCGAGGCGGCTGGCGATACGGAGGGAGTCGACGGCGTCGATGGCGTCGAAGAGCTCGGCGGCCTTGTTGGTCTTGTTGGACTGGAGGGGGCCGATGAGGTGAAAGCTGGCTCCGGCGAGCTCGCTCGTTCGGGCCGATTTCTGCTCATACTCCTGCACGCGGTTCTCGCCAAAGAGGCGCTGGCCGGCGGCGTAGGCCTCGAGGATGGCCTCGACGGGATGGACCTTGCTGACGGCCATCAGTTGGATCTCGTTTTCGTTGCGGGCCGCCTTTTTCGCGGCTCGGGCGATCTCGTCGTTCAGTCGTGCGATGTTTTCTGCGATGCTCATCTTATGAGCATCTTACTTGCTGCACCGAATTAATTTCACGGAGACAGGCAACGAACATGTGGACCATCCTTCTGCTTATTGGCTCGAATATCTTTATGACCTTCGCGTGGTACGGACACTTGAAATACCGCGAGGTCTCGTTGTGGAAGGTGATCGTGGTGAGCTGGTCGATTGCGTTCTTTGAGTATTGCCTGCAGGTTCCGGCCAACCGCATCGGAGCGCGGACGTTTACTCCGGACCAGCTGAAGGTGATCCAGGAGGTGATTACGCTTTCAGTGTTCGGAGTGTTTTCGGTGTTCTACTTTGGCGATCACCTGCGGTGGAACCACGCAGTGGCGTTCTGTTGCCTGATTGCGGGAGCGTTTTTCATGTTTCACAAGTTCTAGCCACTGGATGCGCTGCTAACATCGTCTGCATGTTCCGCACTGCTCTGCTTTTACTCACTACGCTTCCATTGGCTGCACAGGCTCAGCCTAAGATTCTGGTCACGATCGACAAGACAGCCGCGGGTGAGGGAGCCCTGACGGGCCGGCTAATTGTGGCGATCTCGCGGAATGCGAAGGAAGAGCCCAGGATGCAGATCGACGAGTCCTATGAGTCGCAGCAGATCTTCGGGATGGATGTCAGGGACGCGAAGCCGGGAGTTCCGATTGTTCTGGAGGATGCGAACTCGTTCGGCTACCCGATCCAGCATCTGCGCGACCTGCCTGCCGGGGAGTACACGGTGCAGGCCGTCTTCAATCGCTACGAGGAGTTTCATCTGGGGAGCGGAAAGACGGTGCTGCTGCCTCCGGACAAGGGCGAGGGACAGCACTGGAACCGCAAGCCCGGCAACCCGATGAGCAAGCCTGCGAAGGTGAGCTGGTCGCCGGGCGGCGAGCTTCGCATCGACGCGAACGCGGTGATTCCTCCGGTTGCGGCTCCGGAAGCGGACACGAAGTATCTTCGCCATGTGCGTATCCGTAGCGAGATGCTCTCGCGGTTCTGGGGGCGGGATATGTATCTGTCGGCGATCGTGCTTTTGCCGGAGGGGTACGATGCGCATCCGGGGACGCACTACCCGACGGTGGTGTACCAGGATCACTTTCATTCAAACTTTTCGGCCGTTGGATGGCGGGAGACACCTCCCGGGCCGGAGGTGAAGGGCCGCGAGGCCTTCCGGGCGAAGTGGCAGTATGCCTTCTACCAAGCGTGGACCAACGGCACGCTGCCACATGTTCTGCTGGTGGAGCCGCAGCATGCGAATCCTTACTATGACGACTCGTATGCGGTGAACTCGGCCAACGTGGGGCCGTACGGCGATGCGATCACGCAGGAGCTGATTCCCGCGGTGGAGAAGCAGTTTCGCGGGATCGGACAGGGATGGGCGCGCGCGACGTATGGGGGAAGCACGGGAGGATGGGAGGCTCTGGCCTCACAGGTGTTTTATCCGGACTTTTATAACGGCACATGGGCACTGTGCCCCGACCCGGTCGACTTTCATTCCTATCAGGTAACGAACCTTTATGACGACGAGAATGCCTATACGCGCAAGGGGCCGTTTACGACGATTGAGATTCCCTCAGACCGGCGTGGCGACGGCAAAATTACGGCGCAGATGGCGCAGGTGAACCATTACGAGCTTGCGCTGGGAAGCCATGGGCGCTCGGGCGAGCAGTATGACATCTGGCAGGCGGTGTACTCCCCGCAGGGCGAGGATGGGTATCCGGCGCCGGTGTATGACAAGCTGACGGGCGCGATTGACAAAAAGGTAGTCGGGTACTGGCACGATCACTACGATCTGGACGCGATCCTGATGCGTGACTGGGAGACACTAGGGCCGAAGCTTGAAGGTAAGCTGCATATTGCGGTGGGAGACAGCGATACATACTTTCTCAATAACGCGGTGTATCTGCTGGAGGAGAACCTGAAGAAGACGCGCCATCCGCACTCGGATGCGACGTTCGATTTCGGTCCGCGTCAGCCGCATTGTTACACCGGAGCACGGCCAGACTGGGACGAGAGCCAGGGAGCGGACCTGAACCAGAGAGTGCTTCCCCTGATGGTGCGGCATATGGTGGAGACAGCTCCGAAGGGCGCGGATGTGGAGAGCTGGCGATATTAGCCAGCTCTCGCTCTTCAGCGTCCGTGCTCTTCGAGATATTTCTCTACTTCAAGGGCGGCCATGCAGCCTGAACCGGCGGCGGTGATGGCCTGGCGGTAACGGCGGTCCTGGATGTCTCCGCAGGCGAAGACGCCAGGGATGATCTCTCCGTTGAGCGTGGTGAAGACGTTGTTGGTGGTCTTGATGTAGCCGTCTTCATCGAGATCGAGCAGGCCGGTGAAGGCTCGGGCGTTGGGCTCGTGGCCGATGCCGAGGAACATCGCCGAGACGGGCAGGACCGACTCCGCGCCAGCCCTGTTCTTGAGGCGCAGGCCCTTGACGTCCTTCTCTTCAACGCCGAGTACCTCTTCGACGATGGTCGAGGAGAGGAACTGAATCTTGGAATGTGCCACGGCGCGCTCGAACATGATCTTGGAGGCGCGAAAGTTTTCGCTGCGGTTGATGATAGTCACCTTGGTGGCGAAGCGGGTGAGGAAGAGCGCCTCTTCCATGGCGGAGTCACCGCCGCCGATGACGGCGATCTCCTTGCCGGAGAAGAAGAAACCGTCGCAGGTGGCGCAGGAGCTGACGCCGTGGCCGATGAGGGCCTGTTCGCTGGGCAGGTTGAGCCAGCGGGCGCTGGCGCCGGAGGCGATGATCAGCGAGCGCGTATGGATGGTCTCCTTGCCGATGTTGAGGGCGAAGGGACGTTTGGAGAGATCGATCGAGTTGAGGTGGGCCATGCGCAGCTCGGCGCCGAAGCGGGTGGCTTGCTTCTTCATGTTCTCGATCAGCTCGGGACCCTGGATTCCTTCGGGCCAGCCGGGGAAGTTTTCCACCAGAGTGGTGATCGAGAGCTGTCCTCCGGGCTCGTGGCCCTCGAGGACCAGGGGCTTGAGATTCGCCCGCGCGGTGTAGATGGCAGCAGTCAGGCCCGAGCATCCCGATCCAAGGATGACAGTGTCGCGTGTCGTGTTTTCGCTCATAAGCTTCCTTAGTGTAAATGCGTGGGCGGTCAAAAGGATGCAAACGGCTCTAATGGGGCGAAGGGCAGCTCGAGCGCATCTACAATGAAATCATGGCAAATTTAACGCTGGTGTACGGAATGAGGCTGCTGCCGGCCGATGAGATCGCCCGGGTGGGCGATGCTCCGATCGAGTTGAAGAACGGCAACCAGGCGCAGGTTACGATGCATGTGCTGGAGGGAAGCCGGGAGCAGATCGAGGCCCAGCTTCGTATGAGCCTGGACGCTTTCTTCGATTTTTATCCCGAGATCTAGTCCCTGAAGCTGTTCTCTAAGCGGTGACGAGAGGCCCCTGGGGTTTCTGCTGGTACATCCTCTGGTCGGCAAGACGGCGGAGGAGGATCTCGTCGGTGGTGTCGTCGGGGTAGATTGCCACGCCGACACTGCCGGTGACGGAGAAGGTTTCGTCGTCCATCTCGAAGGGGTGCTGGAGGGTCTCGACGACCCGGGTGGTGGCGATCTCGACGATTCTCGAGGTCGGTAGATTGCTGGGGAGATTGGTGGTGACGACGATGAACTCGTCGCCGCCGAGCCGGGCGAGGGTGTCGGAGGAGCGGATGACCTTCTGGAGGTTATTGGCGACGTGCTGCAGCAGACGGTCGCCTGCCTCGTGACCCCGGGTGTCGTTGACGGTTTTAAAACCGTTCAGGTCGATCATGGTGACGGCGATGCGTGAGCCGTTGCGCTGAGCCTGCTTGATCGCTTCCTCTATCTTGTCTTCAAAGTAGCGCCGGTTGGGAAGTCCTGTGAGCTGGTCGTGCAGAGCGAACCACTCGTTGGTCGCGACCTGCCGCTCGAGCAGGACCAGCAGCATGCCGATGGTGACCAGGAACTTCTGCCAGTTCCAGATCTCGGCCGCGACATTGGTGTACTGGGGCCGGTTGGAGACCCAGGAGTGGAAGAGAAAGACGAAGGACCAGGTGAGGAATCCGAGGATGATGGCGATTCGGCCCAGACTCTTTTTCGGCAGGCACATCGAGAAGATGATGGCCGCTGAGAGGTACAGCAGGAAGAGGGGGAAGTAAGCCGCATCGCGAAACATGTGGGCCGAGGCGAAGTAAAAAGTGGGAACCCAGAAGAGAGACTGGACGAGGATCAGCCACCATGCATTGCCCAGCCGGTAGGTCCGGCTCAGCAGAAAGGGAGTGACGACACCGAGGACTAGCCCGCATGCTGCAACGGCGTAGTAAGGTCCAGGGTCGCGCGCGTCGAGGGCGTAGATGGTCTCCATCAGGGCCAGGGTGAAGGCGGTGAGTCCCAGGTAGATCTGCGTGGCGCGTCGCGGGAAGAGTGTTTTGGACGCGGCCCAGAGAAAGATGATTCCGGCGGCGAGGTAGGAGTCGAGCGCCACGACGTGCATGGGGATGTGGAGTGGGCCGGAGGGCTGATAGAGGGAATGAGCGATAGCCTCCAAAAAGATGAACAGGAGCCCGAGCATCCAGAGCCCGACGTCCTCCTGCAGATGACGGCGGCGCAGAAAGTGCAGGATGGTCAGCAGAGTGGCCATCGCGGCCAGATCGGGCAGCAGTTCAATGTTCATCGGCCCTCTTCCGGGCGAGGCATCCGTAAGTTCATGTGTATCTGGACTCTACACAGATTCTAATCTTGCAGCCCTTCGGAAGGCGCGAATGATTTTCGACGATCAGGTGGTCATAATGCAAGAAAGGGATTGAAGGTCCGACCTGCCGCTATGACTCGCCGAGGGCTGCCAGCTGCTGCCGGCTGGGCGGAGGTGTCATGAGGCTGACGACGATCAGGCAGAGGAGAGAGGCGATCAGAGCGGGGAAGATGGCGTCGCGATGTCCGATGGCTGCCGGCAGGAGGGGAGAGACCCAGTCCCAGGAGACCGTAACCGCTGTGCCGACGGCGATGCTTGCAACAGCGGCGGTCGCGGTGGCTCGCCGCCAGAAGAAGGCGGCCATGATGACGGGTGTAAGGGCCGCCGAGTAGATCGTGTAGGCGTAGAGAACCTTCTTCAGGACAGATTCGGTTCCGAGCGACTGGGCGAGGGACCAGATGCCCAGCAGGACGACCATCAGCCGGCTGACGATGAGGATCTTTTTGTCGGAGGCCCGGGGGACCAGGTAGCGGACGTAGATGTCGTTGACGAGGTTGGTGGCCGGAGAGAAGAGCCAGTTGTTGGCCGTGGAGATAATCTTGGCGAAGATGGCCCCCATCAGTAGTGCTCCGAGGAGGCGAAGGGCGGGGGAGGCGTCGCTGAAGCCATGCAGGCCGCAGTAGGCCAGGATCTCTCGGGGGGTTTTGCTGACCTCGCCGGTGGGGAAGAGGGCGGAGCCGGTTACGGCGATGGCAACGATCACTGTCTCAAGAATGACGGTTCCGATGATCCAGCCGACGACAGCGTGCCGGGCGGCCTTCTCGGACTTTGCGGAGAAGAACTTCTGATACATGGACTGGTTGCCGAGCAGAAGGAGGCAGGTGGGAAGGAACAGTTCGAGGCACTGGATGAAGCTGAGCTCGCCGAAGAGCTGGAAGTGAGTTGCGGGCAGGGCGGCATGGACGGCATGCCATCCGCCTGCATGATGAATCAGCACGGGGAGAGCGAGACACAGGGTGACTGAGGCAAGCAGGCCGATGAAGAGGTCCATGTAGGCCACAGAGGACATCCCCGCGATCATCGTAAAGAGGATTACGAACGCAGCCAGGATATAGCGGCCGAGGATGGGTGTGATTACCTGAGGAAAGATCAGGTGCAGAATGTCGCCGCCGCCGATGAACTGGTAGCTGGTGATGGCGGTGTAGGTGAGCAGGATGGCGATGACGCCGAGGACGCGGGCCGTCTGGTTGTATCGGGTCTCGAGGAGGTCGGGGATGGTGAACTGGGCAAACTTACGCGCGCGCGGCGCGATGAAGTAGATCAGCAGGAGTGCAGCCCATCCCCCGCCCGCCTGCCAGAGAGCGACGAAGCCGTGTTTGTAGGCGTTCTCCGCTCCGCCCAGCAGCGATCCTGAACCGATCCACGAAGATAGCAGCGTGAAGATCAGTACAAAGGCTGGAAGCGATCGTCCGGCGACCAGATAGTCTGCCTTGGTCTTCACCTTTCTCAGGCGGGCCAGCGAAACAGTAAGCAGGATGAGGACGATAACCGCAAGGACAGAGGCGTATAGGTTCATGAAGTATGGGGAAGATTGTAGTCTTTCTATGAGCTTCAGAGGAGGGAAGGTGCTGAGGTTCTTGTAGTTATGGTCTTTTTCCATAGGGCCGACATGGGTAACAGGCCTGATGTGAGCCCGGCCATGCCAGATACCGGCTATGGGGTCCTGGTAAGCAGGGAAGCGGGAAGGTCCTTCTCAGCGGCGGCAGCTTCGATCTCGCTATTGATCTCCGCACCCAGCAAGAGCATGAATCCGGTGATGTAAAACCACATCAGCAGAATGATGACGGCGCCCAGCGACCCATAGGTGATGGAGTAGAAGTTGAAATAGTGCAGGTAGAGGCGGAATCCGAGCGAGACGAGGAGCCATGCAAGGATGCCAATGGCTCCGCCGGGTGTCAGCCAACGCCAGCGGCGCGTGCGGACTCCCGGCGCCCAGTAGTAGATGACGGCGAAGCATAAGGTAAGCAGGGCTGTAGCGACGATCCAGGCGATAAGCCGGACGATGACAGACAAGAGGACTGAGAAGAAGTGATTTGAAATACGCGCGTGAGCGAGCGCGGCGAAGAAGTCCCCACCCAACATGGCCCCGAGCGTGAGCGTGGCAAGGACCGAGAGCAGGATGGTGATACCGATGGCGGAGAGCCGGGCGCGGAAGTAGGAGCGCTGGTCGCGAACCCTGTAGACGGTATTGAGTGCATCCTGAATGGCAGAGATTCCAACGGAGGCCGACCAGATGGAGGCGATGAGACCGAAGGTAAGCTTGCCTCGAGTGGCATGAGTAGTGGTTTCATTAAAAGTCGTAAGGACCATGCCGAGCGCTGAGGTAGGGACTACCAGAGCGAGATACTCCAACAGTTTTAAGTAGATGGTGGAGGCGGAGCGAGCGGCGAGCCCAAGAATGGAGCTGGCACTGAACAAGGTGGGGAAGAGGGCGAAGAGGAAATAAAAGGCAAGCTCGGCGGCGCGGCCCAGGAGGTTGTCGTCGATCAGGGCTCGCCACGTACGCTTCGCGATAACCCGGGGAGGGATGCCCTGGAGGTTCCACAGCGACCGCAAGGGCGAAAGAGAAACAGTCGCCCATATACGTTGTTGCCGGGGATCGGAGCTGCGTTCGGTCTGAGAGAGGAAGGCCATGCAAACGCATTCCTTTTTTTCGAAGTCTTTAAAACGACTGCCTGCATGAAGCGGTAGACTCCGTTCGGAACGATAGATGCCGAAACCTGCTCCAACAGTCGCATCATGGAACCTGTGAAAGGCATCTAGTTACTATGCGGACGAGGCAAGGTTCTGTGAACAGGCTGTGGCAGCGCAGGCCATTTGCAGTGAAGAAGATGGGGCAGCTTCTGCGGCTGGTGCGCGAGAGCCACGAGCAGCCCATGACGGGCGAGTCGAGGCAGGCTGAGCTTGTCACGCCCGGCGAGCTGGGCGTGACCTTCATCGGGCACTCCTCGTTTTTTCTACAGATCGGTGGGCGAAACGTACTGGTCGATCCCGTCTTTGCTACGCGGCTGGTGGTCCTTCGCCGACAGCGACGTCCGGGGATCCTGGTGGAAGAGATGCCTCCGATCGACCTGGTTCTGGTGACTCACGCGCATATGGATCATCTCGATATCTCCTCCCTGCGGCGTATCGTCCGGGCTGCGCGGAGGCTTCGGGGCCGTGGTCCGGAGATTGTGGTGCCGCATGGCGTGGACGACCTGGTCTCGCAGCTCGGTTTTCGGAGGATCTACACCCTGAAGTGGTGGCAGAGCATTGAGATTGCCGGACTTCACATTACGATGACCCCCTGCCAGCACTGGGGAGCGCGAATGTTCAACGACACGCATCGGGGCTATGGCGGCTATGTGATCGATTCGGGCCGTCAGTCGGTGTATCACTCCGGCGACACAGGCTATTTCGAAGGTTTCGCCGAGATCGGCCGCCGCTTCACCCCCACGGTCGCTCTGCTTCCGATCGGAGCGTATTTCCCCGACACTTATCTGGCGGTCCACACTTCTCCGGAAGAGGCTTTGCGCGGGTTCGCCGAGGTAGGCGCGAAGTGGATGGTGCCCATGCACTATGGGACCTTTCGGCTGGGACGCGAGCCGATGGACGAGCCGGTGCAACGGCTTCGCGCGGAGGCCAGGCGGCTGGGCGTTGAGGACAAGGTGCAGATCCTGGAAGAGGGAGAGATTTTTCGTCTCTAGCCGCGTGCGCTCGTTTCTAATCTCCAGCGTTTGCCGGGATTGATTGCAGGCGCGAGAGATGCCTGAGCTTGTCAGGATTTGTGATGATGTAGATCGCCGAGATGAGACCGCCCTCCGTATCAATCGTGACCACTGAGTGGGGCTCTCCCTCAAGGTAATTGATCACGCCGGGCTCGCCATTGATCTGAACCAGTCTGCGAACCAGTGTCTTTGGAACAAAGCGTTGCAGGCCACCCACGATTCCCCTTCCGACCTTTTCGGCGCCCCGAACTTCATTGGGAACAGCTGCGGCCTTGCCGCCTCCGTCGGAACGAAGAACCACATCTTCGGTCAGCAGACTGAGTAAACCCGAGACATCTCCGGTTCCGGTTGCTTTCAGGAAGCTCTCCAGCAGCGCATCATGATTGGGTTGAGTCGCCCGAAAACGTGGACGCGGGATGGAGATGTGTTGCTTTGCGCGTTTCAGGATCTGCCGGCAGTTGGCTTCGTTCTGCTCGACGATAGACGCAATCTCTCGATGTTCGTATTCGAAGACCTCTTTCAAGAGGAATACGGCGCGCTCCATCGGTGTGAGCCGCTCCAGCAGAACGAGAAAGGCCATCGAAAGCGACTCGTCCACCCTGATGAGATGGAAAGGGCCATCTTCAGAATCGGTTACGACAGGTTCCGGAAGCCAGAGACCAGCGTATTCCTCTCGTTGAACCCGGGCCGATTGAAGATGATTGATGCAGAGTCTGCTGAGGATCGTGACAAGGTAAGCTCGGGGTGATCGGATCTCTTCTTCGCTGGTTGTATGCCATCGCAGAAATGTCTCCTGCAGGATGTCCTCTGCATCGGCCACACTTCCGAGCATTCGATAGCCGATTGAAAACAAAAGACTGCGGTGTTGATTAAAGAGCGCGAGTCGCCCCGATCGTTCTAAACCGCCGGAATGTTCTTCTGATTGCGGCACCTTGCGGCTTACATTCATCGTCCCCGCTTCCATCCGAATCGAACTGGTCGTCGCAAGCAGGCTCATTCGGGTCGTGTCGCTGCTGTCTTCAGGACAACGAGCAGGCCTCAGCGTAATAAAGAAGAGATGTAGTCAAGCCGGCCTATGTCACATTTTTAATCTTCCATCGGTCTTCATTGCAGAGAAGTACATATCACGATGGAGGGGTTCCTGTGGCGATGGGCAGACTATTGCGTTTGATCCTGGTGGTAAGCGTTATAACGATGGTGGTCCAGGCGACATTTGCGGGACGGATGCTGGGAGGGGATGGCAGGTCACTGAGCCTGCATGAGCTTACCGCCAAGGTTCTTGTCCTGTTGGGGGTCGCTCAGGTGCTGGTTGCTCTTGCCCTGTTTTTCAAGAAGCAATGCCCACCGTGGGTTCCGATTGCAAGCTTTGGTCTTCTGGCCGCCGAGGTCACGGAGTTCGCCGCCGGGCACCTTCACCATGTAGCGATCCACGTACCGCTGGGACTCGCTATCTTCGGAGGCGCGGTCCGGCAGTTGATCTGGGCAGTTGGCGAGAGAAGAACAGAAGAGTCTACGGCCTGACAGCTCCATGTCTGGGAAGATGAGGAGAATGTGTTCCTAACCTTACTAGGCGACGATCCACGCGATAAAGAGGATAGCCAGCAGAACGGTTGCAACGACAGGCTGTCGAGGCTTCCGTGCTCCTGGTCGGTCTCGAAACTCGGGATCGGCCAGAGCCGTGCCTGGAAACGCGAGGCTGCCAAGCTGGGAGACCCAATAGAGGGATGCCGTAATAATGGCCGCATTCACGAAACGGAAACGCCACAAAAAGAGCAGTGACGAGAGACCAAGCAGAGATCCAAGAAGCAACGTCTGCGCATTGTGAAACTTGGCATGAGGCGGCCAGCGCGGGTTAAAAACATGAGTCTCATTCCAATCAAAGACATAAGCCAGAAATGACGTCACAACTGCTACGAATGTGACGAGCCAGTATGCCAGGTGCAGCTTCATCTTCCCTCCGGTTTCGATGCGCACTCGTACACTTGTGCATCCAACCAATTAAGACAAAGAAGGGTGTGGACGCGTGACAGCGGAGGCTGTTCGCCTGTCTCACCCGGCCTCACAAATCGACTAGACTCGAACTGTTATGACTACTTCACGAAATGCTGCGGCAAATGCAAAGGCAAGTGGAACGTTTTCTATCGGCGGAGATATGCCGGTCCATCGGCTGGGGTATGGCGCCATGCGCATTACCGGCAAAGGGATCTGGGGCGAGCCCAAAGACCCTGAGGGCGCGAAGAAAGTTTTGCGTAGCGCCGTCGAGCTTGGAGTGAACTTCATCGACACGGCGGACTCCTACGGTCCGGAGGTAAGCGAGCGATTGATTGGCGAGGCACTGGCTCCTTATGCGAAGGGCGTGGTCATCGCGACCAAGGCGGGACTTAC
>Ga0193743_1002573_pt1 | contig 12672 bp, 12 predicted proteins | sample L2c2metaG_FD_143038 | JGI IMG/M metagenome (GOLD analysis project Ga0193743, IMG submission 143038) | Soil microbial communities from a riparian zone of the East river system, Colorado, United States - L2c2 | ecosystem: Environmental > Terrestrial > Soil > Riparian zone | place: USA: East River... | reverse complement strand
TCAGCCCCTTGCCGCCGTCGACCGTGCCCAGGGCAAGCCCGCCGAAAAACACCCAGCGGCCGCCGGACAGGTAGGACTGACGCTCGTACATCAGCCGCCACCGGATCCCGTGGCCGGCCAGCCAGGCCACGATCTCGGCGCTGTCCTCGACCAGGATCCGGGTCATTGCCGGGTCGCAGTGCCCTTCGGTCAGCCGGTGCATGTCCTCGGTGAACTGCTCGGCGGTGTACGGCTCGAGCACCGTGTCCGCCAAGCGGTCCTGGGTGATCTTGTCGTCGACCAGCTCCCGAAGCTGTTGCCCGCCGCCCGCGCCGTCATGGACGACCCGGAACGCCCCGGCCGTGTAGAAGGAGTTTCCGCCGGCCTCCTCGGGCGCACCCTTCTCCAGGACCAGCACCCGGGCACCGCTCTCCCGGCTCGCATGCGCGGCGCAGAACCCCGCGTTGCCGCCGCCCACGACCACGACGTCGGTGTCCACGTCTGGGTCCCGCTCACTCATGATCCGGCTCCACCGCGCACCTGGGCTCCTCCTGATGACAACGTCCGCACACAACGGTATACAAAGGTGCACAGAGTTCGTCAAGCGAGCGGAGGGCCGTGGAGCTGGACATCGCCGGGCGGACACCCGCGCCAACCGGTCGAGCCCGGCCCCGGCCCGACCCGGCCATGATCCGCGTCTCGGTGAACGGACGGACGAAAATCGTCTCTCCAGGCACCAAGACAGCGATCACCCCACCCGCCGCGCCGGCAAGCCACGCCGACCGAGCACATCTATGACGGGTCGGCCTCGCCGAGGAACGACTCGACCACTGGCCGGACAAGATCCGCGCGCCGGGTCAGGTCCATGTGCGTCGCGCCGGGGAGCACGGCGAGTTGGGCGTCCGGGATCAGCGAGAACATCTCCGCCGCGTGCTCGATGCGCACGAAGTCGGTGTCACCGAGCATCACCAGCGTCGGCACGGCCACCGCCCGCAGCTCGTCGTCGGTCCAGCCGGTGAACGCGCCGACCATGTTCGAGGTCTTCTCGGCGAACGCCTCGAAGTGGTCCGGGTCGGGAGCGACCCTCTGGTAGTCCTCTCGCATGGAGTTGAAGTCCGTGAACCGCGCGGCTATCTGCTTGGACCAGCACACTCGACAAAAACTCATCGCGTGTCCAGCGCTCGACAGAACGGTGCACTCTCTGTGACCGTCTGTTGGCCGTTTGACAGTGAATCCAGAGACCAATCACAGAAGTAGCCGGAATCGTCGAAAGTGTTATCACCGACGGCCGAAACTGTCTCTGGAGAGGACGAGTAGCAGGTGAATGAGGAAGTTCGACTCAGTCGATTGCGGATCAGCAGGCGGCGGGCCATGTCCCTCGGGGGCACGGTAGGGCTCACCGGCGTCCTGGCGGCATGCGCCGGCGGCTCGACCTCCGCGTCGTCGTCCACGGTGCCGTCGTCCACGGTGCCGTCGTCCACGGCGGCCGCGGCCCCGAGCAGCGCGAGCCCGCCGGCCGGTGCCGATCTCGTCACGATGCTGAATCGGGCCAACACCTGCGCGCTGACCAAGGAGCAGACCCAGGGTCCGTACTGGTTCGACGTGGACAGCATCCGGGCGGACATCCGTGAGGACCGACCAGGAGCGGTGCTGGCCCTCGCGCTGCGGGTGCACGACCTGACCGGGTGCACAGCCGGCGACGCCGCCACCGCCGTGCCGAATGCCGTCGTGGAGATCTGGCACTGTGACGCTGGCGGGGTCTACTCCGGGTTCCAGTCGGCCTCCCAGAGCGCCAGGCAGAACGGGAGGCCCACCGGCCCGCCGCCGGCCCGCGCCACCAGCGAGAAATCAGCTGGTTCCTACAGCATCGGTGACGCCGAGGCCGCCACCACCGACGACGCCACCTACCTGCGTGGTGCCCAGGTCGCGGATTCCCAGGGCATCGTCCAGTTCACCACCGTCTACCCGGGCTGGTACGCCGGGCGGACCACGCACATCCACTGCAAGGTGCACCTGGACAAGAAGACGGTGCTGACCACGCAGCTGTACTTCGAGGACACCGTGTCCCAGCAGGTCTACGGCTCGGCGCCCTATAGCGGGCACACCGGTCGCGACACCACGAACACCAACGACTCGATCTTCGACCGGAGCGGCTTGCTCACCATCCAGCCACAGGGCAACGGCTACCTCGGTGTCGTCAACCTCGGCATCGACGTCTGAGACACGCTCTAGTTCGCTGGCGCCGGCGTGCCCGGAGGAGCGCACCACGTGGTCCCCGGGACCATGACGTACCCGCTGGGACACTGCGGGGGAAGATCCGCGAACGCGGTACCGGTGAGCGCGACGGAGCCCAGTAGCCCCATTGCGGTGACCACGATGCCGGACACGATCCACCTGCGGGCGAGCGACATTTTGACGCCTCCGAACCGTCTGCGGGAATTCCCTCCGCCATAGCTCATTCCGCCGGGCCTATGGCCGACACACGAGACTGCTTAGGAGCCCGACCAGTCCCAATTTACTCCTGAACCACATTCCGTGCACGATGAGCGTTTCACTATCGGTGAGATCCGTACGCCTGGGCACGCGTCGAGATCAGGTCACACTGGGCACCGGTGGGTGGCTCACCACACCGGAGAACGACTTGCCCGGATACCACGGCACGCTCTGCAGCTCGTTGAACCCGGGGATCGTCTCCATGTGCCGCACCATCCGTTCGCGCATCGGCTGGTCAGGGAGTTCGCCGCGCATCGCGCCGAGGTTCTCGGTGAGGTGGTCCGGGTTGCTGGTGGCCGGCAGGGCACACGTGACGGCCGGGTGCGAGACGACGTACTTCAGGAAGAACTGCGCCCAGTTCTGGCAGCCGATATCGGCGGCGAAGTCGGGCAGCGGCGCGTCCCGGACCAGGTTGTGCAGCCGGTGCTTCTCCAGCGGCATGTTGACCATGACCGCGGTGCCCCGCTCGGCGGCCAGCGGCAGGATCCGTTGCTCCGGAAGTCGGTGCTGTATCGAGTAGTGGACCTGGATGAAGTCCAGGTCGCCGGTGCGGATCCAGTGCTCGAGCGCCGGGTAGTAGAGCGGATCGTGGTGGGTGACGCCGAGGTAGCGGATGTGCCCCTCACGCTTGAAGTGGCGCAGGATGGGCACGTTGACCTCGACGTTCACCAGGTTGTGGACCTGCAGGACATCCAGCTGGGCGCGCCACAGCCGGGTCTTGGACTGCTCGAGCTGGCGGCGCGCGTGGCTGAAGTCGCCGAGGTACTCCCCGGTCGCCCAGGTCTTGCCGGTGATGAACAGCCGGTCCGCGATGCCGGCATCGGCCGCCAGGTCGCCGACGTTCACCTCGGCCAGGCCGTAGAGCGGCGAGGTGTCCACCAACCGTCCGCCACCGTTCCAGAACCGGTTGAGCGTCTCCCGGAGGTGCTCGCGCGGCTGGGCCGGGCGTTGGTCGAAGGTCATGAACGACCCCAGGCCGACTACCGGCAGCCGCTCCCGGGTGCGCGGGATCTCCCTGGTGATCACGTCGCCCCCGGGGCCCGGGGCCGGCGGCGCACCCGTTGCCGCCGCGGCGGCCGCCGGCAACTGGCTCTGCGCCGAAGCGCAGCCACCGGCCGACACCAACGCCCCGGTCAGGCCGGTGACCAGAGCGGCCTTCATCACCGTGCGCCGCGACGGCAAGCCGCCGGCGGGAAGGTCTCGGTCGCTCGCGGCTGACATCGCGCTCCTTGTATCGGTCGGCTGCTCCGGGGAGCGGGCCGTTCGATACTCGCCCGGTCGGCGAGCGCGTGTCTTCCAGCTTTGCGGCCGGCATTTCACTTTCGTAGCCGCCGCTGGATCAGTGCTTTGCTCTGCGCACCTCCACGCAACAGGCCCCCGTTGCGTATATGTGCGCAGAGCAAAGCGCGCCCGAAGGCCGTCGGGTCAGCCGCGCTGGGCCAGCCGGTAGGCGTGCGGGGTGGCGCCGGTGATCTTGCGGAACGCGGTGGTGAGGTGGCTCTGGCTGGAGAACCCGACCGCGAGGGCGACCTCGGCGATCGGTCGCCTCGAGCCGGCGAGCAGCTCGGCGGCCCGCTGCACCCGTTGCTCCAGCACGTAGCTGTGCGGCGACCGGCCGGTAGCGCGCTTGAACGCCCGGCAGAAGCGGGAGCGGTCCATGCCGGCGAGTCCGCACAGCCGCTCCAGCCGCAGGTCACCACCCAGCTCGTCGTGAATGTAGCCGATGACGTCGCTGAGTCGGCTGCCGGCGAGCGCCTGCTCGGTGTGCTGCTCGGGCGGCGCCAGGTTCGAGTACCGACGGAGCAGGTGGCAGCTCAGCGCCGTGGTGAGGCTGTCCGCGAACAGCGAGCCGCCGACCCCGCCGGAGACGGCCTCGTCACGCAGCGCGAGCGCGATCTGATGGACGAACGGGTCCGGCCGGTTGGTGAAGCCGACGTACTCGACCCGCTCCGCGCCGCGCACCTGCTCGCCGGCGGCGGCCGCGGCGGCGCGTGCTGGGTCCAGCCGGATGGTGGCGTACTCGATGTGCCCGCCCTGGTGCCAGGCACGCCGCTCCCGGTTCGCGGGCACGAAGGTGACCGCGCCCGGGAAGTCGGCTCCGGCGTACCCGGGGCTGCCTTCGATCACCGCCTCGGTCCGCTCCGTCACGCCGAGGAAGGTGACGAAGAGCAGGTGCTCGGGCAACTGGATCATGCCCTCACCGCCGGCGTCCGGGCTCCATCGGGCGAGCTCCAGTTGTGCACCGGCCCACTCGTGCTCGTGCCAGGACAGCTGTCGGCCGGAGTAGCGGCGAATGGCCTGCACACAGCCAGTGTATGGACCGGCGGGTCAAGATCACTGGACCAGCGCCAGGGCCGGTACTGAGGAGAAATTGTGCATCTTTCTTCATTTGATGCATAGTTTGACAGAGCGGCCACCGAGGTTGAGGAGTTCGACATGACCGGTCAAGACGGGTCGCTGCCCCTGGACGGGATCACCGTCGTGGCCTGCGAACAGGCTGTCGCGGCGCCGTTGGCCACCCGGCACCTGGCCGACCTCGGCGCTCGGGTGATCAAGGTGGAGCGACCGGGCTCGGGCGACTTCGCCCGGGGCTACGACGAGACCGTGTTGGGCATGTCCAGCCACTTCGTCTGGCTGAACCGCTCCAAGGAGAGCCTCGCGCTGGACCTCAAGCAACCCGGCTCGGTGCAGACCGTGCTGCGGCTGCTGGAGCGGGCGGATGTGTTCGTGCAGAACTTCGCCCCCGGCGCGGCCGAACGCCTGGGGTTGGGCGCGGCGGCGCTGCGGCTCCACTTCCCCCGGTTGGTCACCTGCTCGATCTCCGGGTACGGCTCGGACGGGCCCTACCGGGACGCGAAGGCCTACGACCTGCTCATCCAGTCCGAGGCCGGGCTGGTATCGGTCACCGGCACCGAGGAACAGCCGGCCAAGAGCGGTATTCCGGCGGCCGACATCGGCGCGGGGATGTACGCCTTCTCCGGCATCCTGGCGGCCTTGTACGAGCGGGAACACACCGGTGTCGGCGCGGAGATCGAGGTGAGCCTGTTCGACGCGCTCACCGAATGGATGGGCTTCCCGCTGTACTACGCGGGCTACGGCGGCGAACCGCCCCGGCGGACCGGCGCCGACCATCCGGCGATCGCGCCCTATGGCACCTTCAGCGCCGGCGATGGCAGCGAGATCGTGTTGGCGGTGCAGAACGAGCGGGAGTGGGTAGTGTTCTGCGAGCGGGTGTTGGAACGCGGTGACCTCGCCACCGACCCCCGGTTCGACAGCAGCTCTCGCCGGGTGGCCAACCGCCCAGCCCTACAGGAGGAGATCGACAAAGTCTTCCACGGCCTGACCGGCGACGAGGTCATCGCCCGGCTGGCCGCCGCCCGCATCGCCTACGCGCGCCGACGGGAGGTCGCCGAGGTCCTGGAGCACCCACAGCTGGCGGCCAGAGACCGCTGGACCGAGGTCGGCTCCCCGGTCGGCCCACTGCGCGCGCTGCTCCCCCCGATCGTGCTGCCCGGCCGGACCCCGAGAATGGCGCCCATCCCGGCGGTCGGCGAGCACAACGAGGCGATCCTGCGCTGGCTCGACCAACCCGACGCAGCTGAGCGCCGACAGGGTGGGGGGTGAGCATGGCCTTTCCCACCAAGCGTGACCACATCGTCGACGAGCTGCGCCGACGGATCCTGTCCGGCCATCTCGAGCGCGGTGCCCGGATGCCTCAGGACGAGCTCGCCCGGGTGTTCAGCGCCAGCATCACCCCGGTGCGGGAGGCGCTGCGGCAGCTCGAGGCCGAGGGGCTGGTCATCGCGGAGCCGCATCGCGGGGTCCGGGTCGCGGGCGTTGATCTGGAGCAGGTCACCGCAACCTACGTGGTCCGCAGGCTCACCGAGACCTACGCGATGCGCCGTGCCACTCTGCGGCTGACCCGCCGTGACCTGACTCGAGCTCAGCAGCTGCTGGTCGACGGCGCGAGCGCCGGGGACGACCCGGCGGCCGCGCGCGAACGCAACCGGGAGTTTCATTTCCTGTTCTACCAGCGCTGCGGGATGCCGTCCCTGACCGACCGGATCGCCGCCATGTGGCAGGCCTTCCCGTGGGACCTCATGCTGCATTCGCCGCAACGCTCCGAGGCGTCCCACCAGGAGCACCTGGAGATCCTCCGCGAGCTCGAGCGTGGCGATCCGGACCGGGTGGCGGCGGCGACCGAACGCCACATCCAGAACGGGTTCGCCGCCATCCTGCTCCAGTTGGCCGGGCGGCAGGGTCCGGACCCGTTCGACCCCGAGGTGGATTGAGACCCCGGTTCGGTCAGGCCGGGAAGAGGCGGCGGGCCTGCTCGGGGTTCAGCTTGGCGAACGTCGCCTCGGCCTCGACCAGGGCGCGCTCGGGTTCCTCGGCGGCCGCGATCGAGCCGGCAGCCCGCACCCACCGGCCGGACACGTCCACCGTGGTGCCGCGGACCAGCAACGACTCGCGCAGCGGCACCGGCCGCCGGTAGCGCACGGTCAGCTCAACCGTCATGCCCGGGTTGCCGCTGGCGGCGGCCGCGCCCCCGAGCACCTGGTCGATCAGCAGGGCGCTCACCCCGCCGTGCCCGTAGGACGGCGGGCCCTCGTAGGCCAGGCCGAGCGTGCACTCCCCCGATGCGCTGCCGTCAGCCATCTCCATGTGCAGCGGCGGGGCCAGCGGGCTGCCCACCCCGCTGACCGGGTTGTACATCCGCACCCCGGCGCGCAGGTCGTCCACGCCGGCGGGCATGTGCCGATCGCGGACCCGCCCCCGCAGAACCTCGGTGAGCGCACGGACCTGCGCGGCGCCGCGCTCCAGGTGTTCGGTTTCCACCTCGGTGCTCACCGCCGCCTCGACCAGCGCACGCAGCTCATGGCCGAGCTCAGCCACCGCCGCGCGGCGTCGGTCCAGCTCCGGGCCGCCGGCCGGGCTCTCCCCCGGGTCGACCGGACTCATCCGCATTCCTTCGCTCACCAGCTGACCCATCCCTTTGAATGATCCGCGGACACCGCCGCACTATGGCACGCTGCCCCAATCGCCATTTCACGATTGGGTCGTCACAGCTGACGCCGGGAGCCGCCTGCCATGAACCTTGCCGCCAACCTGCTGCGCACCGCCCAGGCCCACCCGGAGCGGGTCGCCCTCAAACTGGACGACGCTGAGGTGACCTACGCGCAGCTCGACCTCGCCTCCCGGGCGGTGGCCGGCCTGTTGGCGGAGCGCGGCGTCCAGCCCGGCGACCGGGTGGGCATCATGCTGCCGAACGTGCCGCACTGGGCGGTGCTGTACTACGGGGTGTTGCGTGCCGGCGCGGTGGCGGTACCGATGAATCCGCTGCTCAAGGAGCGGGAGGTGGCGTACTACCTGAGCGACTCCGGGGCGAAGCTGATGTTCGTCTGGCACGGGTTCGCCGCCGAGGCCGAGGCGGCCGCCAAGCTCACCGACGCGGAGGCGATCAGCGTCGACCCAACCGGGTTCCTGAGCCTGCTGGCCGAGGCCACCCCGGTGCCCGGGCTGGTGGAGCGGGATGATCAGGACACCGCGGTGATCCTCTACACCTCGGGTACCACCGGCCAGCCGAAGGGCGCCGAGCTGACCAACGGCAACCTGCTGCGCAACGTCGAGGTATCGGCGTTCGATCTGGTGCACGCCAACGAGGACGACGTGGTGTTCGGCGGGTTGCCGCTGTTTCACGTGTTCGGGCAGACCTGCGGGCTGAACACCGCGGTCGCCACCGCCGCGACGTTGACCCTGCTGCCCCGGTTCGACCCGACGAAGGCACTCGAGGTGCTGGTCCGGGACAAGGTGACGATCTTCCAAGGGGTGCCGACGATGTACGTCGCGCTGGTCAACCACCCCGAACGGGCCAGCTTCGACCTCTCCAACCTGCGGATCTGTGTGTCCGGTGGCGCCGCTATGCCGGTCGAGGTGATGACCGCGTTCGAGAAGGAGTTCGGCTGCGTCGTGCTGGAGGGCTACGGGCTGTCCGAAACCTCCCCGGCGGCCTCGTTCAACCTGCCGGACAAGCGCAAACCGGGCTCGATCGGCACCCCGATCAACGGGGTGGAATTCCGCGTGGTGGACGAACTCGGCAACGAATTGCCCATCGACGAGGTCGGCGAGATCGCCATTCGCGGGCACAACGTGATGAAGGGCTACTGGAACAAGCCGGAACAGACCGCCGCGGCGATCAAGGGCGGCTGGTTCCACACCGGGGACCTGGGCCGCAAGGACGCGGATGGGTTCTACTACATCGTCGACCGGAAGAAAGACATGATCATCCGGGGCGGCTACAACGTGTATCCCCGGGAGATCGAAGAGGTTCTCTACGAGCACCCGGCGGTCGCCGAGGTGGCCGTGGTGGGCGTGCCGCACGCCGAGCTCGGCGAGGAGGTGGCCGCCGCCGTGGCGATCAAGCCGGGCAGTACCGCGACCGCCGAGGAGCTGCGCGAGTTCGTCAAGGGCCAGGTCGCGGCGTACAAGTACCCGCGCATCGTGCGCATCCTCGACTCGCTGCCCAAGGGGCCGACCGGCAAGATCCTCAAGCGGGACATCGACCTCACCGACCTGGCTAGCACCTGAGCCGGCGAGATCAGACCGAGCGCAACGCCGGGCTGATCTCGTCGGCGACCGGGGTGTCGGAGCTCGGATGCTCGACCAACGCCAGGACGCGGTTGGCGAGGAACCGCGCGGTGCGCACGGTGCTCCCACCTCGGGTAATTTCAGCCACCTCGATGACGCCGCGGGAGTGGGTAATGCCTACCTTGCGGCCCGCCCGGGTCGCCACGATCTCGTAGGTCCGGGTGGTGCCACTACCGGCGTCGATGACAATCTCTACGCGGTCACCCTTCATGGCTCTCGCCGCCTCTGCCTCGGGAATGTACTCTGTAAAACCGCTCCGACCTGCGGTTTGTTCCCCATGAGGCGGCGAAAGGGCCACCGATTGTCGGCCTCCCGGCGTCAGCTGACGGCGGTGAAGGCCTCGATCCACGAGCCGGGGCTCGTCATGCCGGGCTGGCGGGTCACCGAAAGCCCGGCGGGCCACGGCACGGTCATTTCGGCGGTTTCGCCCGGCGGAATGGTGACCAGTTCGGTGGGCACCCAGTCCTGCCCGTCGATAGCCATGGTCGAGGCAGCCGAGGCGGTCGACGCGGCCGGGCCGGAGAGGACCACAAGCCTGGCCGAGGCGCTCTGGCCTGGTTGCAGCACTGCCCCTCGACCCATCCGGATGTCGTGCAGGAGCGAGTAGACCGCGCCTTCGGTATCCGCCGGCCCATGCAGGTCCGCCACCGGCGCCCCGCGCAGCAGGCACGGATCCTTCGAGGTGTTCGTGTAGATCAACGGCATGGCACCCTGCCCGCTACCGAGATCGGTGCGGTCGCCCAGGTGAGCGGCCAACTGCGCGGTGCGGCACTTGGGGGCGTTGGCCAGCGGCGCCTCGGCAGCCGCGGCCGTGGTCGGCGCGGGCTTGGCCGGTGGGGCCGATCCCGAGCAGCCGGCGAGCAGGCCGGTTAATAACACGCACAGTCCGACGAGGGCACGCATCCACTTCCTCCAGATGAGTCACCAGGCGCTGTTATGACCCAGCCGGTGCGCGGCGGCGCCTCAACCGGTTGGCGAAGGGGAAAGTTACCGGTATGGAAGCGATGCCGGTACCCCGGGGGTGCGCCCCTCCTCGACGGCCGGCGCGACGGCTGGATCGGCCCCGATGACGCCGAGCATGTTCCGCCCTCGGTTGGCGACCAGCATGGTCGCTCGCAGCACCACATGCCGCAGCGGCGCGGTCGACCCTTCGAGGCGCTCGTGGATCAAGCGCGTGGCGGCCCGGCCCATCTCGCGCGCCGGCAGCCGGGCGGAGACCACCGCGAGCGGAGACATGTCGTGCGAGAGGAACTGGTCCATGGCGGCCAGCTCCACCGCGCCGGGGAAGCCGCTCTCCATGGCCAGCAGGTCGGAGACGGCGAGCTCGAGGGTGGGAGCGTTACCGCAGATGATCGCGGTCAACCGCTCCGGGGATTCCAACATGGACCGCAACCGCCGCCGCCTGGTCGCTGCGTCCAGCGGGCCGTAGACGCGCAGCGCGGACCGCTCGGGGAGCGCGGGCAGCCCCCGGTCCAGCAGCGCCCGGTAGTGGCCGGACTGCCGGTCCCGCACGCTGGTGACCTCGGACTCGCTCCACAGCATCGCCGGAGCCCGGTGGCCCCGCTCCAGCATGGCCTCGGTGACCTGGTAGCCGACCGCGAAGTCGTCGAAGATCACCGCGTCGGTGGGCAGGGACGGGAAGTAGCGGTCCACCACCACTACCGCCACGCCCACCCGCTGCAACTCGTGCACCGCCTCCGCCGCGGTGGAGCGGTCGCGGGGGAACAGCACCACGCCCCGCGAGCCGCCGGCCGCCATCCGGCGCAGCACCTCTTCCTCCTGCGCCACGGTATAGGTGTGCTCGATCGCGAGCCGGTACCCGCGCCCGGCGCACTCCTCGGCCAACCCGGAGAGCAGCTCGAACTCATGTACCCCGCCCGACCCCGGACTGACAAAGGTCAGCACCGGCTGGCCGGACTGCGCCGGCGCCGGCGGTCGTTCGGCGACGAACGTGCCCAATCCTCGGCGCCGCACCACCACCCCGTCCGCCACCAGTTCGTTCAACGCCCGCACCGCGGTTGTGGTGGACACCCCGTAGCGCTCGACGATCTCCCGCTGGGTGATGAACGGCTCGTCCGGGGAGAATTCGCCGACCGCGATGGACCGGCGCAGCTCCTGCTTGACCCACTCGAACAGGGCGACGCCTGGGGGCGGGCTGGCGGGCGATCGTTCCGCCGGAGGTCCCACTGCGACCCTCCTGTCCGCGAACCACCAGGCCGCCGCGACGGCGGCTGGCACATTGTCTCTCAGAGTATTGACGCATTAAAGCGTTGAATCTACCGTCACTCGATGGGGGCGGTGGCTCCCGTGCGGCAGCACCCCCGGCCTCGACGAGGAGCCCGAATGCACGACGACCGTGCCGTTGTCGAGCGGCGCATCGCGCGAATCCTGCGCGAACGGCTGCACCCGGCGGTGTACGGCGAGACCGTGCCGCTTGCGGCGGAGGTCTGGCACGCGCCCGGTGAACCACCGGAGATCGCCGAGGGCCTGGCCGCCGAGTACCGCCCACTGCAGCCCTTCGAGCCGTGGGGCCCGGCGTGGGGTACCAGCTGGTTCCACCTCACCGGAGCCGTGCCAGCGGGCTGGGCCGGACAGACCGTGGAAGCGGTCATCGACCTCGGCTTCGCCACCGACCGCAGCGGCTTCTCCGCCGAGGGGCTGGTCCTGCGCCCCGACGGCACCGCGGTCAAGGGGCTGAACCCGACCAACACCTGGGTGCGCATCACCGACCGGGCCGAGGGCGGCGAGCCGGTCGAGCTGTACGTGGAGGCCGCCGCCAACCCGCTCATCGGGGGTGTCGGCACGCGCCAGGGCGACGTGCTCACCGCCGGGGACGAGCCGCTCTACCGGGTGCGCGGAGTTGCCCTGGCGGTGTTCGAGGAGCAGGTCTGGGAACTCGTGCAGGACGTCGAAGTGCTCGCCCAGCTCATGCACGAGCTGAACACCGGTGACCCGCGCCGGTGGAACCTGCTGCGCGCGCTGGAACGAGCACTGGACGGCGCCCTGGACCTCCAGGACATCGCCGGTACCGCCGCCGAGGCCCGGGCCGTGCTCGCCCCGCAGCTCGCCGCGCCGGCCACGGCCAGCGCGCACCGGGTCAGCGCGGTGGGCCACGCGCACATCGACTCCGCCTGGCTGTGGCCGCTGCGCGAGACCGTCCGCAAGGTGGCCCGCACGGCGTCCAACGTGACCGCGCTGATGGACGAGCACCCGGAGTTCGTCTTTGCGATGTCGTCGGCGCAACAGTGGGCGTGGATGGAGGAGCACCGCCCGGACGTCTGGCAACGGATGCGGGACAAGGTGGCCACCGGGCAGTTCGTCCCGGTCGGTGGCATGTGGGTCGAGTCGGACACCAACATGCCCGGCGGCGAGGCACTGGCCCGCCAGTTGGTGCACGGCAAGCGGTACTTCATCGACAAGCTCGGTGTGGAGACCGACGAGGTCTGGCTGCCCGACTCCTTCGGCTACACCGCGGCGCTCCCCCAGCTCGTGCAGCTGTCCCGGACCCGTTGGTTCCTCACCCAGAAGATCTCCTGGAGCCAGTTCAACCGG
>Ga0193743_1002571_pt1 | contig 12685 bp, 12 predicted proteins | sample L2c2metaG_FD_143038 | JGI IMG/M metagenome (GOLD analysis project Ga0193743, IMG submission 143038) | Soil microbial communities from a riparian zone of the East river system, Colorado, United States - L2c2 | ecosystem: Environmental > Terrestrial > Soil > Riparian zone | place: USA: East River... | reverse complement strand
CCTGCCCGACCCGCTGCGGTGGCTGGGCGAGGCGCTGCCGGTCACGTCGGCCCTGCGGGCGCTGCGCGCGGCGACGCTCGGCCACGCGTCGCTGCCGGCGGCCGCGCCGGACCTCCTGCTCTGCCTGGGTCTCGGGCTCGCCTACCTCGCCGTCGGGCTCCGCCTGCTCGGGCCCGCGGAACGCATCGCCGTCCAACGTGGAGGATCAGCGTGATCGTCACGCACGAGCTGCGCAAGGAATTCCCTGGCCAGCAGAAGCTCTTCCGCCCGCGCGGCCCAGGAACCCTGGCTGTCGACGGCCTGTCGCTGTCGATCCCGCCGGGCGCCGTCACCGGCCTGCTCGGGCTCAACGGCGCCGGCAAGACCACCGCGATCAAGGTGCTCGCGACGCTGCTGCGGCCCACCTCGGGATCGGTCACCGTGGACGGCCTCGACGTGGTCGGCAACGCGCGCGCGATCCGCCGCCGGATCAACCTGATCGCGGGCGGCGAGCGGATGGTGTACGCGCGCCTGACCGGCCGCGAGAACCTCTGGTATTTCGGCCAGCTCTACGACGTGCCGCGCGCGGCGCTGCGGACCCGGATCGACGAGCTGCTCGACCTGGTCGGCCTGGTGGCGGCGGCCGACACGGTGGTCGAGCGCTACTCGCGCGGGATGCGGCAGCGGCTGAGCATCGCCCGCGGCCTGATCAACAAGCCCGCCTACCTGCTGCTCGACGAGCCCACCCTCGGCCTGGACGCGCCGATCGCGCGTGACCTGCGCGCGGTGGTCGCCAACCTGGCGCGGGACGGTGTCGGCGTGCTGCTCACCTCGCACTACCTGGCCGAGGTCGAGCAACTCTGCGGCCACGTGTACGTCATCGACCACGGCCGGCTGGTCGCCGAAGGCAGCCCGACCGCGCTCACCGCCGGCACCCGCCTGCCGCACACGGTCGAGCTGACGCTGTCGGAGACCGCGCCGGCAGTCAGCGCGGCGGTCGAAACGCTCGCGGCCCGGGCCGGTGCCGACCTCACCGCCGACGCCGACGCCGAGGGGCGGCCGCGGTTCGTGCTGCGCAGCCCGGACGACCTGGCCGGCGAGGTCGCGACCGCGGTGGTCCGGGCCGGCGGCGCGATCCTCCGGCTGGAGGTCACGCCGCCGACGCTGGAGGACGCGATTCTGGCGATGGCCGGTGACCCGGTGGCCGCCCGATGATGGCCACCCTGCGGGTTTTCGCCGCCGAGAGTCTCAAACAGCACCGCCGGATCTTCGGGAGCAAGCTGGTCTTGTTCTCGATGCTGCTCTGGCCGTTGCTGACGCTGGCGACCGCCTACTACACGGTGCTCCCGGTCGTCGAGTCGCCCGAGGCTGTGCGGCGCTGGCCGCTGGTCGCCGAGCCCGGGCGACTGCTCGCCTTCCTCGCCGCTGGCGCGCTCGCGTACACCTTCTTCTTCTCGCTCGTGCAGTCCGCCTGGCACTTCTCCTTCGAGCGGGTCAGCGGCACGCTGGAGGCGATGTTCCTGACGCCAGCGAGCCGGATGGCGCTCGTGCTGGCCAACGGCTCGGCCGCCCTCGTGCAGAACGCCTGGCTGTTCGGCTGCTTCGCGGTCGCCGCCGCCTCCGCGTCCGGCACGCTGCACCTGGCGCACCCGGGAATGTTGGTGATCGCGGCGCTGGCGTTGCTGGTGCCGGCGGTTGCCTGGGGCGCGTTCCTCAACAGCCTGCTGATGTTCAGCCGGGACTCGGCATTCCTCTACACGCTGCTTGACGATCCACTGTGGTTCGTCGCCGGTGTCCGCCTGCCGCTGTTCGCGTTGCCGGTCTGGGTCAAGGCGATCGGCCTCGCGTTTCCGTTGACGACGAGCCTGGTCGTGCTCCGCGGTGCGTTGCTCGACGGTCGGGACGCCGGTGACCTGGCCGGCCACCTGGCGTTCCTGGCCGCGCTGTCGGCGGCGCTGCTGTGCCTCACCGCGCTGCTGCTGCGGGTGGGTGAACGGCACGCGCAGCGCACGGGCTCGCTACAACTCTTCTGACCGGAACGCGGCGGCGTTGCGGAGGGCCCAGTCGGCGAAGGCGCCGGGCGTGCGGCCGAGCAGTTCGGCCACGTGCGGGCTGACCCGCTGCTCGGCGTCGGTGGGCGTGCCGAGGATGGCCAGGGTGCCGTCGACCACCGGCTCGGGCATGAATCGCAGCATCCGGGCACGGGCCTCGTCGCGGGTCAGGTCGACGAACCGGATCGGCTCGCCCAGTGCCGCGGCGATGGCCGTCGTCTGGATCCGCGGTGTGACCGGGGCGGGCCCGGTGAGCTCGTAGGTTCGGCCACCGTGCCGGTCGTCGCGCAGCACCGTAGCGGCGCCCTCGGCCAGGTCGGCCGGGTCGACGACCGGCAGCCCGACGTCGCCGAACGGCGCGGCGACGGTGCGCTCGGACTGGATCGACCCGGCCCAGGCGAACGCGTTGGACGCGTGGCCGGCCGACCGCAGGACCGTCCACACCAGACCGGAGCGGGCGATGGCGTCCTCGATGGCCCGCAGCGGCGCGTACGACAGCGATTCCGGCCGGGTGCCGACCGCCTGCGAGGAGAGCAGCACGATCCGCTCGACCCCGCCGGCCTTCGCGACGTCGAGGATGTCGTCGATGTTCAGCCCCGCGCCCGCGCCGGAGACGAGCAGGAAGAGGGCGGTCGCCCCGTCGACCGCTGGCTTGGCGTCTCCGGCCGGAAGAGGTCGGCCGGGACATGCCGCACGCCGGCGGGGAGTGCAGGTGGCGTCGCCGCCCGGGACACGGCGGTCACCCGCTCGCCCGCTCCGGTCAGCGCCCGCACCAGCGGACGGCCGACGTTACCCGTTGCTCCGGTCACCACGATCATCGAAAGCTCCCCGATGTTGGTGTCAGCCGCGCCTGGTGCGCGGCGACCGGGCGACGCTAACATCGCGTTGATAGTAGGTACCTAGAGGAAAGTGACTACCCCCATGGAGCTGGCGCCGGAGCAGGCCTGCCCGATCTCGCCGGTCGTCGACATCGTCTTCAGCCGGTGGACCACGCCGATCCTGTGGACGCTCAACTACCACGGGCGGCAGCGCTTCGTGGAGCTCGAACGGCGGATCGCCACGATCACACCCAAGGTGCTCACCCAGCGGCTCCGGCAGCTCGAACGCGACGGGCTGGTGGTCCGCACCTACCACGCCGAGATCCCGCCCCGGGTCGAATACGAGATCAGCGACCTCGGTCGCACGCTCGCGCCGCTGTTCGCGCACCTCTCCGAGTGGGCCACCACCCACCTTGACGCGGTCGAAGAAGCCCGGCACGCCTACGACGGCCCGCGCTGACGGCGCTTGGGCCGCCGCGGCGCGACATCATCCCGTTCGTGTCGGGTGCGGGCGGCAGCGGCAGCGGCAGCCGCAGCGGGTCCAGCGGCGGGGCCTGGGTCACCTGCGGCCACGAATAGGGAGGCGCGTCTCTGCTGAGCCGGTGCCGGTGCCGGTGCCGCCAGCCCGGCACGCACGTATGCACGCACGCCATGATCATGTGCACTGCATCGGCCCGGCGGATGGGTTTTCTCACGATCGTGTGTGGCTGGTCTGCACGACACGCCGTGCGGCACGCAGATGAGGTGCACTTGATCATGGCGGCGACGCGCTGAACAACCGACGGGCTGCACTGGATCACCGCTCAGTCTGTCCGGGCCGAGTCCTTGGTCAAGCCAGCGTGGCCGAGTCAAACGACCAGGCCGCCCGCGCGGCGGGCCTGCGTCCGCGCCGAGGCCGATCTCGACCTGAGCCAGCGCGAACGCGGCGGCGACGATGCCCACCGCAGTGCCGGCGGGCTCAGCTCGAGATCGACCTGAGCCGCCGGCACGCCTACGACGGTCCGCGCTGGCGGCCAGCGTCCAACGCGAAGGCCGAGCGGGAGCTGGGCGGGAAGCCGGTCGAGGGTCTTACTCCATCGGCGTGAGGTCGGCGGGGTCGCGCAGCCGCTTGCGGCGGATCCGGCGGACCGTGCCGACCGTCGACTGGAGCTTCTCCTTCGCCGACAGGTTCTCCCGCCACATCCGGGCCATCGGGAGGTGCCGGGTGCGCGGTGTCATCAGGCCCGCTGCTCGCAGCGTCACCATCCGGCCCCAGACCGCGCCGCGGGCGCGCAGCAGGTTGGGCTGCGACGCCGGCAACAGCTCCGGGCCGACCTGTTCCAGGACCAGGGCGCCGGCGGCGATCGCGGCCTCGATCAGCTTCAGGCCGCGCTCGGTGCGCGCGAGGACCAGCGAGCGGCCGGGGTCACCCGCCGTCGGGCGGTACCACGGGTCGCCGACCGCGACGTCGGCGAACTCGCCGGTGTGGTCGGCGCACAGGTAGCAGCGCCACTGGCGGTGCTTCTGCAGGATGTCGCCCCAGGACTGCTCGTAGGTCAGGGTGCGCTCCGCCGAATCGCCGGGGACCGCGGTGCGGGCCTCGCCGGGCCAGCCGTTGCCGCGGTAGGCGACGTGCGAGATGGTCGACGGGTCGTCGACCCCCATCACCTTGAGCATCTCCAGCGTGCCCTGGGTCGACGGGGTGCCGGCGCAGAACACCGCGATGGTCAGGCCGACCTTGCGGTCGAGTTCCGGCCGCTCGCGCCGGGCCATCGAGACCGCGGCCACGTCGCACGGCTTGCCGATGAAAACGGACGGCGTCTCGGCCGCCTCGACCAGGTCGAGCCGTTCGCACGGGCTCGCCGGTGCGTAGCGGGAGCCGGCGTTTTCCAGCAACTCCTCCCGGCTGCGGGACAGCCGCGCCTCGTTGAGGTAGGGCACGTCGGCCCGCGCGCCGATGTGCAGCGCGCCGGTCATCCCTTCCTGCTCGATGAGGAACGCCGACAGGGCCGTCGCCACACCACCGCTGGAACCCGCGAAACGGATTTCCGGGTCGGCCGCGTAGCCCTCGTACACCCGCAGCACCGGACCCCAGGCGGCGCGCAGGTCGGCGTATTCGCCGGGTCCGGCCGTCCCGGAGTCGTGCTCGAGCTTCACGCCCGGGCAGCAGCTCAACGCCGCGGCCGCGCCGGGACCGCGGACCGGCAGCAACGGCAGCGGTCGGCGCCCGTATTCGAGGACGTCACCCATCCGCACCTCGTCGGGCGCCAGATAGGCGCAGACCCCGCAGCCGGTGCACATCTTCTCGGCAGCGACGTCGTGCACGTCGCGCGGCGCGCGGCTCATGCACCCTCCCGGGCCAGGGCCACGATCTCGTCCATCTGCTCGCCCGCTCGGCGCACGGCCACCGGCACCCGTTCCGCGAGTTCGGCCGCGGCGGCCGACCGGTTGGACCACGACTTCCACAACGTGTCGAGCAACTCGTCGTCGCCGAGCGTGCGGGCGTCGGCCACGTGCCGCTCCTGACCGACCGTGGCGAACACCCCACGGGCTTTGAGGCTGTACGCGAGGATCGCCGCCGGGACGGCCGAGGAGAGCGCCGCGATCGTGGCGTGCATCCGCATGCCGCAGAACCACGCCGTGCGGCTGATCACCCACTTGGTCTGGTGCGGGTCGAGCCCGCGCGGCGTGATCGCGATCCGGTCGCCGTATTTCGTGGCCAGGTCGGCGCGCAGCGCCTCGCTGGTCGCGGTGTCGTCGTCGGTGCCGCCGGCGGCGAGCACGTGCGGCACGATGATCACCCGGGTGTCGGGCTCGTCGAGCACCCGCTCGCAGATCTGCCGGGCCACCCGGCCGCCGTCGCCGGCCAGCCGGAACTGCGCGATCCCCTCGGCCCGTGACATCAGCCCGCTGACGTTGATGCCCATCACCGGGCCGTCGGCGCCCGCGAACCAGGCCGCCAACTGGTCGTAGGCCGCGCCCTCGGGCGCCCGCGGCTCCAGGCCGAACGCCACGTCGACGCCCTCGCGGTGCCGCCGCGGGTCGAAGTCGGCACCGAGCAACTCCTTGAGCGCCGCGTAGCTGTCGGGGTCACGGGCCCAGGCCATCGCCGCGCCGCGGGCCAGGCCGGTCGCCTCCCCGCGGATCCGTGGGATCTTGAACGGGCCGTAGGTCTGCGGCAGCAGCACCAGCTTGCGCTTGCGCAGCAGGGCCAGCTTCTTCGGCCAGGCGACCGTGCGGAACCGGTGCTCGCCGTAGATGTCGCTGAAGCTGTCGCCGCCGCTGACGTCGAGCACCACGTCGGCGCCGTCGATCGCCGAAACGCCGCTGTTGCCCAGGCCGCCGAGGGCCGCACTGACCCGCATGTTCACATAGGACTCAGGCTTGTGGTAGCGGCGCGAATGCCGGGCGCCGGACAGCGTGATCGGCACCGCCCGGCCGTGGACGTAGGCGGTTCCTTCGCGTTCGCCCCAGCCATCGTCGAAGACGGTCATCCGCGCGCCCGGCTCGCGAGCCAGGAACGCGCCGATGGTGGCAGCCCGCAACGCACCGACGCCAAGGTTCAATGTGGACCCTGGAACACCGAACAGACACGCCCTGACGCTCACAGCGACATCACCGCTTTCTCACAGGTGTATGCCTCGGCATACCGCGACCGGCATTCCATCCCGCGCAACCGGGCCAGACCGAGGAAGACCTCGTCGTCCCACCAGTCGCGGTCCTTCTGTGACGGGAAGTTGGCGTGCAGCAGCTCCACCTTGCGGCGGGCGCGCTCGTCGGGCAGCGGCACGTAGACGTTACGCCGGCCGAGGTCGCCGTCCCATTTGGGGATCTCGTAGTGCAGCACCACCGCGTCCCGGAACGCGGTCGGCACCAGCTCGGCGAGCAGCCGGTGGTCCTGGTGCGCGTCGTCCCTGGCCGGCGCGATCACGAGGTCGGCACCGTCGGCGGCGGCCGCCTGGACGGCGTCCTTCGCCCGGTCCCAGTGCGCCGGCCCGCGGCCGTCGGGCAGGTCGTGCAGGTCGAACGTGATCCGCGCGCCGGGCAGGAAGGCGGCCGCGGCGGCGCGGGCCTCCGCCTGCCGGTCCGGCGTGCCGCTCAACAGCACGTAGCGCACCTCGACGTCTGGCGCGAGCGTCAACAACAGGCCGCCCGCACCGATCTCGATGTCGTCGGGGTGGGCGCCGAACAGGACGACCCGGCGGATGCCGGCCAACGCGAAGGGAAGCATCGGCGTCAGGAGATCAGCGCCGGCGCGAGCGAGCCGCCGGTGCGGTTGGTGTCCCAGAGCATCCACGGGCACTGCGCCGAGTAGTAGAGCTGTTCCAGCTCGGCCCGGTCCTTGAAGGTGTCGGCCGCGCGCCAGAAGCCCTTGTAGCGCTGGGCGATCACCCGACCGCTCGGCATCAGCCGCTCCAGGGCGTGCGGCACCAGCTCTTCACCCTCGCGCATGTAGTCGAAGATCTCCGGGCGGAGCACGAAGTAGCCACCGTTTTCCCATTGCATGAGCTCGTTGACCGGGCGGATGCCGGAGACCCGGTCGCCGCCCTCGATGTCGAGCACGTGGTGGGTCGACTGCACCGGCACGGCCAGCAGACTGGCGACCGCGTCGCTGGTCTCGAACCGCCGGACCATCTCGTCGAGCGGCGCGTTGGTCAGCGTGTCGGCGTAGTTGGCCAGGAACACCGGCTCGTGCTCGACGTGGGCCCGGACCCGCATCAGCCGCTCGCCGATCGTCGAGTTGAGCCCGGTGTCGATGAACGTGATGTTCCAGTCGGTGATGTCGGACGAGAACAGGTGCAGGTCGCGGCCGCTCATGGCGAGCGTGAAGTCGTTGGAGAGCGTCTCGTCGTAGTGCAGGAAATAGTCCTTCACCGCGGCCGCGCCGTAGCCGAGGCACAGCACGAAGTCGGTGTGCCCGAAGTGGGCGTAGTAGCGCATCACGTGCCACAGCAACGGACGGTCACCGATCATCGCCATGGGCTTCGGCGCGGACTGGGCGTCTTCGCGCATCCGCATGCCCAGGCCGCCGCAGAAGAGGACGACCTTCATCACACCACCTCGAGGTCCGGGATCGGGAAGACCAGCCGGCCGCCCCACTCTCGCACGTAGGCCAGTTGGGCCGAGATCTCGGTGCGCAGGTTCCACGGCAGCACCAGCACGTAGTCGGGCCGGTCCTGCGCGATCCGCTCGGGCGCGTGGATGGGGATATGCGTACCCGGCAGGAACATGCCCTGTTTGTGCGGGCTGCGATCGACGGTGTATTCGAGCAGATCCGCCCGGATACCGCAGTGGTTGAGCAGCGTGTTGCCCTTGCCCGGTGCGCCGTAGCCGACCACCCGGCGACCCTCGGCGCGCGCGGTGAGCAGGAAGTCGAGCAGGTCCCGCTTGATGTCGAAGACCGCCTCGGCGAAGCCCTTGTGGCCGTCGACGGTGTGCAGGCCGGCCTCGGCCTCGGCGTCGAGCACCGACTTGACGTTGCTGGACGCCTCGCCGGCCGTGGCGCCGTGCCGGGCGTGTACGCGCAGTGACCCCCCGTGCGTCGACAACTCCTCGACGTCGACCACCACGAGGCCGGCGGTGGCCAGCGCCCGCTGCGCCGTGAGCAGCGAGAGGTATTGGTAGTGCTCGTGGTAGATCGTGTCGTATTGCCGCCGCTCGATCAGCCGCAGCAGGTGCGGGAACTCCAGCGTCACCAGGCCCGCGGGCTTGACCAGCGCGGCCAGGCCCGCGGTGAAGCCGACCAGGTCGGGCACGTGGGCATAGACGTTGTTGCCGGCGACCAGGTCGGCCCGGCCGTGCTTGGCGGCCAGCGCCGCGCCGGTCGCCGAGCCGAGGAACTCGTTCTCGGTCCGGATTCCCTTGTTCCGTGCGACCTCGGCGATGTTGCCCGCCGGCTCGATGCCGAGCACCGGCACGCCGCGCGCGACGAAGTGCTGGAGCAGGTAGCCGTCGTTGCTGGCGACCTCGGTGACCAAGCTCTCCGGGCCCAGCCCGAGCTGGTCGGCCATCGTGTCGGCGTAGCGCTTGGCGTGCGCCACCCACGAGTCCGAGTATGACGAGAAGTAGGCGTAATCGGAGAAGATGTCTTCGCCCGCGACGTATGCGGGCAGCTGCACCAGCAGACAACTGGGACAGAGGCGGACATGTAGCGGGTAGAACGTCTCCGCGCTGTCCAGCCGTGCGGCCGGAAGGTAGCTCTCGCACAGCGGGGACATGCCCAGGTCGACGAACGTTTCGGTCAACTCCGTCGCACAGAGGCGACAAACGGCAGTGGTCATGAACAGGTACCCCGATTTCGAGCCAACACCGGTCAGCGCGGACAGTCGGCCCAGCCCGCGCCCGGCCGAAACGCTAGCCAGGTGGCGCATGGCCATGGGGCGTGGAGTAAGAAGTCCGACACTAGTCCGGACCGTCCCGCCGAGCCCTCCGTAGACTCGCGATTCTCACCCCGGACAACGCTGCGGAGCTTCACCATGCGCACACTCGTGACCGGCCATGACGGATACATCGGCAGCGTCCTGGTGCCGCTGCTGCGGGCAGCGGGGCACGACGTCACCGGCCTCGACATCAGCCTCTACGCCGACGGCGTGCTCGGCCCGCCGCCGCCCGAGGTGCCGGCCCTGCGGGTCGACCTGCGCGACGTCGAGCCCGAACACCTGCGGGGATACGACGCGGTGCTGCACCTCGCGGCGCTCTGCAACGACCCGATCGGCAACCTCAACCCCGATCTCACCTATGACATCAACCACCGGTCGACGGTGCGGCTGGCCAAGGCGGCCAAGGCGGCGGGGGTGGGCCGGTTCCTGTTCTCGTCGTCGTGCTCGCTCTACGGCGCCGGCCTCGACGACCGGCCGCTCGACGAGGAGGCCGGCTTCGCGCCGGTGACCCCCTACGGCGAGTCGAAGATCCTCTCCGAGCAGGGCCTGGCCGAGCTCGCCGACGACGACTTCTCCCCGGTCTACCTGCGCAACGCCACGGCGTACGGGTTCTCCCCGCGGCTGCGCGGCGACCTGGTGGTCAACGACCTGACCGCGCACGCGCTGCTCACCGGCGAGGTGCGGCTGCTCTCCGACGGCACCGCCTGGCGGCCGCTCGTCCACGTGGAAGACATCTCCGCCGCGTTCCTGGCGCTGCTGGAGGCGCCGCGTGACGTGGTGCACAACCGGGCCTACAACATCGGGCAGACCGGCGAGAACTACCTCATCCGCGACGTGGCCGAGATCGTCCGCGACGTGGTCGTCGGCTCGACCGTGACGTTCGCCGGCGGCGCTTCCGCCGACTCTCGCAACTACCGGGTCAGCTGCGACCGGATCGCCGCCGAGGTGCCCGGCTTCCGTCCAGCGTGGACGGTGCGCAAGGGCGTCGAGCAACTGGTCGAGGAATACGGCCGGCACGGGCTGACCATCGAAGCGTTCACCGGCGAGGCCTACCAGCGGCTCAAGAAGATCCGCGCGCTGCTGGCCGCCGGCCGGATCGACGAGCAGCTCCGGTGGACGTCGTGACCCGCTGTGCCGCCTGCGGCGACGGCGAGTTGGTGCCGTTCGCCGACCTGGGCACGATCCCGGTCTTCTGCGGCGTGCACTGGGCCAGCCGCGACGAGGCACTCGCCTCGCCATTGGGCCGGATGGCGCTGTCCTACTGCCCGTCCTGCGCCTACGTGCGCAATGTCGAGTTCGAGCCGGCGCTGCTGCACTACGACACGACGATGGACACCAACCTGCACCACTCGCCGGCGTTCCAGTCGTTCTCCGCCGAGCTGGTCAAGCACCTGGTCGACCGCTACCCGCTGCGCGGTGCGACCGTGCTCGACATCGGCTGCGGGCAGGGCGAGTTCCTCCGTGAGCTGTGTCACGTCGCTGGCGCGCGCGGCATCGGTTACGACGCCATGTATGCCGGGGCGGAAGGTCTCGACCCGTCCGGCGCCGAGTTCCACAGTGGACACGCGCCGCTCGACGAGACGACACCGGCCTTCGACTTCGTCACGTCGCGGCACTGGTTCGAGCACATCGACGACCCCTACGAATTCCTTCAGGCGCTGCGCCGGCTGGCCGGTGACCGGCCGGTGCGCGGCTACATCGAGGTGCCGGACGCCTGCTACGACATGGCCACCGCGGGCTGGGAGGTCATCTACCCGCACGTCTCGTATTTCGACGCCTACTCGCTGCGCCGGATCGTCGAACGGGCCGGCTGGCGGGTTGAGGACACCGGGCCGCTGTTCCAGGGAATGTTCCGGTTCGTGGAGTTCTCGGCCAACGTGTCCGGGCCGCCGGCGTCGACCGCCCCGCTGCCCGGGGCCGAGGCGGTGTCCCGGCAGCTCGAGGCGATCCGCGGCTTCGCCGCCCGGCACTTCGCCGAGCGCGACAAGTGGCGCACCCTGATCGCCGACCGGATCGCCGCCGGCGACCACCCGGTGCTCTGGGGCGCCGGCTCGCGCGGCGTGCAGTTCCTGCACCTCGCCGACCCCGACGGCAAGCTGGCGGCGGTGGTCGACGTCAACGCACGCAAGTGGGGTAGGTTCCTGCCCGTGACGGGACACGAGGTCACCGCGCCGGCGACGCTGGCCGGGCTGGGCACCCGCACCGTCATCATCACCAACCCGGCCTACCGCGGCGAGATCGGCGAATCCCTGCGCGCCCTCGGCGTCGACGCCGAGTTGCTGGTGGCGTGATGCCCCGGCTCACGGTCGGCGTGCCGGTCTACAACGCGGCCCGCTACCTGCCGGTGGCGCTCGACGCGCTGCGGGCACAGGACTACGCCGACTTCGAGATCGTCATCAGCGACAACGCCTCGACCGACGAGACCTGGGAGATCTGCCAGCACTACGCGGTGGCCGACCCGCGGATCCGGTTGTGGCGCCACGAACAGAACCTCGGCGGGCACGCCAACTTCGGCAAGGTGGTCGAACTCGCGTCGGGGGAGCTGTTCAAATGGGCGGCGTACGACGACATCTGCCGGCCGGGCTTCCTGACCGCGTGTGTCGCCGCGCTCGACGCCGCCGGGCCGCGCGCGGTGCTCGCGTACCCGAAGACGGTCTTGATCGATGAGGAAGGCGCGCCGATCGGCGCGTATGCCGACAAGCTCGACCTGCGGGACGCGCGGGCCTGGAAGCGACTTTCCGGGCTGGCCAACAACATCAGCCTGTGTCACGCCCATTTCGGCGTGTTCCGGCTCGACGCGCTGCGCCGCACCGGCCTGATCCGGCCGTTCCTGTCGTCGGACTACACGCTGATGGCGGAGGTCGCCGCGATCGGCGAGATCCACGAGGTGCCGGAGCCGCTGTTCCTGCGCCGGGTGCACGGCGCGTCGACCCGGCAGGCGGGCAACAGTGCCGCGTCGGCGACCGCGTGGTTCGCGCCTTCGGGCGACGGCAAGGCGGCCCGCTCGCCGCGCACCAACATGCTCCGCCAGACGGCTCGGGCGCTGCGCGGCCATCCCGGCGGGTTCGCCAACTCGGCCGCGTTCCTCGGCACCTGGTTCGCGCGCCGGGGCCGGGTGCGGCTCGGCGCGTTGCGGCGGCGGCTGACCGGCCGGCCGATGCCGACGCTCACCGAGAGCGGCACGTAGGTGGTCGCCGCACCGCCCGCCGCCCCGCCGGCGCCGGCCAAGCCCGGCGTCGGCAGTGCGATCGGTTGGTCATACGTGCTCACCGGTGGCCGGGTCGGCGCCACCGTGCTGGTCACGTTCGTGCTCGCGAAGCTGCTCGGCCCGAGCGAGTTCGGCGTCGTCGCGATGGCGACGGTGTTCATCACGGTCGCGCAGACGATCCTCCAGCAGGGCCTCGTCTCGGCGATCGTGCAGCGCGACAAGCTGACGCCAGAGCACCTCGACGCCGCGTTCGGCGTAATGGTCATCTCC
>Ga0193743_1002570_pt1 | contig 12686 bp, 25 predicted proteins | sample L2c2metaG_FD_143038 | JGI IMG/M metagenome (GOLD analysis project Ga0193743, IMG submission 143038) | Soil microbial communities from a riparian zone of the East river system, Colorado, United States - L2c2 | ecosystem: Environmental > Terrestrial > Soil > Riparian zone | place: USA: East River... | reverse complement strand
TTCTGCTTGGCCGCCGAGGGCGGCAGCAGGTTTTTGCAGTCCTTTCGTTGACACTTGCGAATCATGATCACACCTCCCGCTGTCGGTTGTGCGGCACACCAACACCGGTGTGCGGCTGAGGCGCACAACGGAAGGTAGCCGTTGAAGTCATACAACTTCAACGGCTTGACCTGCGAAATGTATGAGTTCTAACCGAACGGCCTAGTCGCCGCCCGCGAGCAGGTAATGCGCCAACCGCTCCACGAAACGATCCGGCCCGACCTCCACCGCCTCACGGGCGTGCGCGTTCAACAGATCCGCCAACAGCTCGGACCGCACCAGCACGTACTCCATTCGCTGCACCCGGGCGGCGGCGCGGGTCATCGCATCAGCCGCCGAGTTCGCGGCAGCTTCCTGCGCAGGACTCGACACCTGCTCGAACTCCGGCAACCCGCTGCTCACGGCGCGCTCAGCACGACCGCGACCAGCATGGGCACCGTGTCCTCCAGGTCTTCCTCATCCAGCTTGGCGACGCACCTCTCATGTACGAGCATCGCGGGCGCCGAGTACCAACGACCGGCCGTGTGCTCGTCCCACTCGCGCTCGTAGATCGGGCCGATGATCAGGTACTGCACCCGCTCGACCGTGCCGAGCTGCACCGGGCACAACACGCAGAACACGATGCTCGCCGGGTGGTCCTCGGCCAGCGGCGGCAAGATCGGCCCGCGCCGTGACTGATCGCGCTGCCACCGGATGGCCGTCAGGTTCCCGACCATGGTCACGACGCCTCTCGCAGGTGCCATTCCAGCCCACCCGCGTCTTCCCACCGCTGCCACACGCTCGACGGGATCCGGCCATCGCTGACCTGAATGTGCTCACTCGTGGCGAACTCGCGGACGCTGCGTAGCTCCACCTTGGTGTGGCGCCGCATCGACAGCGGCCGGCCTTCCTGCCTCACCACCGGCGCCGCCGCCGGCCTCAAGCTGGCCGCCGCTTTCGCCGATATCGACACCGGCATGTCGTCGCCCAACACCTCGGCGAGCTCGTCCGGGACCCGACCACCGCCGACCCGCCGGCTGGCCTTCATGAACGGCAGCAGCAGGGTGTAGAGCTTCTCCCGGTTCCCCTTATTCAGGTCGATCTGGAACCGGACACCAGTCACCTCGTACTCGATCCGCTCGACGCCTTGCGGGATTTCGATTGCGTCGAGTTCGAGGTCGTCGACCTTAAACCATTTCTCCATCAGAGCTTCTTTCCTACGAGTCAGTGACAAGGTGGGTGACGCGCCGCATCACCTTGACTGGTGTGTTCGCTCCCAGCGTGATCCGCGTGGTGCCGAACGGGTCGAGCCACAGCTGTCTCTGGGAGCCGGCCATGGTGCGGTTGACGAACACGGGGGGCTGCTTCTCCCCCTTCGGGTTGACGAGCCGGTCGCCGAACCTGACCTCGCGGGCTGGGATCAGCGACTCCTCGTAGGTGACCGCGCCCCTCACGACGCGGCCGAGTGCACGACGGGGGCCACCTTCTTGGCCTCCCGCTCGGCCTTCCTCGCCGCCTCCGCGATCTCCTGCTCCGCCTTGATCTCAGCGGCACGCAGCGCGGCCTGCTTCTTGATCTCGGTGGGCGTCATGCCACCCATCGCCTTGGTGGCCAGCGAGTCGCGGACCATCGCCGAGGTGATCCGGCCATGTCCCGGCCGGGCCTGGTACCGCTGACCCTGCGGGCCGAGCTTCGCGTAGTACTTCGTGGACCCGGTGACCCGGTGCAGCCGCGCGTTCTTGCCGCGGCCGACGATTTCGTACAGGTCCTCGCGGTAGGCCATCCCGCACCGCTCGCACGGTTTCGGGGCGGCCACGAGCAAACCGTCGCGGTTGTCGATGAAGTCGATGGGCTTGCCTCGCGTCTCCGCGAGGGTCGGGAACTTGTGCCGGTTCCCCTCCCGGCAGACGAGCCATTCGTCGGGTACGCCGTCGACATACTCATCGACGTCTGACTCGCTGGCCCACAACGTCTCGGCTTCGCGCTGAGCCTGGTTGAGGATCTTCTCGCCGACCTCGGACAGCAGGTGCTCACCTTCGACGAGCGCCAACTTCTTGCTGGTTGCCATTGCTAGTTGCCTTCTCTCTGCGTGGGTATCGTTATCTGATGCGATTCGCAGTAACGGTGGAAAGCGCTGCGCCGAATGCGGTACTGCTTGCCGATCTGAATCGCCTCCATCTCGCCCCGAAGCAGCAACCGGTGCACGGTCATCCTCGAAACTTTTAACTGGCCGGCGATGTCGGCGACGCTCAGCATCGGCTGGTCGTCGTCGCTGAGCTGCTCTGCGCGGTTCACTTGACACACTCCCCATTGTGCGATGTTGGCGAAAGGGCAGGGCGCGGGGTCCGGGCGCACCTTCTCTCGGAACGCGATGTGTCGGCGTCCAGATCGTCAGACCGGGCCGGCGCGGCGGGCACGGTGCAGCCACGAGATCAGGGTGGCCACCGTCGGGACATCACCCCAACCGGAGAGCGCTTCGAGGAACCGCTTGTCGTAGTCGCCTAACTGGATGCCGGACAGTGCCATCTCCAGGGCCGCGCGTAAGTCCGCCTGCCTGGGCTGGTGGAACGCCGGGTAGAGCTGGGTGTACGGCGGGTAGAGGTGGCGCGGGACGATGTTGATCGCCGGCCACGGGTCCACAATGTCGATCTGGCAGATGTCACCGATCTGCCGATAGGGAGTGGGAGTCATTCGCTTCTTTCCGTTTGGTGGTTGGAAATCAGAGGTCGTGCTTGGCGGCCCGCTTCTTGCCGGCGGGACAGTTGTCCCGGTTGCGGCGCAGCCACAGGTACAGCTCGGTCAGGCAGAAGAACACGTCGGACAGCTGGTCAGGGAGGTCGTTGGTGGGTAGGCCGTTGACGAAGCCGAGTATCAGGTCGCGGGCGTGGACCTCGTCACCGTTCACGTGGGCGATCATGAGGCGAATAGCCACTCGCGCTTCGGGGGTTGTCTCGTCGATGGTCGGCCCGGCGAATGGTCCGTTCTGGATGACCCAAAACCCGAACTCGTCGAACTTCGTGGGGAGCTGCGCGGCGCACCGCCGGGCCAGATAGTCGATCAGTCCGGTCAATCGGACGATGCGGTCGTGGAAGGTGGGCGCGGCCCCGATGAATGTCCGGACCGCGACCACGGAAAGGACCTGAAGGTTGGCGTCTCCGGACGCCGCGTCATTCAGCCAGGTTTCGCACAGGGTTCTGCCGAAGTGGATGCGTTGATGTTGCTGGGGAGTCATTGGCCCGTCGTAGGAGCCGCACTCGCAGTTGTGATTGTGGTTCATCTCAGCTTCGCCTTGAGGCCCTGAGCAGGGCGGATCTCGGGAGTGGTCGGAAGACTGTGAGGTTCCTGTGAAACCCTGAGTCTTGCCGGTTCGTCTGGGGCATGAGGTGGGGTACGTTCGGGAGTGATGTGGAAACGTCTTGCCATCGGGGTGGCTTAACCTCCGGTTGCGGCGTGGTGTGGTGGCGGTCACCTTCGGGGGACCTTAGCTCCGGTACGGGCTAGGTGCGCAAGCCACCCACGCATTTGCGGGGCCATTCCGCGCAACGATCACTTAACTGGGTGACGCGGTTGGCGTGGTGGCTTGCAAGGTGGGACTCGCCGCTACTCGTCTACGTCAAAGAGCTGATTCAGGACGTCCACGGTCGTGTGGTCGGTGAAGTTCCAGCCTGGACGCAGGTACACCACGGCTTCGCCGTGTTCCTCGGTGAGCCGCAACCGATCGGGCCAATCCGGGTCCCCTAAGGCAAACCTCACCTTAGATGATCTAGGGCGGCTCTCATTCTGGTCGTCCGGTAGGGCGATGCACATCGCGGAGCGAGCCTCCCCTGAGGAAAACGATTGATTGCGTCGCACCGCAAGGGTATGGCGGCAACGCTGAGACACATGTGCGTCCCAGACGCCACAGTGTGCACCAGGCCACAACAGATCGCTAGACAGGCCGGCGATTTTTGACAGGGCAAAAAGATCCGAGCCCCGCCTAGGCTGGTGTGTCCTTCTCAGCCTCGGCCGCATCGACGAGACCACGCACCGCGCCCAGGAACATCTTCTGCGCGCGACGCGCCAGCCGGCGATAGAGGGTCAGGAGTTCCGCCTCGTCGTCGGTGAGCGGCGGCGGATCCACGGGCATTCCGGTATCGAGACAGAATGCTCTAAACATGATGTTCGGGTCGCAGCGGCACGCGCGGGCAAGCGCCAGGATCGTCGAAGCGGGCGGGACACGCTCCAGTTGTTCGGATGCTTTCCTGAACCGAGCGATCTGCCCCGGTTTCAGCCCGGCCTCACGTTCGAGCTGCCTTACGGATGTGTTCGGGTTCAGGCGCTCAATCAACGCCGCGACATTCTGCCCCAATTGAGTGTCCCAATGCTCCCGTCGCGCCCGAACCTGAGAGTGCTGTGTGCGCGCGGGACTATACAGGTCGTACATGTTCCATACATGTCACTGGTGGGGCTAAAGTGAAACTCTCAGGTAGACTCTCAGCAATTACCCCTATCGGGTGATTTATGGGGGGAGCAATGTGTTTCGCCTCAAAGGCGCTTGCGGAATCAGCAAGCCTACGGGGACTTCAGCACTGGCTTAGCCCAGTTGCGCAGCGTGGATACCGGCTCGCCGAGCAACTCGGAGCACTCAGTCCACGACAGGTTGTGCGGCTCCGCGCGCAGAGCTGCGACGATGATGCCGCCGCGCCGGGAGTTGACCACCCGGATCCGCTTGCACGCCTGGTGTCCGGCTACGAGGTCCTCCAGCCGCCCGGTGTGGCCGGGCACCAGGGCGTCCAGCACCTGGCCGATGGTCTCTTCCTCGTCGTGGGCCATGGGGACCATCCTATATTCAGTCTTGCCATTTTTGACAGGGGAGGTCCATAGTGGTCCGCCTGCGTGTGCGACACAGCGCCGCGCGTTCGGGGAGGAACCGCACACATGTCTGCGACCAACGGGCATTGCCCCTGCCGATTACCCCTGACCCGACCCGCTGACCGGTCGACGTACTGGATCGCGTCGACCGACCCTGAGCCGCCAGCGCGGGTGACTGTAGTCGTCCTGCACACCCAAGATCCAGCTTTGCTGAGAATGGTGCGGGTCAAAGACGGCTGGCACACCCGAGGCGCCGCCGCGTCCCACTGGGAGATCACGCCACCCGAGAAGTGGGAGACCGTCGGGATCTGCCGGGCCGGGAACGAACACCCCGTGGTCGAGCCATGACCGGCGACGAGCCGACATGGATGACGGATGTTGGCGACCGGCAAGAGCACGGCATCGACGAGCGCCACACGGCCATGGGCCAAACCGGGGGTGCCTATATCGCGCTGTGCGGCAAGCTCGTGCTGCCCCGTTCGCTCGCCTCACCATGCGGCCCGCGCTGTCCGCGCTGCGCCCACGCCGCCGCGCCGCCACCCGCACCGACCCGCGTGGCGAGGCTGCTGCGCCTCGGCGTCTCGTGAAAGCCCGGTCCCGCGACAACGTGCACCGCAGCCTCACCTCCCCACCCACCGTGTTCCAAGGGGTATGGGCGAACTTGGCGGGAATGGCGACCGTCTACGGGCTGCTGGTGCTGTGGCTGCTGTATTGGCTGGCCACCAACGACCCGCAGGCGGCGCCATGACCACCAGCCTCACCATCTACACCGTGACCTACCTTGACCAGCGCACCGGCGAGATCGTGGGCTGGCACCGGCTCGGCGGTGGTCGCCGCTACGACCGGGGGCAAGCGCCCAAGCCCGAACCATTGGTGATCGAGTTCGACTGGGGCTACTTCGACACCGGCCCCATCACCGTGGACGTGGAGTACGAACCAGGCCACGCCTGGACGGCCTACGCCGGACCCCGACGAAACGGTGCCGAATGAGGTGCGATGACTGACCTCGGAATACCCGGCCGCACCCGTTCCCTGGACCAGGAAGTCCACTGCGAGCACCTCTCCACGTTCGGCACCGTCGTCCTGACGGTCCCGCTGTTCACCGTCGCGGCGGCGATGCTGTATGCGGGCGACTTCCTGCACGTGGTCTACGCGCTCATGAGCGCCGTGCCGGCCGTGGGGTTCATCGCCCTGGCGCTGCTCCGGGAACGGACCGTGCTGCCAGCCCCCGCCAAGACCGAGGGGCGCAAGCCCGGCGACCCCGAACCTGGCCACCCCGCGAGAAAGGTTGTTGAGGAGAGAGATGGACGTGTTCAACGAGGCCGAGTACGAGATGGCTGACGAACGCGAGGAGCGGAAGATCCAGGACGAGCGGCCCGGACGCACGCGTGAGCAGGCGCGACGCATCCGTGAGCAGCGCGAGCGCGACCGTCACTGGGACGGGGTGACTGACTGATGCCGATGCCGGCGCCTAGGGCCGGCGGGCCGGTGCGCTCGGTGCATGCCACGGTGTGCCACAACTGCTACGGCCGGCGGTGCACGGTGGAGCCTCGGATGACTGCCGACCGCGACGGGTGGCTGGACACGGGGTATGAGCGCCGGGGCCGCTGCAAGGACTGCCGGGGGCATGGCTGGTTACCGGGCCTGGTCCCGCCGGCCTGAGGTTGTCGATATCGTTTACCTAGCGTAGGTTGACGATATCGCTTACCTCCTGAGAGAGGAACACTCCCATGGACCGCATCTACGTCACCGCACCCAGCGACGACCCCTACGAAGGGCCGCAACGCGCCGGCTACTTCGACCAGGACGTCGCCACCTACTGGCACGGCGACACCTACTGGGACGGCAACAACCGCGCGGACAAGAACACAGGTGACTCACGGTGGGGCCAGGGCCTGTACCGCACCGCCCAGGGCCGCTGGGTGCTGCACACCTGGTCGCGCTGGCAGGGCGAGCAGCCCACCTACACCTACACCGCCGACACCGCGGCCCACGACTGGCTGCTGTTCAACAACTACGACAAGGACGCCGAGAAGCACTTCGGGGAAGCCGAACAGGAACGCGGCCCCGACCTCGGGGGCCGCCCCGAAATCGGCGGACCCGTCCTCCTCCGCCTCGGCGACGTCCTCCCACTGCTGGACGCCTACGCCAAGTCCAACGGATTCACCCGCGCCTACGCCGCCCGCCAACTCCTCTACCAAGCACTCAACGAGGTCAGCTGATGCCCACGGCCGCGCAACTCCCACAGATCCGCAACGATCTCGTGCGGCTGTGCTCCACCGATCTCATCGGCATGGTGATCAGCCACCATGTCCTGGCCGGCGGGGACATGGACCTGCCCCAACCGGAGTGTGACGCCGCGAAGTTCGGCGACGCGATGGAGGGCTACCAGCAGCGGCTACGGAACCTCGCCGACATGGCGACCCTGTTCCACGTGTCAGCCGAGATGACCGCCGTCGCCGACGCCGCCCGCCGGACCATGCCCGGCTACCGGCTACACCCGGAGGACCTGCCGGCCGAGCGCGGGCTGATCGTGTTCGACGCGGTGATCGGGCGCTTCGACCTCGACGGCGACCTCGACGCGATGTCGGACTACGACCGGCGCCTGGCGATCGAGCACCGGGAGCGGCAACTCGCGGTGGCCCCCGCCGCGGTCATAGCGGCGATGTGGGGGCCGGCGTTGACCCGCAACGGTGAGCCCGGTGTCCTGGTCGTCACATGGACCGACTCGTCGGACCTGGTGGCCTACCGAGAGAAGGAGGGCTCCAAGCCTGAGGCGTTGACCGCGCTGCGGGCGTTCGGGGCGCTGGCCTACCACGACGAAACGGTGCTGCCGTTCGGCGACATCTTCGACGAGGAAGGCCCGGACAGGCCCATCCGCAACGAGTCGTTGGGCACCCTCATCGCCACCTGGCTGCTGATGGGCCAGCCGATCACATCCAGCCGCCCGGAGCCCCTGCCCCGGCAGACCCGCCGCGCCCTCCAACGCGCCAACCTCCCGGTCCCCGAGGTCCGGGTGGTGAAGCTCCGCCAACCCAAACACCCGCACCCCGAGGCCGAGCAAGGCGCCGGCCGCACCTACACCAAACGCTGGGTGGTACGAGGGCACTGGCGCAACCAGTGGTACCCCTCCCGCAACGACCACCGACCGATCTACATCCCAACCCACATCAAAGGCCCCGACGGAGCGCAGCTGATCGTCTCCGAGAAGGTCTACGACTGGAGCCGGTGAGGGCGGTAGGGTGCTCGGATTCCCCGCACACGCGGGGGTGATCCACATGTCGCTGTCACACCAGAGTTGTCCCCGCACACGCGGGGTTGAGGCGGGGACGACGTCACGCAGACGTTCGTCCCCGCCGTTTTTTGTGGCCGAGCGCGGCGCGCGGAGTGACCGTTTTCGCCTCCACGTTAGGGAGCGTTACAGTTGCCACCATGGACATAGGCCAGGCCATCGCCCGTGAACGGCAACGCCGCCAGCTATCTCAGGCCGACCTCGGCGAAGCAATCGGCGTGCACAAGAAAACGATCAGCAAGTGGGAGAATGGGGAGCACTCCCCGACCAGGCACCTGCAAGCCCTCAAGGACCTGCTCGGCATCGGGCTGGCCGACCAGCCACCAACAGCTGACCCGCCGACGGACCTATCGCGGATGTCCTACAGCGACCTACTGAACCTCCAGTTGCGGATCATCGCCGAGCTGATACGCCGTGGCCATCCCTTCCAACCCGGAACCAATGGCCACGGCCACACGAGTGGCCACGCAGCTGCGTGGCCACGAGAGGGGAGAAATGATCAACTGGTTCGACATCGAACCCAAGGATGCTGTCGACATCGACCTGACCAAACGCCTCGACATCACCGCCCCACTAACCATGGAAGGCGACCGGTGCCCCTGGCCCTGGGAGCCGCAGCAACTCGTCGGCGCCCCCCTCGGGCAGTACCACTGCGGGTACTGCGGCGAGATGGTCATGGCTGGCATGCCGCACCTCGACTACCGCGACTCCGACCCACCGAAGTTGGAGGACATCGAGGAGGTCGGCCCGATGCCGGAGGAGCTGTGGTCCGATCCGGACCGGATCGAGGGCCGCCACAATGATCTACAAGCTGCTCCAGAAGATGCGGCACGGAACCATGGGCCGTTGCCCGGGGGCGGATTCTGGGCCGGGTTCTGTGGCAACCCGAACTGCAACGTGCTCGGCTGCCCGGGATGCGGCTAAGCCGCTGACCTGCGACGATGCTGGACCAGATAAATAGGGATCCGCCGGGGCGGATCCTCATTTACATGGGGTAGACTTGAGGCCATGACCAGCACTAACTCCCGCACCGCAAGGCCGGCCCGGCGCAAGCTCTCCACCTCCTACTCCTATGTCCCGGACTGGGCGGACGAGCACAACGCCGCTATGCCGGCCGACGCTCCGATCGTCGACCTGTACGCCCGGCTGTCGCGCAACTCCTACGGCAAGCTGGAGAAGATCGAGGACCAGATCGACTCCGGTCGGTATGAGGTCCTCGTGCCCCGCGGCTGGCGGATCGGCATGGTGCACGTGGACAACTCTCTGTCCGCGTGGAACAAGAACGTCCGGCGCCCCGCGTGGGAGCGGCTGCTCGACCGACTCGGATCACGCGCGGCGGCCGGCGCCGGGGTGTACCACCAGGACCGGCTGATGCGTCAGCCGCGCGACCTGGAGAAGCTGATCGACCTAGCCGAATTCCACGGCTCACTGTTCGCCTCGGTCCACGGTGCGAAGGACCTCAACGACTCCGATGACCGCCACTATCTGCGTGGCCAGGTCAACGCCGCATGCAAGGCAAGCGACGACACCTCCCGGCGGACCAAGAACCGGAACACGCGTCTACGCGAGCGTGGCCGGCTGACTGGTGGGCCGCGTGCGTTCGGGTTCCCCGGCGTTGACCGCACGGCCACGGCGGACGCGGATGGCCACCGGCCCCGCGTGGCCATGGCCATCGTGGAGGCCGAGCGAGCGGCCATCCTGGACGCCTCCAAGCGCGTGGCCGCGAAGACAGAGCTGGCCAAGATCGCGGCCGAGTGGAACACGGCCGGCCTGCGAACGGCCACGGGCATCGAGTGGGAGGCCATCACTGTCCGACAGGTGCTGATGCGTGGCCGCAACGCTGGCCACCTTGAGCACGATGGCAAAGTCATCGGCCGAGTCGTGGGCGAGGAGCCGATCGTGGACGATGAACTGTTCGCCCGCGTCCAGGCTGTCTTCGCCTCCCGTCGGCGGGGCCGCCCGCCGACAGCCCGCTACCTCTGCTCCGGACTGATCTTCTGCGCGGAGTGCGGGAACGGACTCACCGGTGTGCCGACAGGCAAGAAGGGGCGCTACGAGCGCCACCGCGGGTACATCTGCAACAAGACTCCTCGCGGCGGCTGCAACGCGATCTACATCGACGCCGATGGCGTGGACAAGGTGATGCGCCAGTTCGTGATCGGGCGGCTGTGCGACCCGAAGCTTGCGGAGTGGCTCTCCAAGAGTGCGCGCGAGCACGCCCAGCGCTCGGAGGCGATCGCCTCCGAGCTGGCCGAGATCGACACCCTGCGGAGAGCGTTGAGCGACCGGCTGGGGCGGCGGGAGATCAAGCTGGACGCCTATGACGCTGTCTGCGCGCCCCTCGCGGCGGACGAGGCGAAGCTGCTCGCCGAGCTGGCCACGCTTGAGTCCGCCGACGACCCGCAGCTCCGCGAGGTTCGGCACGAGGCGCACCGCGACGAGATCGCCGCCGAGTGGGACGCCCCGGACGCGGACCGGCGGGCGATGCTCCAGACCGCGCTGCGGGGCCACCAGGTGCAGATCAAGCGCCACGGCAAGTACGCGCCTCGCCGGTTCGACCCTCGCCGGGTCGACTTCGTCAAGGCCGGCTAGGCTGCCGGCGCGAGACGCGACGAAACGGCCGTCCCCGATTTCAGCGGGGGCGGCCGTTGTCGTGCCGATCCTTCACGCACCAGCACACGCCGATGGGGTGGCCGCTCGGTGAGTGCAGCCAGCGGCGCCACGGCAGGAACCGGACCGCGCGCATCGTGTACCAGGGTCGGGCCTTGATCGACCCGTCCGCGTGGAAGGCGATGCTGTTGCTGGTCAGCTCCTCGCGCGGGTAGAGCCGGCGGATGAACCGCTCGGTCAGGGCGCCACGTGGCGGCGGCTTACCCATCAGGCCGCGTTGGGTTTGCGGCGCATGACTAGCGCGATGGAGCGGAGGTCGTCGTCGCTGAGCGGGTCAGCGTGGGAAAGAACGGCGTCCAGGTAGTCGGCCTGCTCGTCGGAATTACACGTATGTAATTCGCGGATTGGTATTCCGAGTTCGGCCGCAATGGCGGCGAGCAATTCGGGTGTGGGCTCGGCGCGGACGGCCTCGAATGATTCCAATTCCTCGATGGTGCAGCCGACTTTCTCGGCGACGTCGGCTAGTCCTCGTCCGAGTCCGTTGCGGTGTCCTCGGAGTCGGTCTCCGCTGAAGCTGGGAGGCTGGGCACGGAAATGGCTGTCAAACGCCCGGAGACGGCCTGATCACACTTTCAGGGGACACGTTAGGCGGGGCGTCTCTGCCGCGTTTTCTATGCGTCTAGGGCGCGTGTATGGCATGAGTATGTGACGTATCCGTACTGAGTCTGGCACGTGTCCATGGCGTCGTCGGGCGGCCGTGTTTTTTCGAGTGATTGCCTGGTACCCAGGGTACCGCTTTCAATACGCCGCCATGCAGTTCTCACCAGCTCGGCTCCGGGCCAAACGAGATGAGGCTGGCTGCTCACGCTCCCTGCTGGCGGAGCAGGCCATGCTCGCGCCGGAGACGATCCGGGCCTACGAGGCTGGCCGCAAGAACCCAAGCGCGGCGGCGCTCGGCCGGCTGGCCGCCGCCCTGGGCTGTGAGGTCGGAGACTTCTACGGCCCGCTCGCCGACAGCGAAGTCGCGTGATCATGAGCAACACCAGAGCACTGGAGAGCTTCTTAGTAGCATTCAGCCGTTTTGCGCCCATAACGCACATTACGCACATGGTGCACATAAGCATCATAAGTGCTTCTAAGCGTCATTACGCACAAAACGGCGGCACGATAACCCACCGATTTGACAATGCGTGGATCAACGCGCGAACGTTCGCGCTTATACCCATTCGGTCTATGGACACCCAAGGAAGCCCAGAAGCCTTTACCGCCAATCGGGGCGGTTCCCCAAGGCTCCCGCATAGGAGGACAGCAACCCGATGAACCCCTGCCCCGCACCCGATAGCGAGTTCGGCGAGGAACTCCGCGAAGAGATGTGCCAGTTGCTCTACGGCGACCTGCTCACCTTGGACCAAGTGTGTTCCGTACTCGGCGTGACCCGACAAGTGCTCACCAAGCGGATCCAAGCCGAGGACCTCGCGCTCGTTCAGCTCGGCAAAGTCCGCTACATGTCCCGCGCCGTCCTCGCCGGCTACATCAAACGGAGCCTGCGCCCCGACCTCCAGTCCGTGGACGAGGACAAGCAGCCCTTCGGCGGTGAGCAATGACCAAGGCAGTCCTGGCAATGCTCGGCTTCTTCGCGCTCGTCGTGTTGATGGCCTGGGCCTTGGGAATGACCGGGGGCCGGTGATGAACGTCAAGGAGCTGCGGACCCTCATCGCCGAAGAGGCCGACAAGCAGCCGCTGCGCATCCAGATGGTCCCGAGGAAGCACGAACCCGCCGAGGTGCTCATCGGTGCGGTGCTGAACCTGCTGATCGGCGGGCTGCTGCTCATGTGGGGAATGCGAGCCGCCCACCAGCTGTTCGAGGCAGTCCCCGCCGCCGGCTACGTCGACAGCGTGTTCCTCATCGCCGGGC
>Ga0193743_1002569_pt1 | contig 12692 bp, 8 predicted proteins | sample L2c2metaG_FD_143038 | JGI IMG/M metagenome (GOLD analysis project Ga0193743, IMG submission 143038) | Soil microbial communities from a riparian zone of the East river system, Colorado, United States - L2c2 | ecosystem: Environmental > Terrestrial > Soil > Riparian zone | place: USA: East River... | reverse complement strand
GATATTTGCATCCCCTGCTACCAGTACGGACATTTCCTGGGCGAGTGTCTCGACAGCGTCCTGGCGCAAAGCGTGAAAGACGTCCGGATTCTCGTGATCGACGATGCATCGACCGATGACTCCGTGGCGGTCGCCCGGCGGTATGCCGAGCGCCATCCCTGCATCGAAGTCCTCGCCCATCCGGTCAATCGCGGGCACATCCAGACCTACAACGAGGGATTGGCCTGGGCGCGGTCGGACTATGTCCTGCTGCTCAGCGCCGATGATCTGCTCGCCCCCGGGGCCCTGGAACGCGCCGTGGACCTGATGGACCGCAGGCCGGACGTCGCCTTGACCCATGGCCTGGCCGTGGACCTGTTTCCCGATCAGCCCGTGCCGACGTCCCCCGTCGAGGCTCGGGAGCCGGAGTGGCAGATCGAAAGCGGCGACGCATTCATCTCCCGGCTGTGCCACGATCCGGTCAATCCCGTGTCGACGCCGACCGCGATCGTGCGGACGACGGCGCAGGCGGCGGTCGGCGGCTATCGCCCGGCCTTGACCCATTCCGGCGACATGGAGATGTGGTTGCGGCTGGCGACCCGGGGCGGGGTCGCCTATGCCCCGTCGCTGCAGGCGATCAAGCGCGTGCATGGCCGCAACATGTCGGTGGTCTGCGCCGACGTGATCGTGCGCGACTACATCCAGCGCGCGCAGGCCTTCCAATCGTTCTTCCGGCAGGAGGGGCACGATCTGGCCGGGGCGCCCACGCTGCACCGCCTGGCCCGTCACCGGCTGGCCGAACAGGCCTTCTGGACCGCGGCGGCGCAATCCTGCCGCGGCAACTGGCGGACCGGCCGGCGCCTGTTCCGCCTGGTGCGGGAGCTCGACCCGACCGCGTCGTTCCTGCCCCTGCTCGGCCGTCTGGTGCGGACGCGGCGGGTCGACCGGCGCGTCCTGGCGGTGGTGGGGGATGTCTTCGGCGGCCGGCGCGGCGCGGCCCGATGACCCGCCGCCCGTCCCGACGCTGAAGGCCGCCGACCAGCCATGTCCCTGACCCGACGCATCGCCACCGCCGTCGCCTCCATCTGGCTGTCGCGGGCCATGGCCGTGGCCATGGGGCTGGTCCTGATGCCGATCATGTTCCGGCATCTCGAGCCGTCGCAGCTCGGCCTGTGGCTTCTGCTGAACCAGGCCGGGCTGATGATCCTGCTGCTTGACATCGGCGTCACCTCGACCCTGACCCGGCGCTTCGCCTTTGCCCGGGCCCGCGCCGTCGACAGCCTCGACACCCCGATCGCGGCCGAGGCGGCGGCGGAGATGGGCGACCTGATCGCCACCGCCCGCGGCCTCTACCGTGGCATCGCCGTCCTCATGGGCGGCACGGCCTTCCTGGCCGGGTGGCTGTTCATCGGCACGCTCGATCTCGGCGACACCACCGGCACGCTGGCCGTGACCGCCTGGGGCGTGATCTGCCTCGGCCAGACGATCGCGCTGAATGCGGGATTCTGGTCGGCGCTGGTCGCCGGCCTCGGCTACGTCGCCCAGACCTCGGCCATCACCATCGTCTTCACGCTGCTGACGACCGTGGGGCAGATCGTGGTGGTGCTGATGGGCGGGGGGCTGGCCGCCCTGGCCCTGGTCACCGTCTCCGGCAACCTGCTCGGGCGGATGCTCACCATCCGGTTCCTCCGCCGCCGCGAGCCGGGGCTGTTCCTGCATCCCGGGTGCTGGCGGACCGAGGTGGCGCGGTCCCTGGTCGGCCCCTCGCTGAGATACTGGTGCACCGAAATCGGCGCCATGATGCTGATGAAGACCGGGCCGTATTTCATCGCCGGGCTGCAGGACGCATCCCGCGTCCCGCTCTACCAGGCCGCCTACCTCCTGGTCTCGAACCTCGCCGTGGTCGCGATCGCGGTCGGCGACGCCACCAATGTCTACGTGTCGCATCTCTGGCGCGACGACGATCCGGGCCGCGTCCACAAGCTGGTCCTGACCAACATGCGGGCCGGGCTGGGGATCATGCTGTGCGGCACCGCGCTCCTCATCCTGCTGGGTGAGACCATCATCACGCTGTGGCTCGGGCCCGGCCATTTCATCGGCGCCGGCGTCCTCGCCACCATGTGCCTGATGTTCGCGCTCTACACCCAGCAAAGCCTGATGTTCGGGTTCTCGCGGGCCACCGAGAACGAGATCTACGGCCGCTGGTACCTGGCCGCCGGTCTGCTCAACCTGGCGCTCAGCTGGATCCTGATCGGGCCGCTGGGGCTGTGGGGCGTGGCCTTGGCGACCCTGCTCGCCCAGTTGCCGACGACGAGCTGGTACATCCTGCACAGCGGGCTGCGCCGGCTGGATATCCCGCTGCCGGCCTACCTCGCCGGCGTCATCCGGCCGCTGCTGGTGTTCTTCCTGGTCTGCTGCGGCGTGCTTGGCGCCATCGCCTGGATCCCGTCGGCCACGATCGATCCGGTCGGGCGGACGGTGCTGGCGATCATCGCCTGCTGCCTGCTGTGCGTCGGCGGGGGCTGGAGCCTGCTGCTGGATCCTGCCCAGCGAAGCGCCGTGGGGCAGCGGCTCAACGGCGCCATCCGGCGACGCTTCGTTCGCAGCGCCTGACCGCCCGAGATCCGCGAAGATCCTAGGAGCCGTTCGGCGTGCTCCGTTCGAACCCGGTCCACTGGTTGCCGTGGGCGATCCAGCTCGAGCCCGGCATCGCGATCATGCCGCGCGACCCGTCGAGCGGCGCGGCACCGCGGGAGAAGGTGTTGCGGTAGAGGATGGTGTCGCGCATGGGGGTCTGCTGCCCGGCGGCGGCGTCGCCCGCGATGAGGCCGTCCGGCGCGTCGGCCAGGCGGTTGTGCTCGAAGACATTGGTGTCATAGCCGCCGGCGTCGAAGCCCGGCCAGGTCGCCATGCTGATCCCGGCATGGGCCAGCCGCCCGCCGCGGTTGCCGCGGAAGATGTTGCCGAGATGGCCGATGGCGCCGGGCGCATCCGCGTACAGATACTGCGTGTAGGTGACGAGCCCATCATAGGATTCGTCGATCTCGTTGTTCGTGATCAGGTTGAAGAAGACCGAGTTCAGCTGCGGCGTGGCCCCGACCCCGACCGACCAGAGCTCCACCCCGCCACGCACGCGGGTGATGATGTTGCCGTCGACGACGATGTCGGCGGAGTTGGAGAACAGCTGCACGCCCGACGATGCCGTGTCCTGCGTCGCATAGAAGGGCTTCCCGTCGAGCCGGTTGCGGTAGATGGCGGCCCGGGCGGCGAGGCCGACGATCACCGTCAGGCTGCCGGGGGCGGGGCTGACGTCCCACGGCCGATCGATCCGGACGGTGCGCCGCGGCGCGTCGTAGCCCAGGATGCGCCGGTACTGGCCGATGCCGGGACCGGACACGATCAGGAGGTCGGGGGCGCCTCCGGCCTCCATGGCCGGCAGATCGGCCGAAAGCGTCACGTCGTTCGAATCCGCGGCGACGACCGACCGGACCAGGTCCGCGCAGCATTGTTCGAACAGGATCTGCTCTCCGGTGTTCTGGTCGAAATCCGACCATTCCGGCGACGGTGGGGCCAGTCCGGTCGTCGTGTTGTCCGCGATGTAGATGTCCCGGGTCCCGCCGTTGTGCGCCTGCGACACGAAGAACCGGCCCTGGGACGTGCCTTCGCGGGTGGACGGGTCGCGATCGCGCGCGGTGTTGCCGGTGACCGACAGCTCGTGTCCGCCCCAGCTCACGATCGCCGCCACCCCCTTGTCGCCCAGCAGGAAGCGGCAGTCCTCGATGAAGATCTGCGCCGAAGCTTTGAGGAAACCGCCGCTGCCGACCAGGTCCACATCCGTCAGGACCACGTCTCTCGACCCCTCCAGATCGAAATAGGGCAGCGGGGAAGACAGGATCCGGGCTGCTGAGATGCGCAGATGGCTGACGCCGCGAAGGCTGATCGCCGCGCCGGAATCTGCGGCGCGGCCGGCGGCGTCGATGGTCAGGCCGGAAATGTCGACGCCATTGCCGTTTCCGGCGCCGTCCGCCACCAGGAACCCTTCCCTGGTCGCGGCGGCCGCACTCAGGCGAAGGGTGGTGACGTCGCGGCCGTCGCCCAGCCAGCGCACGGCATCCGGCAGCAGGAAGCTGCGGGTCGTCCGATAGGTCCCGGCCGGGAAGCGAATGGTCGCGGGTGCCTGGGCGGCCGCATCCGCCAGGGCGGCCAGGATGGCCGGCCCGTCATCGGCCTCGCCGTCGCCCTTGGCGCCATAGCCGCGGACGTCGAATTGCGGCCGGTCGTCATAGGATCGGACCGGGGCGGCGATGGTGACGGCGACGGGTCCGCTCCAGCCGTAGCGGCCGCCATGGCCGTTGTGGGCCCAGATCTCATAGTCGCCCGCGGCCAGATCCGCGGGGACAGTGAAGTCGACCCGATACGGGTTGACGGGGCCGACGTCGGCCCAGCGTCCAGGGGCCGGCCCCACGGGCTTGATGTAGATCCAGGCCTGGCTGGTGCCGTTGTCATGCGCCAGGTTGCGGCCATAGACGGATAGCGGGCCGCCCGCTGCCGCGGGCAGCGGCCCGGCCCACCAGGCCTCGGTCCGGTTCAGGCCGATCGGCAGGCCCACCCCGCGGTCATTCCACGGCCAGACCAGATACAGGCCCCATGGCGGCACGGTGTCCGGCAGATGGCCGGCGGCGGCGACCCCGCCGGGCGCCATCTGCGGCACGTCGGCCCAGACAGGCCGGCCCTCCGCCTGGGCGAAGACGCGGAATCCCGATGTCGCATCGAACCCGGCGCCGCTGACGACGAAGCTGTCATCCGGGCCGGCGGTCCGGGTGAAGGCGGCGATGCGGGGGCCGTCGACCGATGTCGCCAGGCGAGGGGGGCTGAACCCCTCGATCTCCGGTGGCAGCGGTGGTTCCGGCGTCGGGGTCGGAAAGCCGAAATCCGACGGGGCGGCGACTGCGGCGGCGATCGCGAACGGCTCCGCCCCCGCCGGCGCGCCGGCCAGGGCCACCAGCAGCCCGGTGACGATCGTCGCAAGCCATGCGGCACGGCGGAGAGGGGAGGCGGCAGCACTGATGGCCTTGCCGCCGGATGAAGTCGCTGCCCGTCGCGTCATCTGCCCCTCGATCGCCGGTCTGCGCAGGGCGATGCAGCCCCAACGGACCACAGGTTAGAGAAGGCCGGAGATGACGCGCCAATCGGCCTTACTGGGGGGTTGGCGACCGAAAGAGGTGGTTCGGGGCATTCGGCACATGCGCCTGCCCCGACAGTTGAGGTACGCCGCCGCGGAACTGCCACCAAAGAGGGGGCGGGTGGTCGGCCCTGCCCCTTCCGGATGGCGAAGTCTCATTAGTTTTCCCGAATCGAACCCGGCCGCACGGGCCGCCTAGGGTGCTCGAACCTCTCCGAGGCCGAGATCTTTCATTCGCCTTTTTTAACCCGCGCTTCGGGGGCGCGGACCAGCCGATTTCGGGAAGACCAATCATGCCGAACCTGACTCCCCATCTTCTGAACGGCTTCCTCCTCGCCGTCGTTCTGGTGGCGTGGCTGCAGCGCATCGCGCCGCGGCTGGGGCTGGTCGACCGCCCCTCCGAGCGCAAGAGGCATGAGGGCGTCGTGCCGCGATGCGGCGGCCTGGCGATGTTCGCGGCCTATGGCATCGGGCTCCTGCTGCTGGAGCCGGCCCTCCGCGGCCCCTGGGCTTTCGCCGGTGGCCTTGCGGTGATCGTCGCGGTCGGTGCCGTCGACGATCGGCTGGACATCCGGCCGCTGGTGCGGCTTGTGGCGCAGACCTTCGCCGCCATCACCATGGTCGTCCTCGGCCAGCATCAGATCATCAATCTCGGCAGCAGCACCGCCGGCCTCGCCGCGGCTCTCGGCGAGCCGGTCCTGTCGGGCCTGTGCGTCGGGATGACCATCCTCTTCCTGGTCGGGCTCACCAACGCCTTCAACATGATCGACGGCCTCGACGGCCTCGCCGGCGGGATGGCGGCCGCAGCCTTGTTCTGGCTGGCGCTGCTCGCCTCCTTCATCGGGCGGGATTCGCTGGTGGTGCAGATCGGCCTGCTGCTGGCCGCCGTGCTCGGCTTCCTCGTCTTCAACACACGCCATCGCTGGCGGCCGCGGGCCACGGTGTTCATGGGGGATGCCGGCAGCATGATGCTCGGGGCGGCGATCGGGTTCTTCGTCGTCGATCTCTCGTCCGGGCCGGAACTGACGATGCCGTTCCCGGTCCTGCTCTGGGTCTGCATCATCCCCATGCTCGACACGCTCAGCCTGATCGTCCGGCGGCTGCTGGTGGGCCGCAGCCCGTTCTCACCCGATCGCTGGCATCTCCATCACCTGCTGCTGGATCTCGGCATGCCTCACGCGGTGGTGTCGGCCTTCCTCGCCGGGCTGGCGATCCTGATGGGGGCGGTGGCCTATCTCGGCACGGTGCTCCAGATCCCCGACACGGTGCTGACCCTCGGCCTCCTGGTGCCGATCGCGATGCATGGCGGCTTCGTCTGGGCGGCGACCCGGGGCCGTGCGCCGGTGGCCGGCCACCTGGCCCAGGAATCCAAGCAATGAAGTTCGCCTATTTCGGCTTCCCCCATCTCGGCGGCACCTATTCGGTCTTTCGCCACCTGCATGCCGGTCTCGGCCCGGCCGGGATCGACGTCCGCTGGCTCGGCTGCGGGCCCGGAGCGCATGCCGCCCTGAGCAGCCCGGCCTTCCGTGCGGAAGGCGAGCGCGGTGCCGTGGCCGGCCGCCGGGACGACGACGACCGGACGAGCGCCCGCGCCATGATCGACGCCATCGAAGGCGGCGGCTTCGACGGCGTCTTCGTGAATGTCTGCGCCGATCGGGTGCAGACCAATGTCGTCCGGTACCTCTCGGCCGACATCGCCCGGGTGATGATCGTGCACAACATCACGCCGGGGACCTATGCCGCGGCCCGGACGATCCGCGACCACGTCCATGCCACCGTTGGGGTGTCCGAGCGCATCCGGGCCGATCTCGTCGGCCGTCACGGCTTCGCCCAGGACAGGACGGTGGTGATCCCGAACGGGATCGATGCAGCCGGGATGATTCCCAACGACCGCGTCCGGCGCGGCGCCGATCTCCGCCTGCTCTATCTCGGCCGGGTCGAGGACCAGGCCAAGGGCGTGTTCTGGTTGCCCCGCATCCTGCGCGACGTGCCGGACTCCATGACCCTCACCATCGCCGGCGACGGCCCGGATCTCGCCCGGCTGAAGCAGCGCTGCGCCGGGCTGGAAAGCCGGGTGCGGTTCCTCGGCGCGGTCCGGCCGGCGGCGGTCGGGGCGCTGCTGGCAGAGCATGACGTGCTGCTGATGCCATCGCGCTTCGAAGGCTTTCCGGTGACCCTGGTCGAAGCGATGACGGCGGGCTGCGTTCCGGTCGCGTCGCTGATCCGCGGCGTCACCGACATGGCGATCCGGGACGGCGAGAACGGCTTCCTGTTCCCGGTGGGGGATACGGCGGCGGCGGCCGGCGCCCTGGCGCGGCTGGTGAAGGACCCGTCGGCATTGCAGCGCCTGTCGGCCGCGGCGAGCCACACGGCGCGCGACCAGTTCGGCGTCGCCCTGATGGCGGAACGATATCGCGATCTGCTGGACGGCCTCGCCCGGGCCCTGCCATCGGTGGCCGCGCCCCTCGATCTGGCGCGGTGGCGTTTCCCGTCCGGGCTCAGGCCCGGCCTCAGGACCTACCTGCCGACCTTCATCAAGAATTCCGTCCGGACGCTGCGTGAGCGTCAGGCATGACGATTGCACGCCTTTGCCGTCGGCTGCGATCGCCCCTTCGGGATGCGATCGGGCTGCGGCGAGGCCACCTATTTCAGTGCTGGAGTTGACCATGATTCCCGTTTCGGTGGTGATCCCTTCCCTCAACGAAGCCGCGAACATCGAGCCCTGCCTCGAGGCCTTGCGGGAGTTCGACCAGGTGCTGGTCGTCGACAGCCTGAGCACGGACGGAACCGCGGCGGCGGCCGAGCGGTTCGGCGCCACCGTCGTCGAGTTCCGCTGGAACGGGCAGTACCCCAAGAAGAAGGAATGGGGGATGACCCATCCCCTGGTGCGCAACGACTGGGTCCTGGCCCTCGATGCCGATGAGGTCCTGTCGCCGGCGCTGGTGCGCGAGATCGCCCGGCTGTTCGAGAAGGGCCAGCCCAAGCACGCGGGCTATTTCATCGACGGGCGATATGTCTTTCTCGGCAAGCCCTTGCGCTACGGACACCACAATTCCAAGCTGATGCTGTCCGACCGCCGCCGCACGGTCTATCCGCACCCGGCGGATATCGGCGTGCAAGGCGGGTGGGAAGTCGAAGGCCACTACCAGCCCGCGATCCAGGGGTCGGTGGGGCGCCTGCGGGCGGCGCTGACCCATTGGGACCGCAAGCCGCTCTCGGCCCTGCTGCGCCGCTACGACCTCTACACCGATTGGGAGGCGCGGCTGGCGGAGCAGGGCGTCATGATGCGGCTGGCCGACACCGACACGGCCTACCGGCGACTGCTGAAGACGATCTTCCGGCGGATTCCGGCCCGGGGCCTGGTGGCCTTCCTGCATTCCTACGTGCTGAAGCTGGGCTTCCTTGACGGCGCGGCCGGGTTCCACTTCGCCATGTCCCGCGGGTTCTACTACTGGCAGTCGGCGCTGAAGCGGCGGGAGCTGGCGGCGACGGGCACCGGCCAAGGTGCGGCTGCCGCCCCGGCGGCCCCCGCCTCGTCGGCCGGTTCGCCCGTGCGGGCCGGATGATGCCGGCTGCGGCGGCATCGTCGTGAACTGGATCGTCACCTGGCTGCTGATCGGCCTGGCCTGCTGGATGCTGCTGTCGGCGGCGCGGCGGACCGGCAGGATCTACGAATTCCCGTTCCTGGCCGCCGCCATCACCTTCGCCTTCATCCTGCCGCAGCTGCCCGGCCTCGCGAACGACCCGTTCCTGCCGGACGGCGCCTATGAGCGGGCCGTTGTCTTCACCATCCTGTGCGTTGCGATGTGCTGGCTGGGCTGGATGCCGGACCGGCCGGTGATGAAGGCGTTCCGTTGGCAGCTGGACGAGCGCCGCCTGCTGATCGCATCGGCCGGCCTGTCGCTGATCGGCGCCTATTTCTACTACCAGCTCGGCCGCATCCCGATCGAGCAGGCGGTGGCCACGCAGTTCACCGGCTGGTACGTGGTCCTGTTCTTCTTCTCCAAGCTGCTGCCCTACGGCCTCTGCGTCGCTCTGCTGTGCCTGCTCCGGCGCCCGTCCTACGCGGCGATCGGCATCACCCTGTTCGACGCCGTCTTCTACCTCGATCGCATCTTCGTCACCGGCAAGCGCGGCGAGACCACCGAACTGGTGCTGATGGTCGCGCTGGCGGTGTGGTTCCAGCGCCGCCGGGCGATCCCGTATGTCCTGCTGCTCGCCGGCATCCTGGCCGGCACGGTGATGATGAGCAGCACCGAAGACTATCGCGATCTCAGCCGCGCCAAGGACCGGCCGGAGACGGTCCAGGTCACCCAGCTCTCGCCCTGGCAGAGGTTCGAGAAGCTGCTCGAGACCGGCGGGCCGGAGATGCGCAACGCGATCTTTCGCATCAACGCGGTCGAACAGTCGATGGTGTTCGACTATGGCCTGTTCCACTGGAACATCCTGGTGTTCAACTACGTCCCGGCCCAGATCGTCGGCCGTTCGATCAAGGATGCGCTGCTGATCCAGATCGACGGGCAATACGCCCGCGACTACGACCCGCCGAACGGCACGACGGAGACCGGAATGTCCGATGCTTTCGCGTCGCTCTGGTTCTTCGGCGCCATCAAGTTCTTCATCATCGCTTTCGTCCTCAGCCGCCTCTACGGCGCGGCGATGGCCGGCCATGCCGTGCCCCAGCTGCTCTACATGCTGCTGATCGTGCCGGGCATGCATTCGATCTCGCATCACACCCAATGGCTGCTCACGGAGTGGATCCAGGTGATGCTGCTGCTGCTCCCGGCGCTCTGCTTCGCCCGGATTCCGCAACGCGCCGGGGCGCCGATGCCGGCCCTCGCAACGGAAACGCCATCATGAAGGACATCGAGGTCCCGCAGTTGCAGCCGCGCTTCGGCGGCGCCACCTTTGCCCTGTCGGATCGCCTGCTGCGGCTGGCCTGGACCATGGTGTGGACGCTGTTCGGGGCGTGGACGCCGCCGCCGCTGCACCGCTGGCGCCGCTGGCTGCTGGTCGCCTTCGGAGCCCGGATCGACGCCACGGCCCGGGTCTATGGCCGGACCCGGATCTGGTGGCCGGCCAACCTCATCATGGAGGCGCAGGCGTCGATCGCGCCGGGCGTCAATTGCTACAACGTCGCCCCGATCACCATCGGGGCGTTCACCAGCGTTTCGCAGGGGGCTCATCTGTGCACCGGCACGCACGACATCGATGTCGCGGCGTTCCCGCTCGTGGCGCGGCCGATCCGCATCGGGGCCCAGGCCTGGGTGGCGGCGGAGGCCTTCGTCGGTCCCGGCGTGACGATCGGGGACGGGGCGGTGCTCGGCGCGCGGGGCGTCGCCTTCCGCGATCTCGCCCCATGGACGGTCTATGCCGGCAATCCGGCCCGGCCGATCCGCTTGCGGGAACGGTCGCTGCCGGAAGACGCCGGCGCGTCGTCGGTCAGGCCAGCCTGATCGTGTCCGGCTGGGCCTGCTGACCCAGCATCCAGCGATACACCTGCTCGAGCTGCTTCGTCGCGGCGATCCAGGAGAAGCGGTCGTTGACCAGCTGCAGGCCCTTCTGGCCCATGGCCAGGCGCTGCTCGTCGGTCATCATCGTCAGTTGGCGCAGCCCGTCGACCAGCGATCCGACCTCAGGCTCGCTGGCGACGGCCGCCCCACGGGTGAAGCCCTCCGGCAGGTTGCATTGCGGCGTCAGCAGCGCCGGCAGGCCGTGCGACCAGGCCTCCAGCGCCGCCAGCGGCATGCCTTCGCTGAACGACGGCAGGACGAAGGCGTCCGAAGCGCCGAAGGACGCGGCCTTGTCGGCGCCGTAGGCCGGGCCGGCGAAATGGACGCTGTATTCCACGCCGGACTGCACCGCGATCGATCGAAGCTCCTGCAGATACGGCTCCGGGCCGGGCCCGACGAAGACGAGGTGCCAGGGCCGCGCCGCCGGCCCGTTATCCTGCAGTGCCGACCAGGCCCGGATCAGTTGGCTCGGCCCCTTCTTGGGGGTCACGCGGCCGAGATAGAGCAGGACCCGGTCGCCGGCAGGGATCTTCTTCCGCCAGGCCGGTGGCGGCAGGCCGGTCGGGGGCGGGTTGACGCCGTTGGCGATGACACAGATCGGGGCCTTGTATCCAAGGGCGCGGATCGACTCGACTTCGGATTCGCTGACGGCATGCAGGCACGATGCGCTCTGCAGATGCGCATCCTCGTACAGCCGCATGGCGAGGCGCTTCTTCCAGGATTTGTTGGCCAGGGCCCACGGGTCCAGCATGCCCTGGGGGCTGATCACATAGGGCCGGCGGGTCCGGAGGTGCCAGCGGCGGGCCGCGATCGATGGGTACATCCACAGGCCGTGGACGTGCAGCAAGTCGACATGGGACTGGCGCAGTGCGGCGCCGAGATCCGCGGAATAGCCGAACGATCGGGGCCCCAGCGTCTTGGCCCGGTTGATCGGGATGCCGTTCCAGCCGCCAGCATCGGTGTCCCCGCCGCGCTCCAGCGTGAACACCTCGACCGCGACCGCCGGCGGATGATGCATGGTCCGGCTCATCTCGCGGATGAGCTCGGAGATCCCGCCATCGGCCGCGGCCGTCGATGCCACCAGCATCCCGACCTTGAGCGGAGTGGGCTGCGATGCCTCCAGGCCGGGGGAAGCGGTCCAGGGCTGCAGACGAGCGGGTCTCGATGGCATGGCCGGTCCTACTGGCTGGAGACGCGAACGGCCATGCGGCCATCCGCGGCCGCCGGCAAGGCCGGCCGGGCGCCGTCGAGGGCCAGGCGCAGCCGGCGGCCATAGGCTGCAAGATCGAAATCCTTCGCCCTGACGCGGGCCTGGCGTGACATTTCCGCGAGACGGCCGCGGCCCTCATGCAGGCTCGTCAGGGCCTCGACGATGGCGTCGGCGTCGCGGATCGGGACGATGAAGCCGTCGGTGCCGTGACGGACCACGCTGCCGGTGTTGGCGGTGGTGACGACGGGCAGCCCGGCCGCCAGCGCCTCGTAGACCACGGTCGCCGAGCCCTCGCAGATCGACGGCAGCAGGAACACGTCGGCCCAGGCGTAGTGGTCGAGAATTTCGAGGCGTGGCACCGGGCCGGTCAGCTCCACCGTGCCGCTCAGCGCGGATCGCACCGGGTCGGGCAGGCTGCAGGTCCCGACCATGCGGAACTCGGCCCGGCCCGCCATCCGCCGCGCGGCCTCGGCGACATAGGGCGATCCCTTGCGCAGGCCGACGGCGCCGACGGTCAGGACGCGCAGCGGGCCGCCGATCCGGTTGCGGTCCGGGATCTGGAAGCGCGTGTCGACGCCGTACGGGACCAGAACGCAGCGCTCCGCGGGCCCGCCGCTTTCGATCACCGTCCGCAGGACGAATTCGGAGGGGCAGACGATCAGGTCGGCGACCGCCCATTCCGCCTTCTCACGCGCACCGAAGGCTTCGGCATGGAGATCCAGCGGCCCCGCCTCCTGCCAGCCGGGAAAGCGCTCGGCCTCTTCCAGGGTCAGCCGGTCGACGATGGCGCGCGGCGCGATGATCTGTT
>Ga0193743_1002568_pt1 | contig 12694 bp, 7 predicted proteins | sample L2c2metaG_FD_143038 | JGI IMG/M metagenome (GOLD analysis project Ga0193743, IMG submission 143038) | Soil microbial communities from a riparian zone of the East river system, Colorado, United States - L2c2 | ecosystem: Environmental > Terrestrial > Soil > Riparian zone | place: USA: East River... | reverse complement strand
CTGAACCCGCTACCGGTGCTAGCCGCTCTGTCCGCGGCGGGGAAGGTCGGCGGGGAAGGTCACTGAGTGAAGCCGGCGCGCAGGTAGTCCCAGTCGCCGAGGCCCTTGGCGCCGAAGTTGGCCACGGTGGCGCGGACCGCGAACGCGCCGGTCTGCGGGTAGATCGGCAGGTTGTGCACCTCTTCCCAGATCAGCCGGTCGATCTGGTTGCCGATGTCGGCCCGCTTGGCGTCGTCCAGCTCGGCCAGCCCCTGGGCGAACAGCGGCCCGATCCGGGGGTCGTACACCCGGCCGAAGTTGTTGCCGATGTCGGTGCCCTTGGGTTCCTGGTAGTTGCCGACGCTGTTTGCGAACGGGACCGAGGTCTGCACCCACTGGAAGCTGGTCAGATCGAAGTTGCCCACATTGACGAACCCGGAGAAGAACTGCCCAACGGGCACCGCGTCGATCTCGATCTGCACGCCGATCTGCCCGAGCTGGTCCAAGGTGGTCTTGGAGACCGCGTCGGAGATCGGATTGCCGGCCGGCACCACGAACTTCAGCCGCAGTGGTTGGCCGTTCTTGGTGCGCACCGCGCCTGGCGAGGGGCGCACCCAGCCCAGTGCGTCGAGCTCCCGGTTTGCCGCCGCCTGGTCATAGGGCAGCACAGCTGAGTTGTCCCGGTAATCCTTCGAGCCGATCGGGTAGATGTGGTTCCCCATTGGTACCACGGTCGGCACGATCGAGCCGATCAGCCGCCGTGCGATGGCGTTCCGGTCGATGCCATTCGCGATGGCCTGGCGCAACTTCAGGTCGGACAGGATCACGCCCGGCGCCCCGTTGAACGTGATGTGCCCGTACTGCTTGGGCGTCGCCTGGCGGATCTGCACGCCGGGGATGGTCTGGGCGCGGCGGAACAGGTCCACGCTGGAGCCGATCTCGTAGAGGTCGATCTCGTTGTTGGCCAGCCGGTCGGCGAGGGCGTTCCGGTCGGTCACCGTGAAGATCACCCGGTCCAGCCGGGGTTTGTCGCCCCACCAGCGCTCGTTGCGCACCAGCGTGATGGTCTTCGCGGTCTGGTCGATGGTGCCGACCTTGAACGGGCCGGCGGTGAGCTGAGGAGCCTGCACCCAGCCGGTGTTGTACGCCTCCGGGGTGGCGTTGGTTTCCTTCGGGTAGAGCCCGTAGAACAGCCCCTGCCACTCCGCGAACGTCTTGCTGAAGGTGACCAGCACATCCTTGTCGGTGGCACCGCGCTCCACCTTCGCGATGTCCTGGTAGCCGCTCTTATCGGACATCAGGTAGGCCGGGTTGGCCCCGCTGTTCGCGGTGACCTGGGCGGCGAAGTCCTCCCAGGTGATCGGCCGCCCGCTGGACCAGACCGCGCGGTCGTTGATGTGGTAATGCACCACCTGCGGCGACGGCGAGACCAGTTCGGCCGACGTCACGTAGTTGGTGTCCAGCGTGACCCCGCCGTCCGGGGCGTCCTTGAACACCCCCGGCATCAGCGCCCAGAGCACCTCCCGGGTCTGCCCCTCGTGGCCGTCGATGGTGTTGTAGTTGTAGTTCGTCGGCAGGTTGTCCAGCGGGATCCGCAGGTCGCCGCCGTCGCGCAGGGTGGCCGGGTCGCGCGGGTTGATGGCCTGGTTGCCGCGGTCCGGGGCGGCCAGCCGCTCGCCGCCGCCCCCGCAGCCGGCCAGCAGCAGCGCGGCGGCCAGCGCCAGCAACGGTCGCATCACTGGGTGAACCCGGCGTGCACGTAGTCCCAGTCGCCGAGGCCCTTGGCACCGAAGTTGGCCACGGTGCCGCGCACCGCCCAGGCGCCGGTGCCCGGGTAGAGCGGGATGTCGTGCACTTCCTCCCAGATCACCCGGTCGACCTGGTTGCCCAGGTCGGCGCGCTTGGCGTCGTCCAGCTCGGCGAACCCCCGTGCGTACAGGGCGCCGATCCGAGGGTCGTAGATCCGACCGAAGTTGATGCCCAGATCGGTGCCCTTCGGCTCCTGGTAGACGTTCAGGCTGTTGGCGAACGCCGCCGAGCTGCTCACGTACCGGTAAGTAGCCAGATCGAAGTTGCCGGTGTTCACGAAACCGGAGAAGAACTGGTTAGCCGCCACCGCGTCGACCACTATCTGCACGCCGATCTGCGCCAGCTGGTTCAGCGCCACCTTGGAGATCGCATCGGAGATCGGGTTGCCGGCCGGGATGACCAACCGCAGGGAAAGCTGCTTGCCGTCCTTGGCCCGCACCCCACCGGCCGCCGGGCGTGCCCAGCCCAGCGCGTCCAGCTCCCGGTTGGCCTCGGCCTGGTCGTAGGGCAGCACGTCGGCGTTGTCCCGGTAATCCTTCGAGCCGAACGCGTAGATGTGGTTGCCCATCGGCGTCACCGTGGGCACGATCGAGCCGACCAACTTCTGCGCGATCTCGAGCCGGTTGACCCCCCTGGCGATCGCCTGGCGCAGCTTCAGGTCGGACAGGATCGCGCCGGGTGAGCCGTTGAAGGTGATCTGGGTGAACTCCTTCGGCGTGGCCTGCCGCACCTGCACCCCGGGAATGGTCTGGGCCCGGCGGAACAGATCCACGCTGGAGCCGATCTCGTAGAGGTCGATCTCGTTGTTGGCCAGCCGGTCGGCGAGGGCGTTCCGGTCGGTCACGGTGAAGATCACCCGGTCCAGCCGGGGTTTTTCGCCCCACCAGCGCTCGTTGCGGACCAGGGTGAGGGTCTTCGCGGTCTGGTCCAGGGTGCCAACCTTGAACGGGCCGGCGGTCACCTGGGGGGACTGCACCCAGCCGGTGTTGAACGCGGTCGGGTCGCTGTTCGTCTCCTTCGGATACAGCCCATAGAACAGGCTCTGCCACTCGGAGAACGTCTTGCCGAAGGTGACTAGCACGTCCTTGTCGGTGGCCCCGCGCGCCACGGAGGCGATGTCCTGGTAGCCGGTCCGGTCGCCGATCAGGTACGCCGGGTCGCGGCCGTTCGCCGCGGTGGCCTGGGCGGCGAAGTCCTCCCAGGTGATCGGCCGGCCGCTGGACCAGACCGCGCGGTCGTTGATGTGGTAGCGCACCACCTGAGGTGAGGTGGAGGTCACCTCGGCCGACGTGACGAAGTCGGTGTCGGGGACCACCCCGCCGTCCGGGGCGTCCTCGAACGCCCGGGGCATCAGCGCGGACATCACCTCGTGCGTCGGCTCGTCGTGCCCGTCGATCTGGCTGTAGTTGTAGTTCGACGGCAGGTAGTCCAGCGGAATCCGCAGGTCGCCGCCGTCCCGCAAGGTGGCTGGGTCGCGCGGGTTGATGTCCTGGTTACCGTGTTGTGGCACGGCAAGGCGTTCACCGCCACCGCCGCCCCCGCAGCCGGCAACCAGCAGCGCGGCGGCGAAGACGAGCAGCCCGATGCCGGTGAATCGTCGGCTCATGATGCGAACCCCGCGTTGATGTAGTCGGCGTCGGCGAACCCGGAGGCGCCGAAGTTGGCCAGGTTGGTGCGCACGGCGACCGCGCCGGGCCAGTTGTAGAGCGGGACGCTGTGCGCTTCCGTCCAGAGCAGTCGGTCGATCTGGTTGCCGATGGCCGCGCGCCTGGCGTCGTCCGGCTCGGCGACGCCCTGGGCGAACAGCGCGTCGAGTTGGGGGCTACTCACCCGGCCGTAGTTCTGCCGAGGATTGGCCCCGACCGGGCTGGCGTAGCTGTCCACCGAGTCGCTCAGCGGGCTGGCCGTGCCGACCCGGGTATACAACGCCAGGTCGAAGTTCCCCCTGGTGAGGTTCGGGTAGATCTCGTTGGACGGGTATTGGAGCAGGTCGACGCCGATCCCGACCTGCTCCAGCTGGTCCCGCAGCGCCGTCGCGACGTCTTGGTAGCTGGGGGCGGCGGCGTAGATCAACCGCAGGCGCAGCGGCCGGCTGTCCCGCTGCCGGATGGTTTCGGCGCGGGTCCAGCCGAGCTCGTCCAGCGACCGAGCGGTACCGGCCGGATCGTGGGGAAGCGCGTCGGAGTTGTCCCGGTATTCGTCGGTTCCGGGGGAGTAGAGGTGATTACCGGCCGGGGGCGCGTCGGGTTGGATCTGGCCAAGCATCCGGCGGGTGATCCCGGCCCTGTCGATGCTCTGCGCGACGGCCCGGCGCAGTTGCGGGTCGGCCAGCGGCGCACCGGGCGCCCCGTTGAAGCTGACCAGTGTGGAGTAACGCGACGGCGCTCGCCGGACGGCCGCGCCGGGGGTCTGCTCGGCCCGGCGCAGCAGGTCCACGTTCGGGCCGATCTTGTAGAAATCCAGCTCGTTGTTGGCCAGTGCGTCCGGGCTCGCGGGCGGCTCGTAGACCTTGAAGATGATCCGGTCCAACTTCGCCGGGGTGCCCCACCAGCGCGGATTGCGGGTGAGCGTGATCGTCTTGGCCACCGGGTCGATGGCGGCCACGGTGAACGGGCCCGCGCTGGCCGGCAGGCTGGTCCGCCATGCGGTGTTGAACGCCTCCGCGGTGGAGGTCAGCGAGGCGGGCAGGAACGGGTTGAACAGCGTGCGCCACTCGGCGTACCGGCTGCCGAAGGTGATCACCGCCTGCCGGTCGTCGACGCCTCTGGTCACCGAGGAGATGTCGGAGTATCCGGTGGTGCCGGCGGCTTGATACGCGGGGTCGGCGCCCCGGCACGCCTGCCAGTAGGCGGCGAAATCCCGCCAGGTCATCGGGGTGCCGTCGCTCCAGGCGGCGCTCGGGTTGACGGTGTAGGTGACCACCTGGGGCGCGGTGGAGGTCACCTCGGCCGAGGTGAGGTAGTCGGCGTTGCGGACCACGCCGCCGTCCTCAGTGCCCCGGAACAACGTCGGCAGCACCGCGCCGGACAGGGTGAGCACGTCCATGTGCCGCCCGTCGACCTCGTTGTAGTTGTAGTTGTTCGGCATGCCCAGCAGCGGCAGCCGCAGGTCTCCGCCGTCCCGGACCTGGTCCCGAGGCAGCGGGTTGATGTCGGTCGGCGTCCGGGCCTCGCTAGGGCCGCTCACGGCCCCGCGCGCGCAGCCGGTGAGCGCCACCGTGGCGACGGCGAGCAGCGCGATGAGCCAGGCTCTCACTTGAGGAAGCCCGCGTTGATGTAGTCGGGGTCGGCGAAGCCGGATGCCCCGAAGTTGGCCAGGTTGCTCCGCACCGCAACCGCGCCCGGCCGGGCGTAGAGCACCACGCTGTGCGCCTCCTGCCAGAGCAGCCGGTCGATCTGGTTGCCGATGGCCGCGCGCTTGGTGTCGTCCAGCTCAGCGGCGCCCTGGGCGAACAGCGCGTCGATCTCCGGGCTGCCGATCCGGCCGTAGTTCTCCCGTACGTTGTTGCCCAGCGGCAGCTCGTACGCCTCGGACGCGCTGCTCAGCGGGGTGGCGGTGTTCTGCCAGCCGAACAGGGCCATGTCGAAGTCGCCCCGGTCGACATAGGTCGGGAAGAGGTCGTTCCCGGCGACCCCGTCGAGAACCACGGTGACACCGATCTGGGCCAGCTCGTTCTGCACCGCCTCGGCGAGGTCCTGGACCGCCGGGTCCTGTCCGTAGACCAGCCGCAGGGTCAGTGGCTTGCCGTTCTTGGCGCGCGGGGCGTTCGGGGTCGGCCGGGTCCAGCCGAGCTGGTCGAGCACCTGCTGGGCATGCGCCGGGTCGTAGGGCAGCGCGTCGGAGTTGTCCTGGTACTCCTTGGCCCCCGGTGCGTACAGGTGGCTGCCATCGGGTTGGGCGTTCGGCACGATCTGCCCGATGATCTGGCGGGTGATCTCCTGCCGGTTGATCCCCTGCGCGATCGCCTGGCGCAGCTGGAGGTTGGCCAGCGGTGCGGCGGCCGCCCCGTTGAACGTGACGGTGAAGTCCTCCCGCCCCGGCGCGTTGCGCACCGCTCCTCCCGGGGTGTGCTGGGCGCGGCGGAACAGGTCCAGGTTGCCGCCGATCTCGTAGTAGTCGAGCTCGTTGTTGGCCAAGGCATCGGGTTCGGCGGCCGAGTCGTAGACCCGGAAGATGATGCGGTCCAGCTTCGCCGGGGTGCCCCACCACTTCGGGTCCCTGGCCAGGGTGATCGTCTGGCCGGTCTGGTCGATCGACTGCACGGTGAACGGCCCGGCGGTCACCGGGATGCTGGTTTTCCAGCCGGTGTTGAACGCCGCCGGGGTGCTGTCGAGCGAGGCCGGTGCCAGGGGGCTGAAGAGGCTTCGCCACTCGCCGTACGGCTTGGCGAAGGTGACCAGCACCTGCCGGTCGTCGGTGCCCCTGGCCACCGAGGCGATGTCGTCGTAGCCGGTGGTGGTGGCGACCTGATAGGCCGGGTTGGTCCCGTTCGACGCCTGCCAGTAGGCCTGGAAGTCCCGCCAGGTGATCGGGGTGCCGTCGCTCCAGGTGGCCTTCGGGTTGATCGTGTATGTGACGACCTGCGGGCTAGTGGAGGTGACCGCCGCCGAGGTGAGGTAGTTGGTGTTCAGCGTGACGCCGCCGTCGGCGGTACCGGTGAACAGTGACGGCAGGATCGCGCCGTCGATGTTGCCCAGGTCGACGCCAGGCCCGTCCACCTCGTTGATGTTGAAGTTGCTCGGGAACAGGCTCAGCGGCAGCCGCAGGTCACCGCCGTCGCGCACGTTGTCCCGGGGCTGTGGGTTGATGTCGATGCTGCCGAGCGCCTGGCTCTGGCTGCTCACCGTGCCCCCGCCCCCGCCGCCGCAGCCGGTGAGCACCAGCGCTCCCACTGCCGCCAGCGCAACCAGGCGTGCCCTCACTTCACGAACCCCGCGTTGATGTAGTCGGTTTCGGCGAACCCGGACGCGCCGAAGTTGGCCAGGGTGGAGCGCACCGCGTACGCGCCCGGGTAGGCGTAGAGCGGGAGGTGGTGCGCCTCCTGCCAGATCAGCCGGTCGACCTCGTTGCCGAGCTCGGCCCGCTTGACATCGTCGAGTTCCACGGTGCCCTGGTTGAACAGGTCGAGGATCCGCTGGCTGAAGATCCGCCCGTAGTTCTGCCGCACGTCGCCGCCGGCGGGGTTCTCGTAGAGCCCGCGCGAGCCGACGAATGGCGCGGTGCCGATCTGCCAGCCGAATCCGACCATGTCGAAGTCCCCGCCGCGCAGCGCGGTCTGCCACTGGGTGGTGTCAGCGGTGCTAACGCTCACCGTCGCGCCGACCTGGCCGAGTTGGTCCAACAGGGTCTTGTTGATCAGGTCGTTGACCGGGTTGTTGGTGTTGCCTAGCAGGCGTAGCGCCAACGGCTTGCCGCTCTTGGTGCGCGTCCCGCCCGGACTCGGCCGGGTCCAGCCGGCCGAGTCCAGCATCTGGTTGGCCGCCGCCTGGTCGTAGGTGAGCGCGGCGGAGTTGTCCCGGTACTCCCGGGTGCCGATCGGATACATGGTGTTGCCCAGCGGTACCGGGTGCGGGGTGATCTGGCCGAGCAACCGGGTGGCGATGGCTTCCCGGTTGATCGCTTTGCCGATGGCCTGGCGAACGGGCAGGTCGGACAGGATCGATCCCGGCGCGCCGTTGAACGTCACGTGGCTGTAGAGCCGTTCGGTCGACTGGCGTACCACGACACCCGGGATGCCCTGGGCCCGCCGGAACAGGTCGACGCTGGACCCGATCTCGTAGAAGTCGATCTCGTTGTTGGCCAGCGCATCGGCCAGCGCGGTCCGCTCGTACTGCTTGATGATGATCCGGTCCAGTTTGGCTGGCGTGCCCCACCAGCGCGGGTCGCGGCTGAACGTCGCGGTCTTGGCGCCCTGATCGATCGAGTCCAGCTTGAACGGGCCGGCGGTGACCGGGATCTTGTTCAGCCAGCCGGTGTTGAACACCGCCGGGTCGGAGTTGGTCGAGGCCGGGTAGAGCGGGCTGAACAGGGTGTTCCACTCACCGAGCGGGCGGGCGTAGGTGACGACGGCCTCTTTGTCGTCCGCCCCTCGGGTCACCGAGCCGATGACGTCGTACCCGACGGTGCTGGACACCAGGTATGCCGGGTTGGTGCCGTTGAGCGCTTTCCACTGTGCCTCGAAGTCGCGCCAGGTGATCGGCGTCCCGTCGCTCCATGTGGCCCGCGGGTGGATCGTGTAGGTGACCACCTGCGGCGAGGTGGAGGTCAGCCGCATCGCGGTCAGGTAGTCGGGGTTGGGTACGAGCTCCCCGTCGGCGGTGGCCTTGATCGGTGAGGCGATCACCGGGCCGATCACCGTGCTCACGTAGGTGGTCCCGCCGTCAAACTGGTTGTTGTTCAGGTTCTGCGGCAGCTCGTCGATCGGCCAGAGCAGGTCGCCGCCGTCGCGCACCTGGTCGCGCGGCCTGGGGTTGATGTCGTTACGCCCGAAGCCCTCGCCCGGTGCCCTCAGCACCGGCGGCGGCGGGCCCCCGCCGCAGGCGGCCAGGAACAGCGAGGCGGCGAGTAGTCCGCCGCCCTGGAGCGCGCGACGACGGTTGATCGGATAACTCACTTCACGAACCCCGCGTTGATGTAGTCGGCATCGGCGAACCCGGTCGCGCCGAAGTTGGCCAGCGTGGAGCGGACGGCGGCCACCTCGGGGCGGGGGTAGAGCGGCAGGTCGTGCATGTTGGCCCAGAGCAGGGTGTCGATCCGGTTGCCGATCTCCACCCGCTTGGCCTCGTCCAGCTCACCGATGCCCTGCGCGAACAACTGATCGATCTCCGGCGTGCCGATCCGCCCGTAGTTCTGCCGCACGTTGTCGGCCAGCGGGCTGGCGTAGATCCCGAGCGAGCTGCTCAGCGGCGTCGGGGTGCTGCCCCAGGCGAACGCTGCCAGGTCGAAGTTCCCCCGGTTGATGTCGGTCACCCATGTCGACCCCTGCAACGGGTGGAGCTCGACGGTGACGCCGAGCTGACCGAGCTGGTTCTGCACGGTCTTGCCCATGTCCACGTTGGTCTGGGTGTCGAAGAAAACCAGCCGCAGCCGCAGCGGCGCCCCACCCTTCTGCCGGGGGGCGCCGGCGCCGGGACGCACCCAGCCGAGCTCGTCCAGGGCGCGCTCGGCCTGTGCGGGGTCGAACCGCAGGGCGCCGGAGTTGTCCCGGTAGTCCTTGCTGCCCAGCCGGTAGATGCGGTTCCCGGCCAGCTGAGCGTTCGGCACGATCTGGCCGATCATCCGCTGGGCAAGCGCCGCCCGGTCGACGCCCTGGGCGACCGCGAGGCGCAGCCGCACGTCGGAGAGCACCGCGCCCGACGAGCCGTTGAAGGTGATCTGGCTGAAGTACTGCGACGGGCTGCTGCGGATCACCACGCCGGGGATGCCCTGGGCCCGGCGTAGCAGGTCCACGCTGGAGCCGATGTCGTAGTAGTCGATCTCGTTGTTGGCCAGCGCGTCCGGCTGGGCCGCCGTGTCCATCGCCCGGAAGATGATCCGGTCCAGCTTGGCCGGGGTGCCCCACCAGCGCGGATCCCGCTTGATGGTGACCGTCTTGGCGGTCTGGTCGATCGACTCGACGGTGAAAGGGCCGGCGGTCACCGGCATCGAGGTGGCCCACCCGGTGTTGAACGCGGCCGGGTCGGAGTACCGCGACGCCGGGTACAGCGGCTCGAACAGCGCCTGCCACTCGGAGAAGGTCTTGCCGAAGGTGACCACGACCTGCTTGTCGTCGGCTCCCCTGGCCACCGAGGTGATGTCTTCGTACCCAGTGGTCCCGGAGGTCTGGAAGGCCGGGTTGGAACCGTTCTGCGCCTTCCAGAACGCCTCGAAGTCGCGCCAGGTGATCGGCGTGCCGTCGCTCCAGGTGGCCCTCGGGTTGATCGTGTAGGACACCACCTGCGGGTTGGTCGAGGTGACCCCGGCCGAGGTGAGGTAGTCCGGGTTCATCCGGAAGCCGCCGTCCACCGTGCCGGGAAAGAGCTTCGGCATGGTCGCGTCGGTGACCACCAGGGTGTCGTGGAGCGTGCCGTCCAGGTGGTTGTAGTTGAAATTGGTCGGCAGCGCATCGATCGGCCAGCGCAGGTCGCCGCCGTCGCGCACCGCCTCGCGCGGCTGGGGGTTGATGTCGTTGCCCCCGGCGTTGGCTGGCCCGGCAAGTTGGCCACCACCGCCCGAACAGGCGGCCAGGGCCAGCGCGGCGCCCGCCACGAGCACGGTGAGACGACGGATCACTTGACGTATCCCGCGTTGATGAAGTCGATGTCGGCGAACCCGTGCGCGCCGAAGTTGGCCAGGGTGGAGCGCACCGCGACGGCGCCGGGGCGGGCGTACAGCGGGATGCTGTGGCCCTCCTCCCAGATCAGCCGGTCGATCTGGTTGCCCAGCTCAGCGCGTTTGACGTCGTCCAGCTCGGCGATCGCCTGGGAGAACAGCCTGTCGATCTCCGGGTTGTAGATTCGGCCGTAGTTCTGCTGCACGTTGTTGCCCACCACGCTGGCGAAGACGCCGAGGGAACTGCTCAGCGGGGTGGATGTGGTGCCCCAGCCGCCCACCGACAGGTCGAAGTTCCCGGTCGTCGAGGCCGGACCGATCTCGTTGCCCGGCAGCTGCTGCAGGGTCACCTCAACACCGATCTGGGCTAGTTGGTTCTGCGCCGACTTGGCCACGTCGGTATTGGTCGGGGCGTTGAGCAGGATCATCCGCAGACGCAGCGGCTTGCCGTCCTTCTGCCGGGTCGCGCCGTTGCGTACCCAGCCGAGCTGGTCGAGCTCACGGTTTGCCGCCGCCTGGTCGAACGGCATCACGTCGGCGTTGTCCCGGTACTCCTTCAGCCCCGGCACGTAGATGTGGTTGCCGTCGGGTTGCGCGTTCGGCACGGTTGCGCCGATCAGCCGCCGGGTGATGGCCGCGCGGTCCACGCCCTGGACGACGGCCCGGCGCAGCGCCCGGTCATTGAGGATCGCGCCGGGCGCGCCGTTGATGGTGATGTTGTTGTAGATGCGCGAGGGGGCGTTGCGGACCACCACTCCCGGGGTGTTCTGCGCGCGGCGCAGCAGATCGGCGCTGGAGCCGAGCTCGAAGAAGTCGATCTCGTTGTTGGCGATCGAGTCGGACAGGGCTGAGGTGTCGACGACCTTGTAGATGACCCGGTCCAGCTTCGCCGGCGTCCCCCACCACTTCGGGTCCCGTTTCAGCGTGATGGTCTGCGCGCCCTGATCGATCGAGTCGAGCGTGAACGGGCCGGCGCTCACCGGGATGGTGGTGCGCCACGCGGTGTTGAACGCCGCCGGGCTCGAGGTGAGCGAGGCCGGAAAGAACGGGTTGAACAGGCCCTGCCACTCGGCGAAGGTCTTGCCGAACGTGATGACGGCCTGCCGGTCATCCACACCCCTGGTCACCGAGGAGATGTCCGCGTATCCGGTGGTGCCGGAGGTCTGGTAGGCGGGGTCCGAGCCGTTGGACGACTTCCAGTAGGCGGCGAAGTCCACCCAGCTGATCGGGGTGCCGTCGCTCCAGGCGGCCTTCGGGTTGATCGTGTAGGTGACCACCTGGGGGCTGGTGGAGGTGAGCTCCACCGACGTCGCGTAGTCCGGGTTGACCCGCACGCCGCCGTCGGCGGTGCCGATGAACCAGAAAGGCACGACCGCACCGGAGAGATCGCCGACGACGGTCGTGGTTCCGTCCACCTGGTTGTAGTTGTAGTTGTTCGGCAGCCCGGTGAGCGGCAGCCGCAGGTCACCGCCGTCGCGGATGTTCTCCCGGGGCTGGGGGTTGATGTCGATGCTGCCGACCGCCTGGGTCGACGGGGCCAGCCCCGAACCTCCGCCACCGCCGCACGCGGCGAGCAGCAGCGAGGCGGCGAGCAGGCCGCCGCCCCCCAGCAGTTGGCGGCGGCTGATCACTTGAGGTATCCCATGTTGACGTAGTCGATGTCGGCGAAGCCGGGCGCGCCGAAGTTGGCCAGGGTGGAGCGCACCGCGTAGGCCCCGGTGCCGGGGTAGAGCGGCAGGTGGTGCACCTCCTGCCAGGCCAGCTGGTCGATCCGGTTGCCGATATCGGCCCGCTTGGCGTCGTCCAGCTCGCGCAGGCCCTGGTCGAACAGCGCGGTGATCTCCGGGTTGTAGATCCGGCCGTAGTTCTGCTGCACATCGTTGCCATTGGGCACGGCGTACTGCGCTCGGCTACTCATGAACGGGGTGGCGGATTTCTGCCAGCCGAAGCTGACCAGGTCGAAGTTGCCCGACTTGTACTGGGTGGCGACCAGCCCGATCGGCACCGTCTCGATCGCCACCCGGACGCCGATCCGGGAGAGCTGGTCGAGCACGGTCCGGTCGATCTGCTCGCGGACCGGGCTCGGCGCGCCTTCCAGCAGCCGCAGCCGCAGTTCCTTGCCCTCCTTGACCCGGGTGGCCTCAGGCGCCGGCCGCACCCAGCCCAGCGCGTCCAGCTCCCGGTTCGCCGCCGCCGGATCGAAGCGCAGCGTGTCGGAGTTGTCCCGGTAATCCTTCGAGCCGAACGAGTAGATGTGGCTGCCGAGCTGGCTGACGTCCGGCACGATCTGGCCCACCAGGCGTTTCGCGATGGCGGTGCGGTCGATGCCCTTCGCGATCGCCTGACGCAGCTTCACATCGGCCAGGATCGCGCCGGGGGAACCGTTGAACGTGATGTGGTCGTACAACCGTTCCGGAGCTTGCCGCACCGCGATGCCGGGGATGGCCTGGGCGCGTTTGAGCAGGTCCACGCTGGAGCCGATCGGGTAGAAATCGATCTCGTTGTTGGCCAGCGCGTCGGCCTGCGCGCTGCGCTCGTAGGCCCGGAAGATGATCCGGTCCAGCCTGGCCGGCTGCCCCCACCATTTCGAGTCCCG
>Ga0193743_1002567_pt1 | contig 12700 bp, 9 predicted proteins | sample L2c2metaG_FD_143038 | JGI IMG/M metagenome (GOLD analysis project Ga0193743, IMG submission 143038) | Soil microbial communities from a riparian zone of the East river system, Colorado, United States - L2c2 | ecosystem: Environmental > Terrestrial > Soil > Riparian zone | place: USA: East River... | reverse complement strand
AGAACGATCTCCTTAATGGCAGTATTTAATTTTTTTGCGGCGATAATTCGATACTGATACAAAACAGGCACTTGTGCCTTATTGATATATTGCAGGAATATATCTTCCGCCACGTGCGGCTCAAAGATCCAGGATTCAAACTGACCGTAATATTTACCCGTGCGGCGATAAAAGTCAAGCCCTAATCCGGTAACGGCATACTTATTACCGATGTCGGTATAGCCTAATCCTCCAGATGAGAGACCACCTAAATGTTTTCCCGGTTCGATCAGCAGAACAGATTTCCCCATCATTTTAGCGGTATAAGCTGCTGTTACCCCGCCCGATGTACCGCCGTATACACATACATCATAAGTAGATTGCGCGTGGACCTTTAGCGACATCAGCAGTATAAAGGCCGTACATATTTTCCAAAATTTAACCATGTTTTTTAATTTTATAAAAGGTGATTAATCTATTCATTTGCATATTGGATGGTGGTTAGGCTTCAAGATAATCGAGGTCTTTATGAAAAGTTTCTTCCATCTTCCACAATGCCAGCAGCGCCAGGATAATTGTGAGACTACCTACTGCACCGGCCGACGCGGTTATACCCCAATAACTTTTTCCCAAAAGGAACAAAGGGGTAATCACATTAACACTGCCGCGTACAAAGTTGGGTACAGTAGTGGCCACGGTGGCCCTCATGTTGGTACCAAACTGTTCGGCCGAAATGGTAACAAACAATGCCCAAAAACCGATGGAAAATCCCAGGAAAAGGCATAGGCCATAAAATACTACGGCATCTTTTGAATTTTGCAATAAAAACAGGGCGATAAAAAGGCTGGTCAGCAAGAGAAAGATGAGCACCACTTTTCTCCGGCTTTTGAAATACTGGCTTAATACGCCACTGCTAAGGTCACCCAGGGAAAGACCTATATAGCCAAACATGACTGCTTTGCCGGCTTGAACAGGAACTGAAATACCCAATACTTTTCCAAATTCCGGTGAGAACGTTAGCAGGATCCCGATAACGAACCAGATCGGCAGTCCGATCATAATACACCGTACATATTTCATTAGTTTGACCCCGGAAGTAAAAAGAGACAGGAAATCCCCTTTGGAAACCTTTTTTTCTTTGACCTGGCTGAACATTCCTGATTCAAATACATTGAACCGGAGTACCAGCAAGGCCAAGCCTAAGACTCCGCCAATAATATAGGCCACCTTCCAGTCAAAAGTATCGGCGACCAGATATGCCAATACCGCGCCGAGTACGCCGACGGAAGCCACGATGGATGTGCCATATCCCCTGATCTCTTTAGGAAGGATTTCGGCGACTAAGGTGATCCCCGCGCCCAGCTCTCCGGCCAGACCTATCCCGGCAATGAACCTGAGCAGGGCATACTGATCAACTGTGGTCACAAAGCCATTGGCGATATTGGCTACGGAATATAAGAGAATGGAGCCGAACAGCACAGTAAGACGTCCTTTTTTATCACCGATGATACCCCAAAGTATGCCGCCAAGCAGCATCCCGGCCATTTGTACGTTGATGAGGTCAATGCCTTTTTCCAGCAGGAGTGAAGATGGGACGTGCAATGCCTTTAAACTGGGGACCCTGACGATGCTGAACAGCAGCAGATCATAGATGTCAACAAAATAGCCCAGGGCAGCAACAATGACCGGAATAGATAATAATTTTTTGAGGGAAGAATGCTCCGATATATACTTCATTTAGATGGTTTTAGGATAATAATTTTTTTAAATAGGCGGGGTAGCTTTCATGGTCTATAGATCCATCGCCACGGGTAATACTATCCCCAAAACAAACAATACGGCTAACAGGCAATTGATTATACTGGATGAACTGACTGATGGCCAATGCCAGGAAACGGTAGCCGTTAGGTGTTGGGTGCACACCATCGGTTTTACCGCTGTTGAGTTCATTCCTGATTAAACAATCCTTATCAGTTCCTATCTTCCCCACTTTTTCAAAGAAGATGCCTGCATCGAAAAAGAAAGTTTTATACCGTTCAGCAATAGCTTCGATCACCTCGTTTAATTGGGCCCGCCTGCCTGACGGCCCTTCGGGTTCAAAAAATGAAGCGGGGTGACGGGTCAGTAAATAAGGCTCATAAAAGGGTAAAATGGTTAACAGCAGCACCTTGCTGCCTGATGAAATAATTGATTCAACCAGTTTACCAAGGTTTTGACGGTATTTTTCCAGCGGAACGTGTTTGCCATTATTCATATCATTGGTACCGATCATCAGGATGGTCAGCGTTGGATTATGGCGCAGGCAATCAGTTTGCAGCCTTGCAAGCAGGTTGTTTGTATTATTGCCTGATACACCTGAGTTGAAAATCGATACATCCTCTATAATTGTCTGATGACCAAATGCACGTAATAAACCGGGAAGGGAAAGTCCGGCAACGGTGCTTATTGTACTGAAAAGAAATTTTTTACGATCCATTTTTACAATAATGTTTCTGTTTGTTTCATGATTTGGGGCAGCTCATAGGGGCATGATCCGGTTTGAGTTCCACTAATACTTTATTTTTAGTAATTAGGGTTTTGTTTGAAATTGTCTTTATTGGTCGAGAGATCTAACTCCGCTTGCGGAATCGGAAATAAGTAATGCTTTGCCGGATTAAAACTTGTGCTTGTATTAACTATTTTAGGATCTGTGGCTGATCTGGTTTTTTCCAGGAATGTTTCAAACTTGCCTGTACGCGCAAGGTCATACCATCGCTGAAATTCAAAACATAGCTCACGGGCCCGCTCCATTAATATCTCATCAATGGTAATATCTGAAGCAGTATAGTTGTTAAAACCAGGCGTTGCTGTTGGTAGTACAGGATTGCCGGCAGCATTTAAACCCCTTGCCCGTTGTCTTACTAAGTTTATCGCGGCTAAACCTTCATTGGAGATCGTCCCATTCTTTTTATAATCTGCTTCTGCAAACATGAGTAATACATCGGCATAGCGAAGTACGATCACATTATTGGGGCAATTAGAATATAAATACGCAGAGGTAGTTCTCCAGGACTCCCCCCAGCGGTATTTGGTCACCCCACAACGCCCGAGTACGGTCTGGTTATAAGAATCCGGTGTAGAGGTTGTGCCCCAGATATAAGTCAGTGTAGCCGGTACATTATTGACCACATTGACCAGGGAGTCCGTCAGGTTCCAAACCCGTCTTCTATCATAATCAACGCTTTTTATAGTTGCTTTATAATATTTATAGAATTTAGGAACGTAAACCAGGTTTCCCTGACCAATCAACGAATTGGTATAATAGGCAGGATTGCCATTAATGGTGCCGCTGCCCAGCATGCCATATTCTTTGGTCCATTGCGTTCCATAAGGAACCACCGTACTGAATTGTAGTTCCCAGAGCGATTCTTTATTGATATTCTTATTTTCAATTTTAAACACGTCTCCGTAATTTGGTAACAATGCAGCCCCACTATTATCTTTTACATCCTTTAACACAGTCCAGGCTTTTGAATACAGATCGTTAACACTCTCGGTGATTGTTTTGTATCCATCTACTTTGCCAACAGTTTTGTTCATGGCGGTTTCTTTTGCCGAAGCCATGGTCAGATAAACTTTGCCTAACAATGCTTTTGCAGCCCAGTGATTGGCATGGCCGTTATTGGTCTTTGCCGTAGGCAACACTCCACTCGTTGCAAAAGTTAAGTCACTCACAATAAAATCATAAACTTCTTTGATCGACCGGCGCGGTTGTCCGTAATCAAAATCACCAGTTATAGGCTGATCTGTTATTGGCAGCTCACCAAACGTTTGAACCAGCCGAAAATAGACGTAAGCCCGTAAAAAACGTGCCTCGCCAATAATGCCATTACGATCCGCGGTTGAAATATTGGAGACGTTATTTGCAGCGGCAATAACGTTGTTAGCCCTGGTAGCAATTTCGAAGTGACGGATCCAAAACTCGCCAATTGCTCCCTCGCTCGGTGAAAAAGTGGATCGGTCAAAATTGTATCTTACACCAGATGTTCCCTTAAACATGGCTTCATCGGTTCCTATCTCGGTCATGAAGAGCGGCGTGTTCGTATAAACACCAAACAGATCCTTGACTGACGAATATATTCCAACTACTCCGGCATCTAATGATACCTTATCTGTAAAGAAGCTGTTGGTTGTGTATTGAGTTTCGGGCTTTTCGGCCAGAAACTTTTTACAGGAGCTGTTGCTGACGGCCAGCACAATGCAAGCCATTATAACTTTTAGTAAGCTTTTATTATAATTTCTCATTTCTTTTAAAGATTAAAATTGAGCCCTGATACCTAATGAGTAAACCCTTGACCGTGGATAAGATGCATAATCGAGTGACGGCATTAAGTCTCCGAAACCGCCCTGGCGTGTATTAACCTCCGGATCATAACCAGTATATTTTGACCAAAGCCAAAGATTTTTACCACTGCTAAAAAGTGTCAGCCCCCGTAACCCAATTCTGGATACAAGTTTGGATTTAAACTGATAGGACAGGGTAACATCACTCAGACGCAGATAAGATCCATCTTCAATCCAGTCAGACAGCATTAAGTTCTCTTCCGGACTTCCGGGCATTCTATAGCTATTATTGGGGTTGCCGGCTTCTACCAGTGCGCCTGTTGTGTTATCGTACAGGTTAGGTCGCCAGGAGTTGGCAAGAACCGCATTTGAATTGTTGATGTTCCTGCCTGATTCTAAAGCCACCCGGTTTGCGTTGTAAATTTTATTTCCATAACTATATTGTAAAACTATATTAAGATTAAAACCTTTATAGGTAACTGAATTAGTGAGACCACCGGTAAAAGTTGGTTGTCCCTGCCCAAGTATGGTTCGGTCATCTGCATCGATTTTATGATCGCCGTTGATATCAATAAATTTTCTTGTGCCCGGCCTTATCGAACCAATCGCGATTCCATTGATCTCCGTTAAGCCCGAAGCATTGATTTCTGCCAGTGATTGAAAAATGCCGTTGGTTTTATAACCATACCATTGACCGATAGGCTGGCCATTTTGAATAATGGCAGATGTTCCTATACCTGATACCACCCCGGGAGCTAAGTTCAACTGATCACCTATTTGAATGGCTTTTGACCTGTTAAAGCCGACATTTGCACTTATATTCCAGGAGAAATTCTGCTTGGTAACAATCAGGCTGTTAATATCAACTTCCAATCCACTGTTTTGAATTGATCCTAAATTTGTCCATGTGTTTCTGTAGCCACTGTACCCTGGTGTCACCTTCTGTATAAGCAGGTCTTTAGTACGCTTTAAATACCAGTCAACAGTTAATGAAAGCCGGTCATGAAATAATCCAAGGTCCATACCTCCGTCTACCTGGGTTGTTGTTTCCCATTTAAGCGAAAGATTTTCGGGCCTGTCAACAACAACGCCGTAAGACGGGGTATTGCCGTTAATTGGTGAAAAATAGGTAGCTATTGTTGATAAGGTTAAGTATGAAGGGATAGCTGTGTTACCACTCTGGCCAATACTTGTCCTAAACTTAAGGTTACTTATCGGGGTAATTGATTTTACGAAACCCTCTTCTGAGGCCCGCCAGGCCAATGCAGCAGATGGGAAATAGCCCCATTTGTTTACGGCGCTAAACCGGGATGACCCATCTGAACGCATAGTTCCGGTAAAAAGGTATTTATTTTTAAATGAATATTCCACCCTGCCTAAAAATGAAGCCATGGTCCATTTCGTAATATTGTAGGTGGGAATGATTGGCGTAGTGCCGTTTGATAACCCAAAAACACCCAGCGTTTCTATATTATAATTCTGATTTTCAGCTGTGATCAGGCTATACTTACTCTGTTCAAAAGTGGCACCCACAAAAGCATTAATACGGTTATCTTTGTTGATCTGTGTTTTGTAATAAAGCAGGTTCTCATTCAGATACCTGTTGGTTACCCCCCTTGATAACAGCGCCCTTCCGTTGAATTTGGAACCGGCAGAAACATTTTTTGGATAATAAGAATCTGTATTGGAATTGGTATATGTAAGCGTACCTGTGGATCTGAAACTAAAATGATCATCTATTGTCCAGTCTAAGGCCAGTCTGGTGATCAGTTCGCTAACGTCACGATTATTGGTTACATATTTAGCCAAAGAATAGGGATTGGTGGTAATATAACCCGCTTGCTGCGCGTTGTCTTCAACGTCGGTAAATGTAAGCGGATTGGTGGGTGGTTGCTGCAACATGGAGGTAATAATGGGATTCGATACTATTCCGCCATTAAGCGCGCTGGTACTTGAGGTAAACCCTTCAATATTATTTCTGGTAAACGAAACATTACTGGTTACAGACACGCTTTTTGTCAGATTTTGCTGAAAATTAAAGCGGCCGTTATAACGCTTATAATCACTGAAAACAATCAAACCACCCTGATCAAGATATCCACCCATAAATGCATACTTGGTATCCTTTGTTCCCCCCTGTACACTTAACCGGTATTCCTGTACAAGACTGTGTTGAAACATAGCTTTTTGCCAATTGGTATTGGCGGAATCGGGACTATTATAATTTTGCCAGGTACCGTATGGTGAGTTGGCAGGCACACCCCAAAAGCCGCCCGGTTCTCCTAAAGGTGTGTCCCGGTAATAATTATACCCGGCTAAGGTTGAGGTGGGAGCATCTGGATTGGCGGCGCTTGCCGGAGAATAAACGTAACTGGCTAAAAATTGCCTGTGAACATATTCTGATGAGTTCATCAAATTGTATAAATGCGCTGGGGTTTGATAACCCGTATTATTATAAAGTTCAACCTGTACCTTTCCCGATTTGCCGCTCTTAGTGGTGATTAATATGACACCGTTAGCGCCACGTGATCCATAGATTGCTGTACCGGAGGCGTCTTTTAAAATTTCAATGTTTTCAATATCGCCCGGGCTAATGTTATTGGCATCATCCTGCATAACACCATCAATTACATATAATGGTGTGCTGCTGGCACTGACCGAACTTGCTCCACGAATCCTGATTGTATTTTCAGATCCGGGGGTGCCATCATTTTGTGTAATTTGCACACCAGCGGCTTTCCCTTTAATAGCGTCAGCCAAAGAAAAAAGCGTGCGTTGCGAAAGCGCTTCTTTGGATACGGTTGAAACAGAGGCGGTCAAATCTGATTTCCTTGTTGTACCATAACCGATTACCACTATCTCATTGAGCCCGGAATTTTGTGGTTTCATCGTAATGTTGATCTCCGTTTTGCCCTGGCGCGGTATTTCAAGCCTTTCATACCCTACAAAGGAGAAAACAAGCACTGCCTCATTATCAACGGAAAATTGATAGTGACCGTCTTTATCAGACACATTGACTTTCCCCCTTTGCTTGTCTTTAATAGTCACTCCCGGCAATGGTTGATTCTTCTCATCGGTAACCAATCCAGAAACCGGAGAGTCTTTTTTTTCCGTTGGAGTCGAGGGCTCTGATTTTGGTCGTATGGTAACGGTTTTGCGGGTAATTGTATAAGTGAAGGGTTGCCCCGATAAACACTTATCCAGAACATTGTTAATCGAGCTGCTGCTGATTGTTAACGTAACAGGTTTTCCGGTTTTTAATAAATTGGCGGTGTACACAAAATCATACCCGCTTTGTTGTTGAATGCTCGCCACCACATTTTCCAGCGAAGCATTTGTAACATTTAGGGTAATCTTTGGAGCTACACCTTGCGCGTGGACACTGGAAACAATCAGTATGCTTAATGTTAAAGAAAGACAGCAAGCGGAGGAGGCCCTGGAGTAAAATTGGGTAATAGACAGCCACCTGCATTTTATTGCAGTAAAAATTTTATACATTTGAATGTTAGGTTAAATTATAATTGGGTAAAAACGATATTAATACTACCTAATATAGGCTTAAAAGCTTACTAACCGGGAGCGCACCATCGCTCCTGGTTTTTAGGTAATTGCTATAGCGTATCATTATGGCATAACAGTTACCCTCCTTCCTTCCATTTTAAAGTGAATAGTACCAGTTTGTTCGAGTGCATGTAATAACTCTGAAAGATCTTTTGAATTTGAGAAAGTACCGTCGAATCTTTTTTGCGCAACATCACCATGGTAAGTGACATCAATATCATACCATCTGATCAATTGATTCATGATGTTTACAATATTATCATTATGAAAAATAAAATAACCATTTTTCCATGCCACCGATTCGTACGTATTTACATCCTTTATTTGGATTTCGCTTGCGTTGTTTGTTGCAATTGCTTGTTGTCCGGGCTTTAAAAGTATGGTTGAACTGCTGTTTGAAGCTTGTATTGCGCCTTCCAGGAGGGTTGTCTTTGTATCTGCCTTTTCATAAGCATTAACATTGAAATGTGTACCTAAAACTCTTATCGTAGTACTATTGGTTTTCACAATGAATGGCATATCTTTTTTCTTAGCGACTTCAAAATAAGCCTCGCCGGAAAGTTCCACATTCCTTTCACTTCCCGTAAAACGGATGGGATAACGTATAGACGAAGCTGCATTCAACCAAACATTGGTTCCGTCAGCCAAAATCAAATGCCATTGGCCGCCTCTTGGCGTTTCCGTTGTATTGTAACTGATAGGCTGGGTGGCATCGCTACCTCCGCTTTGCACTACGTACGTTAGTCTGCCTTGTTTGTCCTTATAGATTTTCAAGCCAGACTCCTTAACCAGTTCGCCTGACTTTGCATCATTGAGGTCTATTTTTTTTCCATTTGCCAGTGTCAGTATAGCTTTGCTGATCCCTTTTTCTACTTTGACAACTGGCTGTCGTATTGTTTGGTCCCCGGAATCTCTGTGCGTTAAAAAGTATCCACCTATGGTAAGAAAAAATAGCAGTGATGCGGCAACAGCATAGCGGTACCAGATTTTTACCGCAGGAATCCTGACTGGTGGTTCTTTGGCGGTATTGATATCCTTCAAAAGCTGGTCGCTTTCTTCAGCGGTTAACAGATTCCCTGAAAAGTCATGCCTGTTCCAGGATTCTTCCAACAGTGCATTTACCTGCTGTTGGTTGTGATCATCGGCTACCAGATCCATCAATTCTTTTTTTTCCGCCGCGGTCACTTCGCGGCGAAGAAATCGTTGGAATAAAAAATCCAGTCTCCTATTTGTCATACCAGTAAAATTTAACAGCGATCAGATCTCAGGCTGTGCGCTTTTAAGCTATAATTATCCTAAAGACACCGGTAAAGTAAAAAGTGGATATTGACATTGAAAATTATTTTCTCAAAATAGCGATCATAGCAATTATTGCCGTTAGCTCGGTGTTCGCTTTCACAAAACGGGAGATGGCTTTAATGGCTATTTGCTGGTACTTAATTACCGATTGCTTGGAGATACCTAATTCATTCGCAATGTCAGTATTTTTACGGCCTTGCTGTTTAAGTACAAAAACACGTTTTTGTTGTGGGGGTAACTGCGCTATAGCCTGTTCAATGATGGGTTCAAGTTGCTCGTAGTTGTGGTTCTGGGACAGCTCAGTTTCCTCTTGAATTAACTGTAACTGAAATTCCTTATTGCGGCGCTGTTCACGAATATTTGTACGAATGGCATTCAATGTGTAATTGCGCGTTGTTATAAAAAGCCAGGATTTAAAATCTTGAATTTCAGGCAGCGTTGCTCTTACCTCCCATATCTTGATAAATACACTTTGAATAATTTCTTTAACCATCTCACGGGAGTCTGTTATTAAAAAAATATATTCGCCTAAGCTCTGATGATAGCCATAAAATAGCTCTGCAAAAGATTTTTCATCATCTTTAGCTATTCCATTGAGGAGCTCAGTTTCGTTATAAATACTTTTGATCGGCAAGGATGGCCAAGGCTTATAAATTACTTTATAGTAGAAATGAATTTACACAAATAATTTTCAATGACAAACATACGATTCATAATAAAATAATTAGGCAAATAAAAAAAGCAATTGTATAAAATCTGTTAAGGGCACAAACTACGGGGCGATAATTGGGATCCGACAATACTTACAATTCAATTTTGTTACATCGAGACGGCCTGTTTTGTATCATCTTTCCTGATAAAAAAGTGGTGGCATATTTACGTTTTTCTTTAGGCATTAATTCTGCAACAAGTGTTATACCTGCACCAAGTTCCGCGAGCACGATTGTTTTCTGGGCCGCGACAACGCCCGGAACTTTTTCAGATCCTTCTTTTCCATGCCCTTCGATGCGGATAATAACATCGTCCATCCGAAACCACATAATACGAAACAGAAACTAAGAGTTGAGAAAAACAAAAACAAATCAAAGAGTAATTAACAAATTTTCAGAAACTGTACTCAGAAGCCGGAAAGGCACTTTTAGGCAAACTAAATTAGCCCCAGATTTCAGCGGTTATATAGAATACCGGAGATATGATGGGACACGAAAATACTTGCTCAGGATCGTAAATGGTAAATCGGTGCGGCGCTACAATATATCGGCATTAACCGGTAATACCAGGCAGCAGGTTCAGTCGCTTCATACCAATAATTTAATTTGCACTGAAATATGTGAACCGGCCTACAACGAAAATTGCTGGCAGGATGAAGAAGGGATGCAGCAATGCACAACGATGGTTTTCAATTTTTAAACACCGAGCGTCAAAAAAATGCTGGCAAAACGATCATACATCTTAGATAAACAAGTGAATCATTTGTACAATGCCTGCTGCTGCTAACCAAGCTGCACTAAGTCTGGCATATAGCATGGAGACTCAGGTGCCCTTCGTACAAGGTCGTCTGAGTTTTTGCATTTGATAAAAACATATAACAAGGTTGATCAATACGGTAGCTTTTCCTCTAAAAAAACGCCCGGAAGATTATTTTACAGGAGCCTGTGTGGGCTATCTCGCATTTAAAACAAAACGAATAAAGATTAGTTCTGGCGATTCTATCAAAATCAGTATTTGTTTGAAAGATTATAAAAAAACAATGGTTGATTAAACGCAAACTAAATATTGCAGAGCGTTCAATCTAATAGATTAGACCTTTTGTGATAATGTCCCGCACCTTTTCAAGGTCGGTGCTGTCCTCCAAGTCAAGATAGACGGCAGGAACAGTTTCGGAAATGTTAAGCGCGATAGTTGTTTTACCTACCTGACGTGGCCCCATCAAGGCGACCGAAGGGCTACGTTCTAAAGTCCGCCGTATCTTATTTTCAATTCTGCGTGCAATCATCCCCGGAAATTTAACACAAAATATTAAATTTACGGCGATTGTTTACCCCCCCTTTTAATTATAAAACTTCTTAGCGGTCACATGCATGGGTTTGGCAGCCATGCCTACAGTTTTATCAATGCTAAAACGAGCGCTAAATTCCTGAAGCAATTGGTCTTTTCAAACAATGATTTATTTTCTCATAATACATTTTGCCTAACCAGGTACTGAAAATTATTCGAAGGTCTTAATTTGGATAATTAACTGTAAAAAATATGTTGTAATTAAACATATAGCTGGTAACGTTGTAACTTACCCGACATTAACCCAAAATCGATATTATGTTTTCAAAATTTCATACACCTTTTGTCTTAGGTGTCATTCTGTTATCGGTAACCACAGCCAGTATAGCGCAAACCGGCGAACCGGTAGAAAAAAATAAAGCCAATAGCAATTATAAACCAGCCTTTGCCGGACAAACGCGCATTGGAAGCATTAAAACTAAAACTACGTACACGGCTACAATAATTAGCACCGAGTTGAAGGGCCCATGGGGCATCCACGTTTTACCTGATGGTCGCTTGCTGATCAGCGGTAAACCCGGAACTATGCAAATAGTAAAGACCGACGGTAAAATTGATAAAACCATCACCGGTTTTCCTGAGGTACAATATGCCGGCCAGGGCGGTTTGCTTGATGTAAACATCGACCCGGATTTTATCAAAAACCGCATGGTTTACTGGACCTATGCCCAGCCTGGCGATGGAGCCACCCTGGCGGTTGCTAAAGGCAGGCTATCGGCTGATGAAACTAAGCTTGAAAACGTGAGCGTGATATTTGAGGCTACGCCACGGTACAAAGGTGCAGGCCAGTTTGGCTCGCGTTTATTGTTTGATAGACAAGGAAATATTTTTGTAAGTACTGGAGACCGAATGGCCGATGATATACGTGTGAAGGCGCAGGACCTAAGCGCTACCACCGGTAAGATCATTCACATTACTAAAGAGGGTAAGCCGGTTGCTGATAACCCGTTTATTGGTAAAGCTGATGCTAAACCCGAAATATATGCCCTGGGTCTTCGTAACCCTGACGGTTTTTCTATAAACCCTGTTACAGGCGGCCTTTGGGAAGCTGAGTTTGGTCCCCGTGGCGGTGACGAGATCAATTTGATCAAGCCTGGTGGCAATTATGGCTGGCCATACGTTACTTATGGTATCGAATATAGCGGGCAAAAAGTCTACGACGGCATCCAGCAAAAAAAAGGTACCATACAACCTGTTTACTATTGGGACCCGGTTATCTCGCCCGGCTGCATGATGTTTTATACCGGTAATATTGCCGAGTGGAAAAACAACCTGTTTGTAGGAGCACTGAGCGGGCAACAGATCATTCGCCTGGTAATTAAAAACAACAAAGTAGTGGGCGAAGAACGTTTGCTAGCCGATAAAAACGAACGCTGGCGCTGCATGGCTACCGGTAAAGATGGCGCTATTTACGCAGCAACTGACGGCGGTAAATTATATAAGATAGCTAAGCGATGATATTACAATTGCGATTTTGAAA
>Ga0193743_1002566_pt1 | contig 12706 bp, 12 predicted proteins | sample L2c2metaG_FD_143038 | JGI IMG/M metagenome (GOLD analysis project Ga0193743, IMG submission 143038) | Soil microbial communities from a riparian zone of the East river system, Colorado, United States - L2c2 | ecosystem: Environmental > Terrestrial > Soil > Riparian zone | place: USA: East River... | reverse complement strand
GTTGGGACCGGGGTTGGTCTGGAACAGGGTCCCGCTCTGGTCCACGGCGAGCTGAGCGTCCTCGCGGACGATCAGCTGAAGGTAATTCCAATCCCCCAGAACCGCCGTGCCCGCCGCGACTGCGGTGGTCGCCACAATCGGCACGTTGCCGAAGACCGGCGAGGGCGAAGGCACCGACATCAACCACGGACCGGTCGCGGCCGGCGCCCGGGTCAGGTCAAGTCCTTCGATGTCGGTCGGGTACATAACGAATCGATCCTAATTGAACCACTTGGTTCATGCCTTGGATGCTGGTGCTGGAAGACAGCGTGGCGAAGGACGTCGGTCGAGCAAACCGGTCTCGCCGGATAGCCTCGCCGTGATCAAGTGCATCAGTCGAAACAGCAGGTTAGATGATCACGAAATGACCGAAGCGCAGACGAAACGCCAGGTCAACCCGTCGACGTCAGGTTTTGGCACCGCACAGGTGGTGGCCGCCTCGATCCTAGGAGTAGCCGGCGATGTTCGAATTTACCCGGCTTAATCAGCCAGAAACGACGTGCTGCTACGTTCGTGAAATATCACAGTTCGGCTAGTGATCTAGCAGCTGAGTGGAGTAGGCAATGCCCGGTACGACCGCCGGAAACCCGCCGGAAGTGGTCTCGTCCCGGCCTGCGCCGGACCTGCCGTCAACACTCTCCCGACGGCGCTTCCTGGCGGTCGGAGGCGCCACAGTCGGCGTTCTGGGCGCGGGAGCTTTCCTGGCGGCCTGCGGCAGTGGCTCCGGGAGTTCGGTCGCCTCCAGCGGACCGTCTGACACGCTGACGGTCGGCGTATACCAGGAACCGGACACACTCGACCCTGGCGCGAGCGGGCTCATCCTATCGTCGCTGATCGCCTCCGGGATCTTCGATCCGCTCGTGTGGTGGCTGCCGACGCAGGATGGGGGCAAGCAGCTCTACCCCGGTCTTGCGACGAGCTGGCAGGTGGCTCCGGATGCGACGAGCTACACGTTCAAGCTGCGCCAGGACGTGGATTTCCACGATGGCACCCATTTCACCGCCGCCGCGGTAAAGGCGACCTTGGATCACATCGTCGATCCGGCGACGAAATCGCGGTCGGCGAAGGGCGCGCTCGGCCCGTATCAGGAGACCAGGATCGTCGACGACTACACCGTCGAGGTCCGCTTCAGTCAGCCCAACGCGGCTTTCCTGCACGAGATGACCACGACCGTGTTCGGCATCTCCTCGCCGGCCGCACTCAAGCAGTACGGCCCGATCGGCTTCGGCAGCCACCCGGTGGGAACCGGGCCGTTCAAGTTTCAGGAGTACGTGACCCAGGACCATGTCTCGCTCGTGCAGAACCCGGGCTATAAATGGGGGCCCTCAGCCTTTGGTCCGCCTGGCCCGGCCAAGCTGAAGAACCTGAACTTCAAGATCCTGCTTGACGCGACCGCCCGCTACAACGCCCTGCGCACCGGCCAACTGCAGCTGGCGTGGAACCTCAACCCGAGCGACATCCAGAGTGTGCGGAGCACCTCGGGGCTGACCCACTACAACGTGCCTTCGACCGGTCAGCCCTATGGGTTCCCGATCAATGTGAAGAAAGGGCCGACTGACGACATCCGGGTGCGTCAGGCGATCAACTTCGCGGTCGACCAGGACACTCTGAACAAGACTGTGCTGCAGGGAGCCTACGAAGCCGCGCACAACGTGATCACTCCGTCTACGCCGGGCTATGACAAGGCCGCCGACACTATGTACGCGTACGACCCGGTCAAGGCGAAGTCGCTGCTCGACCAGGCCGGGTGGGTGGCGGCCGGTAGCGGTACCCGCGCCAAGGGTGGCCAGCCGCTGGAATTGGAGATTCTGATCCAGTCGTCGAACGGGTTCGATCTGCCGACCCAGTACGTGGTCAGCCAGCTCAAAGCCGTTGGCATTTCGGCAAAAACGAGCTCGCAGCCGTTCCTGACCGCCGCCGCGTCCTACAACGAGGGGGTGCAGAACCTGTCCGCGATCTTCTACTACGACGTGGATCCCTACCTGCTGAACAACCTCGTCACCAGCGAGCAGATCCCGTCCGGGTTCAACTGGGCGCACTACAGCGATCCGAGTGTCGACAGCGGGATTGCGCAGGCGAACACCGTGGTCGACGACGCCGCGCGCACCGCGCGGTATCAGCAGATCACGCGCACGCTCATGGAGGCCGCGATCTTCCTTCCATTGTGGAACGTCAGCGGTGTCTTCTCCGCGGCGAGCAACCTGACCGGGCTCCACTTCGGAGTGACCGGGTACCCGTTCTTCCACGCCGCGGCCCTGGTCTGAGGCCAGCCATGATGCGCTTCGCCATGGGGCGTCTGTTGATCGCGATTCCCGTGTTGCTGGGAGTCAGCATCGTCGCATTCCTCATCATTCACCTGATCCCGGGCAACCCGGCGCAGGCGATGCTCTTCGGATCCAATCCGACCCCGACACAGATTCATGATCTCGAGGTCCGGCTCGGACTGGATCAGCCGTTGTACCAGCAATACGGGAAATACCTGGTCGGTCTGGTTCACGGGGACCTGGGCACGTCATTCGTGACGGGGCGCGGAGTGTTCAGTGAGATCGTCTCCCGCGCGCCGAGCACGTTCGTGCTCAGTGGCTCGGCCATGCTCATCGCGATCGTCGTCGGGGTGCCGTTGGGCATCGTCGGCGGTGTGCGGCCCGGTTCGTTCTGGGACCGGGCGGGCCGGGTGATCTCGGTGTCCGGTGTGGCGATTCCATATTTCTGGCTGGCGCTGCTGTTCGTGCTCATCTTCGCGGTGCGGCTCAGACTGGTGCCCGCGGTCGGCACCCAGGGCTTCAGCTCGCTGATCCTGCCCGCGGTGGCGCTCGGCTGGGGTTACGCGGCGATTCTCACCCGGTTGGTCCGCAGCAGGCTGATCGAGGAATACCAGGACGAGTACATCAAGACGGCTCGCGCGAAGGGCTGTGGCGAAACGCGGGTGCTGCTCAATCACGCCCTGCGCAATGCCGTGATCCCCACGATCACCATGCTCGGTCTGCAGATCGGCAACATCCTCACCGGTGCCGCGGCGATCGAGGTCATCTTCGGGCGGCCCGGTCTGGGCAGCTTCCTGGTTCAGTCCATCGCGGCGAAGAACATCCCTGTCGTCCAAGGGGCCGTGCTGTTCATCGGGGTCGCGTACGTCCTCATCAATCTCGTGGTCGACATGCTCGTGGGCGTGATCGATCCTCGGACGCGGAAGCAGGTGACGGTATGACGGCGCTCTCCACACCGAGCCGGGGATTCCGCAAGTCCGCGGCCATACTGTCCGCACGTGGCGGGCTGGTTTCCGGGGTAGTGCTGAGCGTTCTCGTCCTGCTTCTTGTGGTGGTCGCGGTGTTTCCGGGCGTGCTCGCGCCCGGTGATCCGACAGCGTCGGTCGGAGGGGCGTTCGCGGCGCCGGACGGCAGCCACTGGTTCGGCACAGATGATCTTGGCCGCGATGTGCTGACCCGGGTCGTATGGGGTGCGCACCCGATCCTGCTGGCCAGCGTCGCCGGCATCCTGATCTCGACCGTGATCGGGGTGTCGCTGGGGTTACTCGGGGGACTGGCTCGCGGCTTCGTGAGCGGGCTGGTGATGCGCGCCCTCGACGTCATGCTCGCGCTGCCCGCGTTGCTCATCGCGCTGATGGTCGTGGCGATCGTCGGCACCGGCGTCACCAGTGTCGTCATCGCCGTTGGCGTGGCTTACATTCCGGCGTTCGCGCGCGTGGTCTACGGCTCGGTCCAGCGGCTCCGCACAGCCGATTTTGTCGCCGCCGCAAGGCTTTTCGGCGCCAGCAGGCCGCGGACGGTGCTCCGGCACCTGCTGCCCAACCTGGCTACCGAGATCGCCGTGGTGGCAAGCAGCGCGATCGGCTGGGCGGTGCTGACGGCGGCGACGCTGAGCTTCCTCGGCTTCGGCGTGGCGCTGCCGGCGCCGGACTGGGGTGTCGATCTGTCCTCAGGTGGTCAGTATCTGGAGACCGCGTGGTGGATCTCGACGTTCCCGGGCCTGGCTATCTCCGCGACCATTCTGCTCAGCAATTATCTCGGTGACTACGTGGGTTCGATCCTCGATCCGCGCCGCACGGTCCGCGTCCGGCGGCCCTGGCTGCCGAGTTAGGAGAGGGAGAAATCGTGACCCTGCTTCAGGTCCGTGACCTCCGGACGCAGCTCCGGCGTGGACGCGAGGTGGTCACCGCCGTGGACGGGATCTCTATCGACATCGCGCCCGGCGAAACCGTGGGTCTGGTAGGCGAGTCGGGATGTGGCAAAACCATGACCGGGATGTCGGTCATGCGGCTCCTCCCGCCCCACGGACGGATTTCCTCGGGTTCGGTGCTCCTCGCGGGACGAGACTTGACTGACCTGCCAGAACGCGAGATGCGCCAAACGCGCGGGCGCGACGTGGCGATGGTGTTCCAGGATCCGATGACCTCGCTGAACCCGACGATGACCATCGGCAAGCAAATCGTCGAGGCGGTCCGGCTGCACCGCCGAGCCAGCGCGGCGCAGGCCCGGGACCGCGCGATCGAAGTGCTCGGGCTGGTGGGCATGCCGCAACCGGATCAGCGGCTGGACAGCTACCCGCACCAGCTGTCCGGCGGCATGCGGCAACGGGTGATGATCGCGCTGGCTCTGGCGTGTGAGCCGAAGCTGCTGATCGCCGACGAGCCGACGACCGCCCTCGATGTGACGATCCAGGCGCAGATTCTGGAGCTGCTGGAAGAGCTGCGTGACCGGCTCTCGATGGGAGTCCTGCTGATCACTCACGATCTCGGTGTGATCGCCGGCCGGGCTGACCGCGTCCTGGTGATGTACGCGGGCCGGATCGTGGAATCGGGGCCGACGAAGGAACTGTTCGCGCAGCCGAGGCATCCCTACACCGAGGCGCTGCTGGGCGCGATCCCCAGACTCGACCAGGACAAGGACGAGGAACTGCGCTCGATTCCAGGCCTGCCACCGGATCTGGCCCATCCGCCGGCCGGTTGCCGCTTTGCGCCCCGGTGTGCGTTCGCCACGGACCGCTGCCGAACCGACGATCCGGCGCTGACCGGCGGGGCCCACGGGTATGCCTGCTTCCATCCTCGACCCGCAAAGCGCGCAGCGGTCGAGACGGTGACCCGGTCGAAGGATGCGCGCGCGGCGGCCGAACCGGGACAGCCGTTGCTCGAACTCGTGGATGTGCACAAGGAGTATCCGGTCTCGGGCGGCTTGCTGTGGCGCCGGGCCCGGTCGCTCAAGGCGGTGTCCGGGATTTCGTTGTCGGTCACCGAGGGCGAGACCTTCGCCCTCGTCGGCGAATCAGGGTGTGGGAAGTCGACGACCGGACGGCTGATCGTGGGCCTCGACGAGCCGACCGAGGGCACGATCAGTTTCGACGGCGAGACTCTCGGCGCTCGCCGGATGCGGATGCGGCCCAAGGACATGCAGCTCGTCTTCCAGGACCCCTCGGCTTCCCTCGACCCACGGATGAAGGTCGGCGCGAGCCTGCTGGAGCCGTTGGTCCTGCAGCACGAGGGTGGCCGCAGGGACCGGATATCGCGTGTCGAGGAGATGCTGGACCAGGTCGGGTTGCCGCGCGGTGCCCTCGACCGGCATCCGCACGAGTTTTCCGGCGGACAGCGGCAGCGGATCGGCCTCGCCCGGGCACTGATGCTCCGGCCGCGTCTGATCGTGGCGGACGAGCCCGTGTCGGCCCTCGATGTCTCGGTTCAGTCGCAGGTCCTCAACCTGATGAAGTCACTCCAACGCAGCATGGGCCTGACTTACGTCGTGATCAGCCACGACCTGTCCGTGGTGAAGTACCTGGCCGACCGAATCGGCGTGATGTACCTCGGCAAGATCGTCGAGATGGGTCCAGCGGCGCGGATCTATCAGCAACCCGCGCATCCCTACACCGCCGGTCTGTTGGAGGCGATTCCCGAGCCGGATCCTGACAAGGAACGCGCCAAAGCGAAGAAACTGATAGGCGGGGAGCTGCCCTCGGCGATGGATCCGCCATCGGGTTGCCGGTTCCGCACCCGGTGCGCGCACGCGCAGGATCTTTGCGCGGCCGAGGAGCCGCCGTTGCGGCCGATCGCGGGCGGTCAGCTCACCGCGTGCCATTTTCCACTGCGGGAGCCGTACACCGCGCAGGCGAAAGCAGTTCCCGCCGCGTGAGCCCGCTCAGAACAGGGTTTGCAGCATGCCTCGCGAGGCACAGATGTGCCGGCGCATCGCGCGCTCCGCCTCATCGCCGTCGCGACTGCGGATACCGGCGAGCAGTTCGTCATGGCCCAGCATCGCGGTGGGTTGCACCGTGCGGGACGAGAAGTAGAACCGCCAGAACCTGAGGTTGTGCATGAGCAGGCGCTCCACGGTATCCGCCAACAGAGAGTTCTTGAGCATCCGCACCAGGGACAGGTGGATCTCGTAGTCGGCCCGCAGGTAGTCCTCGGTGTGCGCGGCGGCGCGGGCCTCGTCGGCGGCGGCGACCAGCTTTTCGAGCTTCGCTATGTCCTCATCAGTCGCCCGGCGGGCGGCGAGGTGGGTTGACCCGCACTCGATGGCTTCGCGGGCTTCGAACAGGTCCAGCACGTCGTTGAGGGTGAAGGCGGTGACGACTGTGCCGCGGCGTGGCAGCACGTTGAGGAAACCTTCACCGGCGAGCCTGGCCAGGGCCTCGTGGACCGGCATCCGGCCGATCTCCAGCTCCTGGGCGAGGTCGTGCTCGTTGACCACACTGCCCGGGGACAGTCGCAGGTCGAGCAACATGTCGCGTAGTTGCTGGTAGGCGCGATCACTGGCTCGCTCCGTACTAGCTGGCATCCGCGCTCCTCCGCAGCTGCTCGGTGAGCCAGAGCCCGGCGATCTCGGACGAGTCGGCGAGGTCGAACCGGTGCCGCATAAGCAGCAGTGACGCCTCGTGCTGCCGGGAGTCGTCGCTGGCCACGCAATCCTCGACCACCACCACGTAGTAGTCGCTGAACAGGGCGTCCCGGGCCGTGGATTCCACACATCCCTCGGTCGTGCAGCCGGTGACGAGCACGGTTTGGATCCCGTTGCTGCGCAGCAACAGATCCAGGTTGGTGCCGAAGAAGGCGCTCGAACGCCATTTTGGAACCACGAACTCGCCGGGCAGGGGCTGGAACTCCTCGGCGAACTCGTGTCCCGGCGTGCCGAGTTCGGCGTAGCACAGCGCTGGGCCGCCGGCGCGGGCCGCGGCGTGTATGCGCAGGTTGAACCGCAGTTGGGCGGGGGAGTCACTCGCCCGTCCCGGGAGCGTGGTCATCTGAACGTGAACGACGAGCACCCCCGCCTCGCGCGCGGTATGCAGCAACCGCGCGAGCCGCGGCCGCATCGCCGGATACATTCCGAGGTTGACCCCGAGTCGACCGAGGGCGCCGTCCGGATTGAGGAAATCCCGCTGCATGTCGATCAGCACGAGCGCCGCGTGGTCCGGGCTGACCAGCTCGGAGAGCTCGGTGAACACCTGTTTGCCGGCAATCTCGATCAAGCATCCGCTCCGCTCGGGCTAGCCCTTGGCCGGGTCGTGATCTAGGGTAACAGATCACATTGCAAACTGTGATCTATCAGTGGTTGGCCAGCCTGGAGGTTCCCATGCCGAGCCCCGTTACCGTGCTGAAGAACGGGGTCGCTCTGGTGGGGCCGGAGTTGACTGAGCGTCCTTTTCGGACATTGGCGCTGCGGGGCGACTCGATCGGCGAGTTCGATGTCCAGGCCGGGGAAACGGTGGTGGACCTCGGCGGCGCCTATGTGATCCCGGGGCTCGTGGACTGTCACGTGCATTTCGACCTGGCCGCCCACCCGCTCGCCTATGTGCATTGGGATCGCAGCGGTTTCGTGCGGTCAATTACCTGTCTGCACAACGGGTTGCTCGCGCTCCGGGCCGGGATCACCGCGGTCCGCGACCTCGGGTCGGTCGATCACCTCGTGCTCGAATACGCCGCCCACGTCCGTGCCGGCACTGTGACCGGACCGAGGGTGGCGGCGGCCGGGCGGCCCATCACGATCACCGGCGGGCACTGCGCCCAGTACGGTCTGGTGGCAGACGGCCCGGTGGCCGTTCGGACGGCGGTGCGCGCACAGATCGCCGGTGGCGCGCCGGTCGTCAAGCTCATGGCCACCGGCGGCATTTCGACTCCGGGCAATCCGGGCGTGCCGGGCCTGAACCTCGACGAGATGACCGCGGCGGTCGAGGAAGCACACAAGCTCGGTGCCCGGGTGGCGGCACACGCCCATTCGCCCGCGGGCATCGTCGCCGCGCTGAGGGCCGGGGTGGACACGATCGAACATGCCGCCTTCGCCGATGACGACGCGCTCGAGCTGATCAAGAGCACCGACGCGACGCTCGTGCCCACGGTGAGCGCACTCAACAACATTGCTCCGGGAGTCGGGATTCCGGACGACACCGTGGAAAAGAGCCTCGCGGCGCGCGAAACGTACCGGGCCAGCACGGCGCGTGCGATCGGTGCCGGTGTGCGCATTGCCGCTGGCACGGACGCCGGCACCGCGTTCAACCCGATCGGCGGTCTGGTCGACGAACTCGAGATGTATTGCGCCGCCGGGATGAGCGCCTTCGAGGCGGTGCGGGCGGCGACCGTGCGGGCGGGCGCCGTTGTGGGTGGGCAGGTTGGGATGATCGCGGCTGGATACCGTGCGGACCTCTTGGTGCTCGCCGACGATCCGCGCACCGACATCGCCGCGTTGCGTAAACCGAGTCGGGTGATCGCGCGAGGAAAGGTCCTCAACCGCGCCTGGCTGGACGACACGCTCGAGGAATACGCGGGCGTCCTCGCTTGACGACGGCACCCTTTCGGAGGTAGCTCGTGATCATCGACATGCACATGCATCTCGACGATGTCCCGTCGCTTGGCTGGGAGCTCTCGGCCGAGACCTGTATCCGCGCCATGGACGAGGCCGAGGTTGACAGCGCCGTGGTGATGGGCATTGCGGATCTGCCCGGCGGTACGAATCCGGGCGCGATGGAGCTCATCATCGACGCGTGCGACAGGTTTCCGGGGCGGTTCTACGGATTTATCAGGCTGAACCCTCGCCACCGGGACGAATCGTTGAAGCTGCTCGCCCGCGCGGTCGGTGAACTGGGCTTTCGCGGGCTCAAGCTCCATCCGGTGTCCACACTCGCCCACCCGGGAGAGCCAGCCACCATCGCCCTCATCCAGGCCGCGGGCGAACTGGGCGTCCCGACGTTGTTCCACTGTGGCGACGAACCCCTGACGACACCCCTGTCGATCGCCCCGGCCGCGACCGCGTGCCCGGACGCGAAAATCATCCTGGGGCACATGGGCGGCTACCGGCACGTGGACGAGGCCATCGACGTGGCCGAGCGGCATCCGAACATCATCCTGGAGACGTCCGCGATGCCCTACCCGGAGAAGATTCGCGAGGCGATCGATCGGATCGGCGCCGACCGCGTGATCTTCGGCAGCGACGGCCCGGTCAGCTCTCCGGCGCTGGAGCGGCAGAAGGTTGTGCGCGCCGGGCTCACGGAAGAAGAAGCCCGGTTGGTCCTCGGCGGTACCGCCTCCACGTTGCTAGGGGTGTCCTGATGGCCATCGACGCGCTGTGTTTTATTGGCATCTCGCGGTTCGGCTACGAGCTCGATGCGGAAGTCGTGCTTCGTGAATTCGACACCGAAGGCATTTCAACCGCCGTCGTCGCCCCGATGCATCCGCCGCACGGCGACATGGCCACGGTCAATATGGAACTTGCGCGCATCGTGCGGAACTCGGGTGGTCGATTCCTGGCGGCCGTCCGAGTGGATCCATGGGACGCTGCGGCGGCGGTGGAGCAGGTGACCGGCGCCGTCACCGAGGGCGGGGCACGAGCGCTGTTCCTCCATCCCGACGAGGAGCACTTCCGGATCAACGATGTGCGGGTTCGCCCCATCGCCGAACGTGCGAACGAGCTGCGGGTTCCCGTCGTGGTTGCCACCGGGTTTCACTGCGTGTCCGAGGCGGTGCAGGTCGGGCGGTTCGCGCAGTGGTGCCCCGACGTGCCGGTGATCATGACCAACGGCGGCCAGCTGAACATCTCCGGGCTCGGCCAGTTCGACGCGGAGCTGGCGCTGCGACTGCCCAACGTGCACATCCTGACCAGTGGCGTGTACCGAGATGACTTCCTCGAGCGGACCGTGAAGACCTTCGGCGCCGATCGCGTGCTCTTTGCCAGCGCCGCGCCCCAGTTCGATGTCGCCTACGAGAAGCGGCGCGTGCACCAGGTCCACCTGACCGACGCGGAACGCGACCTGCTGTTGTCCGGCAACGCCGAACGCATCTTCGGCATCGGCGAAGTGGCCCGATGATGGCGCCGCTCGCGGGACGCACCGCGCTGGTTACTGGCGCGGCGAGCGGAATCGGGGCGGCAATCGCCGAGGCTTTCGCGGCCGCCGGGGCGCGGCTGTGCCTTGTCGACCGGGCTGAGGGCGACGGGCTGCAAACGATTCATGATCGTTGTGCCGCCTACGGAAACGCGGTGCTGAGCGTACGCGCGGACGTCTCAGTCGAGGCCGACGTGACGCACATGTTCGCCGTCACGGCCGAGCAGCTCGGAACCGTCGACGTGTTGGTCAACAACGCCGGCATTCTCACTGAATGCCGGGTGGCCGACATGTCAACGGCCCTGTTCGACGAGATGATCGCGGTCAATCTGCGCAGTGTTTTCCTGTGCTGCCACGCGGCCTTGCCCGGGATGCTGGAGCTCGGCTTCGGCCGCATCATCAACATCGCGTCGCAGGTCGGACAAAAGGGCGGCTCCGGCCTCGCCCATTACAGCGCGGCAAAGGCCGGCGTCATCGGTTTCACCCGGTCGCTCGCCAGGGAAGTCAGCGCGCTGGGCATCACCGCGAACTGCATCGCGCCCGGCCCCATCATCACCCCGCTCGGCGGCGACCTTTCCGAGGAGTGGACGCGACCGCTGCTGGCTGGCCTGCCGTTGGGACGGTTCGGCCAGCCCGAGGAGGTCGCGCCGACCGCGGTCCTGCTCGCCAGCGATCCTGGCGGGAACCTCTACACCGGGCAGACGCTAGGGCCGAACTCCGGCGACGTTATGGTCTGACCGGGCAGCGATCCCGCACGTCCAGAGTCGTCACGGTACGGGTGACTTCGGTGATGTGTAGCCGTCTGTTGCCGTGTTGGAGTGACGAGAGGCGGTCTTTCGTCGCTATTGGTATACATGTTACGGGTGTTAGCTCGCTAGCTCGGAGCTCATATGGATGGGACCGCTCGGTGGGTCGACCTGTGGCAGGCGCTCGCCGCGAGCCGGCACCCCGGCGGCGGCGGTCCTGACGGACCCTGGTGGATATGGACCTATGTCCCCGGCACGCGCAGCGTCGCCATTGGCGATGACCTGGCAGAACCCGTCCGTCGCAGCCACACGGCCCTTATCAGCCTCGCGGCGCTCCTCATCGGTAGCTGCACCGCCGTTGTCGCGTTCTCTTGGCTGCATGGGCATCGAGTGCCGGTGGCCGGGCGCGAGCTATTTTTTGTAATCAGCATTGGCCTGGCTGGCACTGCCGGAGTGATTGCGGGTGGCGCAACCCGGGACGGTCTCAGGTTCATCAGCAACGCAGTCCAGAACCGCCACACAATGCGCCTCCAGGCGGCTCGCTGGACAGCCATCACCCTCGACACCTTCCGCACCGGGGCGTACCCGCCCGGCAACCCGGCTGCCGGTGTCTCGATGGAAGGCCAGCTCGTCGCCGTCGCCACGGTGGTCGCGCGGCGCATCCATGCCTCTCGCGCCTGGCAGTCCACCCACCTCGATACCCACCGCGTCCGTCTCGATCTCGCCGAGGACGTACGCCAGCTGGCCGTCCGGGCCGCACGACTGCACGGCACGCGGCGCAAGCTCGGTCCGCGACCGCAGCCGATCTCGCCCGGTCTCACCCGCGCCGCCGAACTGTGGGAGAGCCACAGCCTCGTCGCGGACCGTATCCAAAAGGCACTCGCCGAACGGGTCAGCGCGCTCATCACCTACTACGAGCACCTGGAGACGCTCTCCGACGAGCTCGCCGCGCTCGACCTCCTCTCCGGCGCGAGCATCGACGACCAGCTCGACGAACTGCTCGCCGGCACCGTCGGCGACCAGCAGGCCGCCCAGCACCTGCGCGATCTCACCGCGGAGGCGCGAGCCAGCATCACCGCGATCCACGACGTGATGCAGCTGCTCACCCACGACCTCCGCACGCTCCAAGCCGCCGACAACATCGCTCCCAGGCACGACCAGGGGTGAACGCGATCCGGACCTAGACGTGCCGGTCCCGCAGGCGATCGAGCTGGTAGAGGTCCGGGAAATCACCTCCCACGAGCGGTTCGGGGCCGTTCTTGCACGACGACCCCAGCGATCGACCAGCGCGGACCTACGCCGGCCTCACCAAGGTGCATACCGGCGACGACCGATCGTCCTGGCTGCGCCTGCCGGTGATCGCGCCGCAGGGTGCCGAGTAGGTCGCGGCATGCACGTATTCAACCTCGACCAGGAACAAGAGTGGGACCCCCAGAAGCACGTCGAGAAGGTGCTGGGCCGCATCGAAGATGGAGACGTCTCGCGGCGAGCTGCATGAATACGAGAACGGGCGCCACCGGACGCTTTTGTTCCGCGTCCGGTATGGCCGGGATATGCGCTATCACACGGTCCACTGGCGAGGCCAGCCTGACTGGGTGCAATCAGCG
>Ga0193743_1002565_pt1 | contig 12708 bp, 10 predicted proteins | sample L2c2metaG_FD_143038 | JGI IMG/M metagenome (GOLD analysis project Ga0193743, IMG submission 143038) | Soil microbial communities from a riparian zone of the East river system, Colorado, United States - L2c2 | ecosystem: Environmental > Terrestrial > Soil > Riparian zone | place: USA: East River... | reverse complement strand
CTTTATCCTTTTCTTTTAGGATCCCCTGCTAGGTGCGCTTTCCTGTCGTATTTTATGTTTATATATATGTTTAGGATCCCCTGCTAGATCTCGACTAAGTCGTCCGCAGTTGCCCTAACAGCACCAGTCTCAAGGTCATGAGTCTCGGTCACCACAAGGACCTATGAGGATTTACGTCGGCATCCTTCGGCACCATCCGGAATACGAGTCTCCTGGTTATATGTTCATTCTACTACCATATGCTCTTCATGATAACTCCTTATATGTTTATGTTTTGTCTCTATATAAATACTCCAGTTTGTTGTATGTATTTCGCTAGTTCGAATATCAACTTAGCAACCTACTTCTCCTTAAAACTTGCTCTCGTCTTCTTAAGCTTCTTCTCGGCTCGACTCCGGACTCTCCTACTCCATCCAAACCTCCAAAATTGGAGGCATCCAGCAAGAGAGCGGCGCAACCTACAAGTTGAAGCCAACGCCTCACACGACTTCAGACCCGACATCTCTGTCCAAACTCCAAGCTTAACAGTCATCAGAGCACAGCCGAGGCACTAAACGGCCCACACCTGGTTTGTACCAAGCTGGTTACCGTAAAAACAACCGATCCCCATCACACTCACCTACGCGCAGACCATCACCGCGAAAGCGGCGCACGGCGTCGACGGCTAATGCAGCCACAACAGCATCCGGATCTAAGGCATGGGGGCCCTCGGCATGCTCCATATGCCTGGGAAGACACCAGCACGAGATTCACAAGTGCACAGACGACAACCTCTGGAACGGGGAAAAGGCACACTGCAGACGAAACGAGCAAAACCATATCATCAACCCAAGCGGTCTCGTCATATGCTCGGACTGGCAACGTCCTGCCGGTTGCAGCAACAACGGAGCCGGACATCGCCACAAATGTTCAGGATGCGGCAGGACTGAGCACGGAGCACAGAACTGTCATCAAGTACAGAAAGAATAAGGCCCTCACCCCCTACTACCACGAAACGTGGAAAACGCTACTACACCAACACAACCTAATCGAAAAATATCCCATGCTGCTGAAAATTTTACAATACGGTTTTGATGCTGGCATCCCGAATATTCTAACTATGTATACCCCTGATAATAGCCCTTCCCTATTCACAAATACGCAACAATACCAAGAAATTATTGATAGGGAGTTTGACTCCAGTAGATACCTCAGACCCTTTTCGAAAGAGGAAGTAGAAGACCTGCTAGGCCCTTTCCAGTCCTCACCCCTGTCCCTTGTCCCAAAATCAGGAAAACCTAATAAGTTCCGTGCCGTACATAATTTTTCCTTCCCACGCACTCCAAAAAATAACATACAGTCAATTAATCAATCAATAGACACCAGTTCTTTCCCATGCACATGGGGCACTTTTAATACAATTTGCAGCATAATACAAAATCTACCACCAGGCTCTCAAGCCTCCATCCGCGATGTAGCAGAAGCTTACAGAACCATACCAATCACACCTAGCCAATGGCCAGGCCTAGTGGTAAAGCTACGAGAACCTGATCGGTTCACAATAAACACGAACAATAACTTCGGTCTCACGTCAGCCGGGGGAATACACGGCTCAGTAGCAGACGCAGGAACGGACATCTTCCGAGCATCCAAAATTGGCCCCATATCAAAGTGGGTAGATGACCACATATTCTTTCGTATCCTACATAAACACTTGCCAGCGTACAACCGAGAAAGGGAAAAATGGCACAGCACAATCACGAAAAATGGAGGAAGGTTACAGGAAGGCAGTCACTTTTGGTACCGAGGCGAAACCATACCAGATGACAGCTTCATGGAGCTCGACGAAGATGCTAGTTTTCCCTTCCAAGACCTGTCAAAAGCTTCGAGAAGGTCAGAAGAAGATGCACTCTTCGCCTACAACGGTGACGACATTGACAGCATCTCACACACTTTGGAAATCCCTTGGGAAAAATCCAAGACCATACCATTCAGCTACTCAGTCACATATCTAGGCTTCACCTGGAACTTAGAAGAAAAAACTGTAGAAATCCCCTTCACCAAGAAGCAGAAATACCTCCTAGCGATAGTAGAATGGACAGAAAGGAATACACACACGCTAGAAGAAGTACAAAAGCTCTACGGTAAACTACTACATGCCTCCCTCATTGTCACAGCAGGACGCGCGTACCTCACAAATCTGGAAACAATGATTCCCACGTTCACCAAGAAGCCGTTCGTAGCACGACATGCACCAAAAGACACACCACACGACCTCAAATGGTGGACCGCTGCTCTCAGTTCCCCAACACTCACGAGGAATGTCCCAGAGCCATATGACCTCATCGAATCCCGAGCATACTCAGATGCCAGCTCTGGTTTTGGCATTGCAATCGTCATTGGGGACCGATGGAGAGCATGGAAGCTACTACCCGGATGGAAATCCGAGGGAAGGGACATCGGCTGGGCAGAATCCATTGGTTTTGAGTTACTGGTCAAAGCAGTCACCGCCGAATGCTCACCCAGAGACAGATTCAAGGTTTATGGAGATAACAAAGGAGTGGTCGAGGGCTGGTGGAACCGAAGAAGTCGAAACAAACCCACCAAAGAGTCCTTTTGAAGGATCCACCACCTCACGAACACTCTCAAATGCTCTATCCATGCTCGTTATGTCCCAAACAAACACAACCCAGCAGACAACCCATCTTGGGACATATACCCACCTCGACATCTCCTGCTACCAGACATCAAACTCCTGGACAAGTTATCTCACCTCGTCGTCAACTTCGACAGTTTTCCCATCAACGCTGAGCTCGACTCTCCCCAGCGCCTTACGAGCCCCCCCGCAACATACAACTGGGATCGAAACACAGCCGATCCCAGGCATGACACCACCCTACCCCCTCACCAAAATCTCAACCAGGAATCCTCTCGTTGGATGAAAAACGAACAACAGCTATGGAAATAGGACCAACGCACTACCAGACCAACTGCCTTCAGCAGCGCCGGCAGCTTACAGCGCCCATCTTACTCCCGCCCCCTCCCCCCTTCGTCCTCATTGCCTGGCACATAATGACTCAAATTATGGAAACCAGAAAAGTCTCATACCCCCTTGGACAGTCAGGGCCAAAGCATCAACATTCAAGAACCAGAACTCAACCGAATCCTGGATGTCATGGCACAGGCATGGGCTGAAGGCACTCGAGAGTCATACAGATCAGGTCTACTAACCTTCCACGTCTACTGTGACAAGAAAGGAATCAAAGAACAACAACGAGCCCCCACCAGCCGCATACTGCTGTCGGCCTTCATCGCAGAACTAGCAGGCGCTGTTAGGGGACGCTCCGCATCATCCAACGTCTCCTCTGATATTTCTCCGTCACCTCTGTATATTTCCCTCCTCATCGTCGCTAGTCCAAGACGGAGTGCACTTGCGGCTCCGATACCGGAGTCCAATGATCACGTGACGTAGCATTCCTATCACTGTTTCACCATTCTCCATCTTTTCATCATTTTATTATTTTTCATCATTTTATTATTTCCACTCCGATTTTTGGTATATAGACATGCATCCCACTTTAGCAGGGCCTTATCCTTTTCTTTTAGGATCCCCTGCTAGATCTCGACTAAGTCATCCACATTTGCCCTAACAGGCACCTACTCAGGCAAGACAATCACGAACTACGTCTACGGCATACGGGCATGGCACATACTTCATGGTGTCCCCTGGCAGCTCAACGACCCAGAAACCGAAGCCCTGCTGACAGGAGCGCTAAAACTCACACCCCCAACCTCGAAACGGAAAAAACACCGCCCGTACACCCCAGACTACATCGCCAAAATCAAAGGGAAACTGGACCTGGACAACACACTCGATGCCATGGTCTTTGCGTGCCTCACGACATGTTTCTATGCAGCTGGAAGAGTGGGGGAGTTCACAGTAAAACGGCTAGATGTGTTCGACGCCAGAAAACACATCACGCCAGCCAACATCAGAGAAGAGGTAGACCGGAACGGCCTGCAAGTGACAGTACTGCACATCCCCTGCACCAAAACCTCCCCAGATGGCAAGGAGGTGTCCTTGGCATGACAGATAGGCCCCACAGACCCATACCAGGCCCTCGAAAACCACATGCGAATCAACTGGCCACCAGCCAACGGCCACCTGTTCATGTACAAATGGAAATCTGGCCACCGCCCGCTCACGAAGAAGGCCTTCATCAGTCGTCTTGCTCATGCCTTGCGAGCAGCAGGTGAAGAACCCCTCCAAGGGCACGGCATACGGATCAGTGCAACGCTGGAATACCTGCTGTGGGGAGTCTCCTTCGAGGCCATGAAAGCAATCGGACGCTGGGGCAGTGACACGTTCCCCCTGTACCTACAAAAACACGCACAGATTCTAGCCCCATACCTTCAAGCCTCACCGCAACTCCAGGCAGCCATCATCGACACCACCTTTCGCAGGTAACAGATTACCTTCGCAGTAAGTAAGCATGGCCTGCCTCCTGTTTTTTTTGGGGACCGAGACTAACTCGGCGCCTCGCCAGGCGCCTGTTTTCTCTGGGTTTCGCATTTTGTCTCGCCCCTCAAGAGTCTGCTCCGCAGGTCGGGAAGTGCCTTGCACTTTCACCCACCTAGCCTAAGACTTCTTAGCATACAGTACCTCTCGTCCTATCTCTACATATGTTACTTTCATCTAGCTGTAAGCACCGAAGTGAATACCATAGACCCTGTTAGCACGAAATAACCGCCTGACAATGACATGTCACATGTCACCACCTTCTATATAAAGAAGTTACATTTGCCTTATAAGTTATATAGGTTTGCGCGCAAAGTAAATATGTCAAAAATTTAAACAATGATGAAAAGATTTCTCAATCATTTTCGTATGCTGTGCATAGTCCTGTGCCGGCAGTATACTCGTCGGTTGCAAGGTGTACTTATTTCTTCGAGCTGAATTGCTTGACTTTGAATTGAGCATCGCGAGTTGATAATCCACCCCGATATGCGTCCATCCACCGATACATCCAGTGCTCCCCAAGTGTTCCACTTCCGGATGGTCTCGAGTGCAGCGTCTCTCAGAGCCTTCGGAAAATTCTCCTGCAAACCAGGAAATGTGTAATATACTTAACAGTTTCAATGGAGCCGCCGTTTTCACTGCTCCAAAATCGGAGATACAAATTTCAAATTTTTTCTCAATTTTTTTCTGCGGCGGCCACTGTCAGCCTGTCTAAAAGTAGCGGTGGCTAAGTTTTGTGGTAAGGCTGTATGTAGCCTTAGAGTTGCCGGCCGGAGTAACTATATCAGCCGCCATCGCGATACCATCATGATCCTTATAAATAGCAACACACAGTTCAAATTGCAACTATTTTTGACTATATCCCTCATTTAAGAGTATGTAGGAGTCAAATAACGAGCTCGATACGAGTGATATAATTCTGAGGGATTAGTGCATATATTGCGGCGGAAACGCGTCATCTAAATACTTGTGAGTTTGGATCCAGGTAACTCGGAGTGCACTCTGTACAGCCTTCTGTCAATCAGAAACTCCAAGCCTGAATGATGCAGATCCTTTGGTAGACACAATATTCATGCTCCCCAAATTCATTGGAAATTAATACATAGATCTGAGGTATAAAGGTCACCCTCTTTGTAGCGAAAGTATCAGTACAACTCCCCTCTTCAACACCAGCAGAGAATAAGTAGAACAATGAAAATTTTTACCGTTGCCGCACTCCTTGCCATGACCACCTCCGCACTCGCAGGGACTTTATCCACAACTCCTTCGGTCCGGGCTGAAAGGTACATTGGCATTATTGGCTAGTTTTATAAATAGTGTTACTTCATATCTTACATATTCTTTGAATTTCTACAGTGGATCAGCGTTGAAACTGGAATTACCGAAGGTTGGCTAATCTGCTACTACTCTAATTAACAGCAATAATTGACGACGTAAATTCTATTATTAGCTGGCAATGCTACTCTTTCAAAGCGCACAGGTACAGAGGTAGTCACCTGCTACGACAAAGGTACTTCTGTATGTATTCTCTCCTCTTGTGACGCTATGGGATCTTATTAAGCGCCTCTGGCCGCATCTCTCAGGTCGATCGCGCACCTTCCACATCTGTCATTGACGACTGGTGCAAGTACGCTCTGCCATTCAACTACATCATATCCATCCGGTCGAATTAATGAGCGCCCTCTCTAGCAATCATGCCATTGGCCAAGTTGTTGCACCTGGAGCGACCATATGGGTCAGACTCCTCTTTTTCTTCGTCTGTTCGTGTTCAGCTCACGATAAATTATGATCATAGTCTCGCTATAACTATGGCACATTCACCATATTAGTGAGCGCTACAGCTCTTACCAAGTGCGTTATTTGTTGTATAAATGCTACTTCCTATATTTTGACGATCATATGCCTTTTTCAATTAGCTGTGGCGGCTTCAAGGTCGACAGCAACTGCAATCGACTCCTCAGATTGCCCCTTGATCGCTGCAACACCGGTGGAGTGAACGGCAAACAGGTGTGTTTAGAGGCCTAATTCCATTTACTAACTCTGATATATGATCCCTTCGCAGGGTGGCTTTGAAACTGATCTTTGCGGCCAGTGGCGTTATGACCCCGGATCCGACGGTAGTGATTACTGATTACCGAACGGCCCAGATTTATCCGATCATCGTTCCAAGGACTATAGCTACTGCTCAGTTTTTATATATTTATTCGTGGAATGGATTATGGACAGAATGCAGAATATATTGAAGTAACATTTACCAATCAATTTCCTATGTTATTTAAAACTGCCTGACTGCCAGTGGAATACTTATGTTGAAAAAGAACGAGGTAGTTCTTATCCAAAAAAAAATCCGTTCTCCTTCATATTACCGAAATAACGGCTGGCTGCCAAGAATAAATCTAGTATCTATTTAAATTCTCGTGTAGCCTCTCAAAACGATACACATATCTTTTAGCTTCGTTGGATAGGTTATCGAAATCTGCCCACTCTGAAGTGGCAAAGGCGATATAGGGAACCGGCTCAATTGCCACCAGATCTCTGTATAGAGAAAAAACTTGAAGAAAGAGATTGGTGAGCTTTAAACTCACCGGATGACCCAGGCAGCAAGACTCCAAGTCTAACCTCTGACATAGTGTTACTGGTTTAGACCATCTCCTATAGATACTCGAGGCCGGGTCCAAGTCCTGGTCATCCAGACTATTCCCTACTGTCCTCTCATTTGTGATCAAACTGTTTGCGCCGACCTTCACTTTACCTTTTCTCCGTGTTCCCGCTGTAGGAACACACCAACACTATTGGAGTTGCCAGAATTCAAGTCTTGCCGCTACCCTGCGAATGCTCACTATCATGTGTAGAGAGGGCTAGTGTTGATTGTGCAGAAGACCCTTTACTCATGCTGTGTACTGCGCGGATGAAGAACGACCTTATGTACGATTGGAACGGAGTCATCGCACATCCCTTTGGAGAACGAGGCTGGAGGGTCATGGTTGAAGAACCGGTGAGATTTCTGGAATTGTGAGGGAGCTCGAGCCTACAGAGCCACGTGCTGCAAAATATAGATAGTCTCCCGTAGCCAGAACTATGATTCGTGTTTTTTTGTTACTGATAGGATATTCATGTATACCGCCTAGACGTTATTTTCGGATATCGAGAACTGTGAAAGTATTTGATTATTTGATAATTGATAGTAGACCCGAAAAAAACGCAACGCCCGAATTATGTATGTCATCACGTCTATAATGAATGAATAGCTTGTGAGACAGGAACTTTCAGATTTCCTCCGGAACAAAATTCTTCTTATACCACCCAATGATATCTTCACCCCACTGTTCGCCTTGCCCCGTGCTAAGGGCCCAATTCAGACTAATGTGGTTATGTCCCAAGGCCACAATTTTTTCGCAAGGCGGGTGCATTCTGTCCGTAAACGCCTGCTGAAGAGCTTTTCCTGCGTCAAGCAACCAGTCAGGCTCCCATTCACCTTCAACTAGCAAAATATTTGGGAGACGTTCGATGAAGATTGCTTCGAGACGATGAAAGAGGTGAAGAGGGTCGTTGGCTTTAGCTGCTTCTAAAGTTCCCCAATATTGCGCGTGTATACTGGCTGAAGGCCAGTCAGCCTGCATAGCAACAAGATCGTAAGGGCCAGAAATTAAGATGGCGGCAACAATTTTGGATCGAAGGTCGTCGGTCAAAGCCAAGATATTTGGGCTGAAGAGCATGGTCGCAATATGGGCAGCTCCTGCAGAATGCCCCATGAGGAGAAGCCTGTTGATGTCGGGCAATGGGGAGCCTGAGGAAATAAGGTGTGTTGGGTTCTGGACAACCCACAAAATTGCGTCACGGACATCCTCGGCGGGTCCAGGAAAAGTGACATTGGGGACGAGCCTATAGTCCGGAATGACAACAATGAAACCACGGCGGGCGTAGAAAGCGGCTACGCAAGCATAAACCAAGCCAAAGGTTTTGGGAGAGAGACTACGATCTCCAGTGTTAAATCCTCCGCCGTAGATAAAGAAAAGGATCGGAGTTTTGCCAGTTTGGGGGGTAATGGGATAATAAATGTCAAGCTAGTAAGTATATTCATGTTAGTAATGAACTGCTAGGGTAAGAGACAAACTGAAGGTTGAGATTAGTTACCTGATGCCTATCGGTAGGTCCGTACTTGAAAGTCTTCTGGGGAATCTCACGAATGAACGCTTTTTTGGCTTTCAACAATGGAGCAAAAGCGGCAATAGCTATCGTTGAATGGTGGTGGTCAGGATGTGCCAGCCATGCACAATAAATGGTTAATTACGCACTGGGGGAGGCAACTTTGTCTATTTCCTTATCTTTGACTTGAGCGATTGTTTCCATTTGTGATATCGATGTTCGCTACTGGAACTAGTCGACCGAATGAGAAAGGAGTTTGCCATCGTTTGGTGTGTGGCCAACTCCCGGTCGGCCCCGATCCTTGACTGGTAAGTATAGTCAGTATACCGAGGGTCGCAGTAATACCGGTTCGAGTTATAGGACCGGCCCAACGCGCCTGTGTGGTACTAAGGTTTGAGCGCTGAGCAGCAAGTCAATTGTAAATGAGTGCAATATAGGATCAAGACCAAACGAATAACACATAGGCCCAGAGTCTCGAAACGTTACAGTGGAAATATAAAGTTGGTTGGTTGTGTTGAGGTTGAACGTTGAACGTTGAATGGTGGACCTAATTACCCAATACAGCAAGGACTTTTCCAGCGTTACCGGACCTATGTAGGAAAAGGTTTACGCATACATCGATAGCCATACAGTTCAAGTGTATATACGCGGTTGCGCTATAAACGAGATTCCAACAAAAAAGAAAGGAAACACTACTGCCGACAGTCGTGAGAACTGAGAACTGACCGTTGAATGAGTCGACCACAGTCAGTCGTTTTTCGTGCCAATCTAGCTGAATTAGTATCACCTTTGCGACGTATCCGCTCTAAATCGCCATTTTTTCAGCTAGCAGCACACAGGATTCCGACATTATGGTCATTGTATCGAGGGTTGCTTCGAAATTCCCCGACAGAAGATGTATTCATGACCTTTATTCTCTCTATGTATTCCAACTTATGATTCACAGATCTCATTTCGCATCAGAGCTCTTTTTCGTAAAAATCATCATTTGACGGGAACGAAGGCTACACAGAAGCATCTCACTCAAGGGTATAAGGTGCGTTGTGCATGCTTTGGATTTGATAATAAGTCATTTGCGAACACCCGCAGATAGTGGCTGACATTCTTTGAAAAAGCCAATGCAGGCAATGGACATTGTCGAGCAGTTTTGTCTCGATACTCTCGGCTTATCTCAGTGAAACGAGAGAGAGTCTACATGCTAGGTCTTGCAGACAAAGAGTTGGTACGTGCTTCTGCAACATATCGTCATGCTTGTGTTTATTTCTAACGATGAACCTGTAGGACTGGCAAAACAAATTGCGGAGTCGACCCATCCTGACGGGCGGTTTCATGCGCCCTACTCTTTTTCATGGGCCTTTGCCACGCATGAAGCCTCAACCTATAGCAATCTCCGGTATGATTAGGACCCGAATGAAGGCTCGGACTGCCCGTATAGAGAAGCAAGCAAGACTCCTAGCTGATTTAGATTTACTTGCCGAGGAACGGAGTTTTGAAATGGGGTTGAGACAGCTCGTTGGGACAGATTTCCCAACGTTCTATAGTGACTGGTCGGATTATGAACAGTGGAGTGAGTAAGTTAAAAGCTTTTTGTTTTAGACCTCGTTAATAGGACGCTGTTCAGCCACACCTATCAAGCAGGTATTGCGAGAAATGGATGAAACATTTATGCGCGATCAGGAGAGAGCCAACCGACCCTTTCCTCCAGACCTGTTGGAAGCAATTATCGAAGCACGCCGTACGAAGATAAGGAACAAAACTTGTGAGAAGGAGAGAGAGCGACGAGGGGAGATACTAACATCTACCCTCAAACGTCAGCGACAAGGCCCGCCTGCACACATCCTGGCTAATATGTCGCCTGAACGACGCAGAATGGATAAAGTTGCGAGGAGTCTGAGTGAGGTTGGATATGTGGCTTTGGTGAAGCGCCGACTTGGAATGCGATTGAAGGACCCCGAGGCGGGATTGGAGTTAGGAGAGAAGAAGAACCGATCTTTGTTGAAACATGCTGCCAGTATGTTGAAGGAGGAAAACAGGAAGAGGACAGAGGAAGAGCGGAAGTTAATTATGACATGACTATTTTAAAAGTTTGCTAACATTCAAATACTTTCACTCTGTTGCATTTGTATTATAGGTCTGTACAAGAATGCGACGCCCCAGAAGTGGGGCCATCTGCATTAATAAAATTGTAGTTTCACGACCTTGACAACAGTCATACGCGACTCAAGGCACCTTACTCTCAAACCGAGTGAGTAAGTCACTTCTCAGATGTTAAAGATAATTGTAATCGACTTTTTCTTTCCCCCTAGAAATGGAACTTAAATAATGGTTCCTCGCTGAGAGAACAACATAGGCTGGATTCGGTTCTCTCATGTACAGCTGCACATATGTTTCCCCAACGAATTGGACTAGCGTGTTTGGCGTTTAGATCGTAGGCGCCCTAACCTTGTTTACGAGCGCATGCACAACACACATACACTCTCTCTCAGCTGCGCCATGATCCTCAAGAAATCGAGCAAACGAATGCCGGTTTTTCTAGCTACTTTCATATATTTTTGCAAAACTACGGGATGTCATACTCCGTATATTTGATCCAAAACATAGCAAGACCCTGCACAACTACAGGATAATACATACCCCTCGCATGTTGTTTTGGAGCATGAAGGTCAACGATTTTGCAGACCTGGGAGTATTTTATTAGGAATGACCAGCGGATTTTGAGCTGGGCGAAGAGGTGCCCACAAGGTCGTTCTATCGTGATGGATGGTGATGCCCAAATCAATTCACAAGGAAAGCCATGGCAACCAACGCAAAGAGTAGGTGGCAAGACATCTTTGTGCTTCTTACTAACTAAAGCAACCTCCTATAGCCACCAGGTGCTGGTAAAACGCAAACTTTCACCGAAGCCAATAAGATCGGTTACCTTTTTATCCTGCCTTCTCCCACTTTTGAACCGCTGATTCTAGCTACACTATGAAGTCTCCCAACCAGGCAAATGTCGGTGTCGACAGCCTCGTGGAAGGGCTAGCCAAGGCAGGCGTGACACTTCTTCGCGTCGGGTTCAACAGCAATATCCAGAAATCGCTCGCTGGGCATTCGCTCGATTACAAGCTTGAGATGCATCCTCTCCATCCTGCTCTTGTTACGACCGTTTAAGAAGCAGGGAAAATATGTTGCGTCAAATGTAGGATTTAACCAAGACCCCAAAGCAAGCACAAGACAGATGGGCCTAGTATAGGTTTATTCGGTAGATTGACGGTGGTTACACGCACGATTGTATTCGTTCATATCTGTTCCAGTCGTCCCCTCTGGGTACCGCATGCCATTTCTCGATTCCCTGCTCAAGTATTCTATGCTTCTGCCCCCATCAATCTATTGGGCAACGTTTCGTCAGGCCTGGATTCACCCAAGTCGAAGTATTTACTGAAGAATTCACTGATGGGTCGTCGACTATCAGTACTTTCAAGTTTCCATACGCCGTCGTGCCTAGGTCACATTGTGACAAGTGTATCTTCTGCTCAATAACAAGGTCGTCTCGAGAATACCCCAAGGGCCAAGACCATTGAATATTCGGAATACGACGGAGGTTGTAAGTCTCTGCCATTCTCCAACGGAGTCGAACGGAGTCGGTTGGCTATCATGAAGCATCTACGTGGCAGTTTCACCTCGAGACTCCAGGAGACCGCAAATTTGGATCCGGTCGAGAGGAGGTTCGAAATAGTATCAGCGTCTGCCTCAGGGGGACTTCATCGATTTTTTTCGAGGTGTTCATTGTTGCATCCGCCAGTTGGTACTAATAATATAGATACGAGGGCAGTCTTTATGTTACGATGGTACGACTCTTCTCTGACGTGTTCGCCTCAGTCCGGCTATTTTATTTTTCACGTTTCGTTAAATTTGTTACGGGGCCAATAATCACCATATTATCGAGCAGTTTACGAGGACCCCGGATAATGTCAAGAAAGGTCTGATCTGAGATTGGGGGTTTTTGTCGGGACAGGTTTTGAGAAATTTGTCGGGATTCTCCCTGACCTGCCGTTTTTTTCAAAAATTTGTCGGGACATCGG
>Ga0193743_1002564_pt1 | contig 12712 bp, 9 predicted proteins | sample L2c2metaG_FD_143038 | JGI IMG/M metagenome (GOLD analysis project Ga0193743, IMG submission 143038) | Soil microbial communities from a riparian zone of the East river system, Colorado, United States - L2c2 | ecosystem: Environmental > Terrestrial > Soil > Riparian zone | place: USA: East River... | reverse complement strand
CGACCTACAAGCCATGCTTGTTACAAGCGGACGACGCAAGGGCTTGCGAATCAGAGTCGTAGATGATCAGCCCATGCTATTTGCTACTACTTCATGAGTCTGGGGGCAGTATGAAGCAGGATCCAAGAACTTCTCCAAGTCGAGATCAACCACCCAACCATGGCCTGCAGCGATATACGGCTGTGCCCGAGCTACAGCCTGATGCGCCGATCTCCCCGGTCGAAAACCGTAGCTGTGATCGGAAAACCCCGGGTCCCACTGCCGTTGCAGAACCTGCATGACCGCTTGCTGGATAAATCGGTCCAGCACGATCGGAACGCCAAGCTTGCGCATTCCGCCGTCCGGCTTAGGTATTTCTACCCGCTTCACCGGCTTTGGTCTGTAGGTCCCGCTCAGCAGTTGTTCCCGGATAGCTGGCCATTGCTGCTTCAGGTGATCATCGAGTTGGCCGACCGTAATTCCGTCGACTCCCGGACCACCCTTGTTCGCTTTGACCCGTCGTAATGCTTCCTTCAGGTTCTCTCGTTCAACGATCTCCTCCATCATTCGATCTATTCCAGCTGGGCTTTCGGTTGCATTCATCGTCCTCAACGATTCGGACCCTTCCCTTCCCGCCGCCCGGGCTTCACCCGTTGGCGAGGAAGAAAAGTCCAGATTGCCCTGGATGTCCTGCCGCATGTCATTGTTGAGATTCATGTCCTACTTGCCTCTCCTCTCGTTCGGGCCTTCGGCCACCGTTCCCGGCTCAGCTTATCTGTTGTCTCCGCCTTTCGGCTTTGGAGTGCCTCACTAGCCTTGCCGACGTCATGGCTTAATATGCCCTCTGCTGACTTCTGCTCCGCGGTCAGACTGCCTCGCAACAGTCTCTGTCGCCGAAACGACACGGAACAGATCTCCCGGGGTAAGTTCAATCGCCTTCTGCGCACAGTCGCCGGATCTACGCTCCGCGTACTTGATGGATATGGGCTTCGCGGTAAGTTGCCCGCTCGCCCTACGCTAACGCCTTGTATCCGGTTCTTGTCCATCGACTCGCGCATTTGCTCCACGCTTCTTTCAGACCCGCCTCACGGCGATAGCCCTTGCGTCATTGCTAACCCTTACCTCCATCAAGTCGGGTAGAGGACTCGCACCTCCAAGCGGTTGAACATGTCCGGCACACAACGAAGCCGCTGGCGCGGCGGATGCTGCAGCATTGGTGGGTTGTGGCGGTAGCTGAGACTTCAACTCCCAAAAGTATAGATCACGGCCAGATTGATCCAAAGGCACGAAAGTTTTTCTTCATTTGCCCCAAAGGCAGTATGGAAGTGCCTTAAGTAGATGCGGGACAGAAATGCTCGAGCGTCTAGGTGTGCTCAGGATGACCCTTCACGATTGATCGGCGGTAAAACATGATTGGGAGTTTGCCAGAACAGGCTCGTCGCGATTCGAGAATGAATCGAGGCAGGCATTCGTCGAAACAGGTGGAAGAACATATAGCGAATTCTGCCAATGCACAACCGGAGAGCGTCGAAGCGCGCCTCGACTCTCATCGTGCGGAACCAGGGGAAGTGGAAGACGCGGATTCTGTCCCGGCTTCGGCATGGTTCAGTTCGGTTGGGTGAGTTGCGCAGGATGTTTCCCGAGGCATCAAAGAAGATGCTCACTCAACATCTCCGAGAGATGGAACGAGACGGCCTCGTCATTCGGAAGGATCTTAGTGGCAGATTGCTGCACGTCGAGTATTTTCTGTCTGATCCTTTGGGTTTCGCTGTCCTGCACCTGATTGGCACTTTGACGAAATGGGGGAGTGAGCATCTACGCGATGAGGCTAACGAGCCAGAGTAGGCGACAACCCCGCCCTACGGATCGCGAATTCAACCCAGGAACCTAACCCAAGGCCCAACAGAGGACCCAAACGAAAGCTCCAGGCAGGGTTGGGGACCCCAACGTGGTAGAAGAACAGAGGTCGTGGACAGAGGTTTACGGGACAGAGGTCGCGGGTCCAATAAGGGTCCAATAAAGGTTCCCCAGGGTGTCTCAGGGCGCTGAAAGGAGCCATCCGTTACGCCTGATTTCAATGAGTTACGATGTTCAGATATCCTGTCACGGCAGAGGTCGCGGGTTCGAGCCCCGTCGTCCCCGCCATAAACTCAAGAGATGCAAGAGTTTACGGCACTATATAGCTATCCCATCCCGATGGATGGGATGGGGTGGGATGATTCGGAATTTCCCAACATCATCTCAACCTCTCGCAGAAATGAACTTAGGATCCCGCCGCTTCGAAGAAAATGAAGCGTTGATAGCGGCTGCGTCCCGTCTAATAAATAGCCATCTCTATTCCCTCAACAAGTGCAGTATCACCAAATGCGCGGAAGAACCCGATGAGATTCCTTTTTTGCCGTCTGGCCCATCCTTACATGATGGGCTGCGGAGCATCGGTCATACGGCTGTCTTTTGTGTCCGCAATTAAGGTATTAACGCTTCGGGCAATTTCGGCCAATGCGTCATATCGAGAGAAATTCTTCCGCAATCTCTGCGCCTGTTCCCTATATTGCGAACCCGCCAGAATGGTGTGCACCGCAGTTCGAATCTGTTCCGGGGTGGGACGCCTAGTCTCCAGATTAATGCCCGCGCCTGTCCAACCCACGCGGGCAGCGGTAAATGCCTTTTCTTCTGTGTCACCGGCAGCCACAAGCGGCACACCGAAACTGAGCGCCTGTTGCACTGCACCGTATCCGCCATTAGTAATCAGTACATCCACTTTCGGCAGGAGCCGAACAAAAGGAACGAACGACTCGACCTTCGCATTGGTGGGAGCAATAAGGTCTCCTGTATCGGCGCGCCCTGTCGCCGCGATCACAAGATCATTGTCGTCTGCCAAGGCGGTGAGCGTAGGCTGAACCAATTCCTGCAGATCGAAGTTTGCGAGTGTGCCCTGAGTTACGAGGACCACTGGTTTTGACCCATCCATCTCGCCAAACCACGCAGGCTCTTTGAAGTCGGCGGATATGCTCGGCAATACTGGCCCCACAAAATGGACCTTCGATGGCATATCGCTGCGTGGAAACTCGAATGCGTCACCAGTGAACTGCAGAAATAAATCAGGCACGGTGTATATGGAGTCGGCCCAAAAACCGGATATCGAGGGAGCGGCGCACTCAGCGAGTGCCAGATTCAGTTGATCGGCAATCGGCTGAAAGGCTTTCTCTAGTAGAAAATGTTCTTCCTGGTTACGTTTGCGGCCCTCTGGCGTAGCGTCGTGCGAGGTAAGTCCACAATCAATACTTTTCAAAATCAGCGGGGTCACTCCGCAGCCTATGACAGGCGGTCGATTTTCTCTAGGCCCTAATAGCATCGGAAAGCAACCGAGGTACATTGAGGATGTCAGGATCAAATCTATCGGTGTTTCTTCTAGAATTTGTTGCAGGCGGCGATGTTGATCGGGAAGCGGATCAATAAACCAATACTTCAAATTATTGAGAATTCGATCCCTTTCCGTCAGTTTTACCTTTTCTGCAGAATTCCCTGGATTCCTGTAGTCAATGTTGGCTCTCCCGGTCATTCCGGCGAAGCGAAGTCCGGCTGTCTCGACCTGCCGGCGAAAAACCTCTCCCGTATGAAAAGTGACTGTATGGCCTAGACCTGCCAAATGGACGCCTACAGATAACATCGGAGTTACGTGGCCCGGATTCGGGAAGGCGCAAATAAGGATGTTGCTCAACGAGATCTCCTTAAAATACAAGTACCGTTGGTAGATGCAGCGGGGAAGTTATTCCGGATAATGACTGAGACATGTACAACCTGAGCACGAATGGATAGGACATCAACTCTGTCACCCAAGCTCGCAATACCGTTCTCCATAGTGGCAAAGCCAGTCATCTTTACACCGTCAGTATGCTGGGCCGTTACTCCTTCACAATGCCGGAAACAGTGGCGCGAGGGGGGCTGTGGCCCTCTCTAGATCTCGATTCTTGAAAAGAAATAGGCGCCTGTGATAAGGAATACGGCCGCCAGGGAGCATAGCAGGAAGCTATCCAAGGAGTAGCTGAAGTGCCAAACACCGACCAGTGTGCCCCGCAGACCATCGACTCCATAGGAGAGTGGATCGATGTGCGTGATCACACTCAGGACCCCGGACAGATGGCTCAAAGGAAAAAGAGCGCCAGAAAGAAAGAACATGGGCATCACTAGGAAATTCGAGGCGAGGTTAAGACCCTCCATGTCTTTGATCATCGAACCCAGCGTCATTCCAAGCGCCGCGAAAGGGACGGCGATCATGGCTACAAAAGTGAACGCCGGCACGAGGCTGATCCAGTGCTGTGGCCGGAACCCGGCGAGAATGCACACCAGAAGAATCAATGCTCCCTGGATCATGCCTATGGTTGCTCCGCCGAGCGTGCGTCCGATCATGATGTAAATTCGAGGCACCGGCGCAACCAGAGTTTCCTTGAGAAATCCGAACTGGCGATCCCAGAGCACGGCAATCCCAGAGAACATCGAGCTGAGGAGCACGGTCATACCAACCACACCCGGCGCCAGGAACTGTAGATAACTTCCTTCTCCAGCCTTCTCGAAGACAGGACCGAAGCCGAAGCCGAACGCTAATAAGTAAAAGGTCGGTTGCGCGAGCGAAAAGATAATCTGCACGCGCGAGCGCACATAACGTTTGACTTCCCGCAGCCACAGGATATAGATCGCGTTCATCGGCTACCCCCTAACATCTGCGCAACTTCCCGCACTTGTTCGTTGGAACTTGCGCTCTCATCGCGGAGGGATGTGCCGGTAAGCGACAGGAACGCGCCTTCCAGCGAGTCCGTGTCCGTCCGCGCTTTCAATTCAGCGGCTGTGCCTTGCGCGATCAATTCTCCGTGGTCGATGATCGCGATCCTGTGCGCGACCCGTTCGGCCTCGTCCATGTAATGCGTGGTCAAAAAGATCGTGGTGTTCTCCGTCTCATTCAGATACTTCACGTGGGTCCAAAGTTGGCTTCGGCTCTGCGGATCGAGGCCCAGGGTTGGTTCGTCGAGAAAGAAAATCTTCGGCTTGTGCAGCAGTCCACGGGCGATCTCAAGTCGGCGTTTCATGCCGCCGGAGAACTGCTTCACAAAATCCTTGCGCCGGTCCCACAACTCGAACATGGTGAGGAGCAGCTCAATGCGCTGGGCCCGAACCTTACGTGGCACCCCGTAGAGAACCCCGTGCAACTCCATGTTTTCGTATGCAGTCTGCTGATCATCCAGACTGGGATCCTGAAACACGATTCCGAACTTCTTCCTTGCTGCCATCTGGTGGCGAACAGTATTTATTCCATCCAGCTCAATCGTGCCGCCGCTCGGATTAAGCATAGTCGTCAGCATCTTGATCGTGGTTGTCTTGCCGGCGCCGTTGGGACCGAGAAAGGCGAAGATCTCCCCCTGCTCGACATCGAATGAGATCCCTTTCACTGCGGTAAAAGACTTGAAGGTCTTCGTAAGATTGCGTACTCGAATCATGAGCCCTCCTCAGGGCAGCAACAGGTTTGTCTCTGGTCGTGTCTCCGGAGAATGTCCATAGACAAAGGGCTACGGAGATCACCGCATACAACGCAAAGCGGTAGAGCCCACCGTTTGGGGATTGGCCTCATCGCGCGGATGCGAAAACAAGGAGAGCCTCGCCGGCGCTCTCCTCCGCCGGAATAAGTTGCTGACGTAGCAGTGCCATGAACTCACGCTTCAGCCCTTCTGCCTGCTTCAAGCTCAGGCACTTTTCGTCGCCCACGCAATAGAAGCGCATTTCGCCATTCAGCGCATACGCGACCAGCCCGAGCAATCGGATGCTGAACGAATGCACGTACAGACGCAGGTCCTTGACCCGAAACGGGGCGTCGCTGTCGCTGACTACAACATTGCCCAGATTGGAGAGCGCAAAACGGTTCCAACTGCCGTTGATCTTGAGCGCGTCCGCCGCCCGCACCACCGACTGCATCTGCGTGGCAGGCAATGGCCGGAGCATCTCGAAGAAGTGATAACGCCCTGGGATATTGAGCATCTCCTGCTCGATATCTCTGCGGATTTGTTCGTGGATCTCACGAGCCCGCGCCCAGAAATCCGATTCCGGGGCCTGTCCCGTGCGTATTGTGAGACTCCCACCCCCGAAGAAGAGCATGTCGCTCTTCAACGCGGCGAGACGCCCCCGGCGTGCGTCCATGGGGCTTTCAATCCATGCGGGTGCCTTCTTTTTCCTCAATACCGCGAACAGAGCACGGTCGAGCGCCACCACCAGAGCGGCATGAATCGAGACACCTTCCGCCTTGCAGCGCTGCTTCAACGTATCAGACAAGGCGCGGTCCGCGGCCCATTCCAGGCAGCATTCCTTGTTGTCCGGTGCGCGACGCGAATGTGGGATCAGTCGCATGATTCCATTCGCCAGCCCCGCCGTCAGCTTGCGCTTCCATGGCTGCGGAGGCTGGTAATCGCCGATCATGTCGCGTGTCGTGATCGGTGTGTACGGGATCAGGTCCTCATCTTTGTGGAGCGCACGCAAGACTTCTTTCACAATGGTGAGCATGCTCATGCCGTCGCATATGCGATGCGAGGTCACGAGCAGCAGGTCACTCTCCCGCTGCGATTGCAGCATGACTGCGCGGAGTTGCGGCTGATCATAGGGGAATACGGTTGTCAGCTCACGCTGGCTCTCCCGCCGGAAATCATCCTCCTCGGCCCGTCGAAGGACGCGCAACGGAACCTCCGGCGCACAGTCCTCTTCGTAGTACAGACCGTCGCGCTCCTCGTGAATCAGTGTGCGCAACGCGGGATGCTTTCGTTGCACGCGCCCAAGCGCCAGTCGCAGCCGCTCCGGATCAAAGCTGCCTTCCAGGCGGACGAAGTAGACAATGTTGCCGTCGATCATGTGCTCGATGGTGGACAGTTTTCTTTTCATGCCTCTCCTCCGGTCAGCGTCACCGACGAGTTGGTGTCGATCGCAATCCGCCTGGATGCGCTTCTCCTGCAGAAGGCGGCAATACGCGGATGCCGGTCTTCGAAGGTGCCGAGCAGACCAAAAATCCCATCCAGATAGCCGCACGTGATCGCGGTGATCTTCTTCAGCTTCTGCGGCTCGTATTGGAGCACCCGCAACACCTGCAGAAACGCGAGCAGCCCGCTTACCCAATGCAACCCCCAGGATGCCCGGTGCAGATAGAGACAGTGCACCGCATTCCGCGCGCCATAATAGCGCCGCCACGCCACATGGTTCGTCGTGTATTTGTCGCCGTGCCGCTCGATCTTCCCTGTGGTCTGCCGCATCGTCACTGCCGCATTCATGTAGACAGGAACGTTCTGGCTTACGGCGCGCAGGCTGTATTCAATATCGATGTACTCGATGAAATAGTCCTCCCGGAAAGGGCCCAGCTTACGATACGCCGCGGCAGAAATTGCCGAACCAGAAGAGATGATGCACAGCGAGGAAAACATACCTTCGTTCTTGTCATCGATGTGGAGACGTTTGGGGAGATATTTGCCGGGCTGGAAGACCGGCATACACTTCCCAAGATTGATCTCGTAGATCTTCGGCCCGACCAGGAACTCGTCGGTACCGAGTTCGCGGCAGGCCTGCATCATATTCTCGAAGAACAACGCCCCGATGTCGGAGTCCTGGTCCAACAGAAAGATCACCTCGCACTTCCGCTCCAGCAATACTTCAGCGCCACGGTTGTAGGCACCGGCGAGTCCACCCTGGTTTCGGTTGTACATAACCTGGATGCCCTGCTCGCGCAGGCACTGATGCAGGCGTAGATTCGCCTCCGGCGAGTTATCGACAGCCACCGTATTCGGACAGAATGCGCGGGCCCTGGCAAGGTTTTCCAGAAACTCCTCGGAGGGCTGGTAGAGCACGAAGATCAGACCATAGCTATTCATCTTGTTTTCGCCTCGCATGCAGACGGCTCATCAGCGAGCCCCGGTTTGTACTGCGTGGGTATCCCTGTGTAGTCGCGCAATATGTCCATCGCCCGTTGCTTGATCGCCATCGCCTGTCCAAGAGGCAAGGACTGCTCATCGGAGACAATCGCAATTTCTAGTCTTCCGGCGAAGCTGGAGATGACCACGGTATTGGCGGGAGTAGGCGATATCATGACCAGCGGACTGTAGATCGTCTCCACCCAGAAGCTTGAGTAACGTTGCGGGAACTCCAGCCGTCCCATGTTCGAGAGCGTGACGTGGCGCACCGCCGGTGCACTGTCCGTATCGCCGACCAGACTTCCGTACATGTCGTGCATGCCCTCCATTCCGACCAGGTAGTCGTAGATGTCTCTGCCGAGAACATCGACCCGGCGCGTAAGGTCAGCTTTGATCGCCTGCGCGCAAGTCCAAAAGCCGCTGGCTGACATCTCGTGCGGCGACGGCAACCCCTTCATACTCAGCTGCACACCGGGAGCCACCCCGAACATCGCATCCGGGCGCAACAGAGGCATGAACCTGCGCGCATTCACCATCGTGTAGGCCTTACGCAGCGCCTGGACTCCGCGTACGTCGCGGAATGCCTGCAGAACGGCCACACTCATCGCCGCGAGTACCGTGACCCCTTCTGCCCTGCAGCGTTCGGTCAGCATGAGCGAGGCTGCCTTATCGAGACTCCATCGATGGAAGTACATCTGCTCGCCCCGGATCGGCGAGCCTGATCGCGCTCGCTTCCTTCGCTGCAACAAAAGGCTCAGCCGGAGCAGGCCGATCTTCCAGCGCATGCGTCGCCGGAAGCTTCGATCGTCGAGCAGCGCTGCAGGCACAACGTCCTCAATCGCGCCGAGCGCATCATAAGTCCCGAGATCCTTCTCCGGCTCGTCATAGGCGCTCAGGCATTCGCGCAGGAGAGTCAGGCCGGACTGGCCGTCGCAGATGCAGTGATGCCCGACCAGGATCAGTTCGCTCACTTCGCTGGCTCGTAACCAAACCAGCCGCACTAACGGATCGCGACTCGCGTCGAACGGCGCTATCCACTCGCGACGCACCTCGGTCTGCCAGTCATCGTCGTTCTTGCGTTCGACAATGCGCAATGGGACGGACGCAGGGTGGTCCTGCAACACAAAACGCGGGCCGCCGGCGCCATCCTCAATCACACAGCGTAGGAGCGGATGCTTGGCCTGCAGGCGAACCAGCGCTTGCCGCAGCCGCCCTTCCTCCAGCCTGCCAAGCAGCTGGATAGAGAAAACGCTGGTGAATGGAGTGCGCCCCTCGCGGTACATCGTCCGTTCCAGCAGCAGGAGCCGTCTCGACCGAATGTTGCCCGCGCCGGCGCCAACAGCGTGGGTCATGCTGTCCCCCTCGCCACCGGCTGGAGCGTAGCGTCCTCGGTGACCGATGGCAGCAGACCCCATTCCCGCAGACAGCGCACGGCTTCGCCGATACCATCCTCCGCTCGCACTGCACTACCAAGTGCCATCGCTTTCTGGATCATCGCGGGGTGCTGCGTAGCCACGAGCGCGGAGGCCAGCATAGCCGCAGTCATCGCTTTGCGTTCCACGGCAGGCGGCGCAACGCCTTGACGGTTCAGGCACCGCGCCCAGAAGGGCTGATCGCCGTAGAACGGCACGATGACCGATGGAATGCCGGCTCGCACAGCAGCGGCCGTTGTGCCGGCGCCACCGTGATGAACTGCCGCCGACATCCGCGGAAATAACCAGTCGTGCGGGGCATGCCGTAGAAAGAAGATCTGCTCGCTCTGCGGACCCTCCTCGCCGGCCAGTCCACCCCAGCCGGAGGCCAGCACGGCCCGCTGCCCGCTCTTCTTTACTGCAGCGAGAACCGTCTCCGTAAACGATGTCGCATTGCTGCTCACCATGCTGCCGAAGCCTATGTAAACGGGCTTCGGTCCCGCTGCCAGGTATTCGCTGAGCGCTTCGGGCGGCCGCCACTGAGACTGGTGAAAGAACCAGTAGCCGGTCACCTGCGAGCTCTCCGGCCAGTCCGCCGGCCGCGGCAGCACATGTTTGCTGAAGCCGTTGATTACCTTCGCTCTATGCAAGGCGCTCTGAAAGAGATAGGGACCAAACTTCGGATACCGCGGCAACCCAAGCTGCGGTCGAACGATGTCATTGATCGCCGGACGCATCACGCCCCACACCATCTGGAAAAGCAGATGATGGGCCCCGAGACTCAGCACACCAGGTAGCTTGTGCCGGGAGCCGCTCAAAACCATCGGCGGCAATTCCCGTGACGGCGTCAGCGGTTGCAGCCGGGCAATCGCGAATGGAATACCCTGGGCTTCGGAGAGAGCTTTGGCCAATAAGGTACTGTTGCTGACACCAATTAAGAGCCCTGCACCCTCGCTAGCCGCGAGCCCTTCCTCCACCCAGTTGGCTGCCCAACTCGCATAACGCTCGCGAAAGATGCGGGCCATCGCGCGCAGGTTCAGTGCCCGGTCGGTAATCGTTCGGTCAGCCTCCAGCATCGCCTGAAAATCCGCGGTGAGTGGATAAAATTCCAGGCCCGCCTCCCGCACCAGTTCGGCGAAGTTCGCGCTGGTAGCAATGCGTACCCGATAACCTGCGCGATGCAGTCCCTGGCCCAGGGCAACGCAGGGGCGGATATCGCCCTGCGTGCCGATCGTGAAAATCACTATAGGTTTGCCCATGCCCCAGACATCTCTCCTGTCCTGCTTCGAATCACTGAAGACGCCACCGGTGCCCGCCGCAGTCTCGGCTTCGAGAACCACTCTCGCAGTGTCTTGCCGATCTGAGCTGCCGGCGCCGGATCCAGCACGCCCTCATGGTGGCAGGCCAGTTCGTGCACCTCGATCCTTCCTCCGATGAAGCGCCGCCATGTTGACGGACTACGGTCGACAATGCCATCCAGGTCGCCCCTGTTCTCCGTGGCGTGGAAATACAGCAGATCAACGTCAATCTTGCCCGGCACATATTTGCGCGCCAGCGCAAGATGATTGATCATCACCGCGCACAGGTTATGGATAAACTGCGGGTTGCTCCGGATGATCTCCTGAAACAGTGGGACGGCGTGTGGATCGTAGGTCTGCACCAGGAGCGCCGCCAGCTCCTTCAGAGTTTGCGGCGTGTTCTCGTGAAGCGGATGGGTATTCAGAAAACTCATCGCCGCCCGTACCTCTTCGGCCTCGCTGCGTGAGCCGGCAAGCTCACCGCCCGCGAAGACGTAACTGTCGATCATTGCCAGCATCTCCACCTCCAGCCCCTGAGCCTGCATCCGCTCGACAATGGAGTGGCCGATCAAACCACCCAGAGAACGGCCGACCAGTCGATACGGGCCTTCGGGTTGGACATGCCGGATCTCTGCCAGATAATCGACAGCGATCTGCTCGATACTGGCCGGCAGTCGCTCGCCACTCCGCAGCCCGCGCGATTGCAGACCGTAAACCGGCATAGAGGGATCAAGGTGCCGCAGCAAACTGGAGAAGCCCAGGCTGATGCCGGCCATCGGATGAATGCAGAAGAGCGGGCGATGCGCATTCTTGCTGACCGTGCGCAGCGCCAGCATCACCCCGATCGGATCCAGGCTCTCGCTGCTGAGCCGCTCGACGAGGACGGCAAGATCCGCAATCGTAGGAGCTTCAAACACGCTGCCAAGTGGCAGCTCTACCTGAAGGTGTTCGGGGAAAAGTGCGGACATCACCGCTGCGCTCAACGAATCGCCACCCAGCTCGAAAAAATTGTCGTGCAGGCCCACCCGCTCCACGTTCAGAATCTCCTGCCATAACGCCGCCAGCTTCTTCTCGACTGGCGTGACCGGTTCGGCATAGTCCATCCGGCCGACTCGCTCCGGTACCGCCAATGACTTGCGGTCCAACTTGCCATTCGGCGTCAAGGGCATCGCATCGAGCACCATGAAGCTGGACGGCATCATGTAAGTGGGCACCCGGCCAGCCAGAAACCCGCGCAGCGCATCGATCTCGATCAGAAAGCCGCTTTCCGCCACCAGGTAAGCAGCCAGCGACGTTGTGTTGTCTGCATTGTGATGGGCAGCTACCGCTGCTTCGGCAACCGCCGGGTGCTGCAGCAAGAGGCTCTCGATCTCGCCCAACTCGATCCGGTGACCGTTGATCTTTACCTGATCATCGGCACGGCCAATGAATTCCAGCAGGCCCGCGTCACTCCAGCGCACCAGGTCCCCGGTGCGGTACATACGGCTGCCATCGCCCGCGAATCGGTCTGCGACGAAGCGTTCCGCGGTAAGCTCCGGGCGCTTCAGATAACCCTTCGCCACACCCGCACCGATAGCGCCGGTAACCACCGGCTGCCGATCTTCGTCGAGAACGTAGAGCCGGGTGTTGAGAATGGGCCGCCCAATCGGTGGTGCGGCCGTGGCAATCTCCTCGAGTTCAAACGCGGTCGACCACACCGTGGTTTCGGTCGGTCCGTAGAACTGGGTCACGCGCGCGGCCATGCTCTTGAGTCGTGCCGCCAACTCCGCACCCAGCGCCTCTCCGCCCACTAGAACGTGCACATCATCCAGCCTGGTCTCAGAACTGGAAAGCAGGACGCGCCACAGTGACGGTGTGGCCTGCACATGCGTCGCACCGCTATGACGGATCAGCCGCGCCAGCATCCGCGGAGTGTGCAGTGCCTCGCTGCTCGCCATGACGACACGCGCTCCGGCCATCAAGGGCAAGTACAACTCGAGACCGGCGATATCGAAGGTCACCGTGGTTACGGCCAGAAAACGATCTCTGGCTGTCGGCCTTAACTGCTGCTGCATGCCATGCAGGAAATTGCCAAGATTGCGATGCGTAA
>Ga0193743_1002563_pt1 | contig 12716 bp, 8 predicted proteins | sample L2c2metaG_FD_143038 | JGI IMG/M metagenome (GOLD analysis project Ga0193743, IMG submission 143038) | Soil microbial communities from a riparian zone of the East river system, Colorado, United States - L2c2 | ecosystem: Environmental > Terrestrial > Soil > Riparian zone | place: USA: East River... | reverse complement strand
CCGTCGGCTGTGTAATTTTGACATGTGATACATATATATATTTGACTGTGTGGTTACATCGAAAAGGTTACATCGAAAAGGAGACGAGAGCCATAAACCAGCATAAACCAAGGGGGTACATCCGAATCGGGGATTTCTAAGGCAACCAACCCCCTCCAGCAACAACTCTAATTCTAAGCAGCAAACCGAAAGTGACAGAGTGGGTTAAAAATGAGAAAAAGTGGGAACCTGCGGAAAAGTGGCTTGGTTGGTAGTCTGGTGTTCTCAATGAACTCAAAAGGAAATGTTAACCCGCCACCCTAAACGCCACAGCTTCCCCGCAGGTCTATCCACCTGAGCTGGAGCCTGCACTTTTAACTTTTTTTGCAAGCGGGGAGGAAGCGGATTCAAGCAGAAAAAAAAACAAAATTCCAAAGAGAGCCAGCGGTACCCTAACTAAACCAAAAGGTACATTTCAGTCATAAAATAGTGGCAAGAAGGTTCATCAATAATCTTCAACTGAAAAGCGAATGGCTGATGCTTAAGAAGTACTAGGACGGCAGTCATCAGCGGCGCTCAGCGCTCAGCTCCCAGTGACCAAAATAATATCCCCAGTGCCCGAGCCTAATAAGCTAGAGCCTACCTGCCTACTTATGAACATTTAGTAGCGCCGTGATAGGCTAAGCGCTGGTTGATCAGTAGAACTGATCCAGATTATCTTATCCGATAAGGATTACTAATGAAGGATCCCAATCGCCCAACAATCACCTCTTTTCTTTTAAATCAAACCTTTACACTTATGTCGAACGCGAACTTTGTTGAAGTGGGTTCTCCAGAGAACTTTCAAAAGCTCTTGTCGACCGACCTGAAACGAATCTCAATTATCAACTTTTGGGCACCATGGGCTGAGCCGTGTCTTAAAATGAACGAGGTGGTCAAGGAACTTGCAAAAAAGTATCCTGCAGCGCTCTTTCTACAGGTATGTGTGTGTGTGTTGTGTGCACACTCAAAAACAAGAAGGCCTATATCATGTCTCACACACACACACCAATTTATCGATTAACTCAGGTTGAGGCGGAGGAGCAACCCGATATCGCAGAATCATTTGATATCGAAGCTGTTCCAGCATTCATCATCCTCCAGGTCCGTATGTGTTGAAACGACTCGGAAAATCAATACTGTCTAAAATTCCCCGGCGGCTACGACATAGGGTCACACCCTCTTGGCTCGTATTCCCGGTGCCGACGCTGCAACTCTCACACAGGCAGTGGCTAAGCATGCGGTCGCCCCGGCGTACACACCACTTTCATGGACAGACCAATCTCCAGCAAAAGCGTCCAATGTGGTCCCATCGGCGCTTCAGGATAATGAAAGGAAGGAATCGCCCGACGAACTGAACGCAAGGCTTCGACTGTTAATGAACCAAACCAATGTTGTTTTATTCATGAAGGGAAGCCCTGAGGAGCCGCGTTGTGGGTTTTCTCGAAAGATCAGCGCATTACTCAAAGAAAAGAATGTGGAGTTCAGTCATTTTGATATATTGTCGGACGAAAGTGTAAGACAGGGTATGTGGTTTCCATTTTTGTTGCCGGACGGCGTTGCTCTCTGGGTCCTGAGTCGCGTCATGTCTAGGGCTGAAGGTTCTGAATGATTGGCCAACGTTTCCTCAATTGTTGTGAAAGGCGAACTGGTTGGTGGGTTGGATATCGTCCAGGAGATGGCGGAGAGTGGAGAGCTCGCACAATTAATTACTTGAGTTAACGTCATCCTTTCAGTATATGGGTCAGCTTCTTTTTTTTAAAATTTTTTTTATTAGACTTTTTGATCGCACCTTGTTACTCAAGTATACTAGATGATATCTCAATCACTCATCCTGCGAAGCTTCGAATTAATATCATCTTACCACGCTCCTTCCTGCATTGTCATACTAAGTCGTCTGTATTTTGGAATGTTGAGTCTCGGCGGCCATGTCATGCCCAGAAAAGAAACTGCATTATCATGCTTTATTCCAGTCTCGAAGAAAGGGAGCTATGTGGGCTTGATCTCGACAGATGACAGATGACATTTTTCGTACCTTGTTAACATATGGAGATGGAGGGAGTTCTGCCGGAAACATAATCGATAAGTAACACTCAGCAATAGATGGTACAATGCAAGTCTCCTTTTTGACAGGCCCCAAGCAAAACAGTAATTGTCCACTGGGGTGTCATGGGGTTGTGAGTCAATGTCCTATAAAGCAATTCAAACGGATGAGCAGTTCCGTATTCTCAGGGTTCGCCTTCACATAAGATCCATTTGTCAGACCAGGCCCTGCTCAACCAATGGCCTGCTAAATACATATTTTGAAAATTACGGCCAGCCATTAGGATCCATTCACTGGGCAACACGCGCAAAAGTATTGAAACAAATAAAATAAAAAAATGGTCCGCTGTCAAGTACTGGCAGTGCCATATGTAAAAAAAAAAAAAAACTTCATTTTCGAATTAAATGATCCTATCGTTCGAGGCCATAAAGAACCCGAGCCATGTTCACACCGGAGTCTGAAGTAAGAAGTGTAAAGCAGAAACTGGTTCAAACCAAGAGAGTTTGCAATGGGAGGCTATTGGACGTGCCGGAATTCCCGTTTCCCAGATGACTCTTCCTAGAGGTGATTTCATCAAACTTCCAGCCCTTTCCACTTTCAAAAAGCTCTCATGGAAAAACAGACCAAATAATGATAGTCAGTACTATATATATATACCTACCTATACCATAGTCGATTGTTCTATAATAGCTACAAGCCGGCAAAAAAAAAAAGACGATAAAGTGCATGCAAAAACAGTCACTGCTACTTTGATCAAAATGAATCAAGATCTGCGAGGCGGACTGGAAACTTGTAATTGTCGATGATATGCTGCCCTTGATAGGAACGTACCCCACATAATCCCTTGATCGGACAAGAACTCGCAATTACTAATAATTAATAAGGCCCCGTGCGGCGCAGTGTGTTTAGGATTCCAAAAAAAAAAATCAAAAATGCAGAAGTGACGTTTCTGATGACTTACGCGATTGCAAACCTTCGTTTCTGGTAGCTAGTTCAACTAGGCATCTCCCAGGCCTCATACAATACTTTTATATATTATACCCAGTAAAGGTGCGAAAAAAATGGTCTTAGTATAAGACAGACTTATATGATTCGATTAAGCTTAAATTTTTGAGGAGAGTACATTATAGATGGAGATGATAGTTCAAGTTGACGGATGAAACGTTTGAATTCTTCAAGCTTGAGCTTACTACTTACCACAGATGGCTGCTGGGTCATCGTGTTGACATTTTTGAACTGTTCTAACATATTTTTTACAGCGGATTGGTAAAGAGAAAAGGTGCATAGATTACACACACACAACCCATCCGTCACGTGTGTTTTGGGTTTCGGGGTCGGGGGTGCCGCTTTCGGAAATTGGTTTTCCAGAAAAGGTGGTTTCAACCGGTCACTGGCCCAGTCATGTTCAGATATCACAGGTAGTAGAAATTTTAATGTACTCGACCACCTGCCCAGCGCCCCTAATAGCTGCTTCTGGAGCGCCTGCGGCTGTCCTGCCCACCTGTTCCCCAAATCATCTCGATTCTCCACCCAGAATCCCTCCCCAACCTACAGCCCAAGATGTCTAAAAGGATCTAGAGGACTCAATCAGAGATGAGATGATATGGAGAAGGAGTAAGTGCTTGCCTAGATAATAAGAGCTCTTGAAGAGTTGAAACGATCCACAGAGGTTTTGAGGGGTGAAGAATCCTTGCGGTTGAGCACGTTCTGTTCCAATACACATATGATGTCAACATGCGACCTTGACGATGAATACGGCCGTTTTTTTATTTCAAGGGACGTCTCGATAGTATTTCTTCTGGATTATACGAAATGTGTGTACGATGAACCAGAGACCCTGTCTGCAGACGCAAAAATGGTTGTTATCGCACAAGACCTTTTCGAGCTTCGCTGGGGTCCTACATTAGTGCCTCTTTACGATGAGCCTTGGGTCTGCTTTCACAGACAGTGCCAGAACGTCGATAAGACTACATTGAGCTTGCAGGATTCTACATCAAGTTTATTGAAGTCCCCGTCAATGGACAGGCACTATAGCGCTTTCGCACTGTTTCTCGACCAAACGACCAAACCGAGCGTCGACCTCGAATATGCTCAGATGTTATATGACGCTGATGGAGACATCAACAACAGAAATAGATAGTGTGCTACTGGACTGTCGCTCACGAAATGATGATGGTTGTCGTTTATGATCCGAGTGTACCGTCATCGTCGTCGTAAAGGTTACGCAAGCACTCGAGTGGGTTCTTGACCCACAGGGGAAGCGCCGACATCGCCAATATCGCATTGCTATCTGTGTGGCAACTGATGAAGTTGTTTGAGCTGTGGCAAACGCATAAAGGCCAAATACAGCTCTCTTCGAGGTTGCCACCAGAAATGGGACTGGCCGAGGCACAAGACAAAGTGTATAGTTTGGGGGTACGACATACACCTTCACATGTCATAGTTTGACTATTTACCCTCTTTTTCCTGGCTGCTCAACCACAGTTTCGGGAAGAGCCCATTGATATCGTAGACCAGCACAGTCGACGAATAACCGGCCTTGTCAGTACTGGTCTATATCATTTGTATCTGTTCATCGACTTGTAAGCTGAATCGGACGCGTCTTGCAATCCGCTCCTCAAGCCACCCATATAAATCTAAACTTGTAATCATTATCTCCTGAAGTTCATGTTTGATGGTACCCGGTTATGATCATTGCGCAGTAGTCTTCTTCGGTATCATATCAAATACGCGGTTTGTGGTTATTTTCGCTAGCTTTACCATTGCTATTCTCTATTTTGTCTTTGCCTTTGTTCTTTTTTCTCCTAAACAAACAGATGATGAATCATTTCGCCCACGTCAAGCATCTTAGAACTCTACAAAAGAAATTATATGGCTTTTGAGTATTGATTCAATCTTAAGCTCAAAAGGGACTAATGAATACAAAACAGGTTCTCGCACGTTCATATGGACACATGAACCGTTATATCGTTTCGACCCCGCAATAAAAAAAACCTTTGCTTTATACCCTGAGAAACCTTTCGGGGTAAAATGTTCTTTTAATAACTGGTTCGTTCCTCCGGTACTCTTCCCCCGTTCTGCTCCCGTTTTCAAAGAAACACATCCGTGTTGGGCGGTCTGCAGTGCATATGTCGAGCGCATCATTCCATCTAAAAACCTTCGCGCTCCCGAGATCGTCGCCTTGGTCATAATGCTACTCAAATAGATTCAATCTCATCATTGTCTCACTTTATGACTTGTTCTTCTTATCACCTAAATTTTCTTTGTCGCATGATGAAATTTTGAAATTCATTTCATGACTTTTGTGAAACCCCATGATTCCTGCCAAGGGTCAATGATCACGACTTTTGATCACGACCGACCATCGTGGGCCAAGTTACGAAGTAAATGGATTTCTCTCATCCCCGTGTTCCCGTCATCAAGGCGAAACGACCCAGCTTGAGAAAATATATGTATCAGGACTAACGTGAAGCCCATGAGGTGACATCTTTAATTCCCCATCGGGTTGGTCAAAGGCTCGTCATTGCAGAACCATTGCAGAGGTCATTACAAAGGCACAGAAAGGTACTCGGTGCCGATATAGATGTCATTGGACAGTATTGAACCTAATTATTCTAATTTAGGCTCCAACCTTCTCTCCGAGAGTACGTCGTTGTCCGTATGTGGTTGACAATCACCTTGATGGAAAACTTCAGGGCGCTGTTGGGGAAGGGCGACTGTTTCGCTGTTGACATCAGATACGCAGTTGTCTTTCTTGAGCGTTGTCAATTCAGAAGGTCGTCGTCAAAAGTCGACTTCCAAGGATAGTATGAGGCTTGAGATAAGCGGATGTCGCCCGAAAAGACCAGCCAACATCTTGTCTGTGATAATGTTCTAACCATTGTCCGGCTAAGGTTCACCGAGTCGTGTATCTGTGTGTTGTATTTTTGAGCACAGAACTTGAAAATCAGCTGCAAAGTATGGTCAGGTGGGATCTAGGTCGAATTGGCCGGGTACTATAGTGCCGAGATAAATGTCATCCTGGAACACCTCTGAGAAGGGCAAGTAGCTACTTAAGTATTGTATTGCTTTCAAAAAACAAAAAAAAAACTTCAGAAAGTGACGGTTTCCTAGATGTCAAGATGACTCAAGTGGCGCTGAATGATGAGTATTTTTTTTTCTACATACCTCCTTTTTGTCAGCTTGCCGAATTTAGCCAAAGTAAACACTTGACTTGAATGAGGTGAGATGCCTCTCAGGGCGTTCGTGCGGAAATAAAACGGTATAGGGGCATAGAAATAAGACGGAAGCCCCTGGCTCTGAGTTTCATCATGTGCACTAGAAGTGTATACGACGTCCCCGAAAAAACATATGATACCCCGATGTGGCGCTATGATATGCACGTCCGACTAAGTATTGAGTTACAAACGGGGGGAAGGGGGGGGGGGGCTCGATCAAAACAGATATAGTTCTTGATCCAAGCCAGCTCAATACCAGAAATAGGCTCATCCAGATTACGATGTAGTTTCCGAATCTACCAAGGTTCGTAGGAGTTCGTAGGCCGGCCATGGACCATCCCGGGACGAGAAAACCAATTTTAAAACGTTGTATTTAGAGAGAACCAATCATGCCATCCTTCGAGGAATGGAGAGTGGTCATATCAGATGACAGACAGACTGAGGTATTCCATGATACCATGTGCTATCTCATGCCACTATACATACTTTGAATGTTTTTTTGAAGTCACTGTCGATACCTGAAGTGGCCATATCAATTAATCGCCAATACATAATCGTCAGAATTGATGTCATTGTTATATAGCAATAAGGTTGGGCATTAGACAGACTGAAAGCGGTTCAGACGTTGTACACAGGGTCGATCCCCGGCAATGATAAGGTCTATACCTTTATCTCTCTTTGCAGAGCTTATTTCCGATGCTAACGGTGACATGGGACTAAACGAAAATCAAAAAAAAAAAAGAGAAAAGTGAGTTCATGCTCGTACTAGTAGATTTTAGACGAGCTTTCAATGAACTTTCTTTTTCTTTGTGAGATCACGACGCTAATGTTTCATCTCCATCAATGATAAATACGCCAAACAGGACAGTTGGGTAATCAACGTCATATCTTGTCAGGTTTACTTAGACTTTGAGCTTCCGTAGCTGTTGTTTTGATGTTGACACTGATGCACAAGGACTCGTAGAACTTGAATATGACGGACGTGGCGATGTGGCACTGCAAAAAGCTGGAAATAAGGAGATGAGATTTGTATCGGTATGATGTAGAAGAACCTTTTGTGAGAATTGCTAAATTGCTATGCCAGCCCAAGATCCTCGCCTCAAACCGAAAATATAACCGAAATATTTCCTGCGATCGAACACAAAAAGAAGTAGAATACAGAAGGCGTTGTATTGAGTCAGATTGATAACCGCCCTTGTCTGAATCATGGTGAGACAGAATCGGCCGGTATAGCAATGGTGAGGATGAACTGGTGGTAGAAATGATGACGGCACGGTGAAGCAAAACAAATTCTTATCATTGGGTTTGCAGGAGGCATTACCCAGCCGCTGCACATAGCTCCTAGCCGGTCAAGGGTACCTAAAGCTGAAGATTTGGATCCAAAAAGCAAGTCGGAAAATCCCAAACGGTATGAGCCTAAATACTACCGAGGTTGAACTCTTGATGAAGGATGGGGGTACGGTGAAGTGGCAGTGGTAGAGTTCAGATCCATGCGATTAAGATCATAAAGCGGACTGGCAGCATGTACACATTCTGATCAATTCAAGTCTCCGTCGACAATCCTTTCCGTGACCCATCTGGTGTCGAACCTCGTCATTTGGCGGCATGGCATTGTTAGAAGCCGAGAGTCCATACAAGGAGGATGGCTGGGATGGATAAACGAGAGGCTCCGGTATTGGTGGGATCGTTATCCGGCAGTGCGACCTTGCAGCTATTTTAGCGCTCAGCTACTTTATTTATATTGGTGCCTGTACAAATAATACCAGATTTGGGGCATCCCATGACCACAAGGATTCCGGGGTTCTCGGACCCTCGATAACTATGATAATTACCACCAACACCACCACCATCCCGCCCTCTCCTCTAACGACACCCAGCATCTATTCGACGGTTCGGGGTTATGACCAAATTTAATTAGGTATTATTTGTACAGGCATCGATATAAAATAAAATAAAGTGGCTGTATTCAAGTTCGCAAAGTGGGCCGGCCTATCGATACGAATATATAGCTGTCATGTCGGTAACAAAGATTCCAATCATTCATGAGCGAAAAGGGGAAAGCAAATCAAGGGCGGTGCTGTGGTGTTGAAACCAAAGCTCATACTTACGTGTTTGAGAGCTTCTTTCTTCTTGCCTCACCCACCTTGATCGCTACGCACCGAGCATGAAGCGCCTTTTTGGCAGGTCAAAGAATCCAAAACCTCCGACCACCGATGCTCTTGGCCCCGGATCAGCGACTGCGGCATCAAGCACTGCCGATCCCATGCTATCCGCTCCCGCTGGTGTTGCGACTGCAAGGGCTCAAGTAATTCAAGCTGCTGGTGTTACTGTGAGTGTTCAACTTGGCCAATCGCATCCATAATCATAGTTGTCAATCAGACCGCCAATGAACTCGAAGTCTCCGCTTTGTCAATCAATGATCTTGCTCCTGTAAGCTTTCAAGCCGCTGGCCTTACTGTGCGTGTTCAATTTAGCCCGTCACATTGATAATCATTACTCAATCATCGTCTTCGAACAGACTGCCCGTGAACTACAAGCCTCCGCTCCGGTTTCCGCTTTGGCGATCAATGACCTTGCTCCTGTAGCCCATCTGGACGAAATTTCTAAAATATCACCCTCCTTGCCTCGTGCTATAGTGCAAACCAACTTGGGATTCACGGAATCAGAACAAAGTCCCTCGGTGAATTGCTTACATCATGCGTTCTTGGCTTTTGCTTATGATGAATAGAGTCTGGGTTCTGACTCGGGTCAATTTACGAATGCTCAGAATTTACTCATCACTGGCAGCACTTTTGTAAGTCTTTCTCGTATTGTGTGAATGATATATACATATTTTCTCTGCCAGAACAATATCGTCAATATCCTCCCTGACAATACTGGTAAAGGGCAGATGAAGACCCCTGTATCTCAAAAACCGAACTCTAGTCCATTATTTACTGGACGGAAAGACGTGCTCGACAAACTTGGGAAAATTTTTGTTCATCGAGCTAGTAGTGGGCCGATGCCAAGGTGCTGTTGTCTCCTCTCTGGAATGGGAGGGATTGGAAAGACCCAGATCTGCCTCAAGTTCACGGAAAAAATGTCTGACAGGTAAATATCCTCACATTACGATTCACAACACTGGATTCATTTCTTGCTTTAGTTTTTCACATGTCTTCTGGGTTGATGCCTCCTCTCGTGGGAGCATTATTATGTCTCTCCAAAGGATTCCTGCTGTGCATGCCTCTGGGGTGAATGGCTCAGTTGAGTCTGCCCTCCAGTGGATATCTTGCATTCAAGAGGAATGGTTGATTGTATTTGATAATGCTGATGATCTGCCTCCAGAGGAAGTGGCCAACTTCATTCCTCCAGGCAACAGAGGTAATATTCTGATTACTAGCCGAAATCCTGCTATGGGAAGGGTCATCTCGTTTGAGAACACAATTGAGATCAATGAAATGGGGGTGCAGGATGCTGTAACCCTACTTCTTAAGGCTAGCTGTTTGGATGCATTGCCTAGGCATCTACAAGCTGCTAAAAAGATTGTCACTGAGCTTGGCTGCATTCCTCTTGCTGTTGATCATGCTGGTGCTTATATTCAAGCTGGGAACTGTGATATCAGTAAATATCTGAGACAGTTCTCCTTGCATCGTCAGATTCTTATGTCAGATGCTTCATTCAAAGGAGCATCAAACTATAATCAAACAGTGTATGGGACTTGGAATCTATCTTTTAAAGAAATAGAACAAAGAGCTAGTGGACAATTCACCATTGGAAATGCACAAGCAGCCAAGGCTGCAATCCTGATTCTTGAAATTTGTGCTTTCTATCATCATAGTAATATTTCTAAAAAGATATTCCAATCTGCTGCTGAGGAGTCTAGGAAACATGTTGTAGATCATAGGGTGGCTGAAATACTACCCCAGGCAATCACTTTACTGGATCATACTCTGCTTGCCTTGGACAATGATGGTGACTGGGATGACTTCATCTTTGGACAAGGGATTGGGGTTCTTCTCTCCTTCTCCTTGATCAAAAGAGAGCAATCATCTGAAATGTTTTCTATTCATCCTCTGGTGCACTGCTGGAGTAGGGAGCAAATGTCAAAATATGATCAGCAAAGGATGTATGAAATTGGAAGCATCATCTTGTCTTGTGCAATTCCACAAACATTTACAAGTCAGGATTATGCATTACGACGGTTGATTTTTCCACATGTCAAAGCAAATGAGTTACATGGAGGCCAGATGGAACTTACCAAGCAGTACTATGATGATAAATACACCAAATTTGCACTGGTAATGAAGGAGAATGGAGACTGGAACAATGCAGAGAAGCTAGAGGATCAAGTCATGGACATGAGAAAGAAGCTACTTGGTAAAGAACATCCATCCACCCTGAAAAGCATGGCAAACCTAGCAAGTACATACCATAAGCAAGGAAGGTGGAATGAGGCAGAGCAGCTGGAGATCCAAGTCATGGACTTGATGAAGAAACTGTTTGGTGCTGAACATCTATCTACTCTGAACAGTATGGCAAATCTAGCAAGGACATATCGTAAACAGGGAAGGTGGGATGAGGCAGAGCAGCTGGAGGTTCAAGTTATGGATATAAGCAAGAAGCAGCTTGGTGCAGAACATCCAGATACCCTCAAAAGTATGTCAAATCTAGGAAAGACATACCATGAGCAGGGAAGGTGGAATGAGGCAGAGCAGCTGAATGTGCAAGTCATGGACAAGAGGAAGAAATTACTTGGTGCAGAACATCCAGAAACCCTCAAAAGCATGGGAATTCTAGCAAGCACATACCATGAGCTGGGAAGGTGGAATGAGGCAGAGAAGCTAAATGTTCAAGTTGTGAATCTAAGGAAGAAGCTGCTTGGTGTAGAACATCCAGACACCCTTAAAAGCATGGCAAATCTAGCAAGGACATTTCATGAGCAAGGAAGGTGGAATGAGGCAGAGCCACTGGAGGTCCAAGTCATGGACTTGAGGAAGAGACTGTTTGGTGCTGAACATATGTCTACTTTGAACATCACAGCAAACCTAGCAAGGACATATCGTAAACAGGGAAGGTGGGATGATGCAGAGCATTTGGGGATCCAAGTCATGGATATAAGAAAGAGGAGGTTTGGTGCAGAACATCCAGACACCCTCAAAAGTGTATCAAATTTAGCAAGGACATACCATGAGCAGGGAAGGTGGAATGAGGCAGAGCATCTAGATGTTCATGTTGTGGATCTAAGGAAGAAGCTGCTTGGTGTAGAACATCCATTCACCCTCAGAAGCATGGGAAATCTAGCAAGCACATACCGTCAGCAGGAAAGGTGGAATGAGGCAGAGCAGCTGGATGTTCAAGTTGTGGATCTAAGGAAGAAGCTGCTTGGTATAGAACATCCAGACACCCTCATAAGCATGGAAAGTCTAGCAATCACATACCGAAAGCAGGGAAGGTTGAATGAAGCAGAGAAATTGGAGCTTCAAGCCATGGATATAAAGAAGAAAATAGGAAGAGACTGAGTAGTAAGTACAGTAGGAATCAAAGTAACATGGATGAAATAGTCCATATCTGACAATGGTCCACATATCAGGGTATGACAATTATGTAGTCTAACATATCTATTTTTGATTGAACTTTTCAGCTGATCCAAAATATATTTGCCATATGAGTTATATTATACAGCTCAAAAAATGAATATCTCAGTAATATTGGGCCTACACATTGTCAAAATCAGGACCTTTCAGAGGAGAACAGAAGGGAAGTAGAAGTTTCAAATTTTGATCTTGACTGGAGTCAAGTAAAGATAATCAAGCACTGGAGTTTATGTTATCATTTTGTACTCCATGTAATTTAGGGACACTTCAGAAATATATCAGACATTGTAGATTACAGTTTATAACTTTTACATCCCCAATCATTCTCCACAATTGACAGAAAAGCATTTCCAAATATGGATATGACAGACTGAGGAATTCCAGGGTACCTATGCCATCAGATGTGCTATCTCATGCCACTATACATACTTTTGTTGAAACATGAAGTCACCATAGAAGTCAATCACCAGTACATAATCACCGTAATTAATTTCATTGTTACAGTCATCCACCATCAATTTATACAGTGTTGTATTGCTTATAACTTTGGTCAGACACCTCTGTTCTCTGTGAAATAAATCTGTATTTTATACTGGGACATAGCTAGCCTATACTAAAAAAATTGAGAACAGAAGAGAGACCTCCATACATAGAAAAGATTGCTCAAATTTAGTGATTTTACAAATATGGCAAACCACTCAATGATACACTGCCAGTGTTTGAAGTATTCCTCAACATAGACTCATTCCCTTGCTCTGAAAGTTCAACCATAAAATATTCTAATATCAGCAAAATATCAGTGAGTAATCTACCAAAATAATTATGGAAAAAGGTTATAATTTATGGATTCTGTATGATTTTTAT
>Ga0193743_1002562_pt1 | contig 12720 bp, 15 predicted proteins | sample L2c2metaG_FD_143038 | JGI IMG/M metagenome (GOLD analysis project Ga0193743, IMG submission 143038) | Soil microbial communities from a riparian zone of the East river system, Colorado, United States - L2c2 | ecosystem: Environmental > Terrestrial > Soil > Riparian zone | place: USA: East River... | reverse complement strand
CCGGCAGGGCAGAAGCCGCGCGCCGCGCGATGCCGGCACATCGGGCAAGCGCGGCGACGCACCCTGCCGGCATGGGGCGACGGCCCGGAGGGTCGTCTTGCGGCGGCCGCCTGCGGGGGCGGGCCGCTCGACCGTAGTGCCGCTACGCTTTTCGCGTCCCACCCCCGCAGGCGGCCGCCGCAAGACGACGCAGGGCGCAAGGGGTTTGGGAACTCCGGGCTAGCCTTTGTCGTCGGCCTCGCCCGGCGTGCCCGAAACCAGCCGCCGTCCGGATTCACGCTTCTGGCATTCCTGCAGGATGTCGCGGGCGATCGGCGCTGCGTATTCGCTGCCGCCGCCGCCATGTTCGACCAGCACCGAGCAGGCGTAGCGCGGCGCGCCGAGCGGGGCGTAGGCGACGAACCAGGCGTGGTGGCGCTGGGCCCAGGGCCAGTCGTCGCCGGTGGCGCCGGCGGCGCGCTCGGCCATGGTGATGCGGCGGACCTGGCTGGTGCCGCTCTTGCCGCCCATCTCCATGCCCTTCTGCTTGATCTGCGACCTCTTGCCGGTGCCGCGGCTCATCACCGCCACCGTGCCGTCGATCACCGTGTCGATATGGCCCTTGGCGAAGCCCATCGACGGGAAGTCCGGCGCCTCGGGCGTGGCGTTGGCGCCGATCCCCACGGTCAGCCGCGGCACCACCGCCTTGCCGCCATTCACCAGCCGCGCGGTCATGGTGGCGAGCTGCAGCGGCGTCGCCAGCACATAGCCCTGGCCGATGCCGGCGATCAGCGTTTCGCCCTGCTGCCAGGAGGTGCCCATGGCCCCCTCCTTCCACGCCTTGTTCGGCATCAGCCCGGGGCGTTCGTTCGGCAGGTCGATGCCGAGCTTCTCGCCGATGCCGAACTTCCGGGCACCCTCGGCCAGCCGGTCGATCCCCAGCCGGCGGGCCATCTCGTAGAAATAGACGTCGCAGGACTGGGCCAGCGCATCGACCACGGTCATCCCGCCGTGCCCGCCGCGCTTCCAGCAATGGAAGCGGTGGTCGCCGAGATCGACATAGCCGGGGCAGTTGACCCGCTGGTCCGGGCTGGTCACCCCGGCTTCCAGCGCCGTGGTGGCCACGGCGAGCTTGAAGGTGGATCCCGGCGGATACTGGCCGTTGACCACCTTGTTGCTGAGGATGCCGTAGGGGTCTTCGACCAGACGCCGCCAATCGGTCGAGTTGATGCCGTTGGGGAACAGGTTGGCGTCGTAGGACGGGTGCGAGGCCATGGCCAGGACGTCGCCATTGTGCACGTCCATGATCACGGCGGCGGCGCTGAATTCGGTCTTCAGCCGTTCCAGCACATAGCGCTGGAGGTCGAGGTCGAGCGTCAGCCGCACCTCCTGGCCCGGCTTGCCCTCCTCGCGGTTCAACTCGCGGATCACCCGGCCGACGGCGTTGACCTCGACCTGGCTCGACCCGGCGGCGCCGCGCAGGTCGCTCTCATACTGCCGCTCGATCCCCGACTTGCCGACCCGGAAGCCCGGCAGGCCGAGCACCGGCTCGCCCGTCAGGTCCGCCTCGGCCACGGCGCCGACATAGCCGATGATGTGCGCGGTCTCGACCCCGTAGGTGTAGCGGCGGGACTCGCCGACCTCGATCGACAGGCCGGGCAGCTCCGGCCCGTTGACGTCGATCCAGGAGACCTGCTCCCAGCTCAGGTTCTCCTTCACCGTCACCGGCACGAAGGCGCGGCGGCGCTTGACGTCGCGGGTGATGCGGGCGAAGTCGGCGTCGGTCAGCGGCACGCTCTGCTTCAGGCGGCCGAGCACGGCCTGGAGGTCCTTCGCCTCCTCCGGCACCATGACGACGCGGAAATTCTGGTCGTTGACGGCGAGCGGGGTGCCGAACCGGTCGGTGATGATGCCGCGCGACGGCGCGATCAGCCGCATGTTGATGCGGTTGGATTCCGCCAGCACCCTGTAGCGGTCGCTCTGGTTGACCTGCAGGTAGTAGAGGCGCCCGCCGAGCACGCCCAGCAGGCCGAGCTTCAGCCCGCCGAGGGCGATGGCGCGGCGGGTGAATCCGCGGGAGCGATCGGCGTCGCGATCCATCGCCTAATCCCCTGCCCGCAGGAAGCCGCGATGCACCTGGATGAACAGCCAGGCCAACGGCGGAAACAGCGCGATGGTCAGCACGGTCCGGACCAGCACCGGACGGGCGGGCGCCACCGCGAGGTCGTAGAGGCCGGTGCCGACCCATTCGACCAGGCTGACGCCGACGGCGACGGCGGCGTAGCCCCCCCACAGCACCACGAAAGGCCGCCCCACCAGGAAGCGGCGCTGGCGCAGCAGCACCCATTGGCACAGCAGCAGGATCGCGGCATGCAGCCCGATCGGCGAATCGGTCAGCACGTCGTGCAGCAGCCCGATGGTGAAGATCAGCCACATCGGCATCAGGTCGGGCCGGTGGACGCCCCAGTAATAGATCGAGGCCAGCGGCAGCATCGGCGCGATCGCGCTGTAATAGGGCAGATGCGTCGGCGTCACCCCGACCAGCACCAGGATCAGCGTCACCGCACCGGGGGCGGCATGGCGGGCGGCGAGGTCGAGTTTGTGGAGGAGGTCGCCGGTCATTGCGCGAACCCCGGGGCCGGCTGCATCGCCATCCCGGGATCGAGCGCGTGGAAGTCGACGATCTTGACGTAGTTGACCGCCTCGAGCGGCTCGATCGGCTGGACCCGGATGATGCTGTCCTGGGCGGCGGCGACGATGCCGATCGGCAGGCCGGCCGGGAACATCCCGCCGCTGCCCGAGGTGACGATGCGGTCGCCGACCCGGATCGAGGCGTCGGGCGGCAGGTACAAGAGCCGCGGACGGTCGGTGTTGTCGCCGCCGATGATGGCGCGCTGCTGCGTCCGCTCCACCAGCACCGGGATGCGGGCGTTGAGGTCGGTGATCAGCAGCACCCGGGCGGAATGTTCGCCGGTCTGCACGATGCGGCCGATCAGGCCGCGGCCGCCCAGCACCGCCTGGCCGTCGCGCACGCCGTTGTCGTAGCCGAGATTGATGGTCAGGCTGCGCACGAAGGCGCCGCCATTGTCGGCGACGACCCGGGCGCTGAGGAAGGAATGGGCCGAATCCGGGGTGAAGTTCAGCAGGTTGCGCAGGGTCAGGTTCTCGGCCTCGAGCCGGAAGGTGACGTCCTGGTACTGCTGCAGCGCCGCCAGCTCCTGCTTCAGCCGGGCGTTCTCGCCGCGGATGTCGGACAGCGACTGGAACTCCGACACCAGCTGCGCCACGCTGGCCGCCGGGCGGGACATGGCGTCGAGGATCGGGGCCACGGCGTCGACCACGCGGGCGCGCACGCCATCGACCAGCACCGCGTCGATCTTGCCGACCATCAGCAGGCTGACGGCGGCGAACAGCAGCAGGCCGAAGGAGAATCGGTGCGCCACGGCCCTCAGCGCCGCGATGCGTACCGCCGGTCTGCTCCGTTGCATCACCCGCATGTCACGTCCGTCGAAGACCGGATTTTCGAAGGGCAGAATACTACGCTTTTCGTTATCACCCCAGTGCCGAGGCCGATCAATACATGTTGATCAGCACATGCTTGAGGGTCTTCATCTCCTCGAGCGCGCGGCCGGTGCCCAGGGCGACGCAGGTCAGCGGATCGTCGGCGATCGAGACCGGCAGGCCGGTGGCGTGGCGCAGCACCAGGTCGAGGTTGCCGAGCAGCGCGCCGCCGCCGGTCAGGACGATGCCCTTGTCGACGATGTCGGCCGCCAGCTCCGGCGCGGTGTGCTCCAGCGCCACCTTGACCGCCTCGACGATCTGGCTGACCGGTTCGGCCAGGCTTTCGGCGATCTGGCGTTCGGAGATCAGCAGCTCCTTCGGCACGCCGTTCAGGAGGTCGCGGCCCCTGATCTCCATGTAGCGGCCCTCGCCATCCTCCGGCGGGGCGGCGGAGCCGATTTCCTTCTTGATCCGCTCGGCCGAGCCTTCGCCGATCAGGAGGTTATGGTTGCGCCGGATGTACGCGATGATCGCCTCGTCCATCTTGTCGCCCCCGACCCGCACCGAACGGGAGTAGACGATGCCGCCGAGCGACAGCACCGCGACCTCGGTGGTGCCGCCGCCGATGTCGACCACCATGCTGCCGGTCGGCTCGGTCACCGGCAGGCCGGCGCCGATCGCCGCGGCCATCGGCTCCTCGATCAGGTAGACCCGGCGGGCGCCGGCGCTCTCGGCCGATTCCTGGATGGCGCGGCGCTCGACCGCGGTCGACCCCGAGGGCACGCAGATGATCACCTCCGGCGCCGCGAAGCTGCGCCGGTTGTGCACCTTGCGGATGAAATGCTTGATCATCTCCTCCGCCACCTCGAAATCGGCGATGACGCCGTCGCGCAGCGGCCGGATGGCGGTGATGTTGCCGGGCGTGCGGCCCAGCATCTGCTTGGCTTCGTCGCCGACCGCCAGAACCTGTTTCTTGCCCCGGATATTGGCGATCGCCACGACCGACGGTTCGTTCAGGACGATGCCCCGTCCCTTGACGTAGACGAGCGTGTTCGCCGTGCCGAGGTCGATGGCCATATCGGCCGAAAGGAACCCGAAGAAATTGAACATGCGGCCGTGACTTCCTGTCAGCCAAGACTCGGCTGGGAGGCTCCAGAGCGAGAGGCGGAGACGGCGGGCCGATCCCGCCGACGCGTTGCTTTAGACCAGCACGGTCCGAGTCTCAAGCGGAGAGTAGGCCGTCGGACGGGTCGCCCGATATCACATTCCGCGCTCGGCCATCGAGCCGCTGACGGTGATGTCGGCGGGCGGTGCGCACTGCCCCGGACGGCGGTAGAGGCAGATCTCGCTGGGGCAGCTTTCCAGCCGGTATCCGGTATTCGCAGGCATCTGCTCGGGCCGGGCCATGACGTAGTTGAAGGTCCGGGCGGAGCGCCACAGCCGGCGGGTGTCGTCGCCGAACCAGAACACCGGCACGTCGCGGTGCAGGGTGGTGTAGCCAGGCAGGTCCCACCATGGCGTCAACAGACCCAGGCCGCACAGCGCCTCGCGGCCGTGCAGCGCCGTGGTGGTGGCGATGCCGGGGGCGACCTGGAACCATTCCGGCCGCCAGCGGTCGCTGACCGACAGCAGGCCCGAGGCCAGCACCCAGGCGGCGCACAGCACCCCGAGCGCCGCCCAGCGCGGCCCCGGGAACAGCTCGCCCAGGCGCCGGGCCAGACGCTCGGTGCCCAGCGCCGCGAGGATCAGCAGGAAGGGCAGCGCCGGCAGGACGAAGCGGTATTCCTTATGGGCGACGAAGCTGTGCGACAGGATGATGGCGACCGGCACGGCGACCAGCATCGGCTGGCCGCGCACCCCCATCAGGATCAGCGCCCCCATCGGCAGCAGCCACCAGGACCAGACCCGGGCATATTCCTCGAAGTAGAAGCCCCAAGGCATGACGCCGAAGCTGCGGCTCTTCTCCTCGACGATGTTGATCCAGAAGTTCTTCAGCACCGACTGGAACGGCCAGCCCAGCGTCGCCCAGTCGAGCAGCCCGTTGCACAGCAGGATCGGCGCCAGCCCCGCCAGCAGCATCGGCCGCAGCCGGCCGCGCCAGTCGCCCCGGCTGGCGACGACGGCGGCGGTCAGGATCGCCGGCAGCAGGTGGAAGCGGAAGACGAAGACCAGCCCGAACAGCAGGCCGGCGGCGATCAGGCGGCGGCGGTCGGCCGTCTCGGCGGTCCAGGCCAGCCAGCAGCCGACCAGCAGCAGGCTGGTGGCGATCGATTCGGTCAGCGCGGTCGGCGCGTAGTAGATCAGTTCGAACCACACCGTGGTGATGAAGGCCGCGGTCAGCCCCGCCGTCAGCCCCGAGGCGCGCCGGGCCCACAGGAAGGCCGTGACCGGGATGCTGAGCGACAGCGCCGACCACAACGTCTTCGACGCTCCGAGATAGGCGGCCGGGTCGTCGCTGACCCAGGACACCGCCTTCATCAGCCCGGCGAGCATGCCCGGCAGCAGCCAGGAGCGGATGCCCTCGCGATACTCCCAGGGCACCATGCCCTGGCCGAAGGCCAGACGGTGCGCCTGCTCGTAGTATTGGAACAGCTCGTCGGCGTGGGGGATGCGCGGGAAGGCCAGGCCGAGGCCGACCCGCAACAGCACGCCGAAGACGATCAGCGCGGCGAGCCCGATGGCCCAGCCGGGCCAGCGATCGATGATTCCCGGCCGGGACGGATAGGGCAGAGCGACCGAGGCTGCGGCGGCGCCGAGGGGGAGACCCGTGTAGCGATCGGACACTGACGGGTCGACCGATCGGCTTTGCTCCACAGTGTCGTCGGTCATGTCGATCCGAATCGCGGCGAGAAATAATGAAGTGTCGCTGCCTATAACACCGGCAACGCGGCTTTCGTCTGAAAAAACCTGCAAAACAGCATCATAACCACAATCTTGTTGAGACTTTGTCCATGTGTTGCCGGACCGCCGGCCCACGATCGTGAAAGGGCGCGGGATGAAAATCGCCCCCGGCTGCGTATACTGGTCATGAAACGCCGCAAAGACGATTTCGACGTCATCGCCGAACTGCCGGGGCTGAAGCGCTATGCGCTGGTCCTGACGCGCGATGCCGCCGAGGCCGAGGACCTGCTGCAGGACACCCTGCTGAAGGCCTATGAGGGTCGGCGGAAATGGCAGCCGGACCGGGCGCTGCGCCCGTGGCTGTTCGCCATCATGCACAACGCCCATGTCTCGCGCCTCCGCGGCCGCCGCGCCGAGGACGCCCGCATCGTCCAGGCGACGCAGTTCGCGCCGCAGAGCGGGGCGCCGGTCCAGGACGCCCGCGTCCAGCTGGCCCAGGTGCAGCGGGCGATGCTGGGGCTGCCGGAGGAGCAGCGCGAGGCCCTGCTGCTCGTGGCGGTGGAGGAGTTCCGCTACCAGGAGGCGGCCACCATCCTGGACATCCCGATCGGCACGCTGATGTCGCGCCTGGGCCGCGCCCGGGCGGCGCTGCGTGAAGCCGCCGGATCGGCCGCCGACGAGACCGCAACCGACCACACCGGGCCCGGCGGCCCGGCCTCGCCGCGGCTGCGGCTGGTGGAGTGACGCCCATGACCCACCCTCCCCTCACCGAAGCCGAGATCCAGGCCTATATCGACGGCGAGCTCGACCTGCCGCGCCGGATCGAGGTCGAAGCCTATCTCGAGGCCAACCCGCCGGTGGCGGCGCAGGTGATGGCCGACCTGCGCATGCGCGACGCGCTGCGCCTGGCCTTCGCCGAGGATGGCGGCGTCCGCGTCGCCAGCTACGAGAACGCCCGAATGCTCGGCCGCGCCGTGCGCTGGCGCCGGCTGACCGTGCGGCTGCGCCGGGTCGCCGCGGTGGTGCTGCTGGTCGGGCTGGGTTGGGGCGCGCAGTCGGTCCTGGGCGTGACCCGGATCGACCCCGCCGCGGCCACCATCCCGGCCTATGCCGACGAGGCCGGCGACGCCTACCGCACCGTGCTCTATCGCCACCTGGTCGACCCGGCGGAGCCCAAGGGCGGCATGCCCGCCGACGCCCTGGCCGAGGCGCCGATCACCCTGCCCGACCTGCCGGAAGGCTGGTCGATCCGGTCGATCGAGGTGGTGCCCTGGGACGGCGGATCCGGCTTCGAGGCGACCATCGACACCGACCGGTTCGGGCTGGTGACGCTGTTCGCCGCCGCCAGCGACGGCTTCGACGTGCAGCAGCCGCAGGCCCAGCGGGCGAAGGACGTCACCGTCGCCTACTGGCAGGTCGGCCCGGCCGTCTACGCGCTGTGCGCCGAGGCGCCGGCCGCCGACCTGCTGGGCGCCGCCAACACCCTGGCCGAGACCCTCTACTGACTTTGCCTCCCCTCTTACTGACTTTGCTTCAAGGAGCGAGCAAGCCATGAACATGCAACAGTACCAATGGCAGGGAACGGCGCGCGCCACAGCCGCCGAACTCGATGTCGGGCTGCGCCAGCACATGCTGCGCGTCTTCAACTACATGGGCCTCGGCCTGGTCCTGACCGGCGTCGTCGCCTATTTCGTGGGCAGCAGCCCGGCGATCTACATGCCGATCTTCACCACGCCCCTGAAATGGGTGGTGATGCTGGCGCCGCTGGCCTTCGTGTTCTTCCTGTCCTTCCGCATCCACGCCATCTCGTCGTCCACGGCGCAGGCGGTGTTCTGGGCCTTCTGCGCCGTGATGGGCCTGTCGATGGCCTCAATCTTCCTGGTCTTCACCGGCACCAGCATCGCCCGCACCTTCATGATCACCGCGGTCATGTTCGGCTCGATGAGCCTGTGGGGCTACACCACCAAGACCGATCTCTCGCGCTTCGGGTCGTTCCTGATGATGGGCCTGATCGGCATCATCGTCGCCAGCGTGGTCAACATCTTCCTCGGCTCGACGGCCCTGCAGTTCATCGTCTCGGTCGCCGGCGTGCTGATCTTCACCGGCCTGACCGCCTGGGACACCCAGCGGATCAAGGAGCAATACGCCGAGCACTACGACAGCGAGAGCCTGAACAAGATGGCGGTGATGGGCGCGCTGTCGCTGTACCTGAACTTCATCAACATGTTCCAGCTGCTGCTGAACCTGACCGGCAGCCGGGAGGAGTAGGCGTGAACGACGGCGAACGAGAGATGATCGACGACCTGTTCGGCAAGCTGGCCCGGGCCGAGCGTGACGGCGGCCCGCGCGAGGCGGGCGCCGAGGCGCTGATCCGGCAGCGCGTCGCCAGCCAGCCGGCCGCGCCCTACTACATGGCCCAGGTCATCCTGGTGCAGGAGCAGGCGCTGGCGGCGGCCCAGCTGCGGATCGACGAGCTGGAGCGGCGCGCCGCCCAGCCGGCGGCCGGCGGCTTCCTGGCCGGGCTGTTCGGCGGTGGCCAGCAGCAGCGGCCGCGTTCGGCGCCGCAGCCGGGCTGGGGCCAGGGCAACCCCGGCGGGCAGGGCTATGGCCGCCAGGGCTACGGTGGCCAAGGCTTCGGCGGCCAAGGCTTCGGTGGGCAAGGCGCCCCGCGTGGCGGCGGCTTCATGGCCGGCGCAATGCAGACCGCCATGGGCGTCGCCGGCGGCCTGGTCGTCGGCAACCTGCTGATGGACGCGTTCTCGCCGGACATCGGCCAGATGGCCACCGACGTCACCCAGGGCGCCACCGACGCCGCATCCGGCCTGGCGGCGGACGCCGGGTTCGATATGGGCGACGAAATCCTGTAAACTCGGGCCGGGGGCGTTCGCGCCCCCGGCCTCCCCCAATCCGTGAGCCGATCGGACCGCACGTTGGAAACCTTCGTCGCCCAGGTCACGCAGTTCATCGCCGACAACCAGGCCTGGGCCGGGCCGATCCTGTTCCTGCTGGCCTTCGGCGAATCCATGGCCGTGGTCGGCCTGTTCGTACCCTGCACCGCGCTGATGCTGGCCACCGGCGCGCTGGTCGGCGGCGGCCTGCTGCACCCCGCGCCGGTCATCCTGTGGTCGATCGCCGGCGCCGTGCTGGGGGACGCCGTCTCCTACTGGCTCGGGCAGAAGCTGGGCCCGAACGCCCGCAACGTCTGGCCGTTCTCGCGCGACCGGGCGATGATCGCCAAGGGCCGGCTGTTCTTCCGGCGCTGGGGCACCGCCTCGATCTTCCTCGGCCGTTTCCTGGGGCCGCTGCGCGCCGTGGTGCCGCTGATCGCCGGCATCATGCGCATGCGCCCGGTCCGCTTCCAGGTCGCCAATGTGCTGTCGGCGATCGTCTGGGTGCCGGCGATGCTGGCGCCCGGCTGGCTGGTGGCGCAGGGCGTCGGCGAGCTCAGCGGCATCGGCGAGACCCAGTGGATCCTGTTGACCGGCGGCCCGCTGCTGGCCGGGGCCCTGACCCTGGCCGCCTTCGCCAAACTGGCGTCGCGCCGAACGGTTCCTGCCCGGGTGCGCCGCAACCGTGCTACGGTCGGGGATCACGGCTGACCGAGGACATCCCGCCATGGGTTTGAGCGGCATCAAGCTTCTGATCATCGCCGCGGTCGTCGGGATCCTGTTCCTGCCGATGCTGCTGCGCCAGGCGCGGGCGATTCCCGCGCTGCTGGACCAGGCGCGCACCGCCTTCGGCGGCGAGGACGATGCGGATCCGTCCGGCCAGCAATCCCGGCCGGCCCCCGCCCCCCAGCCGGTGCCGCCCTCCAGCGTCGCCGAGCGGCTGGGCCGCGGCATCGGACGGACGCTGCAGCGCTTCCGCCGCTGATCCCATCTCCATGGGGTAGCCGCGCCGACGGTCTCGCCGCTCAGGCGTCCTGGGTCGCGTCGGCCTGGGAACGGCGGTCGTAGAGGTCCAGCACCATGTCGCGGCCGGACGGTCCCAGCAGTTCGAACGCCGCCAGCGGGTGGCTGTAGGGCTCCGGCAGCTGGTCCAGGCGGTTCAGCAGCAGCGCCACCGCGCAGGCATCGCGAGGCGACAGCAGGCGCAGGTTGTCCGGGTCGGATGTTGCCAGCTGGACCAGCCGGGCGAGGTGGGCCACGTCGTCATCGCTGTAGGTCGGCATGTCATGTCCCGGAGATGAGGTCGGCCGGCGCCGATCCTACGGCCAATGTCGACCTTGGACCAGGGAACCGCGGGATCAGGCGGTGAGCTCGGCCTTCATCCGCGGCAGCATGCGGCCGGGGATGGCGTCGGACGGCGCCTGGCCAACCGTCGTCGCCCCCATCGCCCGGTAGAACGACTCGGCCCCGGGATCGGCGAGGATCCAGAGGGTGCCCGCCCCGCCGGCGCGCGCCACGGCGACGGCATGGCGATAAAGGGCGCGGCCGGCCCCCTGCCCCATCGCCGCCGGGTCGACGAACAGCAGTTCGAGCTCCGCCGCGCCGTCCGCGATGCTGACGCTGCCGATTCCCAGCGGCCGGTCGCCGCCGTCGACCGCGACGAAGACGCCTCCGGCGCGGATCGCCTCGGGCGTCACCCGCAGCACGTCCCGGACCTGCGCCATGAAGGCGGCGTCGTAGCCCCAATGCGCCTTGGACCGCAGCACCAGCGCGGACAGTGCCCCCGCCTCCTCCGGCCGCGCCGGCCGGATCGCCGGCGCTGTCACTTCCCGCCCCCCTGGTCGCCGGGGATGGGGTTCGGATAGTGCCGGCCGGAGCACCGCACCGCCCCGTCGCACGCCCCGTATTTGTCGACGCATTGCTTCGTCGCCTTGGCCTTGGCGATGGCGGGATCAATGTTCATCGCGATCTCATAGACCGGCCGCTTGTCGCTCGGCCACGCCATCCCGGCGCAGCTGCTTTCGAAGGTTCCAGCGATCTTGCAGCCCTGGCATTTCGACAGCGCGACCGTCTCGGCGGCCCTTCGGCTGGGATGGCCGTAGCTGGTCTGGATCTGGTCGCCGTCGGAGGCCAGGGCGCCCCAGTACTCCCTGTCGTCGAGTTCGGTGGACAGCTGCTCGATCTCATCGACGGTCGCGGTCTTGGCGCTCTCGTTGTCGGCGGCGCTGTATGCCGGGCCGGAGCAGATCGGCGGCACCCAGAGGCGGCAGATCACATAGCTGTCGGCGCCCGCCTTCTCGCAGGCCTCGAGGGCCTGCCGCGCCGCACCGCGCCAGGAGGTGTCGTATCCGGCGATCGTCTGCCCGTTCTGGGTGACGGCGATGGCGCCGCATTGGTTGCCGAACCAGCCGAGCGACTGGCAGTCCTTTCCGGTGGCCTTGCCGCAGGCCTCGATCGCGCCGGCTTCGGCCGCCTCGTGGCTGTCGTAGAAGGTCGACCAGAACAGCTGCCGATACTTCGGATCGGTGGCATAGGCCCCGTACTGATCCGGCGGCGGTGGTGGCGGCGCATCGTCGGGGGCCGGCTCCTGATAGCTGGGCTGGGGGTAGCGGCTGCCCGGCATGCAGCTGGTCCTGAGCTGCAGGGTGCCGTTGGCGGGGTCGGTATACTGCTCCTGGTAGGGCATCATCCCGTCCGGGCAGCCATCCTCCGCATGCGCCGGATGGCCGGGACCGAACAGCCCGATCAGGAAGGCCGCCGGAATGAGGAAACTGCCCGCCAGCGTCCGGTGACCCACCATCCCCACCTCCTGCGCCATCCCGATCGGCATGGCGCCATGCGACGTCGGGGATTCCACCTCCAACTACCGCGGGATCGTGGCCGACGAAAGGCATGTTCGCCCGAAAGAAAAGGGCCCCTCGCGGGGCCCTCCTCGTTTCGCCGGGCCGATCCCGGGCGGGGTCTTCGCCTTACGGCTCCGGCGGAGGAGACAAAGCGTCAGCCCTTCCAGAACGGCCTGACCGACTCGTGGAAGGCGGTGCTCCGATCCAGCCCGAGGTCCCGCAACTCGTGGTCGCTCAGGGTGTCGAGCCGGCGTCGGGTTCGCGATCGCCGCAGCCAGAGCGCCAGGATCCGAATCACGCCCTGGACCGTGCCGGGACGGACGACGGAGCCAGGACGCTGCAAAACACGTGTCGACATCACCGCCTCCTATGTGTCCAGCCAATGTGCGCGCAGTTCGCGATTGAACTCGTCCGCACGCTCCTCGGGGAAAAACAGCCGCGCGCCCTTCAGCTCGACGCGCCGCCGGGTGCCGGGGATCGCCTCGGCCAGCCAGTGCGACCACTGCACGCCGAAATAGATGTCGTCCGTGCCCCAGACGATCAGCGTCGGCGCCGTCAGCGTCCGCAGCTGCGCTTCCACCGCCAGCGTGTGCCGGCTGTCGAAGGCGGCCAGGAAGCGCTGGAAGTCACGCGTGCGCTGCTCGGTGCCCACCAGCGGGCGCAGATAG
>Ga0193743_1002561_pt1 | contig 12721 bp, 10 predicted proteins | sample L2c2metaG_FD_143038 | JGI IMG/M metagenome (GOLD analysis project Ga0193743, IMG submission 143038) | Soil microbial communities from a riparian zone of the East river system, Colorado, United States - L2c2 | ecosystem: Environmental > Terrestrial > Soil > Riparian zone | place: USA: East River... | reverse complement strand
TTCGACAGCTGCGAGATTCGCATTCATCCTACCGGCAAGGCCATGTGCCGCATGGGAACCAAGAGCCAGGGGCAAGGACATGAGACTACCTATGCCCAGATCGTCGCTCAGGAGCTGGGTATTCCTGCGGCCGACGTTACCGTGGAGGAGGGCGACACCGATACCGCTCCCTATGGTTTAGGAACGTACGCCAGCCGCAGTACACCCGTCTCCGGGGCGGCTACTGCCATGGCAGCCCGCAAGATTCGCGACAAAGCCAAAAAGATCGCAGCTCATCTGCTGGAATGCAGTGAGGAGGACCTGGAATGGGAGCCCGGTAAGTTCTTCGTCAAAGGCGCGCCCAGCAAAGCCAAAACCATCCAGGACATTGCCTTCGCTGCGTACACCAATATGCCGGAGGGCATGGAAGCCGGCTTCGAAGCGGTGGATTATTACGATCCGCCCAATCTCACCTTTCCTTTCGGCACTTATATCTGTGTGGTGGACATCGACAAAGGCACAGGCGAGATCAAAGTGCGCCGCTTCGTAGCCGTTGACGATTGCGGCAACATCATCAATCCCATGATCGTTGAAGGACAGATCCACGGCGGATTAACCGAGGGTCTTGCCATCGCTTTCATGCAGCAGATCGACTACGACGAGAACGGCAATGTGCAGGGAGGGAGTTTTATGGACTACCTGATACCCACGGCGGTCGAGACTCCTCACTGGGAGACCGGCAAGACCTGCACACCTTCGCCGCATCATCCCTTCGGCGCCAAGGGCGTCGGTGAATCGCCGAATGTCGGCTCTCCGGCGGCCTTTGTGAATGCCGTAGTAGACGCACTTTCCCATCTAGGCGTGAAGCACATCGACATGCCGATTGCGCCGTGGAAAGTGTGGAACATTCTCAAGGAGAAAGGCGTGGTCAACTAGAGCCATGGCGATGCAGATCGAAAAGACCTTTCAGGTGAAAGAACCGATAGAACAAGTCTGGAGCCTGCTCAGCGATCCCCGGAGAGTCGCGACCTGTGTGCCTGGCGCAAAGATCACCGAGCAGGTGGATGAAAAGACCTACAAAGGCACGATCAGCGTGAAGGTGGGGCCGAGCGCAACCGACTATAAGGGGGAGCTGGAGATTGTTCGTCTCGACCCGGAGAATCATGAGCTCGAAATTCTCGGCAAAGGGCAGGACCTGAGAGGCCGTGGCAGCGCTTCGATGAAGATGACGGGCAAACTGCGTTCCCTTGAAGATGGCGGCACGGAAGTTACCAGCGTTTCCGAGGTCAACGTCGTTGGGATCCTGGCGCAGATGGGATCGCGGGTGATCAGCGAAGTCTCGAACATCATGTTTGGGCAATTCATCAAAAACTTCCAGGCACAGCTGCAGCAACCTGCGGATACACCCGCGGCTGAGGCCAAGCCCGTCAGCGCCGCTTCATTGGCGTGGGCTGCTGCAAAAGGAGCGTTTCACCGCCAATCCTGAAGTCTGTCGTGGCTCAGGTTGGCAGATAACATTGCGAGCGGAACCGAACCATCATGCCAGCCTTACCAGCCCAGCCTGAGGAAGAGCCCGTCAGAGACCCGGATGCTCTCATGCGTAGCTTCGAGCGTCTGAGTTACATCGCAGACCGCTCTTTGGCCATTGCCGTCTATCTCATCACTAAACTACAGAAGCCTCTTTTGATTGAGGGCCATGCCGGTCTGGGAAAGACGGAAGTGGCCAAGGTTCTGGCGTCGATGCTGGGGACCCAACTCATCCGATTGCAGTGTTACGAAGGCCTGGACGTCAGCTCTTCCGCCTACGAGTGGAATTATCAGAAGCAGTTACTGGCAATCAAGATTCAGGAGGGAACGGGGCAGACGGCCGAAGAGAAAGAGAGACACATCTTCAGCCGCGAGTTTCTGCTCGAGCGCCCGCTGCTCAAATCCATCCTTGCCCAAGACGCTTCGCCCGTGCTGCTGATCGACGAGATCGACCGCGCGGATGAGGCCTTCGAGGCGTTCCTTCTCGAACTGCTCTCCGATTTCCAGATCAGTGTTCCCGAGTTGGGTACCATCCAGGCCAGGCACGTCCCCTATGTCATTCTCACATCCAACCGCACGCGGGAACTAAGCGACGCGTTGAAGCGGCGGTGCCTCTATCACTGGATTGACAATCCGAGCTTCGAGAAAGAGATGAGGATAGTGCGCGCCCGGCTGCCCGGCATAGAAGAGGAACTCAGCATGCAGATAGTCCAGTTCGTTCAGGCTGTGCGCGGGCTGGATCTCGATAAGCCGCCCGGAGTGACCGAGACGCTCGACTGCGCTCAGGCTGTGGTCTCTCTGGGCAGCCGCCTGCTGGATGCAGAAGTGATCGAGCAAACGCTTGGCTGCGTGGCGAAATCCGTGGAAGATGTCGGGAAGCTCAGGGCCGCAGGAATCGACAGGCTCCTGCAACAGAGCGTGCAGGGCTAGCGGGAGCCACGACAATGCGTCAGGAACAATCCGATCGCCTCGCTGCCTCCGTCGTAGAGTTCTGCCGCTTTCTCAGAATGCGTGAGGTATTCGCCCACCCAGGCCAAACGATCACGGCACTCGAAGCAGTTAAAACAATCAATCCCGCAGACCGGCAATCTTTCGCGTCTGCATTGCAGGCAGCGCTTTGCTCCACCCGGGAGGAATGGGATCTCTTCCCCAAGTTGTTCCAGGAATTCTGGGGCGAATCGCACCTCCGGCCGCGGTCTGCTTCAGGCGAGTACAGGGGGCCGTCTAGCCGCAACCGACAAGGCCCCGAAGGCGGCTCTACGATGTTCCTCGATCAACCCGGCAACGAGACCCCGGCGCATGACGGCGACGGCAGAGCAGTGTATAGCGCGAGCGCACAGCAGCGGCTCAAGAAGGTGGATTTTTCCGAGGTGCCGCACGATGATCTGCACGCGCTTGAACAGCTTTCGCTTCGCCTTTTGCGGCGCATGAGTTTGCGGCTCTCCCGGAGACTCACCCTCACCAATATCGCCGCCCGCATCGATCTCCGCAGAAGCATCCGGCGAAGTATCACGTATGGCGGCGAGCCAATCGTCCTGGCTTACAAAGGCCGGAAGCCCAGGAAGATCAAGCTGGTAGTTCTTCTCGACATCAGCGGCTCGATGAATTTCTATAGCCTGTTCCTGGTGCGATTTGCCTATGCCCTGCAGGCCCATTTCCAGCGCGTGAACACATTTCTCTTCAGCACCGATGTCGTCGAGATCACCGATCTGCTACGCACCAGGCACCTACCCGAGGCTCTGCGGAGACTCTCGCAGCGAGCTGCGGGCTGGTCGGGCGGTACAAAGATCGGCGAATCGCTCCGGCAGTTCAACCAACTCTACGGAAGGAAGCTGCTTTCGAGCGATGCGGTGTTCATGATCCTCAGCGACGGATGGGATACCGGAGAGCCGAAAGTGCTGGCGGGGCAGCTGCGAACCGTCAGACGCCGCGCGCAAAGAATTCTCTGGCTGAATCCACTGCTGGGGTTGAAGGAATATCAACCTATTACGAGAGGCATGGCCGCCGCGCTCCCCTATGTCGATGTCTTTGTTCCGGCGCATAATTTGGAGAGCCTGCTCGCATTGGAGAGACACTTGTAGAGGAAGGAGATGTGGATGTTCGACGAATTTTTGAAGAAGGCGGACGAACTGGTCATGATCGGCGAATCATTCGCCGTAGCGACTGTAGTGCGCTTTGAGGCACCTATCTCTGGCAAGCCAGGAGATAAGGCGATTATCTTTGCCGACGGAGAGGTTTGGGGCTGGATTGGTGGAGGTTGTGCGAAGCCCGCGGTGGTTAAGGAAGCGCTCAAGGCCATCCAGGATGGCCGGCCCCGGTTGGTCCGCATCAGCCCATCGTCTTCAGAAGCGGAAGGAATCGTCGCCTACAACATGACATGCCACAGCGGTGGCACGCTGGATGTCTACATCGAACCAGTTCTCCCGAAGCCGCACATTCTCATCATGGGTCGCTCTCCGGTGGGGCAGACTCTGGCCAGGCTCGGCAAAGCGATCCACTATACCGTCTCCGTGGCCGCTCCGGATGCGAATCAGGAGAGTTATCCGGAAACGGATCGGGTGCGAGCGGACCTGAATCTGAGCGAACTCAACATTGGTCCTCAGAGCTTCATCGTTGTGTCCACCCAGGGAGAGTGCGACGAGGAGGCGCTTGAAAATGCGCTCCACACGAACGCTTCTTATGTCGCCTTCGTAGCCAGTAAGACGAAGGCGGCCATGGTCCTTCAGTATCTAGGTGAACGTGGAATCAGCGCAGAAAGGCTGAGGCAGGTGAAGGCTCCAGCCGGAATAAACATCGGGGCGGCGTCGCCGGAAGAAATCGCGGTGAGCATCCTTGCTGAGATTGTCCAGATGAACAGAAGCAGAGCCGCGAATCACCACGCGCCAACGGTGCTGTTTACGGAGAAGCAAGAAGCAAAGGACCCGATTTGCGGAATGATGGTGGACACGCGCGCAGCGAAATACAAGTCGGAGTTTGAGGGCCAATCGTTTTACTTCTGTTGCGCTGGTTGCAAGCAAGAATTCGATATACAGCCGAATAAGTACGTGCTCGCAAACCTTTCCAAATAAGCAGTGCAAGCGCTGCGCTCACTTCGGTGGTTGCGGCACCTCAGATAGGCCACTTGGCCATGCCTCCGGGCCTCGGTTCTAAGACCTGGGTATCCATCGATGTGCCTGCATTCCATTCCAGGATCTTAGGTACGTCGGGACATGGGCATAGTGCTCGCCCCGCATGCGCTTACGCACACCGATCAGTGCGACCTGGTCGAAACGCTCCGACTCCGGATCTGTCAACCGTTAGACTTGCAACTCGGTGAAGTTTGCGGCCAGCAAGGGAATGGTTGGTCCCAGCCGCTCCTGAGGCACGACCATCACGAGAACTCCGCTCTCTACCAGCCAGCGGAATGTGTGCTCGAGAAACAAGTACTCCATGCGCTTGTTGCCCATGGAGCCGATCTCGGAGTCGTAGGGCGGATTCAGATAAAGAAACGAAAAGCTCTCGACGCGGCTGTCCGTGTCGAACAGGTTGCCGTGTACGGTGACAATGCCGCTGGCCGCGGCGGCCGCGGCGCGCTCCGCATCCAGTTCGACCCCGAACTTCTCGACTTCGGCTCCCCTTGTCAGCTGATGGAGCGCGGCGCCCGAGCCTGCGCACGGATCGAGAACGCTGGTTCCAGGAGAGAAGACCAGCAGGGACCGCAGGCGATCACCTTCGGTCGGAGGAAGCGGATAGTACCCGAGCTTGATACGTGCTGTATTACGCACAGGAGACTCCCGAAAAGTTGGAATCTGTTGTGGTGTCATTTCAAGGATAGTTTTGACAATTGGCACAACTATCCCTTTATCTCAAAAGTAGTGGTCGTGCTTCAGATGGACTTCAGGTTCCCTCTAGCGCGATGCAGCGGAAGGCTGTCGCACGATGGCTGCGGAACAACTCCTGCTTGCCCATAACCAGAAGATTGGAGATCCTCCGATACACCTGGAATGCTCGATGAGCGCATCGGCGATTTTGGCGCTCGTTGACAAGCGAAGATTCGTAAAGCAAACGGCGTTTCTGAGGACCTATTCCTTTCGTTCCTCGCGTAAGGGCGCCACGTTAGCATGGATCTCGAAAGCCAAAAAGCGGAGCGACGATGAGACCGGAACTGCTGCGATTCAACGGCGCTGTCGAGCGCGATCTCGCCATCGATGCGTGGATGAAAGAACATCCAGGCGAATTGGGAGCCATCGCACATCACTGGTTTGAGGTGATGCGAAAATGCGGGGACGAGGTACGCGAACTCTTGCATGACGGCTGTCCGGTTGCATGTCTGGGAGATGCACCCTTCGCGTACGTCAACGTATTCACTTCGCACGTGAACGTGGGGTTCTTTCACGGCGCAGCGCTGCCGGATCCGGCCCACTTGTTGCAGGGCACCGGCAAGTTCATGCGCCATGTGAAGCTGAGACCGGGAACGGCCACACGCGCCGCATCGCTCAGCACGCTCATCGAGACGGCGTACTCGGACATAAAGGCTCGCGTAGAAAACGGCTAGCTCAGAGGAACGCCTTTGAGAGGTCGACGGCAGATGTGAACCCCAGATTAGTAACGAAATGTCGGCTTCATGAGCAATCCGTTGCTTCTGACGAGCGCGTTTGTAGCCGCCGCCAGAAGAAGTACGAGAGCCCCCAGAGCACTCTGGTGGCCGCGGACGGGGCTAACGCCTCCGGGCGATCGCCTATGGAGAGGTGGGCGATGAGCGCCGAGACGAGGTTGATGTCAAAGCCGGCGTAGGCCCACTCCTTGATCACGTAGATGACGCCCCGCGCGGGAACCATGGGCATCAGCAGTGCGGCCACGCCCGCCACCTCGGCCCACGAGAGCTCCAACCGGAAGGAAGCGGCGGAGAAGCCGAGGCGGTTGAACGCCTGCGCCGCCTCCGGCAGGCGCAGCAGCTCGTAGTAGGCCGTGAAGCTCATCTCCAGGCAGAAGGGTGAAGATCCAGAAGCCGGCGACCAGCCCCTTGGATTCGTTCCTTTCAACATCTCGCGGCGTGAAAATCTCTGATTCATTTTCAGTCCCGATCTTCTTCACAGCTGAATAGTCAAGAAGCGTTTCAGTGAATGCTACCTCTCCGATCGTTGGCCTCCCTCGGTTTCGCTGGAGCCTTCGCCATCCGCGGGCGGAGCTAGAACAACACTCGTCCGCCGACTTGCAGCACGCGCATAGTGGATGCCGCCGAGATAACACCGAAAGAACTCGTGCTGCTCAGTGTACCTCCGGGATTACTCAGGTTCACGAAGTTGAAGACGTTCGTTGCTTCGCCGCGGAACTGGAACTTCACGTGTTCGTAGATATTGAAATCGCGAAAGAGAGATGCATCTACATCCTTGTACCCCGGCCCATCCAGAGAATTCACTCGGACCAGCCCGTCGCGGCCCGAAGGACCGCCACCCGCAGGACAACCGGCCGTGGCTATTCTGCAATACGCGGTGGTGTCGAACCATTCGGATCTCTCTGCCAGACGCGACCGGTGGGTGCCCAGCACACGGGGAGTCGCCCCGGGAAGCACGTTGGGACGATCATTGTTGTTGCCGTCCAGATTGTCATCGTTGCCGCTGGTAATGGCGAACGGCTTGCCACTATGCATCGAGACAGTTGCGGCAAGAGACCAGCCATCGAGCACATTCCGCACCACCGGATTGAAGCTTTCGAAGTAATTGGGTTTCCACACGAAGGAGATGACGGCTTGATTGCGCATGTCATTGTCCTCACGCTGGCGCTCAAGCTTCAAGTTGTAATAGTCCTCAGGTTCGGTCGCAGAGCTGTTGCCAATGTTGCCGGTGGTCTGCAGCGAAGCGCTGGCAAACCCTTTGCTCCAGGTGTAGAAGCCGTTAAAGCTCAGCCCGCGACTCAGCCTTTTTTCGACCGTTACCTGCAAACCGTTATAGTTCGTCGTCTGCCCATCGGTGATCACATATCCATTGCTCATGTACTTCGATCCCGGCGCAGGATTCGCGCAACTCGTTCCTTTGGCAAACGGTAGGGCGTCAAACGGGCGGCGGCAGTTGACATTGGCGGTCGTATTCAATGCGGGGTTTTGCGTGTTGTAGATAGGCGCATTGTTATCGATGTACAGCGGAAGCTTGCGGCTGAATGCGCCCACATAGTTCACGCTGAGCGCAAAATCATTCGTGAACTGTTGCTGAAACCCAAAATTGAACTGGTAGTTATAGGGCCAGCGCATTCCCTTCTGCAGAAAGACCAGCGACGCGGGAGAGACGTATCTTGGATTGGCCTTGTCGTAGAGATAGGGAAAGGGCGAGACGCAGCCGGCGAAGTCCTGGCAATCTGTCGAGTAGATGTTCTGCAGGCTGACAACATGCGTAAATGCATTGGTCTCGCGCACGGCGAACGGCTGGAAATTCTGCGACAGCATCCACTCGTTTCCGGATATGGTGTCGAAGAACAGTCCAGCCCCTCCGTGGAAGACGGTGCGGCTGTTGCCGCTCGCGTCGTAGGCAAAGCCCAGACGCGGGGAAAAGTGGTTGTAGTTCGTATCGACACCGCCGTCCGGAACCCCCGGATCTCCGGGAAAAAGCTGCCCCAGCATCGCGTTTGGCGAGACCGTCGACTGCACGCCCGGCTCAAAGACGGCGATGCGGCGCTGGGTATCTATCGGCGTGGTTTGCACGTCATAGCGCAAGCCAAGGTTGAGAGTCAGCCGTGGAATGACTCGCCAATCGTCCTGCAGGAATAGTCCGTAATTCCAGTAGTTTTCGTTGGCATCGTCCGGCGAATCTTGACCCATCGTATTGGGATGCCCAATGAGGAAATCCGCCATAGCGACGCCAGTCCTCGTGTAACTCGCCTGCCCGGACGCGGTCGTGGGTACCGCCGCGCTGGTAAAGCTGAAGGTGCCATAGTTATTCAGCAGTGTCTCCAGGCGGTCCTTCTCCAGGTAGATTTCGCCGCCAGCATTGATCGTGTGCCGTCCCTTCGTCGTGCTGAATACATCCCGAAGCCCATAGATATTGTCACCAGCCACCGGACCGCTGATCGCATTCGCAAGTGTGAAGAAGTTGGATACGCTGATATTCGGCAGCGAGGGCGTTCCCTGAACATTGAGGTCGGAACCGAAAGCCGACAGCGATTCAGGCGGGTTGCTGATGCGTCCAGCCATCATGCGCGAATAGCTCAGCCAGATCTGGTTCACCGACTGCGGTGAGACTGTCCAGACATCGCTCACATTGGCGTTCTGCTGCCGGTAGGCGTAATCCGAGAGGGCCCATCCTGGCAGGGTTCCTCCGGATGGGAGCAGAATCTGGGAGCCAAGCGATTGGAAGTACTCGACCGTCTGGCGATGATTCGGGAACAACTGAAAATCCCCCTTGATCAGGTACTCGTTCGACGTGTTCGGCAAACCTTGATTCCCAATGAATCGGTTATCCGGGGTAGGCCTGTTCGGCGAAGGCAGAGGTACGCTCTTGGCCAGAACCGCAGCCGTAACCGGATCCGGAACGAAGTTCGGATCAAGATCGAGGCGGTTTCCCGGTACTGGCTGATGTGTCATGGGATCGCAGACGAAAAACTTCCCGCCGTAGTTTGTATTCGCACTATCCGCGGCCGACAGTTTCGTGGCGCATGCGCCCAGGCCCGCGGTTGGTGTGGTCGTCGGCAGGTTCTCGGAAAAATTGCCTGCACGCTGCAGTGCATCCGGCACAATAGTGTTGAAGTCCTGGGGGGATACTTGCCGCAGACCGCCATAGCTGCCAAAGAAAAATATCTTGTTCTTCAGGGCAGCTCCACCAACCGTTGCGCCGAAGCGGTTGATGTGTTCCGGCGTCCTTGTCGCCTGGAGATAGCTGTTGGCGTTAAAGTTTGTCTCTTGGTGAAACTCGAAGACCGAACCATGCACCTGGTTCGTGCCGGACCGCGTCAGCACTGACACAACACCAGCACCCGTGCGTCCATATTCCGCGTTGAAGTTGTTGGTCTGGACGTTGAACTGATCGACAGCATCCGGGTTCGGAATGACATTGCCGGTAGCGCGCACGCCGGTCATGTTTATGCCGCCATCCAGGTAATAGGTCACCTGTCCGACCATATTGTCGCTAGATCCGTTGATAATCACATGCTCCATCGGGAGACCGATGGAGTTCTCATTCTGAACGTTCTGCACACCCGGCGTGAGGTTCAGCAACTGGTAGACATCGCGGCCCACCAGGGGAAGGTTTTCAATCTCACGGTTATCCACTGTGCGGCCCAGCACCGAGTTCCCGAGATTAATCAGGGGAACCTGACTGGTGACGTTAACGATGGTATTTTGCGCGCCCGGCTGAAGCGAGAAGTTTAGCGCCGCCTGTTGCGTCACGGAGAGCACGATGCCGCTCTGCACTGTCTCTTTAAACCCAGCCGCATCCACCTTAACGGTATAAGGTCCGACGGGCAAAAACTCGGCGTGGTATTCGCCTTGGCCGTTCGTGGTGGTCGTGCGCGTGAAGTTTGTCTGGGTTTGAGTGAAAACAACTATTGCGTTGGGGATCTCCGCGCCGCTTGGATCGGTTACATTGCCGAACGCCGTAGCGGTGGAAAGCTGCCCCGAAGCAGCGACCCACACGGTACAAAGCGATACAAAGCAGCAGACTGTCCGAAGGAACTTCGACATGGTGGAGCCTCCACACGAGTAGGCAGTACGAAAAAAACGAAAATTTCGCGGCGGCTTCGTAGTGACTGCGATTAAGTCGAGCTGCTCGATGACGGCTGGCGCGCGGCATCGGCTCGTTGTGTCCAGCCGATCGGAACTTTCATTGGACTTCAGGTCGGGATTTTTCCAACCATAAACAGTGATGTCAAGAGGATTGTGCACCTCGCCTACCGCTATGCGGAACGCCGATTTGGCACTACAACTTTGTCGAATGAGTCGGCAGGCAGTTAGGCCACTATCTTCAAAAGGGTGAGACGCAGTAAACAGTGGCAGCAAGCCGCTGACCGTGTACTTCCCTCATGTCTGATACTTGTTGGCTTTTGGAAAGTGGAGAACGCCCAGCGAATTTGAGACTTAGGTGGGTGTGTTCCGCTATGCGGGACGACTACGCTTACGCCTGACCGAAGTGGACGGCGGCCCAGCCTGATGTCCTATGTGGGCCGAGAGTTCCCGCGTAGCCTTCACAATGGTTTTCCCGATAAGCTCGAAACGATTTGGCGTGATGCGTGAAGATGGACCAGAAACGCTGATTGCCGCCACTGCACGGTTGACGGGGTTCAGAATCGGCGCGGAGACGCAGCGTATGCCGTCCTCAATTTCTTCATCGTCGATCGCATAACCGCGATCACAAATACGCTCCAACGCCCGCTTTAAGGCAAGGGCGCTGGTAAATGTGTTTCTGGCCTTGCTTCCATGCGGCAGGCGGCGAGAATCTGTTCTACTTCAATATCCGGGGAATACGCCAGAATCGCTTTTCCCAGAGCGGTGCAATAGACGGGGTTGCGCCCGCCAAGCTTCGAACCCATTGTGAGCGAACGCTGCGCCTCGACGCGCTCGATATAAAGAACCTCAGTTCGATCGAGCACTGCAAGATGCACCGTTTCACCAACCTCGAGCGCCACACGCGTCATGAAGGGACGAGCTTCGTCACGAATGTTTACATGGTCGAGTGCCTGGCATCCCAGATCGTAAAGGTGGAGCCCCAGCCGATACCGGCTCGAGTCCCGCCCCCGGCGGAGCAGACCTCGACTCTCCAACACGTGGGCGATGCGGTGAGCGGTTGTCTTGTGAAGCTTCATCGCGGCAGATAACTCGCGCAATCCCGCCTCTCCGGTAGTTTGCTGGCCAATAAACTCGATGATGTTGATGGCGCGGTCCAGCACCTGCACCTTGTAGGGCGGTTTCGTCGGCCGTTTTACTGCGCGCTTCATCATGCGAAGCTTAACACATCCATCCTACTTGACAGCGAGAAGTTAGGTGAGCAAAATAGCCGACTACATCTTATGAATGGAACAGCCATACCGCAATACGGTACGGCAAGCCAAGACGTCGCTTTGATTAATTGTTAGATATTAAGGAACAAGAGTGCCACTGAGGAAGACGCATGTGTCCGATCATTATGAGATCTGAAGGATGCCGTTGGGACAGCCTGAGTCTAGGTGAAGTGATGCTGCGGATCGACCCAGGCGAGAGTCGAATCCATACCGCGCGGCACTTCAATGTTTGGGAAGGCGGCGGTGAATACAATGTGGCGCGCGGACTGCGCCGCTGTTTTGGGCTGCGCACGGGAATCGTCACGGCGTTCGCAGACAATCCGGTTGGACGTCTGGCAGAGGACCTTATTTTGCAAGGCGGAGTGGATACTTCGCTGATTCGCTGGGTTCCATATGATGGTGTCGGACGCACAGTGCGCAATGGCCTCAATTTCACCGAGCGGGGCTTTGGAGTGCGGGCCGCTGCTGGCTGCTCGGACCGGGGGCACACGGCAATATCCCAGGCACAACAAGGTGATTTCAACTGGGAAGAAATCTTCGGGCCGCAAAACGGCGCGCGGTGGTTCCACACCGGAGGTATATTTGCGGCGCTTTCAGAGTCGACTGTGCTCGTTGCTGCGGACGCGATGGATGCTGCGCGCAAACATGGCACGCCTGTGTCCTACGATTTGAACTACCGCGATTCGCTCTGGAAGAGTATAGGCGGCAAGGTCCGCGCACAGGAGGTAAACCGCGAGTTGGTGAGAAAAGTCGATCTGCTTCTGGGAAATGAAGAAGACTTTTCAGCGATGCTGGGGATCACCCTGGAGGGCGTTTCAGAAGATTTCGCGGATCTGCCAGTCGAAAGCTACGAACGAATGCTGCGCGAAGTCGCCGCTGCATATCCTAATCTCAAGGTGATCGCTACGACCTTGCGCACAGCGCATACCGCAAGCCGAAACGCATGGGGCTCTTTAAGGACGAGATTGTGCACGTCGCCCAACGCGAGATTGATATTCTGGATCGCGTTGGAGGCGGCGATTCCTTTGCATCCGGTCTGATCTACGGAATCATCACCGGCAGACCGCCGGAGTGGGCTGTACGCTGCGGAGTAGCTCACGGCGCGCTCGCCATGACCACCCCCGGGGACACCAGCATGGCTACCCGCGCGGAGGTAGAGCGCGTGATGAAGGGAAGCTCCGCCAGGATCGAGCGCTGACTTAGGAGACGGCATGCGGGAAGATACGAAGAAAACGCTGGAACAGGTTGGCCTCAT
>Ga0193743_1002560_pt1 | contig 12728 bp, 13 predicted proteins | sample L2c2metaG_FD_143038 | JGI IMG/M metagenome (GOLD analysis project Ga0193743, IMG submission 143038) | Soil microbial communities from a riparian zone of the East river system, Colorado, United States - L2c2 | ecosystem: Environmental > Terrestrial > Soil > Riparian zone | place: USA: East River... | reverse complement strand
GACTGTCCTTGATCCGTGCGTACTGCTCCTCTGTGATTTCCATCTACTAACAATCTAAATCACAGATATGGACGTAGTGTTAACACGCTCTAATACATTCGCGCTGTCTTTCTTTAAATAAAGCTTTACACGGCGTGTAGCTTTGCGACCAATGCGCGTCATCAAGCGTCAACCAAATGTAGGTTGCCTTGCGACGAAATAATGTCGAAGCAGATGAATATGGCTCGAATGGTATGGCTGCCGCCCTAGTTATCCAGGTAGTCTACAGTTTGTTACCCGGGAGTTATGTCGAAATGAGAATTACAAAATATGTAGGCATTGCACCGTCACCGCGTTGGTACTCTCGCTTTCCGCAATGGCCAACGATTCCCAACCCGCCACGAACGCAGCACAATTGGTCGCAGCTGACGACCGTAAGTAAACGCTCGAGAATAGAAATCTAACGATTAGTAAGTGAGCCAACAATCAACGAAGGGCTAGAGGGTATCAGGTGACATGACGGTCCCGGCCGCGGAGACGTGCTAATTGGCGCTTCCCGTTAAGTGCCCATCGCTCCCCGTGGTGGCAGATCTACAGCTTTCCATTGTTGTTCCGCGTTCTCTCGGCCAGATTTTCCTCCCGCAGTAGCTGATTCTTCATAAGGAGAAGACAAACCCACTCTTCCAGGGACTCCACTTTGGCTTGCCAGCCCCGCAACACCGTCTCCTCCTCGCTCTCGTTTCGATCTCGACCCTCCCATCCGCCGTTCATTTTTGCCATTTGCGTCATGATTACTGATGCTCCCTAACCTACCCCGCTTAAGCCACGAACTTGTAACGGCCTGAAATGCTCCTCTGCGGCGTGCATGTGCTCTTTGGCAACCCGCGCTCGCACATACCAGAGTCCGGTATCACAACGAAGATCGAAAGTGCGAAAAACTCTGGACACTACCGATGAGCGCCACCTCTCCCAAGAATTGCTAGTGAGCCAACCGGTCTCTCGCTCAATCAAATCGTTGGGTGTGGTCCATGTTCGAATACCTCAAATCGTTTGAAGCACTCGTGTGGGTTGGGATAACAGCCCACAGCGAACCACAGCCAAAATGGGATTCAACGATTTGGACCAGTGCAAGACAGTTGCCGACGACCTATTTCTAGTTTTAGAAGATGTCAAAAGAGTTGTCTCCGCCAATAAGCGGGCGGACTTCCAACAATGTTTTTGAATACAACCGTGAAATGGGCCTGTGTACTAAATCCGAGCATTAACGCAATGTCGGCAATCGAGACTGAAGAGTCGCGAAGCAAAGTCTGCGCGTGAGCGATCTTGCGCCGCAGGATGTAGTGGTTCGGGGTACAACCGGTTGCCGCGCGAAATTGGGCTGCAAAGTGCATCCGTGACAGGCCCACGGCGTCACTCAATTCTTTCAAATAAATTGGCCTTAGCAGATTAGCGTCGATATAATCGAGTGCCCGATTGAGCCTCCACTTTGCAAGGGCTGACGGTTGTCTGCAAGAAGTGTGGAGGGGCATTTTCTTCGTATTCAGCGAAACGAGGCGCGAGGCAAGAGCTAAACTAACGCGGTCAACGAGCACTGGTCCAACTGGACCTTCTTCACCATCGATGTCACTTAGCACTCGGATTAGGCGGCTTAGTATTTGGTCGCTTGTTCGTTTGGTCTCTGAAAGAACCAATTCTGCATTTGGAAGACGGCCGTAAATCCCTTCGTAACATTCAGCGATCAATGATTGAGGGAGGTACACTCGAAAGCTTATGGACTCCTCATAATAAATTGCCCTGGCTTCCTGGGATGGTTCTTTGATCCAAAGCGAGCCGGATGCAACGCGACCTGCAAAAAATGGCTTGCCGCCGAAGAACCATGTGCCACGTGGTGAACTACGGAAGAGGGTGAGGACGTGGGCGTCGTCACCCCCGTTAGAGGAGAGTTCGGTCGGACAGGAAGATGCTGGCGTCAGCCATCGAGCAAGTATTGCGTCTGAATTTAGATGAGACGAGACTGACTCACAAATCGGGCGGGTGAACCACTTCAATTCAGGTCGAATCAACGAAGCGCAAAACCGAAACGTCGAATTGTCCGCCGCCGACCGTTCGACCTGTGTGGCTTTCTCGCCAGCCCGTGGATAATGAGGGGCGTTGCTTTCTGATCCCACTACGGGCACTCCGACTGGAGAGTCAGCGGCTTCGACAAACTGGCTGCGAGATACGTCAGGACTTTGGTGCAGGTTCATACGGACTCTCCCCTCATTCTCGACGCAGGTCCTGCGGCAGAAGTCGGGCCTTGTACGAGGGGATTATGAACAGCATGCATCCAGGAATCTGAGATGGTCCCACTCGACAACCTCATCATGTATGTGATTTCCGAGTCTTCAAACCCTTTATCTAATAGGGTTCGACCCGCCAATTATGACAGGTGTCATCCCCGTTTGCGCGGGCTATGGCTTCTCATCTTCAGGGCAGAACATGCGGCTTGCGAAACGCGCTACGTCCTGGAACTGTAAGCCTAACCTCGGTCCCGGAGGCCTCACTACTGAAGAAGGAGATTGAACCGCCAATGCGATCGGCCCGCTCTGTCATGCCTTGTAATCCAAAATGACCGGGTCTACCCTCTTTCAAGACAATTGGATCAATACCCTTGCCATTGTCGATTACTCGAAGAAGCAGGTCGTCATTGTAATCAATTGTGACCTCCAATTGACTTCCGCTCGAGTGCAAGGACGCATTTCGGATCGCTTCATAGCCGATGTGATAGACCTCATCGCGAACGATTGGGTGTATATCTCTTGTTTCCCCCCTTACAGAAAAGTGCATTTGTATTGGCACCGTGTCTATAAGCGGGGCGGTAGCTCGCTTAAGCGCATCGGCGAGATCGTCGCCCTGTGCGGAGAAGGTGCGAAGCGAATTGAGTGCAGCACGTCCTTCCTTAACGGCTACTGCGAGGAGTCCAGACAGAACTTCCATCGGCTTGCGCATGGGATTCGATGGAGTGGCCGAATCGAGTGCGTCGTCCGCAATTATCTTGCTGCCTTGAATCGTTTGGAGAAGTGTGTCGTGCAATTCCCGGGCGAGGCGCGTCCGCTCCGCAAGCCTCTCATCGAAACCGGCTGCCATTCGTGTGGAAAGTTGTTGAACGCGAAAGCTGTAAACGATCAATACCAACGAAAGAATTACAAGAGAGCACAAAACATAAAACCAAACGGTTTGATACCAAGTGGGAGCGATGCTGAAATTTAGCGTAGCGCCGACATCGTTCCATGCCCCATCGCTGTTAGTGGCGATAACATGGAAGGAATAATTTCCTGGCCGAAGATCTGTATAGAAAGCTTGCCGCCTCGTGCCCGGGTCTTGCCAACTGACGTCGTCACCGTCCAGTTTGTACCGGAATCTCAGCTTTCGGGGCGCCACAAAGCTCAGCGCGGTGTAGTTGACCTCGAGATTGCGTATCAAGGACGGCAGACGAAGCGCTTCCTGGGGCTTATAGGAAATTCGGTTGGCAACAATGCTTTCGATGTTGACGGGCACAGGTGGGGCGTTCTTGCTGAGAGATGCCGGATCGATCATTTGCAGGCTCGAGCCGGTGGCAAACCACAAACGTCCGTCAGGCGTCTTTGCGACAGGCCAAAAGTATGTCCTTCCAGGTCTCACTCCATCGAATGTGTCAAAGAATCGCAATTGTACCTTCGTATCCGGATGACTCCACCAACGGTCGAATTCAGCAGAATCGATCTCGGAGAGTCCGCAGGGGGTGTAGAGCCAAAGATTGTTCTTTTTGTCCCGTATGAATCCATAGACACCGTCGCATGGAAGACCATTTTGACTCGTGAGGAACTGAGTTGTGCCGTTACGCCATCCAACCAGCGCGTAAGGGGTGGCAGAAAGGACCGAGCCATCAGGATTGACGACTATTTCCCCGGTGATACCATCCTTCGGGTGATTGAGGCGAACTCGGTGGACGACTCCGTGCCGATAGAGCGCCAAGTCTCCGTCGAGGAGGCCAAGCCAGATCCCTCCCTTCGGGTCAGCAGCAAGAGCATGCGCCTCGGGCACCTCAGCGGCAGAGAGTTCCTCTTTCACCTCGAAGTTCTGAATACGAACAAGCCGTCTCTTCGCTCCGGAAGCTTCGACCCAGATATTGTTCTCGCGATCCTCGGTGATTCCGACAACCAATCCCAAGTGTTGATTTGTAGTGCCTCCAATCCTCTGAAAGTGCCCATGTGAATAGAGGTAGAGTCCATCATCTACGCCAACCCAAATGCGTCCGGCATGATCCTCAAACATCGACGCCACCTGATAACCCGGTAGCCCGTCGCCTGGCCGAATGGAAGATATCTTTCCGTTGTGAATGGAGCCCAACGCACCATCCATTCCGACCCATAGGGTTCCGTCTCTTGAGGCGAGCACCGACTCTGAACTATCTGACGCAAACCCCTCCCTGGACGAGAATGTCACTACTCGCAAATCGCTGAACTTATCGACCCCATTGGATGTGGCTGCCCATACAGATCCCTCCGCATCTTCGTAAAGACTGATCACGGTGTTGCTCGAAAGTCCGTCACTCTTGTCGCAGTGATCGACCTTAGTGCCGCGAATCCGGTAGATTCCATCCGAAGCGGTCGCCACCCAGAGAGAGTTCTCCCTATCAAGAAGCAAGCTAGTGACCGCGAGTTTGCTTCCATCCAGTTGTGGAGTCTTAAAGGGTTTAATGACTCCGCCGCTCAATGTCTCCAGTCCCATTCCTCGCCCCGACCTCCCAAAGCCCACCCACAGAGTGCCGTCCGGTGCCTGCGCAAGGCCCACCACGCCACCTTGACCTACATTCGATTTCCACTCCGATGGAGCAAAGGTGGCGGTTTGCGAACCAGCCCGCCAATGAATGAGCATCGTCGCACCACCGAGCCAAAACCCATCGTTCCCGTCGGAGATAAGGGAATTGGCATTCCTGAACGGGATGCCGTCACCCGCCCCATAACATCGAACCACCGATCTCTTTACTCGACAAAGAGGACCATCTTCTGTGGGCATGGCTTCCCGTGCGATCCAGATTGATCCGTCCCCGGCTTCCACGATGCTTTGAATTATTCCCGACAAGGCTATGTTCTGGATCGTTTCCGGACCGAGCATGTGGCTTAGTCCAGCCGTGGTGCCTATCCACAGGCTGCCATCGCGCGCGGTGAGCAGAGACATGATTGTTGGCGACAGAAGCTGCTTCGCGACCACGGTAGCCACCGGTGTAAATCGGATGCCATCGAATCGCTCCAGTCCAGCATCTGTACCAATCCACAGAAACCCATCCGCAGTCTGCGCAAAATGCAGGGCTTGGGTCGGTAGGAACCCGTCCTGGACCCTCCACGCCGTATGAGCATATTGAGTCAACTGTTTACTGGGATCGAGCCCAAAAGCCGAGATTGCTGTCGAAAACAAAAACCAGATGAACCACGGGCAATGCTTCATCGCTTGCGCCTCTCTGGAAGATTTTCGGTTCGTGATCAAGCAGTCGATGTTTCAAAGCAGTACCCCCCGAACTCGAGAGAGTGACCTGAGATCCGGAGCCCTCAGAACCTGCGAAGTGAATCGCACAACCGATACGAGCACCCGTTCCCGTAAACTTTGCAACCCAAGATATCCGGCTTTCCTACCTAAAGGGGATCTGATCAAAGACCTTGCCATTGTGATCATCATTTCGAAGGACAAAACATTGGCAAGGTGCAGACAACTCCCGTCATCCGCACCGCTTCCGTATACAAATTCATACCGCAACGGCAAACGCCTCTTCATCTCTTACTCCGGGGGAACCCCTAAAGCTCAAGAGCCGCTAAACCGAATCAAAAGAACCAAGCTCAAATATGCAGAAGCCCGCGTCTAACTGCGATCGTGACCGCATGAGTCCGATCATTTGCCTGAAGCTTGGCCATAAGGTTTTTGACATGGAAGTTGACTGTCGTCTCCGCAATCGCGAGCTTATCTGCAATCTCCTTGTTGCGGTTACCTTCCCGAACGAGTTCGAGGACTTCCAACTCGCGTACCGTCAGGGTCTCATCACCGAGGTGCTCTGCAAGCCGAGCCGCTAGTTCGGGAGGAATAAAGCGACGGCCACCATGAACGGATCGAATGATACTAAGCAGCTCGTCCTTCGGGGTGCTCTTCAGCATATAGCCAGCGGCACCCGCCCTCAGGGCATGCTGAATATCTAAATCGCTATCTGAAGTCGTCAGGACAATGATCCGGGCGTTTGGAAACTCTTTCCGGATGGACATCAGTGCGTCGATACCGCTTTTTCCCGGGAGACGCAGATCCATTAGAGTGATGTCGGGTTTGTGACGGCGAAATTCGGTTACAGCTTGGAGCGCATCATCAGCATGGCTAACCAAGACCATGTCCTTCTGCGAAGAGATCATTGTCGCGATTCCCAGGTTAAAGACCGGATGGTCCTCCACGCTTAGAATTCGGATTTGCTTGGTCAAATCCACCGAATTTCGCCTCGTATGACTGCTTTAGCTACGAATTGGGATGAGCGATTTAAATGATCGCGGCCGATCTAAGTGTTGCAGTCTCAAAGTTCTCGATTGAGCCTGTTCGGTCTAGCAGACCGCTCGGACCCGCGTTCACAGGATGGCCCAGTTGATGCAACTATCAAATTGTATGCCCTTCATGCAAGAGGGTTCCAAGGAATCCAAGTCGTTGAAATCGTCCATTTTCGAAAGTTGAGTCAGATCGCGAAAGACCTAACGTTCTCACTGTGATTAAGTATCACTCAGTCATAGGTATGCCGATGTCTCAGGACGGTCGGCTGAGGCGAGAGGGCTCCTTCAAGATTCGGATTTACGCCGGTACGAATCGGTCGCGCCGTGTTGACGTTTTGAGAAACGAGGGTTGCGTTGTTCTTTCACTCAGAACCAATCGACAAGACCGTGCAGACCTCACACAAATAGGGAGAACCAGCCATGCAATCAGCCGAAGTCGATGTCAAAGGAGACGTCGCATTGACACTGGAAGAATGGAAGTCGATGGCCCTGACTTCAGGTGGGGCGAGCGGAGCCAGGACTACCAGCCAGTTGAAGGCGGGATATGATCTGCGAACCGCATTGGTCAACTCGATTGCGCACGACCTCCGCTCGCCGCTAACAGCAATTTACGCGGCTGTGACAACCCTCATGGCGCAATCGAAATTAACAAAAGGGGAACGGAAAGAACTAATTGCTGTCATCGAAGAGGAGAGTGTCCGCCTTGATCGGCTGATTGGGCAGACTCTTAAGATCGCGCAGCTCCACCCTGACGCAGTGCGAATAATTCCTCACCCTGAGAATATACGTGAGGTGATCAGCATTGTGTTGGAAGAGGCGTGCTCGCAGCTGGGCCAACACAGTGTAAGGATTCAAGTCTCGGATTCTCTCCCACCTGTCCCGATGGACCGTGAATTGGTTGGTCGAGTCCTGCGTCACCTATTGGTGAACGCAGCCCAGTATTCTCCAGCTGGTTCGTCAATCATGATTTCCGGAGGGATTGAGGATCACCGACTTGTGGTGACCGTGGCTGATCAGGGGCCAGGAATTGATGCGGCTGAAGAGCCCTTCATCTTTGACGAGTGCTTTCGCGGCAGGAACCAACGCTTGAAAACGAAGGGAACCGGCATGGGTCTCCCGATCGCAAAAGCAATTCTTGATGCTCATCGGGCGGAATCGAAGTTGTTTCCTCTTCTGATCTTGGAACCGCATTTACGTTCTGGATTCCGACGAGACCGTGACACATTGATGGACACCAATCGAATGATGAGCAACCTAAATTCCGCGGCGAGCGTTTCGAGGCAGTCTTGCAATAAGGCTTAACGGCGGAATGATTCCGTCGGCCGACATCAGGACAGAGACGAGACTTTAGCTTGCTTCATAAACCACCTCCCGGCCAGCGTTTGGACGGTTTGCACAATTCTCAACAGGAGAGGCTCCAATGATCGTGAAATCCTTAGCAGGTCTCGCGACACCCGGCGAAAAGTCAATCGCGAGGCATCACACGAACGGTCCGACGTTCGAACGGCTAGTACAAAGCAGTCCCTTTTCAGCCAGGGATGAGCAAGTTGTCCAGCTGGATCTGGACGGCCATCAAATTGCCTGTCTCCCTTTTCCATCTCGCGAAGGCGGGAGTCCACCGCAGAATTCGGGTAGAAGCCAACTGTTCCTGGTGCCGCTGACACGGAAACAACTCATCGCGCGAGTTCGCCGACAAACGGATCGCTCCAGCATCCCGAATGAAAGCCATATTGTGCGGTTCGGCCAAGTCCGCATCGATTTGCTGGCCATGGACGTCTTTCTATCCGATCGGCCAGTGAGGCTGACTGCGATGGAATTCAAAGTGCTTAAATTCTTTCTGTCAAACCCCAACCGAGTGATCTCTCGGGATGACATGCTGAACCAAGTGTGGGGCTATGAAAACTATCCTTGCACCCGCACGGTGGACAATCAGATTCTGAAATTACGCCAGAAACTTGAGGCAGAGGCGGGTCGTCCCGTTCACTTCCGAACCGTGCATGGTGTTGGTTACAAATTCATTCCCTAGAATACAGATCGTAGGTGGGAAGAGCGCGTCGTGTTGCGTGTGAGTGAGACAGTCGATTGTTACGATCACGGTCATCGAGATCATCCGGATGATCCGACGCTCACACTGTCGCCCCCGATCGAGAGGCGTCCACAAGGGGATGTGCTTTGTGAACCGCCTCTTCCGGGATGCCGCATGATTGCACTAAATCAGCATCAACGCCCTGGCGGAGCCTCGCGCCTCTTGAGAGACGATAGACTGCGTCGCTTCCGATCTCCGGTACACGTTCGAGCGTGCCCCGACGCATATGCGTTGCGTGAGCCGAATGAGGATGATTCTGCGGCGTCCTCGCAATAAGTGAATAAGCTCGTGCATTTTCGTAAACCTGATTCATTCGCGAAAGACTGCGAGCTTCCGCATGCCTGGAGCCATATTCCGATGGCAGCGCAGCCAGTGGACCGGCACGTTTTGTGCAGTCGCGATTTGTAATGGAAGCGCGGACAACACAAGTAAGATTCGCCTCAGCATGCCCCCCCGACCTTTCCGCGGCGGAAGCCATAGACGTACGGCGCACCCTCCGCCCAAGCGACCCCCTCAACAACATCCCTTCAGAACTACCGTTAGACTCGCATCATGGGTCGGAGAAGACAATGACACGCATAACCGCGATAGGAATTCTGATTGTTGCTGCTGGACTGGAGGCTGGAGGAGACGCGCTGATGAGAGTCGGCTTGCATGCCTCCGCTCTCTGGCAACGCCTCGCCCTCTTCAGCGTTGCAGGGATCGTGCTCTTTGCTTATGGCTGGACCGTCAACGCTCCCCCCTGGGATTTCGGAAGGCTGCTCGGCCTTTATGTCGTCTTCTTTTTCCTTTTCGCTCAGCTAAGCTCGTGGCTCTTCTTCAAACAAATTCCGCCGGGCTCAGTTCTTCTCGGCGGAGCCTTCATCGTTCTGGGTGGCATCATCATATCGCTTGCGAATATCTGACCATGGTGGCAAGCGCATGGAAAGTGGATGTCGACGGGAACGTTAGGACTTGCCCCGCTGTACATCGGCTGGTTCGGCCTACTGAGTCGGAGGGCCGGGACTCGCGACGTAGTAGATATGGTCGGAATTGGCCGATTCTCCGTTGATGATCTCCGGATAGACTTGGGCACAATGCCGTCTAGTAATGGATCAATATGATGATAAGCACAGCCAACAGGAATGCAATGATGAATCCGAATGGAATCAATACCCCTTCACATAAAGCATTCCATTGGCCGTTCTGTTGTAGTCCGTCCTCCGCGCGAATAGTCGATTGATAGAACGACGTATCATCTCCTGGTGTGTGATATTTCATGGTGTTTGTCCTGTACAGCTCCCGTCCGCACTGGAACGCGACGGATAACGTCTCCTTTGGATTCTTGCTCGAGACTTTCTTAAGCAAGGCCACAGCATCAGCCAAACAATAAATGGCATAGGCATCCTGCGATCTAGTTCTGCTTGTTCACATAGATAGAGATTCAGCAGCCATAGTGAGTCCTTCCTCCGCGGAGCCAAGGAAATAGGTGCGAAAAGTACGCTGGCAGAAAACGTCGCTACAATGTTGCGTTCGCGATTGTCGCCTTCGACGAAGCGGTCACCGCGCTGAACTTGACGCGCAACCCAATCGGTTCCATCGCGGTCTTCGTGTGCGAAAGGTGCTCATAGACTGGCTCCGTTGGCGCAACACTGACAGGATTTATTTGAGCATTCAACCCATGAAGACCGCATAAGCCTGAGCATGAATCGTTTTGTCCCATCCCTTCCACAATTTTCGTCGCTGTCTACGCGATCGCCTGAGCAGGCCCGACAGGCGACTTGTTGACAAGTGCTCCGAGGATCTGAAGGCAGAGGGAAATCATTCGTTCAAGATATCCATTTTTATGCCTTCCTTAGCGGTTGAATTCTAGGATCAGTCTGGGTCGGATAGGAGGTACGTTCCATGCCGAATCTACATGGTGTTGAATTCAATGCCAATCAATCTGAGTTAGTGAAGGATATAGTTCGAGAGCTGCTCAAGGACGGCAACTGCGCGGTCTATGCAGTGCCGCACATAAAGCCAAATGGTGAGTTGCGAATGGCTTCGACACCACCAATTCCAGGACCGAGGCGTCAGCACGGCGTTTTTTTGCGCATCCGCCCTGGAGTACATGAAGCGACGGTGTTGCGCCCAATGAACGCAAAGGCAGGAGAGCCACTTGCTAAGCTCACTAAGTTCTCTCGACCCGAACTCTTAGACATAATTCGGATCTGGCGCAAACAAACGATGGCGACGTCACACGACGAGAGAATGAGGTCAGCAGTATTAGCTGGTACCGGCCACCAAGCAATTCAAGCCGATGCTTAGGCAGGCTTGGGTGCGTTAGCGCGTGCTTGGGTGGGATAGGCTGCGCCACCATCAAAAGGTTGTAGTCGCTTTTGCAGAGGGCCCCATTTGCGCGGGGCCTCTTTTTGGTGCGCAGACGGGTCACTGCGCCAGGCACCAAAGACCGCATCTTCCATGCGGAAGAGAGACGTAGCCGCGCCATTTCCAAGAGCGAGGTCAGCAACGCGATTGCCGAAAAGCTAATCGGGTCCAGCGAGCCGAGTGTAAGTTCCGCAGCGGTTGACGCCAAGGACTTGGACCGCTGCGTGGAAAAGCAGCGGGCGGAAATTCCAAGACGAGGTACAACGAGAGAACATTCGGGTCCCAACCGTTCCCGATGGTCCGAATGTACCCTCTCGGCATCTAGTAAACGCTCCCGCCGACCTGGAATTTAGAACTCAAGGCGAAGTGCCACTTGCCCAGCCCGGTTTCCGGCGTTTTCTGCGGTTTGTGGTGCACTCAGAATTCCAAAGGTTGAGGCATTGTCGATCTGGGTCGCTGGCGGCGCGAAATTTGTGTGATTCAGAACGTTGGTGAAGGTGGACTCGAAGCGCAACTTCGCGCGCTCTGTGAGGGCGAAGTTACGACGCTCCTGGAGCGACGAGGAGATCGATCAGGTGCGTGATCTCCTGATAACCAATCCAGTAGAGACCGTCGCCAGCAGGATTGGTCGAAGCACGTCTTCGGTGCGGCAGCTCTGCGGGCGTTTGGGAATCCGGGTGAGGGCACTCAGGTGCGATCTGTTTTCTGTGAACAATCTTGCTGCAGCCATGCATGTACGGACCTCGGCGATCACTCAAAAGCGGCCATAGGTTATCAGTTCAAATCCGGCCATAGAGAAACGGCCTAAGACATTAGCTTCGACAGGGAAAATTAGCCTCTGTTGGCATGGGTAATGTCTTGGAAAAAGCGAAGCAGGAACAGGTGATCGCGCTGGGGCGTCTTGGTTGGTCCCTGCGTCGGATCGAAGCGGCGACGGGAGTGCGTCGCGAGACGGCCGGCGGTTATTTGAGGTCGGCGGGGATAGCACTACGCACGCCGGGAGGTTGGGGGCGCAACGCTCCAGCAAGAGCGGCCACTCCGGTGACCACCGGCTCTGCCAATTCAAATCCGGCCATAGAGGTGATCACCGGTTTTTCCGGTTCCAGCCCCGCCGATAATTCAAAACCGGCCAACGAAGTGATTACCGGCTTTTTGCTGGAAGTGACGTTGCCGGAGCAGGGTGGCAAGCGCCCAACGGGAGCCAGTGAAGCGTACCGGGAGATGATCGAGTTGGAGCTGTCGCGGGGCCGCAACGCGATGGGTATCTGGCAGGATCTGGTCGATGGGCACGGGTTTGGAAGCAGCTATCAGAGTGTTCAGCGTTTCGTGCGCAAGCTGCGCGGAGCGGTATCGCCGGAAGCTCGTGTGATCATCGAGACCAAACTTGGTGAAGAGGCCCAGGTTGATTACGGCACGGGGCCGATGGTGCGCGATCCGGATACCGGCAAGTACCGGCGCACGCGGCTATTCGTTCTGACGCTGGGCTCAAGTCGCAAGTCGGTTCGGCTTCTGGTGTTCCGATCCAGTGCGCGGGTGTGGGCCGAACTTCACGAGAAGGCCTTTCGCCGGCTGGGCGGCTCACCGCGGGTCGTGGTTCTGGACAACCTTCGCGAGGGCGTGTTGTCTGCTGACTTCTACGATCCGGGCCTGAATCCGTTGTATCGCGACGTTCTGGCGCATTACGGTGTGACGGCACTGCCGTGCAAGGTGCGCGATCCAGATCGAAAAGGAAAAGTGGAATCAGGCGTAGCCCATGCGCAAAAGACGCCGCTGAGGGG
>Ga0193743_1002559_pt1 | contig 12736 bp, 11 predicted proteins | sample L2c2metaG_FD_143038 | JGI IMG/M metagenome (GOLD analysis project Ga0193743, IMG submission 143038) | Soil microbial communities from a riparian zone of the East river system, Colorado, United States - L2c2 | ecosystem: Environmental > Terrestrial > Soil > Riparian zone | place: USA: East River... | reverse complement strand
GTCCCATCTCGCAGCGGTGATCCCACTGGACCAGGGACCGGATCTGCCGATTGGCAAAACTGTCGCGTATAGCCCATTGCAGAAAGCCTGGCTAAGGGCCACGGCCCAAGTGATGAAGGGGAAATACGACAAGGCAGATTCGGTTGATCCAAAGTTTCTCAATCATGTGGCATGGTATTCAGCGACGGGCTGGAAACGTCCTTATCCGGGAGAGAGCAAAGTGCTGATGCCTGGGCCATTCGTCAAAGCCGCCAAGAAGTACCATGACGACGATGATGACTTACGCTGATCGCACCTCGTACGGACGGAGAAAACACAATGTCAGATCAGTCGAAGGCCCCCTCCCTTTCTCCCTTTCTGGTTCATGTGCATGTGTGCCCGACTCCGGCGTAACACGGATATAGAGTATGGCTTAACGTTTCTAACGGGTCAAGACAACAAGGGCTTTAGCATTGCCCGCTGATATCGATCGAGAGTTTGGAGAGTTGGATAGCCTAGATCAGCGTACTTTCCATCCACCCTAAAGTCGGTCTCGACAAATTGGCTTTTCGGAGTAATTGCGCGAAGCTTTTCGAATCTCAATACGCGGACTTGGCCTTCCATGAGAAGGCCGGTCGGTGTCAAGTCATTTGAGGCTGGGTAAGTTCATATCCTCAGCATACCCTGCCGCGCTAGCTAGCGGCTTAGTGCAAATCGCCAAGTCACTCCTCGAGGCCGGATCAGTAACGAAATGTTTGGATGGATAAGTCGCGGAGTTGAGGAGCCCTTGGTGTACAAGGGCTGAACTCAGCGATTACTTGCTGATTCAGAGACATCCAAGGAGGCTCCTCGTGACCAGTATGCACTTCATCGGGTTAGACATCCACAAGAAGACGATCAGCTATTGCGTAAAGGACGTGAGCGGTACGGTTCTTTCTGAAGGCACCCTTGCCGTGACTAGAGCACAGCTCGACGATTGGGTGAAGACGTTACCAGCTCCGTGGACCGTGGCCATGGAAGCAACCATGTTTACCGGATGGATCTATGACCATCTTCTGCCTCATGCTGCAGCCGTGAAGGTGGCGCATCCGCTGATGCTGCGGGCGATCGCAGCGGCCAAGAAGAAGAACGATCGCATCGATGCGAGCAAGATCTGCGACTGTCGCCGTTCTGGTGAAGCATCGAGCTGAGATAGACGAGTCCGCTTCGGCTTCGCGATTAGGGCTGTCAGGATGTAGGGGGCAATGGTGTTGACCGCGAAGACATGGGAGAGACCATCGCCGATAACGACTGCCTCCGCCTCCGGGACGTTCCTCTTTGTCTCGTCGGCGCGGGCCTGGCTTCGGGCGTGCAGGACGACCCTGTGACCCTGCTCAACCAGCAGCTCCGCTGCCATCCTGCCGAGGCCATCAGCAGATCCGGTGATGAATATGCGTGCCATAGTCTTGCTCCTTCCTATCTGGCAATGATTTGTTGTAAATGTCAGTGCTTCTCCGAACGGTCCTTCAAGGTCGTCAGCCAAAGCTGATGACCCTCGTGCATGGCGTTCGGTTGCTGCTCACGGAACTGAATGGCACCAAGGCCCTTCACTAGGAGCAACTAACCCTCGCCGGGAAAGCACTCCCTGCGGGTCGGCGTTTTTACATTGCCCTCGATGCTCATTGCAGAAAGCGATGGCGTGTGCGATGGGGACGCAGTCATTTCGGCGTCGCTATCAAGAGACGGCCGAAAGATCCCATGTCTCTGCATTTTGTAGATCAGCGTGGTGCGTTTCAGGCCAAGCCTTGTGGCTGCGCCATCCCGTCCTCCAATCACCCAGCCGACTGCTTCAAGCGTGCGTAGAATCAGGGCACGCTCAGAATCTATCAAGGTAGTCCCAGTCGGAAAGACGTTGACGCGCTGTCCTCCGGCGGGCAGCAAGGGATTTGGCAAAACGCCGTCGTCGGAGAGGATTACGGCACGCTCGATCAAGTTTTGGAGTTCACGGATATTGCCGGGCCAGTCATAGGAACGGAGAGCTAACATCGTTTCCGTCGGAATATGGTCGATCTGTCGGCCCACTAGCCGTCCAAGGCTTTCGACAAAATGTGTTACCAAGGCCGGGATGTCCTCACGACGTTCTCGCAAAGGTGGCAGCCGCACCGGAAATACATCTAACCGAAAGTAAAGGTCTCTTCGGAACTGCCCATTTCTTACCATCTCCGCCAAGTCTTGATGGGTCGCCGCTACTAGCCGGACATCGACTCGGTGGGTCCGGCTGCTCCCCAGGCGTTCGAACTCCTGCTCTTGCAATATACGCAACATTTTCGGCTGTAGTGCCGGTGGAATATCGCCGACTTCGTCCAGAAAGAGAGTACCCTTGTCCGCTAGCTCGAAACGGCCAAGCTTCTGGGCAATCGCACCAGTGAAGGCGCCTTTCTCGTGGCCAAAGAGCTCGCTCTCCAGCAGATCTTGTGGAATGGCAGCGCAGTTGAGCGTGATGAACGGCCGCGCGCGGCGCGGACTAGCATTGTGAATGGCACGTGCGATCAGCTCTTTGCCGGTGCCGGTTTCGCCTTGGATGAATACAGTGGAACTGGTTGGCGCCACCCGTTTGACCCCTTCGAGCACTTCTTCCAATGCACGACTATTGCCAATAAGTTGCTCGAATTTGCGCGGGCGATAGTTTGGATCACTGCTGCTGTCATATCGCTCGAATGGTTTCACGGTAAACCTCCTGCTCATCGTGTACAGATCCCTTGTTCTTGCAGCCAAGGAAGAGGCGACCTCTTCGTACGCTCCTTACTTGTCGGAGCCGCTCTGCCACACTTCAGCTCCTCTAAAGGTAATGATCTGTTTTTCGTCAGACTCAGTGTGAATACTGTCCTCTCTTCATTCGACTCCTCAAGGCAGACGCTGCCACCATGCTCTTCAGCTATTCGACGAGCCAGGGTGAGCCCAAGGCCTGTTCCGTTGGGTTTTCCTGCGGTAACGAACGGATCGAACAAGGTTCTCCGAACAGGGGCAGGTATGCCGGGACCATTGTCCGAGATCGTGACGCAGATATGTTCATCGACTTCCGTAAGGTCGACCTTCACCTCAGGCACGTGAGTTGAGCGTGTCGCAGCTTGGCAGGCATTGAGCAGCAAGTTATATATGGCACTTTCAAGATTCCTCACATCCATAACTGCCTTCGCCGGCGGGAACTCGCCGAATGTGATGGACACGTTCCGCCCGTCTGGATGAAACTTCACTGCCGCAACGGCTTTCTCAACAACCAAGGAAACGCGCGCACGGACAAGCGGGCTTTTCCGTCCGCTACTACCGAATCGCAGTAATGATTCAATACGCTCCGTCATCGCGAGCACTGCTTCTTGAATTTCGAGCAGCAGATCAGCCCGCGCGCTCGCACATATATCGTCGCGCTCGAGGAACTCGGCGTTCGCATAGATCGCGGTGAGCGAGTGGCGCATATCGTGAGATATCGAGCATGCCATCGCGCCGATTGCCGACATCCTCTCTGCCTCTATCAGTTGGCTTGGTGCACACCCCTGCGGTTCGTTTAGCAGATCCAGACCAACGCCCTTATCAAACATGAGGATATTGCCGCGGTCTGAAATCTTTGGTTCCCTAAGATGTGTTCTCACTGTTCCCTCTATGATCTGGAGACATCGATCGAATGACTGGCGCCTTTTGTCGCTACTACCATCCAACTCGGTTTGCTCGGCCACGCAGGCGTAGTCATGGCTGCTTTGAAAATTGTTAGCTGCGTTGAACACCTGCGATCGCGCCATAAAGGCGGCCAGCTCAGCAGGCAGACCGGCTACAAAGTACAAGTACAAGCTCATGGAATCTTATCCATGGCTGGGCTGTCATGAAATTCGCAGGTCTTTCTATTCTGTTCCTGGCGACTCTCCAAAACTAAGGACACCTATGCGTCATAACAACCTGTCGATGCGGAGAGAGGTGGAACTGAGCTAAGACGATCAATCGCATGCTTGACAAGTCCTTGCACCTCAGATGGTGATACGCCGAGAAACTTCGCAACCTCTGCTTCAGACGAACGGATTATCAATCTCAGCATGAATGCCAGGCGGGGGTGATCGGGCAAGCTGCCAAAGGAATCCGGCCGAAAAAACCGGTTCTCATTTTCCTCTCTGCGCGCGTCCGACAGTACACCAATCGCCTGGGCTATGAGAACATCTCGAGCCTGACTGTAAGCGAGTGCGGGAATGGAAGATTCAAATGCAGTCAAATCGAGCTTCGCTATCGTGCGCGCGAGTGTATCTTCGACGAGCTTGCCATCTGCTACGAGATACCATGCCAGCGTCGCGAATTCATCCAGGTGCTCGAGCAGCAGGAAGCACCAGGATGCGCTTCTCGGTGATGGGGTAAATGATACAGATGCGAATGAAGTTGCCATGGTTGTCACTCCTAGCTTTGCAATGTGGGGGCGGGGCGCGTCATGCAGCACGGCCTTGCGAACTGCTGGCCGCTTCCGCAGCACGGCGGGTTGCTCTTGGTTTTGAGCAGACGAACCGCTCGAACGCGTCGTTCATCGTATCCTGCAACCGTGTTTTAGGGCGGTGCAGTTTGCGGGTTGCCTTCGCTATCAGCCGAGTGAGTAAATAGCGATTCGATTCACGGGCGAGAGCCATAAGTGTTAAGTCAGCGCGCAGGGTGTTCCTCCGGAAGTCCGATCTTTGTTGCAGATGTTAAGTTCAGGACTGATGATCGACTGTGTTGGTGACGATAGGAGCAGCCCTTTTTGAAGTACACAATTCCGTATAGGTATGAGCAGCGATTCCTGTCCTGATCTTGATGTGTGTGTGTTTGTTCCTTGAGCCACGGCCGCATGTTGAACGCGTATACGCAGATGCAAAACAGGTTCGCTGGAATAAAGCCAAGCTGTGACGTTCGCAATCCAATTGCACAGACGATCAAGCTGTTGACCATTGCGACAAGGAGTCCGATCCAGGATTTTCGTGCGAGCAGTATTGTCGCTAGGATGGTGAGGAAACAAGAAAGATAATCCAAATGGAACATCGCGAAAACTGAACCTCCCATTGAAGCTTCCCCCGATTCAGAGAATTAGTGATTCGTAACTCTCTGATCCGTCTTCCTTGCTCGATCCTGTTGAAGTGACTATGAAGGAAGACTCGGATAATTGCATCCCGCGAAGGAAGGTATTTTCAACGCTAGTGATTGGTGCGCATCCGATACCACTATTGAGGGAGGATTTAATACCCCAAGCGTATGCACAACTGTTGCGTGCAATCTCAATGAAGTGCGGAATCTTCCTTGGAATCATCGACGAGGTGAACGCGGCCCTCAGGAATAATGATTTCGCGACGACCGAAGAGCCGCGCATCAAGTGAAAAGGCGCCCGGGCCAAGCAACACAAGCGCGGCGGATATCGCAGCCAGATTGAAGGCAGCTAACGCACTGATGTGGTGGTTGTTCGCTTTAGTCGTCAAAAACGACGAAACGCCCGTCATGAGATAACCAACTGTTGCCGCGGCGTTTGCAGCAGGTGTAAGAAAGCCGACGAAAATCGCCGATCCAACAGCGATTGCAAGCGATCCAACTGCCCAAACGCTAATCGAGTGACTGTTGGGTCCAATCAGCGCGTCAATTCCGCAAATGATTGCATTGACAGCAACCGTAAGCCGCAGAAAGATGAGGCCGATGCCTGGCCAACCCTCCGGGAAGCTGGAAAAGAGTCTTTGCAGCGGATGCCTCCTCGGGGCACAAAACGTGCCAGCAAGAGACTAGCTTCTTTCGCCGCGAATTGGACCCCCGGATCGGGTGCTTTTTTTGTACTACTTGCAGAGTCTTTCTAACCTTCTGGGGCTAGAGATGTATGATCCCGCGTCTAGTTCCGATCGCGACGGCCTCGGTGCGATCGTTTGCACCGAGTTTCTCCATGATGTGCTTAATATGGCCTTTTACTGTCTCCTCAGAGATGAAAAGGAGCGCTGCGATGTCGCTGTTTCGATTTCCTCCGGCGACCTTCTGAAGTACCTCAACCTCTCGCTTGCTCAACGTTTCATCCCCAAGATGCTCCATGAGCTGAACTGCGACCTCGGGAGGGATGTGTTTCTTCCCAGCATTTACCTTACGGATCATATCTACAAGCTGTTTCCGGGGCATGCTCTTGAGCATGTAGCCTTGCGCTCCCGCCTCCAGCGCGAGTTGAATTTCGGCGTCGCCTTCAAACGTCGTAAGCATGATCACACGGGCATCTGCGAACTCTGTGCGAATGGCGAGCAATGCATCGATGCCCCCCATATCCGGCATCCGGACATCCATAAGTGTCACGTCGGGCCGATGTTCACGAAATACCTGAATGGCGTCGTGTCCAGTTGATGCCTCTGCAACCAATTGCATGTCGGGTTCATTTCCGATGACGGCTGCAATACCTTCTCTCATGAGAGGATGGTCGTCAACGCAGAGGACTCGAATCCTAGGGGCAGTGGTCATTTATCTACTCGCTTCCCTTTGTCATGCTTCGGCGTCTCGAGCCTCTCTCGGCTGAGCCAACGGAACCACTTCGATATAGGGCCGGTCGAACCTTTTTCGAATGCGATCGAGCCAGGAACGGTCAGGTCCACTTCAGTTCCTGCCCCAATACGGCTCCGAAGTCTTAGATTAGCGCCAATTCTTTCTGAGCGCTCTCGGATGCCGACAAGTCCCCAGTGGCCCTCAAGACCTGAATGTAGCACATGAGGATCGATTCCACGGCCATCGTCGCGCACCAATACTCTAAGATGTCTGCTCGCATATTCTACTTCGACTTCGATACGGTTCGCATGCGCATGCATAAATGCATTCAATAGAGCCTCGCGGCCAATGCGGTAGACTTCATCGCGGATCAGCGGCCGCAAAGGACGCGTAACACTGTCAACGATAACGCGGTAGTCAGTGTTTCCGTCGAGGGGGAACTCCTGTCGCAGTCGGGAGAAGGCCGTCTCAAGGTTCTGGTTGTCCGACTCCGTCGTGCGTAGCCCGCGTAGTGCATTTCTACCTTCCTCCGTAACTGTACCCATCAACTGCAGAATCCGTTTCAAGAGGGGTTTGGTAGGAGAATCCTCTGGGAGTTGATCTTCCGCTACATCAAGCTGGAGAGAGGCGCTCAGAACACCTTGCAGCAGCGTGTCGTGCAACTCCTGCGCAATCCGCGTACGCTCGGCGAGCCGCTCCTGGAAACCAACATTCAATCGTTTCGTCAAGTGATGAATACGCAAACGATAAATGGCAAGAATCATCAGGCAACATCCTGCAAGACAAGCAACTCGGAACCACCACGTTTGCCAGTACGCTGGTTCGATGACGAAAGGTACTGACGTCTCCGGGCCATTCCACAAGCCGACATTGTTCGAAGCAACAATACGGAAAAGATATGTACCAGGACCCAGATTTTTATAGACAACCTGCCTTGACGCAACGGAGTCGCTCCAACCTTGATCGGAGCCATCGAGCTTATAGCGAAAACGGATGCGTTCCGGCACAGCCAAGTTCGTGCTCCCGTAATTCAAGGTAATGGTCTGAACTCCAGAGGGAATCTTGATGGAGTTCTGCGCATTCACCGGACTTCCGCCGGCCGACATAGATTCGATTCGTACCGTGACAGGAGTCGAATTTTTGGAGATAACGATCGGATCGGCCATGGACAAGCCCGACTTACCTGAGATCCAGATGCGGCCTTCACGATCTGCCACTACAGGGCGGTCGCGACCCGCGCCTTCCACTACCGGGAGGCCGTCGTCGATTCCGTAGCTTTGAACATCTGCTTCAGAGAGCGAATCGCTCAGAAGCCGATCGTGGTTCACCCGAAGCACATGATCGGAGGTGATGAACCACAGCGAACCCATCCCATCTTCCGCAACTCCCAGGATTTGTTCCCGTAACGCCTCCGGCAGCCTTACTGGAACTCTGATCTTTCCAGAGGATAGGTACACCAGACCGTCGGAGGTTGCGATCCAGAGCACATGCTTTGTGTCTTGAAAAATTGTTCTTACGATTGACGAAGGTAAGCCATCACTAGCTGTGCGACTTGTCCAATATCCATTCGCGAACGAAGCCAGACCGCTTGGAGTAGCCACCCATGTTGTCCCATCGAAACCTTCAACTATGGAATTGACACCATTTGACGGGAGTCCACTGGAGTCCGAATAATTGGTAAATTTCCCGCCACTCAATCTACTTACGCCAGCGCTCACAGTTCCAGCCCAAATCGTCCCATCGCGATCACGGTGCACGGAATAAACGCTGTTTTGCGCAAGGCCATCCGCCTGTGTATAGGTGCGGGCAGTAAATGAATCGCCATTTCCGGTCAGCACTGTGAGACCGCCATGTTGCCGGCCAACGCAAAGTTCACCGTTACCCCCGCTGATGGAATACACAACATCGTGTTCCAGTCCACCGACAGTTATATGGCCAACTTGCCCTTCCTTCATCCAGTAGAGACCACCGGAGAGCGGCGCAAACCAAATCCGATCCGTAGAGTCGGCATAGACTGATCCAATACCGCTTGAAGGAAGACCGTCAGAAGTCGAATACGTTGTGAGCGTTCCATTTCGCAGTCGCTCGATTCCTCGCGAGCCGCCGAACCAAATATCTCCGTCAAGGTCTTCATAGATTGCTGTTACCTCGAACCCAGGTTTTGGGTTGAGTTGGTCGAGCGAAACAGCGCCGGATCGAGTGATGCGCACGATGCCATGGTTCGTTCCAACCCAGATGTTCGCGGCACTGTCTCTGGCCATCGTCAGAATCTGGAGTTGCTTAAGCGAAGAAGGCAGATTGAGCGTTGCCAGTACGCCGCCCTCCCACAAATGAATTCCATCGTCGCTTCCAATCCACAAGCCGCCGGTTTCCGCGGGCAAAAGGGCATTGATCTTAGAATCTTTGAGCTCTTGGGCAACTCTGGAAATGTGCCCTTGGCTCAGGCGAAACAGACCGTTATCTTGTGTGCCTAGCCAAATACTCTGGTCTCGCGTTGCAGCAAGTGAGATGACATTACCGGGATTTTGCTCTGCGCTGACTATTGTCTCCAGGCGTCCATTCTGGTATCGGAATGTCCGCTCCCCGAGCCCGGAGAGAATGACGCGACCCTCGTAGTCTGAAACGGCCGCTGTGAAGGTGATGTCCTGGAGATCGAACCGCGCATATGGATCCTCGAACCTCCCGTCACGATAAAGAAGCATGCGGGGGCCCTCGAGACGAATCCAGAAGTTCCCGCTGGCGTCGGTAACAAGGCCGCGCACGCGGTTAATCAAAGGCGAGTTCGGAAGAGGTCGTTTAATCAGGGTGAAATTGGACCCGTCGAATCGGACCAGACCTCTTTCGGTTCCAATCCACAGATAACCATCGGCCGATTGACGAATGGCATAGATTTTTCCTCCAAGGAACCCTTTGTCCTCTCCCCATTTGTCATGTACGTATTGTGAGATTCTTCGGGCAGGGTCTAATCCAAAAGCAGCATTCACAAGACACAAGAGCGCGATTCCGGTTATAAGTCTCTTAAGTAGCCGACGCCTCTGCACCATGTTTTCACGGTAGGAATTCGAATTTTTCAATCACAACCTCGACCGGTTGTTGAGATGAGCTCTTCGAGTGTCGATAACTGTACAAACCCATGTGAGCCGTTTCTTTGGCGGGAATCGGAATCCCTGAGGTAAAGATATGTTCACTGATGGTTGACGCTCCTGGGCCGATCATCGATCCGCGGACAGTCTTGAAGGAAGCGCGCTCGGACTCCCAACGTAACATATGGGTCAGCACTCCGGCGGGGGCCATGAATCGAGAGACGTTTTCAGGGATATAAAAAGGTTGGACAACATATTGCGCATTCTTACTGTCTGCGATACCCCAACGGCTCAATTCGATGTCAAGTTCATTTCGAATATCATCCGCTCGAAAGTCATCATTTGTATATAACCCCAGAGCAGCAGATGGGCCAAAGTGACCGATATCTTGAACGACAAAGATGTACGAACCGTAACCCAGACTGCGGGTCAAGCTCACCTCCGCACATGTCCATACGCCGTCATGCTCCTCCATTCGAAGGTGCAGATAGCCGTTCTTATCGGTCCACACATTCGACGGATCATAGGAGTTAGGTTGCCCTCCTCGGTCGCTCGCCGCGTTACGCACTCTCCAGTCATATCCACTAAAGTGGATGACCTTAGAAACAATAGGTGCAACAGGCTTGCCCGTCGTAGTAGCGATTGCGACTACGCCGTTGCCTTCTGCAGGCAAAGTCGTAAGCTTCGTCGCAGGATGAAAGCCGGGCTCAACTAGGATCGCTGCGTAATCGGTGCCGAGATGGGTCGAGTTCTTCCACGTCGAATCGGGCTGAATTTTCGTAAAGGGCTGATTCGCAAAAGGTTGAATCCACCAAATACCGCTGCGTGCATAAAGTACGATCTGTTGACCAGGTTTGGCGCCGTTCGCTCGCCCTTCGATAAAGTCCAGTTGTACCGGACCTCCAGGATTGGCAGCGGGGACTAGCGTGATTTGAACATCTGGCTTGGGAGGCACCCTACTCGAATTGCAGGCAGAGAGAAGGACGCTCACGAACACGAGAAGGATATTCGATCGATGCTTCTTGAAGGAGGAAGTGTAAGGGGAAGGTTTCATATTCCTCCAAATGTTCGCAATATTTGACTGTTAGCCCGCTATCGCACCACGTTTTTGGATTGTCGTAGCGGTGTTCTCAGACGCCAGTCATATATATATATATATATATATACGCTTCGACTGGGAATACCAATGCTGATCTTTGGAGAAAACTGTAGCGGTGTTCTGATGATAATTCGACATTCCGCTCGGACATCTAAGTGGGGGATTCAGAGTCGCTAACCTTCGCGCCTGCGTTTCACGTTCGCGGTCTCTTTCGTGTAGTCCGAAACACTTCTTGCTCTCGAGGTGGCATCGATTTCGGATACAGGTCCGGGTGATCGGCTCCGGTGATTCTGGACCAGTTGAAATGTTAGTCTTCGGCAAAATCTGAAGGGAGATTGTGCATGAAGAAGGAGCGTTTTTCTACCCTTATGGTATTTGCGCAGGAGACGACGGGCACCAAGATTCCATCGATCATGGTCCTCATTCTGCAAGCTCATTCGGATACAGTCCGGCAGTGCCTCCTCGACCTTAGGAAACTTGTATTGCTCTTGTTCTCGCTTCGTCCTGCTCGGCGTACTCCTGCAGGCGTTCCTCGTACTGGAGAGCATCGTATTCCCGTATAGGCTTTGTCCACGAGTTCCGCCCACTCGACTCAACCGAGATGCAGAAACTGCTAGAACGACACTGGACGCCGTCGGCGTGACGCTGCCGGAGGAACCTTTGCACCAGAGGTCATGGCCCGGCTGATCAGGATGACAGGAGGCAACTTCCGGTTGCTCACTCGGCTCCTTACCCAGATCGAACGGGTCCTCAATGTGAACAATCTCCAGCTTATTTCGTCAGAAGTAGGGAGTCCATGTCCAGCGGAACGGAAAACAAGGTTAAGCGGCGCTTGAACAGTGGCCAGATGGATCAGCCCTTAGCACACCTCACGGCCAATTAGACCGTTTCGAGGCGTTGGGCAAAAATGGCCAGGAAAAGATCAGCCGCGCTTGCGGCGTTACTTTCGATCTTCGCGATAAGGTTTATTGCAAAAAGGCTGCGTCCCGACTGATGTCACAATCCCAAATTGTCATTCACGGCAACGGCGATCTCCTGCTCGGAACCGAGATAGCGTTCGGTCGTCTGTATCGAGGAGTGGCCGAGCAGGAATTTGATCTGCTCCAGATCGCCCCCGTTCTTCCGGCAGAGCTTGGCGCAGGTGCGGCGGAGATCGTGGGCGCCGAAATGTTCGATTCCGATTTGCTTCGATGACTGTTCAACTACCGACCAGATGGCCCAGTCACCCAGTTCGTCTCCAACCATCTTGCCCGACTTCGAAAGCGGCCGGAGCAGCCTGCCCTTCTCGATCTTCGCCGCCGCAATCCAGGCATCTATTCCCTGTTTTACCCAGATCGGAACTGCGACCGTGCGGATGCGACCGCCTTTGCCGCGAAGATCGATGATCACCCACCTCCCTTCTCTGAGCTGAATGTCTTCGATCTTCAGCGAGGCGAGTTCCTGCCGGCGCAGAGCGCAACCGACCAAGAGAGCGATAATCACATAATCGCGTTTGCCCTTTAACTTTGAGCGATCGGGCACCGCCAAAAGCTCCTTCGCCTGTTCGCGAGTCAGCCAGTTGCCTAGTCTTGTTCCCGTCTGCCGAACGTTGGGAACGTCGATGAGATTGGCAGCTTCTTCAAGCCCGATCATGCCGTTGCGTCTCGCTTCGCCGACCAGCTTTCGTATCGCCGACAAGCGGACGTTGATAGTTGATGGAGAGAGGTGATCCATCGTGGTTCGATATTCCGTGAGCAGAGCGCGGGAGAGAGGTCGCCTGGCACGGAAGGAAAACAGATTATCAAGCGCTTTTGCGTAGTTGCGCTTGGAATGAACCGACGGGAGGGCGTCTAAAACCATCTGGCGCAGTAGAGCCTGGGCCTGGGTGAGACCGATGGGAGGTTCTTTGGGCGGCAGTTCGACCTGAATGAGAGAGGTGCTCATTGCCAGCGCACCTCTCTATGAATCGGCAAATGCCAATTGTGCAGCAGCCTGCTGCACAATTGCGATGGCGAGATGGCGGCTGTATGTCTGCCTGAAACGAGAAAGGGACGATTATTGTCGTTATTCCTAAATCGATAGAACGGTTTTGCTGATTTCAATGGACTTGCCC
>Ga0193743_1002558_pt1 | contig 12737 bp, 10 predicted proteins | sample L2c2metaG_FD_143038 | JGI IMG/M metagenome (GOLD analysis project Ga0193743, IMG submission 143038) | Soil microbial communities from a riparian zone of the East river system, Colorado, United States - L2c2 | ecosystem: Environmental > Terrestrial > Soil > Riparian zone | place: USA: East River... | reverse complement strand
CAGGGAAGATCGCGATCAGGAAGGCGACAGCGACTTTCGAGATATCGCCGGTGCCGAACCAGAGTACGAACAACGGTGCAAGCGCCACTTTCGGCACACTGTTCAGGGCAACGAGCAGCGTAAAGAGTGTATCCTCGAGGAATTTTGAATGAACAATGGCGATGGCCAGCGCAATTCCCAGCACGGTGGCCAGCGCAAAGGCAATGATCGTATTCAAAGCCGTGTACATACCATTGTGCAGATAGAGCTGCGGCCGTCTCGCCAGTTCCTGGATGATGTCCGACGGTCGCGGCAGCAGATATGCCGGCGGTTCAAAAATCCATCCGGCCAGTTCCCACACGATCAGGAACCCGAGTACGACAAGAACAGTCCGGCTCGACCGAAATACCTTGGTGAGTACCTGCATGGGCATGATCACTGGCGTCCGAACAATCCATGGCGCTCAAAGACCATCCGGATCTGGTCCACGTAGCTGCCGAACTTGGCCGTCGCCCGAACCGAAAAATCCCGTGAACGCGGCAGGTCAATGTCGATGATCTCGACGATCCGGCCTGGCGATGCCGCCATCACGGCGACCCGATCGGACAGGAACACCGCCTCGGAAATACCGTGGGTGACGAACAGCACGGTTTTCCTGGTCCGCTCCCACAACGATTGCAATTCCAGATTAAGTTCGTCGCGGGTCAAGGCATCGAGCGCGCCGAACGGCTCGTCCATCACCAGAAACGCCGGATCCAGCAGCAGCGCCCGACAAATCGAGGCGCGCTGACGCATGCCTCCGGACAGTTCCCACGGATAGCGGTTCTCGAAGCCCTTCAGTCCATACAACGACAGCAGCGACATCGCGGCCTTGCGGGCTTCGGCCTTGTTGCCGCCCGTGAACTCGACCGGCAGCAAGACATTGTCGATGATGGTGCGCCAATCGAGCAGCACATCGCGCTGAAAGACAATGCCGAGGTTTGGCGGCGCGCCTGTCATCGGCTCTCCGTCAATCGTGATCTGGCCGGCGGTCGGGCGCTCAAGACCGGAAATGATTCGCAAGATCGTACTCTTGCCGCAGCCGCTTGGGCCGAGCAGACTGAGAAATTCGCCGGCCCGGATTTCGAAGCTCACATCCTTGAGGGCGGCGAGCACGTCGCCCTCCTCTGAGGTGAACGTTTTGCCTAGGCCTTCGACCACGATGCTCGAAGTCCGGCCTGTAACCCGGTCGGGTTCAAACGTGGTGGGTGCCATCATTTCGGGCTGCCAGCCTGATTGGTCGTGTCGATCAGCGCATTGGTGAAATAGTCCGACGGCTTGCTCCCCTTCCGGATCACATCGGCAGCTTCCATGACCCGCAACGTGTTCGCCCAGTCGATCTCGGATTGCGCCCCGAACGGCAACTGGCGGCTGTTCTCGGTGTCCATGAAAGGCTTGTAGCCTTCGATCTCATCCTTGAGCATCTTCGCATTGAGAGGCGCATTCGGCCGCGCCTTGATGATCGCGTCAACGCCCTCATCGACGTGCCCATCGAGGACATAAAGCCAGGATCGGAGCACTACGTTGGTAAAGCGCTTGATGGCGTCCGGCTTTTCCTTCAGCTTTTTTTCGGTGGTGAACAAGCCGAAACCCGGAAGCGCAAGGCCCGTGCTTGCAAACAGAATACTGTCGGATGGCCGCTTGGCCTCAACGATCGGCAGCACATAGGGAACCGTCGATACGACAGCGTCGGCCTCGCCGGACTGATAAATTCCGATTTTCGTCACCGGATCGACATTGAGCAACTCGACCTTGCTCCTGGATGCACCAAAAAAGGCATCCATGAACGGGCCTTCGAGCGATCCCGCGTTATAAGCGACTTTTTTGCCTTCCAGGTCCTTGGCGGTTTTCCAGCCTGAGCCGGCCGGGATCAGGACGCCCATATCACTTTTGCGGACTATGCCGGCGATCGAGATGACCGGCAGGCCCTTGCCGCGCGCGATCGCGACAGACGACAGGCTCGCATGGCCGACATCGAACTGTCCGACACCGACGAGCTGAACGGCAACCACAGATCCGTTGCCATCCTCCATGCTCACATCAAGGCCAGCCTTCTCGAACCACCCTTTCTGCGCCGCAAGAAAAAACGGAGCGTGTACGCCATGCGGCGTCCAATCCAGACGCAATGACAACTTTTCCGCCGCGCTGGCAGCACACAACGGGATAAGCGAGATGGCGACAGCAACGCCAATTGCGCGAGACGTCATCTTCGTAAAAACCGTCGGGAAATTGCGGCAGAGTGTACATGCCCTGTTGAACATCGCTTTGTGACCTTTCGGCATGCAAGCGCCTGCGACTGACGCGCCTCACCGGCACACGCCAGGTAAGCACACGTTCCCCGGAAACTACAACGTATACTTCTCTTTTATTTATGTTGCAATTCTTTGATTTGCCCTAGTACAGAACAGCTCTATGTAGCTCCAACATGTTGAACCATCATGGCAAAAAAACTCAGCGCCAATCGTGTGACCGCGCCGGTCAATGTGGAAGAGCGCGATCCCAATCAAATGTGGTCACGTCCCGGCTTCCTGTTGCGACGCGTGCACCAAATTCATTACGGCCTGTTTTTCGAGGAATGCGGACTCGATATGACGCCTCTCCAGTTTGGGTTGCTGACGGTTCTTTCCGAAAATCCCGAAGGCATGGATATCGGCGGACTTGCCTTTCAGTTAGGCACCGACCGGTCGAATACGGCAGACGTTGCGCGACGACTGGCGGGACGCGGCTACATCACCCAGGACATCGCAAAGGACGACCGTCGCAAACTTGTTTCAAGCATAACCAAGCAAGGCCGCTTGTTTCTCAAGCAGATGGAGCGCCCCATGCTCAAGTCCCAAGAGCGCCTCCTGCGCCCGCTGTCCGCGGAGCAGCGGGTCGTGTTGATGGAGGCCTTAAAACTTCTTGTTCGAGTTTATAACGACAAAGGCCGCGCAAGAATGCAGATGTGAGAGCCGCCAAAGCACTTGTTCCTCATACCGGCAAGCACATCGCATTGCTCACCAGCAAGCTGTCATAGACGCACCGGCGCTCCGCAAGCTTCAATCGCCCGCCTTCTCGCCTGAACAGATCATAATAAACGCCCACCTGATGCAGCTTCGCATCCGGCCGGTCGAACAATACTTCGATCAGCGCATAATTCGCGGTGGCGCGAATATCGCCGTTCGCTTCGACGCCCTGCACCGACAGATTGCTGATAAAATGCCGTAGATAGCGCGGGGCGAACATGGACGTTTCCAGGAGCGCAAAAGCCCGATCCTTGATCATTCCCTTATTCTCGCAATAAATCAAACCAACCGGCAGATTGCGGTCGAAATTCTCCCGCGACAGAAGAACATACTGCGCATTATCGATGAACATCTCGGCCCATTCGCCAAGCTTTTCCTCATCGAGCGCGCGCGCATAGTCGTTGTTGAACTTGCCGATCTCGTGATGAAGCAGCATTTCCTCAATCCGGGGATCGGCCGTTGTACCTATCGAAATTGGGTTGGTTGATGTTAGCATGTTACAGACCCATCTCAGCGCGCCAATGCTGGTACATCGCGCGGATTGCGGCTTCGGAAATGATACTATCTGTGGACCCCGCGGGAACATCCGGGTCCAGCATCACGAGATGCTCTTTGCCTGGTACGCCTCGCATCCCATCCTGAACGAATTTGATCGCTTCATTGTCCTCGATCCCGAGGAAGCCGGCCGGTCCCATCAGGTTGCCTTGGCGCAGGCGATGCCGGGTCATTTCGTCATCGTCCCCCTCGAAGCCGAACATGATCCATTTCATGATGAATTCGTTGGGGCCGTTCGGCACGATCTGCCGGATTCCCAGCGTATTCATCTCGCGCTGAACGATCAGGTTGGGCCAGATCGTGGCCATGGTCACCGACCAGGGGCTGTCGAATTCCGGGACAAAGTCCATGAAGCGGGGCTCTTCCAGAGTCATGCCTTCCCTGAAAGCCCGCATTTCCTTCTTGTCGACATCAGCCAGGTTTTTCGTGTCGGATTTGGCCGATCCCATGACGCCATGGCGACCACTCGGATCCATCAGCATCATGAACTTGTTGCCGGCGACAACCAGGCCGAACGTCACCAGGAACGTGTGGAGCAGGGTCGCGTGATAGGGATCGCGCAGATTTTCGTGGTAGAGCTTCCAGTTGCCGAGCAGCGTGTGCCGGTAATAGCCGAGCAGCTTGAGCTTGCGGCCGTCGAACGTGGCCTCGAACTCCCGTAGAACCTCCTCGCCAAGATACGCCTCGATCGGCTCCACGTCCTCGGAATAGGATGCGAAAACCACCCCTCGGTGGCTCGCCACGCTCAAGCGCTTCGGCCCGTGGTCCGTGGTCTTGAAATCCTTCGGCATGCCGCCCTTCCCGCCGACGCCGCGCCGGAACGGAACGCCCGCCAGGTTGCCCTTCAGATCGTAAGACCATTGATGATACGGGCAGACGAATTCGCCGACGTTGCCGCTCAACTCCCGGCAAAACTCCGCGGCACGATGGGCGCAGCGGTTCTCGAAGACATGCACCGTACCGTCCTCGGCACGGGAAACGATGACGGGCGTCGGGCCGACATTCGACCTGATGAAGTCTCCGGTATTCGGCACCTCGCACTCAAGGGCGACGAAATTCCAAGTTTTGCCGTGGAAAATTTTCTCGACCTCGCGGTCGTAAATGTCCTGATCGGTGTAAACCCAGTCCGGAATGCGGGAAAGCCCCTCGGCCGGCCAGACAAGACGCCTCGTGATCGCCAGTGGGACGCTCTGGTTCATCATCAACTCCTGCGATTGTCGCGGTTTTGAAAAATCACTTCCATCAATAAACCTTGCGGAAAATTGCGCCGGATCGAAGTCTGCCTGGCCGCTCAGAAGCACGCGCGCGGCATGGATCGTGCGAGGCGCCGAAACCGCAAGAACGCCCGTCAGCTTCATCGTATCGCGATCGACGGCATAGAACACGTCGCCGGCCCTGACCCGCGCCGGATCGTCTCCGGTGAACGCGACCCGGTCGGAGCGACCGATCAGGCCAAGCATCTGAAGATTCAAACCGAACTGGTCCGACCAGAACCACGGCAGCTTTTCGTCCGCAAGCGCATTGGCCCCTGCCATGGCACGTCCGGCTGCGGCACCCTGCTCCTCGGCATTCTGCCAGCTTTCCAGGCGCAACCGAACGCCTTTGATCGGGCGATGGTATGTCGCACAATCGCCGGCCGCCCAGATCCCCGGAACCGAGGTCAAACCGCTGGCATCGACGACGATCCCGCCATCGAGCGCGCAGCCCGCTAGGTCGGCGAGCGCCACGTTCGGCAGCATTCCGATGCCGGCCAACACGGCATCCACCTCGATCAACTCGTCACCCGCGACAACACCGAGCCCGCGGGCGCGCGCCGTGATCTGCGAAACCGCCGCGGCGGTTCGCACATCGACCCCGTGCGCCATCGCGAGATCACGGAACATGCGCCCCAGCGCCGGCGGCAACAGCCGGGTCATCAACTCGTCTTCACGCTCGATCAACGTCACCGCGACGCCGCGAGAGGCGGCGGCCGAAGCCAGCTCAAGACCGATGAAACCACCCCCGATGACCGCGACGTGTCGCGCCGTCGCGAGAGCGCCATCGATCGCCCGGGCATCCTCGGGTGTTCGCAGGCAGAAGACATTCGATAATTCCGCGCCGGGAATTTTCAGGCGGATGGCCTGCCCCCCGGTTGCCAGCAACAGCGCATCATACGGCAGCACGCGCGCGTCCTGGAGAGTGACGGTCCGCGCCGCCGGATCGACCGCCACGACCGAAACGCCGAGATGCAGATTCACGTCGAGCTCTGCAACAGCCTCATGGCCGAGACGCTGGCAGGACTCCAGATTGCCGCCACCGGTCAAAAACTCCTTCGAAAGCGGAGGACGCTCATAGGGCAAGTGGACCTCGTCACCCACCAGATCAATCGTGCCGCAATATCCGGCGGTGCGCATGCTGCGAATCGCGGCGGCAGCGGATTGCCCTGCCCCCACAACAACCGCACGCAACTTCGCCGCCCCATCGGCAGGCTGCAATGCCTCGCGCTGAGCCTGCGCATCGAGCTCCGCGGGCAGATCGAGATCAACAAAAACCTCGCTATTTTCGACTTTAACGGCGTAGGTCCTGAGGTCTTTGACCAGCGGCGCGCAGAGCGCCTTTCCGGTCCGGATGTCAAACAGGCCCTGATGAAGCGGGCACTCGATCTTGCCGTCCTCGACCCATCCATCGGCCAGTATCGCCAGCGCATGCGTGCATATTCCGTGGGTTGCAAAAATCTGACCCGCTAATCTGTACAACGCGATGGGAACGTCACCGACATGAACGCTGACAACGCCACCTTCGGGAACAGATGAAATCTCGGATACTTTTTGCCAACCCATTGCGAGCATCGTCCTGGTGAGATACAAAGTATACGTCATATTTGACCGGGACGCAATTGCGTTTCGACAAATTGAGCTCCGTAGCCCTTCCGACGGGCGCAGATTCAAAGGATGTAGAGTTACAATGCCGCAGGAACCCATCGCTTCAAAAGGTAATTTTCTTCACATCTACGACTTCAAGATCAAGCCGGGAAGCGAAGAGGAATTCATCCGCCTTTTCGAGGAGTTTGATTACTCCGACGCCAATCCGATGCACAAATCATCAGCGCAGGTGAAGGACGGCGTCCTGTGCCGTGACACCGAGGATCCTCTGCGCTTCTTTTTGATCGCCGAATGGTCAAGCATCGAGGAGCACGCAAAGATTCGGAAAATTCTCGCCAACGAACTCAAGCCGGAATTCATCAAATATATCGAAGGCGGCAAGTTCGTTCCGAAATACGTTGAAGTCGTTTCGGCGACGCCGGACGATATTCTCAACAAGGCGCATTGATCGCAAGCCGCCGCCTCAAGCCGCCCGGGGTTTCCCGGCGAATTGTTCCGCTACGTTCGCCTGCCCCGAACGCAGCGGAACAGGAACAGCCAAGGGACGGACAATGCCGGAACAAGATGGACCACTGAGCGGTATCCGCGTCGTCGAAATTGGCACCTTGATCGCGGCGCCATTCGCTTCGAGAATTCTCGGCGAATTCGGAGCCGACGTCATCAAGATCGAATCCCGCGAAGGCGACCCGCTGCGCAAGTGGCGGAAAATGCGCGGAGATACGTCGCTGTGGTGGTACGTGCAATCGCGCAACAAGCGCCTGATGACGGTCGATCTGAAGTCGCCGGAAGGCCAGCGGATCGTTCGGAAGCTGTTGGCCACCGCCGACGTGCTGGTCGAGAATTATCGTCCGGGCGCGCTCGAGAAGCTTGGCCTCGGCTGGGAGCAGTTGCACGAGATCAGTCCGAAACTGATCATGGTTCGGATTTCCGGATACGGACAAACCGGGCCGCTTCGCGGCAAGCCTGGTTTTGGTGCGATCGGCGAGGCCATGGGCGGAATCCGCTATACCACCGGATCGCCTGATCAGCCGCCGTCGCGTACCGGCATCAGCATCGGCGATTCGCTGGCCTCGCTCCATGCCGTGATCGGCGCTCTCATGGCGCTCCTGCACGTCAAAACCAAGAACGGCAACGGCCAGGTCGTCGATGTCTCGCTGGTCGAAAGCGTTTTCAACGTGATGGAAAGCATCGTGCCGGAATTCGATCAACTCGGGCATGTCCGGGAGCGAACCGGCGGCAAGCTGCCGGGAATCTGCCCATCCAACACCTATCAAACCAGCGACGACGCCTGGATCGTGATTGCCGGCAACAGCGACGCGATCTTCAAGCGGCTAATGATTGCAATCGGGCGCTCCGATCTGGCCGATGACGCGCGCCTGAAATCGAATGACGTTCGCGTCTTGCATGAGGACGAGATCGATGCCGCGATTGCCTCCTGGTCGCGGACCAGGACTTTGACGAACGCGCTGGCCTTACTGGATCAGGCTGATGTGCCCGCCGGGCGTATCTACTCGGCGGCGGATATCGTGACCGACCCGCATTATCTCGCGCGCGACATGATCCTGACGGCCACACTGCCCGATGGCGGGGAGATCAAGGTTCCGGGCGTGCTGCCCAAACTATCGGAAACGCCGGGCGCCATGAATTGGCTCGGCCGAGAACTAGGCGCGGATACGCACGACATTCTCGGTGAACTCGGCTATTCCAGCAACGACATCGCTCAGCTTCAGGCCAGCAAGACGATTTGACGCGGGAGCAGGGGGATATGCCGGCAGACGGACCGAAGCGGGTTTTCATCAACGAGGTATCGACCCGCGATGGCTTTCAGATGGAGCTGCGATGGATCGAGACGGATGAAAAAGTCCGTTTTATCGACGACTTGTCGCTGAGCGGCGTAGCCAAGATCGAGGTCTCGTCGTTCGTGTCATGGAAGGCGGTTCCGGCGCTGGCGGACGCATCGGACGTGTTCGCACGGATCCAGCGGCGCGCCGGCGTGATTTACGTCGCACTCGTGCCCAATCTCAGGGGCGCGGAACGCGCGGCAGCCGCCGAGGTCGATGAGATGAACCTGGTGATGTCGTCGAGCGAAACCCATAACCGTGCGAATATGCGCATGACCTGCGCGCAATCGCTTGGCAATTTCCGCGACATTACAACCGGTTTTGCCTCGAAAACCATCACGCTGAACGGCACCATTGCCACGGCGTTCGGTTGCCCGTTCGAAGGCGCGCAAGACCCCGCGCGCGTTCTTGGCTTTGCGGAACGATATCTCGAGATCGGAATGGCCGGCATCACCCTGGCGGACACCACGGGGATGGCCAATCCACGTCAGGTGGAAGACCTCGTCGCGGCCATCCTTCGGCGCTTCCCGGAATTGCCCTTGACCCTGCATTTCCACAACACACGCGGCATGGGCCTGGCCAACGTCGTTGCCGCTTACGACGCCGGCGCCCGCTCATTCGATGGCTCGCTCGGCGGCATCGGCGGATGTCCGTTCGCCCCCGGCGCGACCGGAAATGTCTGCACGGAAGATTTCGTCCACATGTTCGAATGCATGGGCGTGGACACCGGCACGCAGCTCGACGCGCTGGTGGCGCTTTCACGTCGGCTGCCCGCCATGGTCGGGCACGACGTCTCGGGGCAAGTTGCCAAAGCCGGCGCCGTCTGGAATTTGCATCCAAGCCCCTTGCTTTCACCGGCCGGCTGCGATACCGCCGCGCACCCCTAAGGTCTGATCCGCCTTCGCTACCGTCACGCCTTTGTGGAACCGGCCCAGGTCACAGATCAGTCGCGCCGCCGAACGACGTCCGCCACTCGCCGCATGAAGTGGGCCAGCGAAATGCGCAGCAGCCACAAGGCGCTCAATGACGCGGCATTGGATTTGGCAGCGCTGCCCGTTCCGGACAAGCGGGCATTCAGATTGGCGGCAAAGTCCGCCACCATGCGCCGGCCGACTTCCTGCACCAATGACGAACGGGAAAACTGCGCCAGCGGTCCCTGGAGATTGTATTCGGAAACAACCGAAACCAACGCCGACTGTTCGGTCTGCGATGCGACCGTGTAGGTCACTTCACCGCGGGTTTTCGTGCTGGATTTCTGATCGTTGCCGGCGCCGACAATTTTGCCGGTCATCGTACTGTCGTCCCGTTCGATGGACGCAGCGCCCGCGAATGACGCCCGGATCGGCCCGACATTGACGCTAATACGGCCCCGGGCGTGGGTGGCGCTGGATTCGTCGATCTCGACGCCGGTCATGCAGGACGCCACCAGCGGTACATCCGCAAAGGCGTCCCACACACGCTGCGCCGGCATCGCAATCGTGAACGACTCCGCAAAGCGGCTCCAGCCGGGCCTCAACTGCAATGGCGGCGAGGCGGACGTCTTCGCGGTATCGCCTTGAGACCCGGAGATATCATCGGCTTCGAAGCCGACGAATGCCTGGGTGGCGGTTTTCGACGCCGCACCCGTCGCTGCATCGGATTGTTGCACGGGTTGCCGCTCCCGTATCTGACCGGCAACGGCTGCGACGATTCCGGCATAGCCGGTGCAGCGGCAAATATTACCTGACAGTTCAACGCGAATACACGCTTCGTCGGCTTGAGGAAGCCGCCGGACGATATCCCGTGCGGTGATCAGCATGCCGGGCGTGCAGAACCCGCATTGCAGCCCGTGCTCGCGCGAGAAAGCCTCGCGCAGCCCGATCATGTCCTCGTCGTCTGAGAAATCTTCGATCGTGCGGATCTGCTTGCCGTCGCAGGCCGCAGCAAATGTGATGCATGAACGTATCGGATGCCCTTCGACGAGCACCGTACATGCGCCGCAGACGCCGTGCTCGCAGCCAACGTGGGTGCCGGTCAGGCGCAGATGATCGCGCAGGAAATCGGCCAGGTGCAGGCGCGGCTCCACCGCCGCCTTGACTGTCTTGCCATTGACCTCGAAGCGAACCGGCCGCAGCTCGACGTCATCATTGACACTCATCATGAGAACGCCTCCTTCAATGCCCGGCCGACGGCTGCGACATACATCGTCCGGAGCGGACCTGCATCCGGCGCCGCCTCGGCGACGTCTTCGGCGATGATGGAAAGGTCCACTCCCGACAGGCCGTGGCGGGCGATCTGTTTGGAGAGACGCACGAGCGGCTTGGGAGGGCCGCTCAACGCGCCGAGAAACACCCTCGAAGACCTGGTGACCGGGTCGAGCACGACGGCCGCGCTGGCCTCGGGAAATTCGCCGGTCTTCCGGCAAAACTTGAAATATCCGGTGCGCGCCTGCCGGCTCAGTTTCGGCACCCTAACAGCCGTGACGATTTCGTCGGCACCGACATCAGCCATAAACGTGCCCTTCATGAAGTGCGCAACCTCGACCGATCGCGTCGCCGATCCCCGCAATTCGACCGAGGCGCCAAGCGCCGCCAAAGCGAGTGGCCAGTCCGCCGCAGGATCGGCATGAACGAGGCTCCCGCCGATCGTTCCGCGATTGCGGATCGCGCGATAGGCGATTCCAGATGCGACACGGGCGAGGAACGCCGCCCCCTGCATGTGTCCGGCGGTATCTTCCAGCGTGGTATGCGTGACGGCGGCGCCGATACGCCAATGTTCCTTTGTCTCGGTTATTGCCCGCAACTCCTCGATGCGGGAGATGTCCACCAGCAGCTCGGTGCGTACCAGCCGAAGGTTCAACATCGGGCCGAGCGACTGCCCGCCGGCGATCAGCTTCGCCGACCGGCCGCCGGCAACCGCCTTCAATGCCTCGGGCACGTCCCGGGCCAGCACATAGTCGAATGCGGCAGCCTTCACGACGCGCACCGATCTGCGTTTGCCGCGCCCTTGGCCTTGGCAATGGCTTCGAGCAATCGGCGAGGGGTGAGCGGGGTCTCGGACATCTCGACGCCAAGATCCTTGAGCGCGTCGTTGACGGCGTTGAAGATCGCCGCCGGCGGGGCGATCGCGCCCCCCTCGCCCATCCCCTTCATGCCGAAGCGTGTGTAAGGAGACGGCGTTTCGGTATGGAAGATTCGGATTTTGGGAACTTCGGTCGGCCCGGGAAGAACGTAGTCTGCCAACGTCGATGCCAGCGGCTGACCGTTGGAATCATACGGACTTTCTTCGTACATCGCGGTGCCAATTCCCTGCGCCGTGCCTCCGATCGTCTGGCCCATCACGACCATCGGATTGATCATCTTTCCACAGTCTTCCGCGATGACATAATCGAGAATTTCGACGTGCCCCGACTCGGTATCGACGGCGACGGCGACGGCGTGTGTGGCGTAGCTGAACGCGCCGGTATCGACCTTCGGCCGATAGCCGACCGTGGCTTCCAGCCCTCCCACATCCACGTCGGGCGGCAGCCGATAGGGATGGTGATACCAGGTCTCGGCGATCTCCGCGATCGAGGCGGATCCCTGCATGGTCTTGACGCGGCCCTCAGTGAACTCCGCGGTGCTGCCCGCCGCCTGCTGAATGTGTGCGCCGATATTGATGAGCCGTGGGATCAGCGCATCGCAGGCGGCCGCCACCGCGCCTCCCGCCATCACGATACCGCGCGACGCGTAGGTTCCGGTCGAGTACGGCGTCGTTCCGGTATCGCCGTGAACCACCCTGATCTTCAGGAAATCGATTCCCAGAATCTCGTGCGCAATCTGCGCCAGCGTGGTTTCCATGCCCTGACCGTGGGATTGCAGGCCAACCCTGACTTCCAATCCGCCATCCGGCGTCACCCGCACGGTGGCTTGCTCATAGCCCGGCACCAAAGCAAGCCCCCAGGAGGCAAACACGGACGTGCCGTGCGCCGACTGTTCGCAGAACGAAGCAAACCCGATCCCGATCCTCCGGCCGTCGGGCTCGCCCTTGCCTTGGCGCTCCCGCCATTTGCCGACGTCGAGTCGGTCCCGCGCGATCACCAGGCTTCCGCCATAGTCGCCGCTGTCGTAGTGCTTACGCGCGACATTCGTGTACGGCATGGCGCTGGATTTCACCAGGTTGTCCAGCCGCAACTCCCACGGCTCGCGCCCGACGTGGCGCGCCAGGGCGTCCATCGTCAACTCCATCGCGAAGCAAACCGCCGTCCGCGCGACGCCGCGATACGGCATGAAGCCCGGCTTGTTCGTCGCAATGCAGCGCGTCTGCACCTTGTAACCGCCGAAGTCATAGGGCCCCGGCAGGTTGCCCGTTGCCTGGCCGCCTTCCAGGCCAATGGTCCAGGGCCACTGCGAATAGGCGCCGCTGTCGATGATGATATCCGCCTCCAGCGCCAGCAGCCGGCCATGACGGTCCGCGCTTGCCTTGATGCGGACCGTCAT
>Ga0193743_1002557_pt1 | contig 12739 bp, 11 predicted proteins | sample L2c2metaG_FD_143038 | JGI IMG/M metagenome (GOLD analysis project Ga0193743, IMG submission 143038) | Soil microbial communities from a riparian zone of the East river system, Colorado, United States - L2c2 | ecosystem: Environmental > Terrestrial > Soil > Riparian zone | place: USA: East River... | reverse complement strand
GCGCATGTGGATCAGCAGCTTACAGTACTTCGTGCCGCTGGTCGACGAAGTCACGGCGTCGGCGATTCCGGAAAGCTATTGGGAACCGCTTCGGCGAAAAGTGGAGCAGATGGAACAACGTTGGCGGCGAACTGCAAGGAAGGTGAACTTGCGGAACAGACAAGATCACGAAGCGCCGACGGTTCCCGCTGACGCGCAACCCTGTCCGCATGCGAATTCCGACACGGGTGTTCGGCGACAATTAGAACACTGGACCGGTGCCATGAGGCAACCGCCCCGCGCCGGTAACAAATTTGACGAGTCAATGCGCCTTACGACTCTCCCGCCAGTCCGGGAGTTCGTTTCGCAAGATCACACCACCTCCCTGCCCCCCGCGTCGAGTCTCGGCAAATTTCGCTACCAATTTCGGGGACGACAGTAGGCCTTGAAGCTCCGCGTCGTATCTGCGTTACGGAACGGGCGGACACTCCTACTCTCGATTCTGGAAACCACCTGCGGCAGTTCCCAAAATAAGTATTTTTCATATCGGGCAGATCCAGACATAACTGAAAGAAGGTATTGGACTTAATTCCTTTACATTAGATGGTTAGGAAATTGCTGATGGAATTGCCGATGGAATAACTGATGTCTAGTACTACCCGTTTTGCCAGATTGCTGGTTACCCTCATCGGCGTCACTTGCCTCGTGTGGTCCCAGGCGGAAACCGGACAAATCGCCGGAACTGTGCAGGACGCCACGGGCGCTATCATCCCAAACGCAACGATTACCATCGTCAACGCGAGTAATGGCGCGGAGCGAACCACGACCTCCTCAGGCTCGGGCCACTTTTCGGTCGCCAGTTTGCTTCCCGGTGATTACAACGTCATCGTAGAGGCGACAGGCTTTTCGAAGTTCCAGCAGAGAGTTACTGTCACGGTCGGCGCCCGCGTGGGCCTTCCTGTGAGGCTGGAAGTCGGCACCGCCGGCACTACTATTGAGGTCACGGAAGCTGCGGCTCAGGTCAACACGGAAACCCAGACGCTTTCTACAAACGTTTCCACGGCCCAGATGCGAGAACTGCCGACTTTAACTCGCAACCCCTATGCGCTGGTCGCTATTTCGGGCAACGTCTCGGATGCCGGGGCCGGGAATCGGGGTGTGGGCTTTTCAATCAACGGCCAGCGTCAGGCTTCCACGAACATTCTGCTGGACGGCGCAGCCAATAATAACGAGTTTACGGCTGACGTCGGCCAGGCGGTTCCGCTCGATTCCGTGCAGGAATTCAGTGTTCTTACGAACAACTTCACTGCTGAATTCGGACGCGCGTCGGGTGGCGTTGTAAACGTCGTCACCAAGTCCGGATCAAACGAATTTCACGGCACCGCGTATGAGTTCAATCGCCTGTCGCGGTTTTCTTCGAACACGTTCGATAACAACGCGAACGGCATCCCGAAATCTACGTTCACCCGGAACCAATTCGGCTATTCTGTGGGCGGTCCCGTCGTCAAAAATAAACTATTCTTTTTCAGCAACTCGGAATGGTTTCGCATCCGCAGCACCCTGAACAAGGTGGCCGTCGTTCCTACTCCGCAGTTCATTGCCGCCTCTTCTCCAAACACGCAGGCCTTCTTCAACGCATACGGCAGGCTGAAATCTAACGTGGTTCCGTTGGCCTCTTACTCGGCCGCAACCGCTTGTGGCAGCAACGCGGCGTGCCTGGGCAATCTGAATCCGTCCACTCCTGTCCTGCAGCGGATCAGCTTTTCCACGTTCGATGACGCGGGCGGCGGCATCCCCGGGAACCAGGCAGAGACGGTGGCGCGGGTCGATTACAACCTCTCCGACCACACGCAGATGTATGGCCGATACGCCCTGGACAAACGTGAGTATTTCCCCGGATCCAATGTGAACAGCCCCTATGTGGGATTTGACGCCGGCGAGACTATTTTCAACAACAACGGCCTCTTTTCGATAACACATGCCTTCTCGCCCACTTTCGTTTCGCAATCCAAGGTGGTTTTTAACCGCCTGAACGATTTACAGCCATTCGGTACTGCGGGCGCTAATCTCCCCACACTTTATACCGGCGCAAGTGGCTCGGCGCGGTTTCTGGGCGTGAATATCTTCATGCCTGGATACAGCCCGCTCACCCCTGGGAACGGGATTCCTTTCGGCGGCCCACAGAACTTTGTTCAGCTCTATGAGGATTTAAGCTACACGCGCGGCAAGCACAATTTCCGGTTCGGCGGCAGCTTCAATTACTCGCGCGATAACCGGACGTTTGGCGCTTATCAAACCGCCGGATACTATATGGCACCCGGTGTAGGCTCGGCGGCTACGACGCTTGCGCGTCTGCAGTTGGGTCGCGCTTACCAGTTTCAGGCAGCCGTTTATCCGCAAGGCAAATTTCCCGGCGATACGGTAACTTTCCCGCTCACGCAACCGAATTTCAGCCGCAGCAACCGCTACCGCGAAGGTGGCGTTTACGTACAGGATTCATGGAGAGTGCTGCCTACGTTGACGCTGAATCTGGGCCTCCGCTGGGAGTATTACGGTGTTCAGCACAACAAGAATAGTGCGCTGGATTCGAACTTCTACGATGCCGCCAACCAGATCAACACGCCGCTGGGCATCCGGTTGGGCAGCGTGCAGCTCGCCGACAACGCAGGCGGTCTTTGGGATCCGCGGTACACCAACTTCGCTCCGCGGCTTGGCTTCGCTTGGGACCTTACCGGCGACGGCAAGAGTGTGCTCCGCGGTGGTTACGGCATTGGGTACGAGCGGAATTTCGGTAACGTGACGTTCAATGTCATCCAGAATCCACCAAATTACGCGACCGTATCGATTTTCGATGCCAATACGCCGATCCCGATCAGCCCATCGAACTTTGGGCCGTTCTCGGCTTCAACTGGAAGCGCCAGACTGCCTCCAACGAGCTTAAGGAATGTGGACTCCAAGATCCTGCAAGCCTACTCGCATTTCTGGAGCCTCACTCTCGAGCACCAGATCAGCTCGGGTCTGGTGTTTGGCCTTGACTACACCGCGTCTCGCGGTGTACACCTCTACGATATTCAGGGGTTGAACCGGGTGGGCTACGGGAACCTCTTGTTGGGCGACGCGTGCCCGTTGACGGGAGCGCAAATCATTGACGCGTATAACGATACTGGGACAACGAGTTGCCTGACCCGGCAGAATACCCAGTACACCGGGATCAACCGCCGTGGAAGCAAGAGTTGGTCGAACTATAACGGCCTGAACTTCCGCGTTCGAGCCAACAATGTGGGCAACAGCGGCGTTACCTTCACGGCGGCTTACACCTGGTCGCATGCGCTCGACACTCTGAGCTCGACGTTCTCGGATACCGATGACTTCTCTAACAACAACGGCCAGTTCACGCTTGGTTATTTGGACCCGTACAACCCCATGTTGGACAAGGCGAGCGCCGACTTCGATATACGGCATCGCTTTAGCACCAGCGCTATTTGGGCCATCCCTGCTTTCCGGAGCAGTACGGGCCTCGCTCACCAGATCCTGGGCGGGTGGGAAATCGCTCCCATTTTCACGGTTCGCTCGGGCTCACCATATTCCTTGTATGATGGCCTGAATTCATTCAACTACTCTGCGCGCGCCAGCCTTACCGGTCCGCTTGGCCCCAACGGTGTAGCTGACTCGCAGCCCGCTGGAAGCCCCAATCTGTATAACTTCCTGAACGTTCCGAACAGCATCATCGACCACTACGTGAACCCGGTTTATGGATTCGCCGACATCGGACCGTTTCCAGGGAGCATGACCGGACGCAATGCATTCCGGGCTCCGGGGTTCTGGAACCTGGACGTAGGCGTCTATAAGTCTTTCTCCTTGAGCGAGCGATTTAAACTGCAACTCCGAGGCGAAGCGTACAACCTTTTCAATCACGCGAATTTGTACGTTCAGGGCGTGACTGCGGATCTGACCAACGCACCTGCAGGCGGGTCTGGCTTTACGTCCGTTACAGCCTGCAAAGGCTGCACCGCCTCTTCTGACCCGAGTCTTTCAACCGCCACAGCGGACCGCCGCAATTTGCAACTAGCAGTCAAGCTGATCTTCTGATCGCCCTGGCGCGGGCACTTGGGCCGCCGCCGGAGACCGCCGAGTTCATGCTACGGGGCACCCCAAATTACCTTTTGTGTAAGGGGAGTGGTAACTCCGCCCTGCGGAGTCCCGCGTTCGCTCGGAAACAACCGTGGTCGCGGTAGGAACAGCAGTTGCCCGCTGCCCCCCGCACAGACCCGTGCAGGCGCATTTAACGCACACGGTTCCTACCTTGGATGTTTGGCCTCAAAGCGCAAATTGGGAAATGGGTGCAGGATGCGGACTTCCGGTATCTGGTCCACGAGAAGCTGCCGAAAACGGTTCCAAGTCCACCGCGTCCGATCACTCCGGCGTCGCAGTGAGCGATGCCAAAGCCACAGCACGTTTTTCCGGAACTCTGTCAATCGCTTCCAGTTACCAGGAATCGCGTGATATTGGAAATAGCCCCGAACCACCGACTGCAGCCACTTTAAGTTTTCATTGATCGGCTCATGCAAACGCCGGCGCAGCTTCGCCGCAATTTCTTTTAGCTTGGCTGTCATGCGCTTGCGGATGGTCTTTCGGTGAATCTCAAACTGGTTCGTCTTATGGTTCGACCCACAAAAGTGGGTGAATCCCAGGAAATCAAAGGTCTCCGGCTTTCCCTCACCACGCCTGTTCCGGCGCTCGGCGGCGTACATCCCGAATTCAATCAGGCGTGTCTTCTCCGGGTGTAGCTCCAGCCCGAAGTTGCTTAACCGTTCCCGGCATTCCACCAGGAAGCGTTCGGCGTCAATCCGGTTCTGAAACCCCAGTACGGCATCGTCGGCGTATCGAACGATCATTACTTCGCCCGTTGCTTTCTTCTGCCGCCACTGTTGCGCCCAGAGATCGAGAACGTAGTGCAGGTATAGGTTTGCCAAGATTGGCGAAATCACCGCCCCTTGTGGGGTACCCGTCTCCGTCTCGCTCCACCGTCCTTGCTCAAGAATCCCCGCTTTTAGCCATTTCTGGATCAAGCGGACGATTCTTCTGTCTCCGATCCGATGCTCAACGAACTGGAGCATCCAGGAATGTTCGATTCGATCGAAGGAAACCACCACACACTACCCACATCCACGAGTTTCCAAGTAACGTCACCATCGTTCGTCCACATCACGCGTTTGAAGGTCGATCGCTGGAGGTTCTGGGGCATGCCAATCGCCAGGGCCAACTGTGGTTTGTGCTGATCTTGCCCGATGGGAGTAAATCCTTAATTCCAGCGGCTTGGACTGATTTCAAAACCGCGATAGAACATCCACAGAGTCCGCAACTTGCTGGTTTGCTCGAGGACTTGCTGCGTCTTCGAGCCCTCGTTGATACTCTCCTGCTACGCTGCCCGACTGTCGCGACAGTAACATCTGGTCGAGGTCAGGAGAGCTATGCCGCAACTGAATCTGAACTTCATAGAGATTCCGATTCCGGAGGCGTGTCTGTGGGAACAGTTCGACGACGAACAAAAGCGACTCGTTATCGAGACGCTGACACGCCTCCTCGTAAAAATCACGCAAGCCAACAACCCAAAGGAACAAACACGGGAGAGAAGGCACAATGATTGATTCATCGAAGATCAAAGTCACGCACACCCAGCGCACCGCTATCGTATATATTCGTCAGTCCACCCCGTCTCAAGTCGAGAACAACCGTGAATCCACAGCGCGCCAGTATGCTTTGTCGGAGAGAGCCTACCAGTTGGGCTGGCCAAAGGAGCAGGTAGTTGTCATCGATGAGGATCTCGGCGTCTCCGGCGCTGGAATCGATAAACGCTCTGGCTTTGCTCGCTTGACTAGCGAAGTAGCGTTAGCTCATGTGGGCATCGTTCTGGGCCTGGAGGTTTCACGCTTGGCCAGGAACAACGCAGACTGGTATCGTCTGCTGGAACGGTGCGGTCTTACCGACACACTGATCGGCGACAGCGACGGCGTCTATCACCCCGCACTTTTCAACGATCGTCTTCTACTTGGTTTAAAGGGAACAATGTCAGAAGCCGAACTGCACATCATTCGCGCGCGGCTGGACGGCGGTATTCGTAATAAAGCGGCGCGCGGCGAACTACGCCGCAGTTTGCCTGTTGGTTTTATCTGGGGAGAGCAGGACGGTGAAGTTCTGTTTCATCCAGACGAGGCAGTCATTGGTGCGATACGGACCGTATTTGAGCGTTTCAGAGAGTTCGGATCTGCGCGTCGCGTCTGGCTCTGGTTCCGATCAGAGAAATTATCCCTCCCCCTGCAGCAGAATCCGTCCGGCCGGCCCTGTCCGATCCGCTGGGTCGCTGCGACTTATACCTCGATCCATCACATCCTCACGAATCCGGTGTATGCTGGCGCTTACACCTACGGCAAAACCAAACATGAACGTTACGTCGATGAACACGGTACTGTCAAGAAACGGACGCGCCATCTCCCTATGTCTCAGTGGGCGGTTCTTATTGATGGCCATCATCCAGGTTTCATCGATTGGGCTACCTATCAGAACAACCAAGCGCGCCTTGACTCCAACATTCGACCGCAACCACATCAGGCCGGAGGCGCGGTGAGAGAGGGTTCCGCTTTATTGCAAGGCATCGCCACCTGCGGCCATTGCGGCCGACGGCTGCACACCCACTATCGCGGCAGAAACTCGACGCCTGGTTACCACTGCTCAGGTAAGAACCTGGTCGAGGGCCGCGGCGTGTACTGCCTCAACGTCGGCGGCCTGGCGATTGAGCAGGCTGTGGCCAACGCTTTTCTGGAAGCCGTGACACCAGCAGGAGTGGAGGCCATGCGTCTCACTGTCGAACAACTTCACAGCAACCATGATGCAGCTTTGTCTCAATGGCGTTTGGAGGTGGAGCGGACGCGCTATGAAGCCGAACGAGCCGAGCGCCGCTACCGCATGGTTGAACCCGAAAATCGATTGGTGGCTCGCGGTCTGGAGGTGCAATGGGAGAGTCATCTTCGCAACTTGGATGCCGCCGAAGCGGAGTTACGCAGACGTGAACGGCAGCGGCCTGCCGCGCTCGATCCGGAGCAGCTAAAACGCATTCAGATGCTCAGCTCTGATATCCGTCCCGTCTGGACCGCGACCACAACCACCGACCGGGATCGCAAAGAACTCCTGCGCACGCTGCTGGAGGAAGTTGTCTTCAATCTTAAGCGAGCTGAGAGTCATGCCCATCTGACTTTGCGGTGGCGCGGTGGCGCCATTACAACACTGGATGTTTCGGTCCCGGGGTTCCGGCCAATGGGGCCGCGTACCGACGAAGACACCATCTCGCTGCTGCGGCGCTTGGCCGCATTTTATCCCGATGAAGTCATCGCCGGCATTCTCAACCGGCAAGGACGCCAGACGGCTACCGGCGAACGGTTCACAGCCAATCAAGTTGGCAGCCTGCGCCGCTACCGCAACATTCCCCGCTTCCAACTGCCAACCGAACCACCAGCCGGAGAAGTCGCCACTATCCGTAAGGCGGCCCGCATCCTTGGCCTGAATACGTCCACCATTCACCGCTGGCTTGCTGATGGTTTCATTGCGGGTGAGCAAGTTACCCCAGGTGCGCCGTGGCAGATTCGAATCACCGATGAGCTGCGCGCACGCGTTGTCGCCGAGGCACCGCCGGAGTATCTTCCGATGTTGGAAACAACAATGAAGCTCGGCGTTTCGCGCCAAACTGTGTTGCAGCGTGTAAAGCGTGGTGAACTCCAGGCCATGCTGGTAACACAAGGTCGACGTAAAGGCTTACGCATCAAAGTGATCGATCAACAGTCCACGCTTTTTGAGCAACTTTCATGAATCGGGGGGCAGTATGAAGCAGCGTCCAAAAATGCCCGGATGTCCAAGTCGAGCACCCAGCTCACTCTCTTGCGTTTTATTCCGACATAGAGCGCGTCCAGCGCATCGTGCTGGCTTCGCCCCGGCCGGAATCCGTACGAAAATCCAAGAAAGTCCTCTTCCCAGATCTGGTTAAGAACTGTTCCCACCGCGTGCTGTAGAATTTTGTCTTCCAGCGAAGCGCCGCCTAATGGTCGTTGCCTTCCATCAGTTTTCGGGATCATGACTCGTCGTGACGGTTGCGCTCGATAACCCCCGCGATGGACTCGCTCATGGAGGTCCTGTAACCGCACCTCCAGTTCGCGGCCGTATTCTTCCCATGTCATCCCATCGACTCCTGGCGCGGCCTGTCTCTTCAGGCTCTGATAGCTGTCTCGGAGTCGTTCGACGGTCACATGGTGCAGCAGGGCTGTGAACCGTACTTTCCTATCCTTCTTTGCTGCTTCACGCACACGGCTCAACCCGCTTGCCCCGCTTTCCCGGCGCTGCGTCCGGTACGAGTTAGGTTGCCCCATGTTCTCCTTGGTCCCCATCCTTCCCTCCACAACCTCCGCTGGCGGTTGACCCGCCTTTGTTCGGCCGCTTCGCCGGTACTACGATGGAGTACGACTCCCCGCCGCCGTTCGTGTGGGCCTTATCTGCTTTTGGCTTTCTCCCACCGGTCCTCCAGCTTTCAGCAGAGGACAGCCACGGGATCTCTCGGTTCTCGCGAATGGTGTTTCTAGACGTGCTTGGGGTCTTCGACTCCGCAGGACCAACGTCGCACTCGCGTTTACGTGCACCGTCATGTTGCCTTCCGGGTCGTTCTACCCCGTCGGCGCCCTGGATAAGTGTTTTCGGAGCTCAGTGGCCAGCCCGCCTGTACCCCTGTCCAACGCTTCAAGTGCGTCCTTGCGGTCCGCCCTCGCATGGCTCGGGGCCAAGATGGGTCGCTACTCCTTTCTTGTATGACTCTTGCATTCACAACACCACGCCGGTTTATCCCGACGCTATCAGAACGATTGCTTCAAGAACTATACTCGTTCTTAATCTTTCAATTACGCAGGACAAGATCCCATACGAGCCTCAGCTGCCTCGCCAGAAGATTCAGAAGCATCAGTTTAAAATCAGCACATTGGGCGGCCGCTCAGCTACAATGCCGGAACTTTGGAACGCCGTGCTGGCCGCCTGATCCGACTTTCAGAAATCCCAAGAGCGCACCGTACACGTACGAACTTTGCACCGGAGCCTTGTCGAGGACCAGTGACACACATCTCTTGATTATCGATCGCTCGCGAGCGGTGAACGGAACCAACGCAGAGCCATTTTGGGACATTTCGCAGGAACCGCTGACAGGTCAGGGCAAGTCATGCACCATTCGGACACGCGCCGAATTAAAGACGGAAACCACACCCATCAACGCTTCAATTCCCTTTGCGTTGTTTGCACAATCTGCTGTAGCGGCTCCAGCACACTTGCATCGCCGACGCTCAGCTTGCCCTTTATCGTATCGTGGAATGTTAATAAACCAGTCAGGGTGTTCCGTAAACCATCATCCTTCGTATCATTGGCTACTTCTCTGGCAACGCCAAACATCCGTTCCGAATCTCCCGCTGCTGATCCGTAGTTCATCTTCGTTGCGTCGATGTAGCTGAGCGAAGCCAACTCCCGAATTTCCCTCAACTTGCTTTCCAGCCGCACACTCTCCAACTGCATGGCGAGTTTTGAAGCCCTTCGATACTCGGGAATGAACCCCAACAGGAAACCGGCAACGAATAGGACAGCCCCGACAATAGCAACCGTTTTCCACTTCATCTAATCTCCTCCTTGTCCAGGCCCTTCTCCGTTGTTCTATCAGTGGCCATTCTGCTCAAGCTTCGACGACTCCTATCGATCATAGATAGATTTGCCTAGCGACAACACTCGCTGGTCGGCGCAGGCTCAAACGGGCCGCTATGCCTATGGTCCTCCCTTTCGGAGATTCTGTCAGAACTGAGGGCGGTGACTTGAAGTAAGTGGTGGGGAGTATAGGAGTGTCGGGAGGTTAGGCGGCTTCGAAGAGGTAGGCCAGGGGCAGCGCTCTAGAAATGAACTGGCGTCGCTGTTTAGCAAGCGGTACAAATTGTTTTCTCCTGCGACGCGGTCGGAAGTACTGTCTGACTTCTTCAAATGCTCGGCAGAAGCGGCGACCAGAGGGAAGTGCGCCGAAGCCCAACATCGGGTAATAGCGCTGCTTGATTCCGCGATGGTCTTGCTCGATCCGGCGATTCAGGTACGCATTACATCGATGCGTTACCTTCGGCCCCAACACTTCGTGGATGGCCCGCGGATACGAAGAGTGCCCGTCAGTGGTAATCTGCAGCGGATTTTTCTCTATGATGGAGAGGGTGCCACGGAAGAACCGTTGCGCGGCGGCCATGTCTCTGGTGGCACTGAGCATGAAATCGACCAGATTGCCTGCGCCATCAATGGCGCGGTACAAGTAGGACCACTTGCCTTTCACCTTCAGGTAAGTTTCATCCACATACCAGCGGCGACCTACGTTCCCTTTGCGCCGGCGGCGCAGCTGTTCGGCCAGCAGCGGGGCAAAGCGCGCCTCCCAATCCCGCACCGCTTCGTGGGTGAATTGATAACCGCGCAGCAAAAACATCTCAGCCAGATTGCGCAGGCTCAGTTTGTAGCGCAGCCGGCAAAGTACGATCTCGAACACAATATCGGTGGGATATTCAAGGAAATTAAACGGAGTGCCGGTTCGTTCATTCGACTTGCCGCCACAATCACCGCAACGAAATAGTAAGTAACCCAGATCGGTGGTGCGCTTCAGCGTTCGGACACGTTCAGACTGGCAATGCGGGCAGATCATTCGAGGACACGGCAAGCAATTCAGAATAGCCGACCCGCTATCGCCGTTTCCTGTGTCCTGAATTCTGACACTTTCGTACGATTGGGCGTGCTTAAAAGGTAATAAAAAAGGTAATAAAATAGAAGCAACCCAAATGAGCCGCGAACTGGAATCGCAGTTCCGCATCCTCTCGGTGGAGGATAATCCTGCCGATGTGGTTCTCTTGCAGACTGCGATTGATGAATGCGCATTTCATGGCAACGTAAGGTTCTGCGATTCTCACGAGAAAGCCAAATCCATTCTTTTGACCGAGAGCTTCGACTTGCTGTTGTCGGACCTTGGAACCGACAGAGAGGCGGCGTGGAGTTTCATACGTTCAGTACGGAGCATGCACCCATCTCTGCCGATTGTGATTCTTACTGGCGGCTCGAATCCACTTCCGGCATACGAGGCAGGAGCGCATGCCTTCATCAGAAAGCCCAGCAATTGGCCGGAGTTTCTCGATAAGGTGCGTACGCTTCTATGCTTCTGGATTGAGGTAGCTGAGATCGCGCCGCATCCGGCAGCCACTCATTGAAAAAGGCGCCAGGTGGAAGATTAAAGCATTGGAATTTTTAGTGGAGGATGAACGTGAATGAACCGCCGCCGCAACCGACCGTGGCGATGGCGCTTTTAGAGGTGGAGGAAGCAAAGCATCATCTTGCGTTGCTTCGAGCCAAGGCGCGAAGCTGGCACAAACTCCACGAAAAGATTGGCCCGTTCTTGCTGCAGATGCGCAGGGATAGCGAATACGTACAGGGACTCGTAGGTCAGACGCGCGAAGATATCCGAAGAAATCTGGACGCAACACGGGAGGCCATGAACATCGATGCGATTTTCGCGCTCGATGCAGAGTTGGAGGCTGCGGCGTTGCGGTTAGCCAAGGCGGAGGCGCAGCGGGAACGGCTAGGGTTTAATTAAGAAAGATCGGCCAACCACATACCAGGGTGTCTTCGTAACCCTTGGTTCACGTGGTTGGCCAGTGGCGAGGCCCCGGACGACGGACCTCTGTAGGTGTCTGGATAAAGCATAGCGCTTCTCGGCTGGCCCTGAAAAGACTGAATTGTCCTAGACAGATAGGCCTTAATCCGGTCAATTTCTTGCTGAACGGCCCTTTGCTCCGGCGAAACGTTAGTCCAGATGTCGCGCTGCACTATAAACGGATCTTTCGCACTTTCGGGGTTCTGACTCATTCCTGTTGCAAAAGGATGGGCGCTACCGGCAGCGGAATGAGCCGCGCGCGCAGCAGCTCAACCCCGGCCCGGCCATACATCTGGCGCTTGATCGTCTTCAGCCGATTGACTTGACCTTCTACCGGTCCGTTGCTCCATTTTTCGCTGACCGCTGCTTCCACCGCGAGAATGTCCCGCCGCAACTGGTACGCGAAGTTGCGAATCAACTCGATCCCACTGGCACGAGCTCGGTCCAGCCAACGGTGCAGCGCGGTAACCGTTCTGGGCTCCCTCTTCTTCTTGGATGGTTTGAGTTTGGACTGCTTGAGAATCGCCGGGAAGCTCATCATCAGCCTTCGCATGGCGGCATAGCCTGGACAGCCCGCTTTCAAAGCATCAACGATCTCCGCTTGGCTGGCCGTGAGTTCGGGCCTCGGCTTCGTCAGTAAGGTCGCGGCGATCTGGGGCGAGATCTGGCGCTGAGTTGGGTCAGTGAGGTTGGGCGGTGGAGGCGGAAGGATCGCCAGATCGGGCTCTCCTTCATTCGCCGGACTTTCAAAGGCGACGTTCCCAAACCGCCAGGGGGACAACACCTTGCCGACTGACTTGTAGGTGCCAACATAGCCTAGCACCCGCAGTTCGTCCAGTAACATTCTTCCGTTTCGATAGCCGGCGTCCCAACGTTGACGAAGATACTGGCGGAAGGTTTCTGCCGATCCCGGAGCCGGCTGCATCTTGTTCCTCTCTGGCAACTTGCTCTGTTTCGCCCACTTGTCAAACCGCCGCCGATTGAATCCGAGTCGCTGAGCGATGATGCTGATCTTCAGCC
>Ga0193743_1002556_pt1 | contig 12740 bp, 10 predicted proteins | sample L2c2metaG_FD_143038 | JGI IMG/M metagenome (GOLD analysis project Ga0193743, IMG submission 143038) | Soil microbial communities from a riparian zone of the East river system, Colorado, United States - L2c2 | ecosystem: Environmental > Terrestrial > Soil > Riparian zone | place: USA: East River... | reverse complement strand
GAGATCTACTCGGCCGAGGTGCTGCGCAAGTTCGGCCTCGACTATGCCGAGCTCGCCAAGGTGAACCCCTCGCTGGTCATGGTTTCGATGGCGGCGTTCGGCGGGACCGGCCCGTGGCGCGAAACCCGGGCCTACGGCTCGACCCTCGAGCAGGGTTCCGGCCTGCCGAGCGTTGGCGGCCGCGCCCAGGATCCGCCGATGATGAATCATCTCGCCTATGGCGACGCGGTCGGCGGGCTGAATGCCTGCTCGGCCATGCTGGTCGCGCTCCTGCATCGACGGGAGACCGGCGAGGGCCAGTTCATCGACCTCTCCCAGGTCCAATGCATGCTGCCCTTCATCGCCGCCTGGGCGATCGAACAGTCGGCAAATGGCCGCGTGGCCCCGCGTGCCGGCAACCGCCACCCGTCGTTCGTGCCGCACGGGGTCTTTCCATCGGCTGGGACCGACAAATGGGTGTCGATCGCCGTCACCGACGACACCATGTGGCCCGCCCTGGGCCGCCTGATCGGCCTCGACGATCCTGCCCTTGCCGCCGCCGCCGGGCGCCGCGTCCAGGAGGACCGCATCGAGTCGGCGATCGCGGCCTGGACGTCGGCGCGTTCGCCTGACGAGGCGATGGAGATTTTGCAGCAAGCTGGTGTGGCGGCCGGCGCCGTTCGCCATCCCATGGAGCTGCTGGACGATCCGCATCTCAAGGCGCGCGGGTTCTGGCAATGGATCGAACGCGCCTATGTCGGGCGTCATCCGCAGCCCTCGCCGCCCTATCGCGACGAAGACTCTCCCATCGCAGTGCGGACGCCGGCCGCCACGCTCGGCCAGTACAACGAGGAGGTCCTGGGTGGCCTGCTCGGCCTTTCCAAATCAGAGCTCGACCGGCTCGCGCGCGACAGCGTCATCGGTAGCGAAGCCCTGCCGCCCGCCCAGCGCAAGGCACGGGCCATGACGGGCTGAAAGACTCGCCCTCGACCCGACCCTGAAGCTGCGATAGCAAAGGCGTATCATGGAAACCTTCGACTACGTTATCGTCGGCGCCGGATCGGCCGGCAGCGTGCTCGCCAGCCGCCTGAGCGAAGACCCCAACGTCACCGTCTGCGTGCTCGAAGCGGGGCCTTGGGACTGGCATCCGCTCATCCATATTCCTGCCGGCTTCATGTACACGCTGGTCAATCCGCGGGTGAACTGGCTCTACACCTCGGAGGCCAGCGAATGGACCGGCGGCCGACGCATCGCCGCGCCGCGCGGCAAGACCCTGGGCGGCTCGAGCTCGATCAACGGCCACATCTACAATCGCGGCCAGCGCATGGATTTCGACGGCTGGGCGCAACGCGGCAACCACGGCTGGGGCTATGCCGACGTGCTGCCCTACTTCCGCCGGACCGAGCGGCGGGTCGGCGAGGCGGACGAGACCTTCCGCGGCCGCGACGGCAACCTGCCGATCACCGACCTCGAGTGGCGCGATCCGATCTGCGACGCCTTCATCGAGGGTGCGGTGCAGATGGGCATCCCGCGCAACCGCGACTACAACGGCACCATGCAGGCGGGCGTCAGCTACGTGCAGCGCGTCATCCAGAACGGCCGGCGCAAGAGCGCGGCGCGCGGCTATCTGCATCCGGCGATGAGCCGCAAGAACCTCACGGTCCGCACGCACGCGCACGCCACCGGCATCGTCTTGGACGGCAAGCGCGCCGTCGGCATCCGCTACCGCAAGGGTGGTCGCGACGGCGCGCCGATGGAAGTACGGGCCGCCAAGGAAGTGATTTTATGCGGCGGCACGGTGAACTCGCCGCAACTGCTGCAGGTCTCCGGCATCGGTCCGGCGCCGCTGCTGCAATCGCTCGGCATCGAGGTGCGTCATGCCTTGCCGGGCGTCGGCGAGAATCTGCGCGACCACTACGCGCCGCGCTTCGTGGCGCGGGTCAAGAATGCCGAAACCATCAACGAGAAGTCACACGGGCTCAAGCTGGTGGGCGAGGTGCTGAAATACGCCATCTCGCGCAAGGGCATCCTGTCGCTCAATCCCACCCTCGTCTACGTGTTCTGGAAGTCCGACGAGCGGGTCGACAATTACGACCTGCAGCTCACCTTCACCCCGGCGAGCTACAAGGAAGGCGTGCAGTCGACGCTCGATGATTTCCCCGGCATGACCATCGCCTCCTGGCAGCAGCGGCCCGACAGCATCGGCTACATCCGCGCGCGCTCGGCCGATCCGTTCGAACATCCGGTCATCCAACCCAACTACCTGGTGGCCGAGAGCGATCGCCACGTCCTGCTGGCCGGCATGAAGCTCGCCCGCCGCCTGCTCGCCTCGCAGCCGCTCATGAAATACTACGAACGCGAAGAGTTTCCAGGTCGGCAGGTGCAGTCCGACGAGGAGCTTTTGGGCGCCGCCAAACAGCGCGGCACCACCACCTTCCATCTCATGGGCACCTGCCGCATGGCCCCGGACAGCGATCCGACCGCGGTGGTCGACGAGCAATTGCGTGTGCGCGGACTGGAAGGCCTGCGCGTGGTCGACGCCTCGGTCATGCCGACCATGCCGTCGGCCAATCTCAATGCCTCGGTGCTGATGATTGCCGAGAAGGCTGCCGACATGATCCGCGGCAAGCCGCCCCTGGAGGCGACGGTGTTGAAGGACTGAATGGCCGACGCAGGGAGCGAGCCCGCCATCGATGCCGTCGCACAGCTGGTGCCGGCGACGCTGAAGGCGTTGCATGCCCTCGAATTCGCCGGTCGCCACCTCTCGCCGACATCCCTTCCGCAGCTCATCGAGGCCATGGCCGGTCGCGACGACGAGGTGAACGCGGCCTTGTCGGTTTCCCGCGCCCTCGACTGGCCGGGACGCCTGGCGCCGGTGCGCGAATGCCTGGAGCCGGCCGCCGAAGCGGCGGCCCAGGGCATCGCGGGCTTGCGCGATGCGGCCGATGCGCCGCAGCCGATCGTCGCCGCCTACCGAGCGCTGCGCAACTACGCCAAGGCGGCCGAAGCGATCTATCCCATGACGGTGTTTTTGAAGCCCGTCAGCCAGTTCTTCCTCGAACCGTCGGGCCGCACCGATTCCGCCCTGATCGATCGCCTCGCCGCGGTCGATCCGACGCGCGGGAATGTCGGGGTGATGCATGTCGGCGGGCCGCCCGGCACGCGCGGGGCTTTCTCGCTCTACGTGCCGGAGTACTACGATGCCGCGACGGCCTACCCGCTGGTCGTGGCGATGCATGGTGGCAGCGGCAATGGCGGCGCTTTCCTGTGGAGCTGGGTGCGCGAGGCACGCACGCGCGGCTTCGTCGTGATTGCACCGACGGCCATCGGCTCGACCTGGTCGTTGATGGAGCCCGACGTCGACGGTCCCAGCATCGACCGCATGGTCGAGCATGTCGCGGCCCAGTGGAACATCGACGCGACGCGCCGGCTGCTGACCGGCATGAGCGACGGCGGCACCTTCACCTATGTGCTGGGCCTGCGCGCAGGGTGCCGCTTCACCCATCTGGCGCCGATCGCCGCGGCCTTTCATCCCATGCTGATGACCTTCGCCAGCGCCGATCGCGTGCGCGGCCTGCCGATCCATATCGTGCACGGCGTCCAGGACTGGATGTTCCCGCCGGAGCTGGCGCGGAGCGCCGAGCGGACGCTGGCCGAGGCAGGCGCCGCGGTGGTCTATCGCGAGATCGCCGACCTCTCGCACACCTATCCGCGCGACGAGAATGCTCATATCCTCGACTGGTTCCAGGGGAGAGCAAACAGTTGAGTACCATTGCGAAAGGCGGCAAGGCCCTCTACGGCGCGCCGCTCGGCATCCTGATGCTGGAGGCGCGGTTCCCGCGCATTCCGGGCGACATGGGCAACGCCACGACCTGGCCCTTTCCGGTGCTTTACAAGGTGGTCAAGGGTGCCACGCCCGAGTCGGTCGTGCTCAAGGGCGCCGCGGGTTTGCTGCCGAACTTCCTCGAGGCGGCGGCCGAGCTGGTGCACCACGGCGCCGAGGCCATCACCACCAATTGCGGATTTTTATCGCTGTTCCAGCGCGAGCTGGCGGCGAACGTGAAGGTACCCGTCGCGACCAGCGCGCTGCTGCAGGTCCCCTGGGTGCAAGCAATCCTGCCGCCCGGCAAGCGCGTCGGCGTGGTCACCGTCAGCGGCTCTTCGCTCACGCCCAAGCACCTGGAGGCGGCCGGCGTGCCGTTGGACACGCCTTTCGTCGGCACCGAAAAAGGCCGCGAGTTCTTTCGCGTGCTGATCCTGGGCGAAAAGGACGACATGGACGTGGCCAAGGCGGAGCAGGACATCATCGATGCCGGCCAATCGCTGGTGGCCGCCCATCCGGACATCGGCGCCATCGTGCTCGAATGCACCAACATGCCGCCCTATGCCGCCGCGTTGCGCGAGGTGCTAGGCGTGCCGGTCTACGACATCTATTCGATGATCACTTGGTTCCATACGGGCCTGCGCCCCCGGCGCTTTCCGACGGGTTAGCGGCAATCTTCACTTTGTCGCCGTCGGCGATGCTGACGGAGGGATTGAGGATCACCTGGTCATTGGCGTTGACCCCGTTGCGCAATTCGACTTGCGTTCCGAAGTCGCGGGCCACGGTGACCTTGCGCAGGTGCACAACACCATTGTCGACGACGGCGATCTGTACGCCGCCGGCATTGAAGATGATGGCCTCTGCCGGCACGGTGAGGCTCGGCGTCCGGCGTGGAATGTGCAGTTCGACCGTGCAGTAAATGCCGACCGGCAGAGCACCGTCGGGATTGCTGATATCGATCTCGGTCAACAAGGTGCGCGAGCCAGGCTGCAGCGCCTCGGCGATGCGCGTGACCTTGCCGGGAAAGGGACGATCCGGCAGTTCGGGGACATGCACGATGGCCTCGATGCCGGGCGCCACACCGAACGATGAATCCTGCGGCACGAAGACCTGGGTGCGGATCACGCTGTCCTCGTTGATCGTGAACATGAACGTGCCGCTGGTCGCGTCGGCCTGCACAAGGCTGCCGACATCGATGTTGCGCTGCGTGATGACGCCGGCATAGGGCGCCACGACACTCTGATAGAGCTTCTGCTGGTGGAGAACCTTGAGCTGGGCTTCCTGAGCCTCCACGTTGGACCGCGCCACCCTGACCGCGGCCTGCTGCTCGCGCAGCGTCTGCTCGTCGATGGTGCCCTGCTGCAGCGGCAGCCATCCCTTCTGAACCACCGGCTTGTCGCGCTCCCATGTCACGCTCGCCAGCTCGCGTGCAGCCTTGCGTTGCTGCAGCGTCGACGTGAGTTCCTTCAGCGTGGCCTCGGCCTGGACGATCTGATGATCGAGCTCAGGGGCCACGATCGTGGCTAGCAGCTGGCCCGCCTTCACCCGGTCACCGATATCGACGTTGCGCTCGCTGATGTAACCGCTGGCGCGGGCAAAGATATTCGCCGCCGCGAAGGCCGACGTGGTGCCAGGCAAAGTGACGACGAGATCGGCCGCGGCGGCTTTTACCCTACCGACGCGGACGGCCGGCACCAAATCGCGCTGCTGCTCGGCGGTTGCCGTCACCTGGCGGGACTGCGTCAGGTGGCTCCAGGCACCGGTGCCGATGCCGGCGATCAGCACGACCACGACGGCGATACCGAGCAACCGGGTCGTCTTGCGGCTCCGTTTGGGTGCGCCGGCGGTCTCGGTGGGCGGACCGGCGGATGCGGGCTCGTTCATGCCAGTTCCTCCTCGAATACGCCGTGGGCCGCCTTGCCGTCATTGCCCGACCGCAGCTTGGCGAACAGGTAGGGCACGACGAGCAGAGTGGTCGGTGTCGCGAACAACAGGCCGCCGATGACGGCGCGTGCCAGGGCGGCATTCTGCTCCTCGCCCGCGCCGCCGATCGCCATCGGGACCATGCCGACGATCATCGCCGCCGCCGTCATCAACACCGGCCGGATGCGGGTCCGTCCGGCGTCGATCGCGGCCTCCAGGGCCGTCTTGCCGGCAAGCTGCTGCTCGCGGGCGAAGGTGACGAGCAGGATGGAGTTGGCCGAGGCAACGCCCACCGCCATGATCGCCCCCATCAGGGACGGCACGTTCAGCGTCGTGCCGGTGATGAACAGCATCGTGATGATGCCGCAGAACGTCGCCGGCAAGGCGAGCAGCACCACGAACGGGTCGCCGAAATTCTGGTAGTTAACGACCATGAGCGAGTAGACGAAGACGGCGGCGAACAGGAGCCCGATGCCAAGGTTGATGAACGAGCTGTTCATGCTCTCGATCTGGCCGATGACCTGGATCGTGTTGCCTGGTTTCAGTTCCTTGCCGAGCTCCGCCACGACCTCGTCGATGCGCTTGGCGACGCTTCCCAGGTCGCGGTCCTGGAGGCTGGCATAGACCTCATAGACCGGCTGGATGTTGGCTTGGTTGGCGTTGGTCGGAACGCTGCTGCGCTTGACGGTCGCCACGTTGCTGAACAGGCCGGGCACCGGGCCGTCGCCGCCCGACAGCGCCGTGGAAACCGGCGTATTGTTGAGCTCGTTCAGCGAACTCACGTCGCGCTCGGGGGTCTGCACCGCGATATAGTACGGAATTCCCGATGTCGGATCCGTCCAGAAGTTCGGTGTGACCTGCTCCGACGAGCTCAGCGTGACGTTGAGATTGTTGGCGACGGTGACGGCATTGAGGCCAAGCTGTACGGCGCGCGAGCGATCGATGTTGGCGTAGAAGGCCGGCCCGTCGACCTCCTGCTGCAAATGGACGTCGACCACTCCCGGGATGGCCGCGATCCGCTGGCGCAGCTCCTTGGCGACGCGCAGGTTCGTGACCCGGTCGTAGCCGACGGTGCGCACGTCGATCTGGGCGGGAAGGCCGAAATTCAGGATCTGGGTCACGATGTCGGCGGCCTGGAAATAGAACACCGATTCAGGGAACGCCGCCGGCAGAACCTCGCGCAGCTTGCGCACGTAGTCCGCGGTCGGCGCGTGGCCTTCATTCAAGGCCACGAGGATCACGCCGTCGTTGACGCCGATCGTCGAGCCGTCGCTGAAGGCCAAGTTGTACGACCGCGCTGGCAATCCGATATTGTCGACGATCAGCCGGCGATCATGCTCGGGGATGACTTCGCGGATCTTGTCTTCAACGGCCTGGAAGATGCGTTCGGTCGCTTCGATGCGCGTGCCGGCCGGTGCGCGGACGTGGAGCTGGATCTGGCCACCGTCGATCAGCGGAAAGAAGTCGCGACCAACGAAGAAGTAAAGCGTCGAACCGAGAGCCAGGACCAGAAGGGCGGCGATCGGAATGATGACGCGCCGGGCAAGCAGGGCCGACAGCAAGTCGGCATAGCCTGCGCGGAAGCGTTCGAAGCCACTTTCGAAAGCCCGATGGAAGCGGGCGAACCAGCCCCGCGCGTTTGCCGCCTCAGCTCCGTGATGTTCGCCCTTGGTCAGAAGACCAATCATGATCGGCGTCAGGGTCCGCGACAGGCCGTAGGACGCCAGCATGGCGAACACCACGGCAAGGCCGAGCGGCGTGAATAGGTACTTGGCCGGCCCGTCGAGGAAGATCACCGATGTGAAGACGCAGCTGATGGCAAGCGTGGAGACGAGGGTCGGCACGGCGATGCCGGCCGCGCCATGCAGGGTGGCCTGCGGCAGCGGCTGACCTTCCTCATTCAGCAGACGATGGGTGTTCTCGATCGTGACCGTCGAATCGTCGACCAGGATGCCGACGGCGAGCGCGAGGCCGCCCAAGGTCATCGTGTTGATGGTTTCGCCCAGGAAATACAGCACGACCAGCGAGCTCAGGATCGCCAGTGGAATCGAAGTCATGACGACCAGCGTCGAGCGCCACGAACCCAGGAACAGCAGGATCATCAGCGCTGTGAGGCCGGCAGCGATCGCGCCCTCGCGCAGCACACCCACGATGGACTGCTTGACGAACACCGACTGGTCGAACAGTTCGTCGATATGCATACCTGCCGGCGCCGCGGCGCGGATGGAGTTGAGCACGCCGCGTACTGCGTTGACGACCTCGAGCGTGGAGGCGTTGCCGTTCTTGATGATGTTGAGCAGGACCGAACGCTGGCCATCCTTGCGCACGATATTCTGTTGCACCAGCCAGCCGTCGTGGACCTGGCCAACGTCCTTCACGAAGACGGTGGCACCGTTCACCACCTTTATCGGGATGTCGTTGAGGTCTGCGATGGTCGACGGCGTGGCGTTGGTGAGGACGGCGTACTGCGTGGCGCCGATCTTGGCCGTGCCCGCCGGCAGCGTCAGGTTCTGCGTATTGACGGCGTTGACGACGTCCAGCGGCGTGAGGCCCTTGGCCACGAGCTTGACCGGGTCAATGTCGACCATGATCTGGCGGTACTTGCCGCCCGACGGTGTCGGCAGAGTGACGCCGGGAATCGGCGCGAGCTGCTGGCGCATGCGGTAGATGCCGTAATCGTAGAGCTGCTGCTCGCTCAGGCTGTCGGAGCTCAGGCTGATCTGCAGCACGGGCACGCTCGAGGCGTTGTACTGGACCACGATCGGCGGCTGGATGCCGGGCGGCATCAGGGCGCGAATGGCGTTTGTCCCGGCGACGATCTGGGCGATTGCGAGGTCGATGTTGACGTCGGGCTGGAAGTAGATCTTCTGAACCGACAACCCCTGCATCGTCTGCGCCTCGATATCCTTGATGCCGCTGACATTGGCGCTGATCGACTACTGGCTGTAGGTCGTGACGCGCTGCTCCATCTCCGGCGTGCTGAGGCCGGTGTAGCTCCAGATCACCGTCACCACCGGAATGCGGATCTCCGGAAAGACGTCCGTCTTCATCGCATAGCTGGCGACAGCGCCGAGAAACAGGATCAGGGCGGCTACGATGTAGAAGGTATGAGGGAAGCGCAGCGCGAAGCGAACAATGCCCATGTGCCACTCGAATCATCGCCAATGCCGGAGACACCGGCGTTGCATGCATGATCGGCATCCCCACGCGATCATCCATCGTACGTAGGTAGGTGGGAGGGCCTTGTAGGTTTGGTGGAGTCATACTTTGGTATGAATCGTCAAAACTTTTTGCGCGGTGCGACTTCGCACGCATGCTGGCATTTTGGGCGGGCCGCCCCTACGCGGCTGCTTGAGGTTCATTCGATGACGGAGCCACTGCGTTCCTTGAGAAGTTGCTTGCGTCGTGCGCACAGGCTGCTCGCAGCCCCTATCGAGCTGGCGTTGGTCGGCGCCATCGCTGCGACCATCGCGGCGAGTCTCGCCTACGCCGCGGGCTGGATCTCGCCGGGGCCGATCACGCCCGTGACCATCATCGAATCCCTGCAGGCGCGCGACGGATTCCGCGCGGGTTTCCCTCACGCCAAGGCGGGCTGCCTGGGGCAGGTCTGCGCGGACGGCGAGTTTCTCAAGGGCAACCGCTAGCCGCCCGTCGCCGGGGCGTGCCGCGACAGGCTCCACAAGCCGCATGCCGCCCTATAAGATTCCGGATTCGAGCAGACTTCGCTACGTTGAGGAGGCAGGATTGTCGACGTCCCATATTTCGTGGCGACCCTCGTTCGCCGCGCTCCTGGCCTATGCCGTTGCGATACTGTCGGTGACGACGGCGCTGGTCATCGGGCTTCTGCTCGATCGATTTCTGCAGACCATGCCCTACGTGTCGCTCTTCCTCTGCTCGATCATGTTTGCCGCATGGTTCGGCGGCTTCGGCCCAAGTCTGCTGGCGACCGGGATCGCGATCCTGCTCTTCACGTACTACTTCGTGGATCCCGGCGGATCTTTCGAGGTCGCCGCCAAGGACGTGCCCCGTGTCGCCCTGTTCACCATCACGGCGCTCTTCGTGGTTTCGCTCAGTGCCGCACAAAGACGCAACGCAGATTCCCTGCGCTTCGCGCGCGATGAACTGCAGGCTACGGTCGAGGAGCTGGCGCGAGTCAACAGAGCGCTGGAAGCCGAGAATGCCCAGCGCAGGCGCGTCGAAGCCTACCTGGACGAAGCCCAGGAGCTCAGCCGGACCGGCAGTTTCAGCTGGAAGGTCTCGAGCGGCGACGCCTTCTGGTCGAAGGAAGGCTATCGAATACTGGGACTCGACCAAGCGGCGAAGCCGTCGATCGACTTGCTTCTGCAGCGGGTTCATCAGGATGACCAGCGAATCGTACAACATGAGATCGACCGCGTGCGGCAGGGCGAACAGGACTACGACTACGAGCTGCGTTGGCTGATGCCGAAGGGCCCGACGAAGCATCTTCGCGTCCGCGCCCACCGCGTGCGATTCGACGTCGGCGAAGACGAGATCGTCGGCGCGCTGATCGACGTCTCGGAAGCCCGTGAGGCGCAGGAGTCACTGCATGCGGCACAGACGGCGCTCGCCCATGCCGCGCGTGTGGCCACGCTCGGGGAGATGAGTGCCTCGATCGCCCACGAGGTGAACCAGCCGCTGGCCGGCATCGTCACCAACGGCGAGGCCGGCTTGCGCTGGCTCGACCGCAAGGAGCCGGAGCTCGGCGAGGTCCGTAGCGCGATGGAGCGCATTATCCGTGACGGCAAACGTGCAAGCCAGGTGGTCGAACGGTTGCGCGCGCTCGCCGGAAAGGCGCCTCAGCAGACGGCGCTTCTCGACCTGAACGAAGTCATCAGCGAGGGCATCGCCCTGGTCCAGCGCGAGATCCAGGGCCATCGCGTCGCTCTGCAGCTCGACCTCGCACGCGATCTGCCGTCCGTGCTCGCCGGCCGTGTCGAGTTGCAGCAGGTCGTCATCAACCTGATGATGAACGGCATGCAGGCGATGGAACCCGTAACCGACCGGCCACGGCGTCTCGTGGTGCGGTCCTTCGCGCAGGCTGGAGAGGTACTCGTTTCGGTGCAGGATTCGGGCATCGGCATCGATCCCGAAAACATGGGCCGCCTGTTCAACGCTTTTTTCACGACCCGGGCGAACGGCATGGGCATGGGCCTGTCGATCGGCCGGTCGATCATCGAATCCTACGGAGGACGCATATGGGCTACCAGCAACGACGGCGCCGGGACGACTTTCCAGTTCGCCCTGCCCGGCCGGGCACGCGGTGCGGCGTGAGGGACGACTCGTGAGCCGCGGTCCGCAGCCGCAGCGGGCGGCCAAGGCCCTACCGGTCGTGTTCGTCGTCGACGACGATCCTTCGGTGCGCGAGGCGTTGAGCAGCCTGTTCCGTTCGGTCGACCTGCAGGTCGAGCTGTTCGGCTCGACCGCCGAGTTCCTGCAGCATAAGCGGCCGGACGGAGCGAGCTGCCTGGTGCTCGACATCCGCCTGCCGGGCGTGAGCGGCCTCGACTTCCAGGCCCAGCTCCAGCAGGCGAACATCCGCATCCCCATCATCTTCATGACCGGCCACGGCGACATTCCGATGTCGGTGCGCGCCATGAAGGCCGGCGCCGTCGACTTTCTCGCCAAGCCGTTCCGCGACCAGGACATGCTGGACGCGGTGGCCGCCGCCCTGCAGCGCGATCGGCAGGCGCGCGAGGCGGAGGATGCCGCGGCGTCGCTGCGTGCCAGCTACGATCTGCTGAGCCCGCGCGAGCGCGAAGTCATGGCGCTGGTCACGACCGGGCTGATGAACAAGCAGGTGGCCGGCCAGCTTGGCCTCAGCGAGATCACGGTCAAGATCCATCGCGGCCACGCGATGAAGAAGATGAACGCGCGGTCGCTGGCCGACCTCGTGAGGATGGCCGAGAGCCTCGACCTTCATAAGCCGAAGGCGCATCAAACCTAAACGTCTGTATGATTTAACGACGGTCATCGATCCGGCAGTCTCGTCACCTGAATGATTGCGACCGACTGCCGTTCAAGGATCGTTTACTTGTCGAGATCTCCCGTAGTCTCCATCGTCGACGACGATGACTCCGTCCGCACCGCAATGAGCAGCCTCGTTCGTTCGCTCGGTTACGAGGCCTGCCTGTTTGCCTCGGCCGAGGCTTTCCTCGCCTCGCCCCACCTGGACGACACGTCGTGCCTGATCGCCGACATCCAGATGCCGGGCATGAACGGTCTCGACCTGCAGAGCGAGCTGCACGCCCGGCAGCGATACATACCGATCATATTCATCACCGCCTTTGCCGAGGAACGGATCCGCAAGCGCGCGGAGGCGGCAGGCGCCCTTGGATTCTTCAGTAAGCCCGTCGACAGCCGGACGATCATTGGCTGCCTCGATGCGGCACTCAAGCATGGTTGAACCCCCGACAAGCGGAGCAGGCTCGTGAATCGCATCACCTCCACCGTGCTCCTCCGGCTGGCATTGATTGGCATCATCATCCTGGCCTTCACTGCCGGGTTCGCCTTCGCCGCAGGATGGCTCTCCCCGGATCGGCTCGGCCCGGCGGACATCGTCGATTCCCTGCAAATCCACGATGGCGTGCACCCGGGCTTCCGCCGCGCCCATGCCAAGGGGCTCTGCATCGAAGGGACCTTCCTGGCCAACGGCAAGGGAACGGCTCTCTCCAAAGCCCAACTGTTCACGCCTGGCGATGTTCCGGTGATCGGCCGCTTCTCGACCGGCGGCGGCCAGCCTTACGCCCCCGACGGGCGTCTCGTCTTCCATGCCATCGCGCTCAGTCTGACCCAAGCGAACGGCGAGAAATGGCGGATGGCGCTGGATGACACGCCGATCTTCCTTGTCGCCACCCCGCTTGCCTTCCGCGATTTCCAGCTCGCCACGGCGCCCGATCCCGCGACCGGCAAGCCCGATCCCGTGCGAACCGCCGATTTCCTCGTCCATCACCCCGAGACGCGCGCCTTCATGGATTGGATACGCGATGCGCCGTTG
>Ga0193743_1002555_pt1 | contig 12741 bp, 11 predicted proteins | sample L2c2metaG_FD_143038 | JGI IMG/M metagenome (GOLD analysis project Ga0193743, IMG submission 143038) | Soil microbial communities from a riparian zone of the East river system, Colorado, United States - L2c2 | ecosystem: Environmental > Terrestrial > Soil > Riparian zone | place: USA: East River... | reverse complement strand
CGCGGAGATCAGCGTCTCGCCGCCACGCCCCACTGCTGCGGAGATCATCACGGGCAACTTCTTCCCGTCTTGATCGAACACCTCACGGATTGCGACGAGGGCAGCCTTGGCGTTCAGGGAGTCAAAGATTGTCTCGACCAGAAGCAGGTCTGAGCCGCCTGCGATAAGAGCACGTACTTGCTCAGCGTATGCTTTTTTAACCTGATCGAAGGTGACCACACGGAAGCCTGCATCATCGGCATCGGGCGAGTTCGACAGAGACACGGTCAGTGGCCCGATCGCCCCCGCCACGAAACGTTGACGTCCGGTTGCGTTCCCGACACGATCGGCCCATTCACGGCACTGCCGCGCCGATTGCTCATTGATCTCCCAGGCCAGGTTGCTGAGCATCGGATCGTCGATGATCTTTTGGTAGAACTCGGGATCCTTCCGACCGCCGTGCTCCCGCGGATCGTCCACGAAGAATTCGCTCTGGGTGATGCTGGTCGCGCCGAAGGTGTTCGTCTCGATGATGTCCGCCCCGGCATCTAAAAACCGGCGATGGATGTCACAGATCATCTCCGGCTGAGTCAGGGAGAAGAGGTCACCGTTGTTCAACAGGTCCTTCGTCGAGTCTTTGAAGCGCTCCCCGCGGATATCAGCTTCCGTCATGCCGTAGGTGCGGATCGTCGTGCCCATCGCTCCGTCGATGATGGCAATTCGACTCTCGAGGATCTTTTCGAGAGGATGTTGGTGGACTTTCGTCATTTCTATCTGATGTCCTTCATTCGTTGCGCGGTGCACTCTAGCGCAAGCCCTCAAGACTCTCGTTAGTTTCCACGCTTCACCCTAATCTTTTAGGAGAGCATCTCGGCCTGATCCTTGTCCGAAAGGACCGCATCGGGAAGCTTGTGCGATGGCACCAGAAGGTCCTCTTTGCGCATGACCAGATTCGTGGCATTCAGCGAGGCGAGCTCGAAGCCATGACCGTGAGTGATCGCGTCGGTGGGGCAGGCCTCGACACAGTAGCCGCAGAAGATACAGCGGTTGTAGTCGATGTTGTAGACCTTGGCGTAACGCTCGGCCGACGAGATGCGCTTCTCTTCCGTGTTCTCGGCTGCCTCGATGTAAATACAGTTCGAAGGACAGGCGGCGGCGCAGAGGAAGCAGGCGACGCACTTTTCCAGGCCATTTTCGTCGCGCTGGAGCTGGTGTTTGCCGCGAAAGCGCTCCTGAAACTTGGCTCCGCGCATAGGGCCTTTGCCGTCGGGGTAGTTCTCGACCTCTGTCGGCTGGAACATCTCCTTGAAGGTGATGCTCATTCCCTTGGCAATGGCGGCGGCGTCACGAAGTTTTGACATGTCTCCAGTATAACGTGTGTCGGACCAGAGCTTTGAGTCCGCAGAAAGTATGGGTTGGAAATCCGGTTGCGTTTGGCTGTGGCACCGCCGTCCCGGTTAGGGGTTAGGATAGTCGCATGAGATTGAACCGAGGGCTTCTGTGGCTTGCGACGATAGGCATCGGCATCGTATTGACGGGTGGCGTGGCCCGGGGACAGACGATGCCGGAGCACGCTCATGCAAAGACGGAGGCATCCACCAGTCTTACGCTCACCGTAGATGGCAAAGCGACGACCCTGTCGGTGACGGAGCTGCAGGCGATGCCGCAGAAGACCATCACGGTACAAAACGCGCATACCAAGGCAGACGAGACCTACTCCGGCGTTCTGCTCGGAGACCTGCTGGCGAAGTATGGGCTTCCCGTCGATAAGACGACCCAAAAACAGATGCTCCGCAGCTATCTGCTGGCCGAGGGTACGGACAAGTACTGGGTGCTGTTCTCGGTCACGGAGGTGGAGGGCTCCGAGCATAACGGCGACGTCATCGTTGCCACCGCTCTGAATGGAAAGCCGCTGGGTGCAGATGGCCAGCTCAAGCTGGTCGCCAGCGGAGATAAAAAGCCGCAGCGATGGGTGCGGAACCTGGCCGCGATTACTGTGAAGACGCTGCCTTCTCAGTAAAGCGTTTTGCACTGGAGATCACCCTACTCGATCCCGAGTTTCTTCCAGAGCGCATCCACCCGGGACTTGACCTCGGCGTCCATAGTCAGCATCGGAGGCCATGGACGATTGAACCCTTCAGCCGGCCACTTTCTCGTCGCGTCAATCCCCATCTTGCTGCCGTAGTTGGGTAGGCGGCTGGCGTGGTCGAGCGAGTCGATAGGGCCCAGGGTGAACTGGATATCACGCTCCGGGTCGATGTTATTCGTGGTGCGCAGTGTGACCTCGGCCAGATCCTGCACATCGCAGTCCTCGTCTACCACGATGATGCACTTGGTAAACATCGCCTGTCCCATGGCCCAGATGCCGTTCATCACCTTTCGCGCGTGACCGGCATACGATTTTTTGATCGATACGATCATGAGGTTGTGGAAGACGCCCTCCGGCGGAAGGTTGACATCGACGATCTCAGGCAACGTCAACTGCATCAGGGGCAGGAAGATCCGCTCGACGGCCTTGCCCATCCATGCGTCCTCCATCGGGGGTTTGCCGACGATGGTGGCTGCGTATACCGGGTCTTTGCGGTGCGTTATGCAGGTGACGTGGAAGACCGGGTAGTCGTCCTGCATGGTGTAGAAGCCGGTGTGGTCGCCGAACGGCCCTTCGCTGCGGAGTTCGCCTAGCTGCACGTAGCCCTCGAGGATGTACTCGGCGTGCGCGGGGACTTCGAGGTCAACTGTTTCGGCCTTCACCAGCTCTACGGGCTTCTGCCGTAAGAAGCCGGCGATGAGGTACTCCTCGACATCGGGCGGAGCGGGGACGATGGCGCTGAAGGTCGTAGCCGGGTCAGTGCCGATGGCCACGGCGACCTCCATACGGTCTCCACGAATCTTCGTCAGCGTTGTGGTGTTCAACGTGTCTAGCGAGGCCGCAGTAGCCGTTCCTCCGCTGGTGATGGCCATCAGGTCCACATTTCCAGCGAGGTCAGGCGTTGTGGCGCGCAGTCGCTCGCGCATGTGCTCGGCAGCTACCTTCTGCCGCTGCCAGTGCATCCCCGTGGTCTGGCCGTCGTAGACCTGCATCCGGTACATCCCGACGTTGCGCTTGCCGGAGTTGGGGTCTCGCGTGACGACACAGGGGAGCGTGATGAAGCGGCCTCCGTCCTGCGGCCACGTCTTCAGGATGGGCAGGTCCAGAAGATTTACGTCCGCTCCCCGGCGGATCACCTGTTTGCATGGAGCCTCTTTGGCCGAAATGACCTTGGGGAAGAAGCTACCGACTTCAGCCAGTTTGGGCAGCATCTTCAGCTTGTCCATGAAGCTGGTAGGGGTCTCGGGCCGGATGAGAGTGCGGATGCGGTCGGCAATATCGTCAAGCGAGTTGGTTTCGAGGGCGAGTTTCATGCGGCGCTCGCTGCCGAACTGGTTCATCAGAACTCGCGCGCCAGGATAGCCTTTGACGTTCTCGAAGAGAAGGGCGGGGCCGCCAGCCTTCGCCGTCCCCTTCCCAAGCTTGGCAGCGCGGTCGGCGATCTCGGCCATTTCGAGAACGGGGTCCACCTGCTGCGTGATGCGCTTCAGCTCCCCTGCTGTGTGGAGTGCGTTGATCCAGTCGCGTAAGTCGGTGTAGGCCAATTCCCTCTCCTGCCGCAGTTGATCGCGGGACGAAAGTCTATGGTAACGGGTCGCGAGCGTGGAACGTCAGATACGGCACCTCAGACCTTGACGAAGATGCGCTTGCGCCACAGAAGCCAGTTCGGAATAAAGCAGATCGCCACAAAACACAGCGCAAATGCCAGCGAGGTAAGTTCTGTGGAGTGGCCTCGAGCGAAGAGGTGGTTATATACCCAACCCCAGCCCGTCAGGGGCTTGCCGGTGGGTCCGAGAATCGATGGGAAGGTGATGAAGAACAGGGTCTTCTCGACGAAAGCGGCGACGACATAGGCAACGATGGCATTGGAGCCAAAGACGAGCCATGGCCAGGTAAGCCAACTCCCCAACTTGGTTTCGTGGAATCGACGAATATCGACGAGCCAGTAGCAGACTGCAAGCCCCAACAAGGAACAGCCCGCAGCAAAGAGAACGTACGAGCTGGTCCAAAGCTTCTTGTTGATGGGGAACCAGAGGTTCCAGAAGAGCCCTGCGGAGAGGCTCAAGAGGCCCGCAAGGAGTAGGCCGATGGCGCACTGGGTTTTGGTAATGGCGGGGGTGATCTTTCCGTCGACACGGCGGAGCCAGAGAGCAGCGACAGCGCCAAGCAGCGTAGTGGCTATGGCGGGGATGGTACTTAGCAGACCCTCAGGGTCGCGGGTCTTCTCGTACAGAACACCGGTGTGTATTGTGCGTTGGAGAAAACCCATCAAACCGCGGTCGATCCATGCGGCCAGATTGAGGTCTGGGTCGAGCAGTGGAATATCGCGGACGGGAAGGCCAAAGCCGGGGACAGGTACAAACCGCATCAACACCCAATAACTGACTAGAAGCACCGCAACGATCGCCAGCAGTTTGCGTGCGCGCTGTGTGACCAGGCAGATCAACCCCGCACATAGATAGCAGACCGCGATACGAGACAGAACGCCATAGAGGCGCAGATGGGTGAACCGAAAGTACGGAATGAGGTTCAGGATCATTGCCACCACAAAGATGGTGACGGAGCGGCGGACCATATGCACGGCGAGATCGCGGCGGCTCTCTCCGCGCTGAATGCGGGAGTGGAGCGAGAGGATGATGGAGGCTCCAACGATGAAGAGAAAGCTTGGGAAGACCAGATCCGTCAGGGTCCATCCGTTCCATTTGGCATGATCGAGCTGAGCGTAGGCGTGAGCCCAGTCGCCCGGGTCGTTTACCAGGATCATGAAGGCTATCGTGATGCCCCGGAGAACATCGATCGAAAGAACACGGGTAGAGGGCGCGGTCGTTGTTATGGGCCTGTCTGACATCGTGATTCATCATCGCTCAAAGAAGAGTTTTTGTGGAGGTTTTATTACGGGAACATTCTCGGGTGTTATAGGTGTCTAACGAGATATGGCCGCATTCCTCGCAAATGCGCACCTGATTCCGATGAACTCATCGGGAGGAAAAGGGGTGCTGTATGTTCGAGGACAGTCTGGTTGTATCGCAGGTCAGCCATGTTTCTTGTACGAAGCGATGGACGATGTTGGGGTCGCTGGCGCTACAGTGCGCCGTGGGGGGATTGCTGGTCATGTTGCCGCTGCTGCATCCGGAGCGACTGGAGTTTCGCGTACACTCCCTGCCGATACTGGCTCCCTTACCCCCAAAACCACCCGTCCATGTCGAGCGAACGCAGGCCGCCTCCACCGCATCAGGCACAAGCGTGCCGGCTTCCACCGTTGTGCGAACGGTCACTCTGTCACCTCAGCTGCCGAGCCGTAGTTCCGACATAGACGAGGCTCCGGTAACCTCTTTCATCGGAATGGCTATGTCAAACGGCATCCCAGCGGCCCTGAGCATAGGCGCCGAAGGGAGTGCTTCGAGGATATCCGTGACTCCAGCGCGACCGGCCATCGGGCCACTTCGAATCTCCAGAGGTGTCTCGGCAGGGATGTTAATGGCACCTATTCGCCCCGTCTACCCCGCTATCGCCAGAGGCAATCCGAGCGGCACGCTACCAGCCGTACCGGCTCAACGGTGAAGCTACGGCGGTCGAAACAACGATCACCGTAAACTTCAGGATGGGAGGATAGATCCTGGCGTTCCGCAAGCTCGAATCAAAGCAGAGGCAGCGCAGGAGACGAAGACGACGGAAGAATCGATTGACCAGCCGGAGACGTCGGAACATCGGACACGTAGTCCACCAGCGGGTATCCGGCCTGCTTCCAGCCGTCGAATCCGCCACGTAGCGGACGGACCCGGTAGACACCCATCTTGTGGAGTTGGAGCGCAAGCTTGGCGCTGGTCTCCTCGTTGGGGCAGGTGCAGTAAAGAATCACGTCGCGGTCGCGCGGAATGATCTCGCTGTGCTGCTTCAGCTCATTCGGGCCGATGCGCAGGGCACCCGGCAGTACCCTGGGGTCCGGCAGATAATCGAGCGGGTGGCGCAGATCGACGATAAACGGCGGAATATTTCCATGCGCCTCGGCATTGTCCATCATGGATTTCAGCTCAGAGGGCTCCAGACGAAGCTCACGGACCTGCAGGAGGAACCTGCGCTGCTTCAGGATGCGATGAGCCAGGAAGCCCAGGACCATGAGGACGAAGATTAGGAGGGCGAATCGGCCAAGCCAGTGGAAGAAGGGAGCACTCTTCTGTGCGATATCTCCGAAGAATCGGCCAGCGAGCAGGAAGGTCTCGGCCCAGAGAATGGAGCCCGCGAGATCCCAGATGAGGAACCGGCTATACGGCATCCCGGTCTGGCCGGCGATAGGTGCGGCTACAGTGCTGAGGCCAGGTACAAACTTCGAGAACAGAAGAGTAACCGGACCACGGCGAGTGAAATACTCTTCCGTCTTGCTGACGCAGGTCGACGCCTCGAAGGAGAGACGGCAGAGGAGGCGCAACACATTGTTGCCATACCGGCGACCGAGCCAGTACCACAGGCTGTCCGCCAAGATGCAGGCCAGAAGCACGGCAAGGAGCGAGTACGAATGATAAATCCGGTGAGTTGCGCTTAGGGTCCCGGCCGTCAACAGCACGGGAATGCTGGGAATCGGTATGCCGAGCTGCTCCATCAGGACCCACAGGAAGAGGATCGGGTAGGCGTAATGGACGAAGAATGCGAGGGCGATCGGCATAGGATTTTATTTCTATTATTAACTAATTAACTAGATGAGCAACTATAGGCTTTCGATGCGACCTGCCTCGGCGTTAAAGATACACAGCCCGGCCGCGGAATGCAGCCAGGCGCTGTATCAGCTCCGATGGGTTGTTTTACCGAGACTTACTTTTCAAGCACCAGCGGCATCTCCACAAGGTGCTGCCCCAAAAACCACGACTGCAGTTCGTTGGGGCGCAGAACGTCGCTGACCACGAGGTCGTTCGTACCCTGGTCGCCCACCTTATCCGCCGCTTCGGAGACGCCCAGGCAGCTCTTGATGATGATCTTGTGGGCCTCAAGCAAACGCGAGAGCTGCACCGGCACGTCTTCCCGTCCCCGAGGAGGGCGCGGAATCTTGGTCGTTTCGGCCACGTCTCCGCCCATAGCGATGGTCACTCCACCCAGCAGTTGAATGCGTTCGGCGATCGCATCGACTACCTCCACCTGCTCGTTGAAGTGCTTATCGAACAGCAGGTGCAGTTGGTAGAAGGTTGGCCCGGAGACCTGCCAATGATGCTTCTTGTACATGTCGCGGAGCGCACTGGAATCTGCCAGCAACTGATTCAACTTGCCAACCATATCCGCCCTTACGTCGGCGCTGAGCGGATGAGGAATATCCTGCACCACGGTTCCGTACTTCTGAATCTCTTTTGCGTGAGCATGCCAGTGGGGCGCTACAGAAGCATCTGCGGTTTGTGCCTTTTTCATTGCGACTGCCATCATTCACCTCGAAGATTCCTGCTTTCCTATATCTGATGCGATGGGGCAAGACTCGGTTTCCCAAATGGGCTACATCACAGTCAAAAGAGACGGACACAAAACAAATCTCCGCGCCGCCCGCAGCAAATTCGGCGGACGACGCGGAGAGAGAAAAACCAAGAATCGACCGACTACTTGACCGCCACCCCTGGGGTAACTGAGAACCCGGGCCGCAGAGCGAAATCCTTGTTCTCGTCCTGTAGATTTGTGAAGTCGATACGCACCGGAATACGCTGAACCACTTTGACATAATTGCCGGTAGCATTCTCCGGCGGAAACAGTGAGAGCCGCGATCCCGTAGCCCCGCCGATCTGCTTCACCACGCCATGGAACTTGCGTCCGCCAAGGGCATCCACCTTGATCGTCACCTTCTGGCCCGGCTGCATCTTTTCCAGTTGCGTCTCCTTGAAGTTCGCCGTAACCCAAAGATTCGTCAGCGGGATGATGGTCAGGAGGTCCTGGCCGATGCTGAGGTTCGCACCCACCTGAACATTCTTTTTGTTCACCACGCCGGTGGCGGGAGCCGTGATCCTGGTATAAGAGAGGTTCAACTGAGCCTGGTCCACCCTGGCCTGAGCTTGCTTCACGTCCGCGAAGGCTGAATTCGCCTTGGCCTGCTGTGCCCTCACCTGATCGGGCCCGTTCTTTACCGACTCATTGGCTTGGGAGCGAGCCTGCGCGAGCTTCTGCATCGCCTGGCTCACAGCAGACTCCTGCGCGATCACCGTGGCCTCAGCCTCAAGCACGGCCGCTTTGTTGGCAGCGGCCTGAGCTACGGCGCCATCGAACTGCTGCTTCGAGATGACGTCCTTCTCCACGAGCGGCGTGTAGCGATCCACGTCGAGCTGGGATTTGAGGGCGTTGGCCTTGGCCTGCGCGACCCGCGCCTCAGCCGCCTGGGCTTGCTTCTGCGCCTGGGCGATGGCCGCCTGAGCCGCCTGCACGTCAGAGCCAGTGGTGCTTACGCTGGTCCTCGTGCTGACACTGGTAATCGGCACATTCACATTAGCCTGAATAGCCGCAGCCTGCGCGCCGGCCAGGGTGGCCTGGGCTTGCTCGAGCGCCACCTGGTAGTCCTTGGGGTCGATCTCGGCAAGCAGATCGCCTGCCCGAACCGATTGGTTATCTTCGACGTAGACCTTGATTACCTGGCCCGTGACTCGAGAGCTGACCTGATACAGATCGCCATCGACCTGGGCGTCATCGGTATCTTCCGTAAAGGTGGAATGCCAGTAGAAGAGACCAGCGCCGATCACAAGGAGAGCGAGGACCGCAAAGAGGATAATCTTGCGGCGCGACTTTTTCTCCGGTGATTCTTCAGTTGTGGCGTCATTATTCTGCGTTTCGTCTGACAAGTTACTTTCCTCCGAGATAATCTTTGTAGTTTGTCTGCGTCACGCCCAGGGCACGGGCCAGGGACAGCTTGGCAATATTGTGCTGATAGAGAGCGCTGATGTACTGATTATTCGCCTCTTCGGTCTGCGACTGGGCCTGCGAGACCGGCAAGGTGTCGGAGACCCCGGCGCGGAAGCGCTGCTGCGCCTCGTTCAGGGCCTCATTGGCCAGCTCTACATTCGAGTGCGTCGCCTCCACCAGCCTGGCGGCCGCCTGAATGTCGAGCAGGCTGTCGCGTACATCCGCATTCACCTGTTGCACCTGGTCGGAGAGCTTCGCGCGAGCCTGTTCATACTGCGCGCTCGCGACCTCCTCCTGGCCCTTGGTCTTGGCTATCTGCAGGATAGGGGCGCTGATCTGCCCAGTCGCCGTGTAGCTGCTGTGCGAGTTGCCGGGCGTAGTCCCCAGGTCGCCGAAGTCGCCGCTGAAGCTCACAACCGGCAACTGGTACGCCCTGGCCGAGGTCTTCTCCGCGCTGGCCGCCTTTACCTGCTCGGCCGAGGCCTGCAGGTCCTTGCGCACCCTCAGTGCCTGCTCGAACGCTACCTGCGGATCGAGTTGGTCGAACGCGGCATAGGGCGCTGTGTCCGTCAGGCGGAACACCTGATCCAGCGGCAGACCGATTGCACGCGCCAGGGCCAGCTTGTCCTTCTCAAACTGATTCTTCGCCGAGATCAGGCTCTGTTGCTCGTTCTGGTAATCCACCTGTGCGCGGAGCACGTCGAGCTTGGGGCTCGTGCCCGCGTCGTGGGCCGCTACCGCCTGGTCCAGTGACACCTTCGAGGTGGCGAGCTCTGCATTCACGGCGTCGATACGGGAGCTGTCGGCGATGCATAGCAGATAGGCGTTCCCTACTGTCAGGACAACAAGATCGCGCGCGTCCGCCGCAGTCAGCCTGGCGCTCTCGAAGTTATGCTTCGAGGCGATATAGTTCTGCAGCGCCGAGACATTCACCAGATTCTGCGTAAGGTATGCGCGAAAGTCGACAACCTGGAACGGACCGATAATTGGGTTGAGACCGGGAAACTTCAGGCCATAGGCCGCAAGGTTTATCTGCTGCACCTGCAGGCTTGCTGTTCCGTTGACCGTCGGCAGCAGTGCCTGGAGCTGCTCCAGCCGCTGGCCATTCGCATTTCTCTGCGCCGAGGACTGCAGGATAATGCCAAGATTCTGTCGCAGGCCGCGCTGGATCGCATCATCCAGCGAGAGATCGACTACCGTGCCGGTAGCCTTGCCCTCGACGATGCTGCCCTTGAACGAGTCCTGTGTGACCTGTGCACCGTTCTGACCTGAGGCACCGTAAAGATTCTGCTGGGCGCCCGCTATCGGCGAGCTGTCGGTCGGCGCTTTCGGTCCGCTGGCTGGAATCTGGGTGGTCTGCGCGCCCGGACCCTGGGCATAGTTGGGAAGACTCAGCACACATAAACCGAGAGGGATCAGAATACTCCGGGCATAGCGCGCTATTTTGCTCTCACTCATACGAATAATCGTAACCTGCACCTTTTTAATTTCAAGCGGATGTCAACGGTAGGACCTTTTATGGAACGCACCTGTGGGATCACTGTATAGTGAGATGCGCTAAGTCGCCCGGAATCTTCAAAAAATGCGTTTGGTTGCATGACAAATGGATTTATTTTCGATCCCGCTCGCTCATCCATCGATTCCGCATCGCTTCAAGGGAACGATCCAGCGTCACTTCCTTACACCGGATACACTGCTTCAAAACCTATTCCAATAGATTGAGGATCGGAATGTTTCTTGGGATCGATGTCGGTACCGGTGGAACGCGGGCTGTGCTGATCAACCGCGAGGGCAAAGTGGTCGCTTCCTCTGCCAGTGAACACGCCGGCATTCACTCAGAGTATATCGGCTGGGCCGAGCAGCAACCCGAGGACTGGTGGCGAGCAGCCAGACAGGCCATCGCCGAAGCCATGACCGCAGCAGGTATAACTGGCACACAGATCGAGGCCGTAGGGCTGACCGGCCAGATGCATGGTTGCGTCATGCTCGACGCCGACGGCCAGGTTCTGCGTCCCGCGCTGATCTGGTGCGACCAGCGCACGCAGCCGCAGTGCGATTGGCTTACGGAGAAGATCGGTTTCGAACGGTTGATCGAGCTGACCTGTAATCCGGCTCTGCCCAACTTCACCCTGACGAAGCTGCTGTGGGTGCGGGATCATGAGCCCGAGATCTATACGCGCATCGCGCATATGCTCTGCCCCAAGGACTATGTGCGGTATCGGCTCACGGGCGAGTTCGCGATGGATATGCAGGAGGCGAGCGGAACGCTACTGCTGGATGTGGCGAATCGGCGTTGGTCGGTGGAGGTTGCGGAAGAGGCCGGTATTCCCATGGAGTGGCTGCCGCGCCTGTTCGAGGGACCTGAAATCTGCGCGCGGATCAGTGCTGCCGGGGCTGAGGCTACGGGCCTGGCAAGGGGAACTCCGGTGGCTGCTGGGGCAGGCGATCAAGGCGCCGGTGCGGTTGGAATGGGTATCCTTTCGCCGGGGTCGGTATCGGCGACGATTGGGACGAGCGGTGTGGTGTTTGCGGCTACGGATTCGCCGGCCAAGGACCGGCTCGGACGGTTGCATACGTTCTGTCATGCGGCTCCCGGACGCTGGCATGTGATGGGCGTAACCAATGGGGCAGGGCTTAGCCTTCGCTACTTTCGCGATAACTTTGCGCCGGAGAGCAGCTACGAGGAGCTCTTGGCTCTGGCGGCAGAGACTCCTGCCGGAAGCGATGGATTGATGTGGGCTCCTTACCTGTTTGGAGAGCGGACGCCACATCTTGATCCAAAGGCGCGCGCGGCTTTTGTGGGAATAACGGCCTCTCACACGCGGGCGCATTTTGTACGGGCGGTGCTTGAGGGTGTGGCTTTCAGCCTGCGGGATACCTTGACTTTGTTTGGCGAGCTGGGAGTTCCGGTGAAGGCGATCCGACTCGGCGGAGGTGGGGCTCGTGGACCACTCTGGAGACAGATTCAGGCTGATGTTTATGGTCAATCGGTGCAATTGCTGGAGGCTGAAGAAGGGGGGGCCTTTGGAGCCGCCCTCCTGGCTGGAACGGGCATAGGCGCATGGGCGAGTGTAGAGGCGGCTTGTGCGGCTACCATCCGTGTCGGCCAGACCATCGTCCCGCGAAATACCACCGTCATGAACAGTGCCTATGCACAATACCGAAGACTTTATCCCGCGCTAAAGCAGATCTCCGGGAGATACAGCTAGCATGGTCGCCCTAAGGAGGTGCAACCATGCAGCGGCCAGAGCCAAGTCTTGATCAGTTGAAGGAAGGAATACGCGCCAGATGGACGGCAGGCGACTTCGGACGCATCGCGCAACACACGTCCAAGGCAGACGAAGAGTTTGTCGATCGTCTTGTCATCGCAGCCGGAACACAGGTCCTCGACGTCGCCTGCGGCACCTGTAATCTCGCAATCCTGGCGGCGCGTCGTGGTGCGCATGCAACCAGCGTTGATATTGCCCCAATCTTCTCCAGCAGGCGAGGCAACGCGCCGATACCGAAGATCTGAACGCCACCTTCGACGAAGCGATGCCGAACAACTGCCCTACTCCGACCTCTCTTCGATCTGGTGATGAGCATGTTTGGAGCGATGTTCGCTCCGCGCCCGGAGCACGATCTCCTGTCGTCCTTGCCAGAGTTGGCAGGTTCCTGCCGTCATCACTGTTCGTTTTGATGTCCACTCTCGGCGTCGACTTTCGTGGTGTGACCCATCGTCTCGTGCCATGTCAAAATGGTTCTGTCCAAGAAGATGAGATAGATCAACACGGGAGATGAGATGGCAGAGATCAACACAGCGGTAATCGGCTTCG
>Ga0193743_1002554_pt1 | contig 12746 bp, 8 predicted proteins | sample L2c2metaG_FD_143038 | JGI IMG/M metagenome (GOLD analysis project Ga0193743, IMG submission 143038) | Soil microbial communities from a riparian zone of the East river system, Colorado, United States - L2c2 | ecosystem: Environmental > Terrestrial > Soil > Riparian zone | place: USA: East River... | reverse complement strand
CGTCGCTGTCGTTTGCGCCATCATTGTCACCACGCTTTCGCCTGCCGATACCGGCGGATATCGACGTCACTATCGACGAAATTGCTAAGAATTTCGTTTCGTGGTTCACGCTTGACACGGCGGCGAACGGCGAGCGTTCGCACGCCTCAGCCGGGCTGGGTTACCGGCGTCGACACGACGTTCCCAAACCGGATAATTTTCAATTAAAATTTTAATCAATTGGTGCATCTCCATTAGGGTTATTTCATCAATCTATCGGCGAATTATTGCTGCGTTGACGGCTCGCCCCTAAAACCGGGATGCGGCAATGGGGCGAAAAAAACGCATGATGAAATGCGTGCCGCCAAAAAAGCAGAGGTGGACCATGCGCAACGAGACCCTTGCAATTCACGCCGGCTACGAACCCGATCCTGCCACCAAGTCGGTCGCAGTCCCGATCTATCAAACTGTCGCCTACGCCTTCGACAGCGCCGATCACGGCGCCGCTTTGTTCAACCTCGAGGCCGAAGGCTATCGCTACTCGAGGATCGCCAACCCCACCACCGCGGTGCTCGAAAAGCGCGTCGCCGAGCTCGAAGGCGGCGTCGGTGCGCTCGCGGTCGCGACCGGACAAGCCGCACTGCATTTCGCCTTTGTGAACCTGGCCGATAGCGGCGGCAACATCGTCTCGGTACCGCAGCTTTACGGAACAACGCACACGCTGCTCTCGCACGTCCTGCCGCGCCAGGGCATCACCGCCCGCTTCGCCGACAGCGACAAGCCGGATGCGATCGAGCGGCTGATCGACGAAAACACCAAGGCCGTGTTCTCCGAGACGATCGGCAATCCGGCCGGCAACGTTTGCGACATCGAGGCGCTGGCGAAGGTCGCGCACCGTCACGGCGTACCGCTGATCGTCGACAATACGGTCGCCACCCCGATCCTGCTCAAGCCTTTCGATTACGGCGCCGATATCGCGGTGCATTCGCTGACGAAATTTCTCGGCGGCCACGGCACCACGCTTGGCGGCGCGATCGTCGACAGCGGCCGCTTTCCCTGGGCGGATCACGCCAAGCGCTTTCCAACCTTCAACGAGCCCGACGAATCTTATCACGGCATGGTCTACACCAAGCAGTTCGGCACCAGTGCCTACATCCAGCGCGCGCGTAGCGTCTATCAGCGCACCATGGGTTCGGTGCTCTCGCCGTTCAACGCGTTCCTGCTGCTGCAGGGAATCGAGACCGTGGCACTGCGCGTCGAGCGCCACGTCGAGAACGCGCGCAAGGTCGCGGAATTCCTGCGCAAGGATCCGCGCGTCGCCTGGGTCAATTATGCCGGCTTTTCCGACAGCCCCTATTATGGGCTGGTCCAGAAATATCTGGGCGGTCAGGCGTCGTCTCTGTTCACATTCGGCATCAACGGCGGGCTCGAAGCCGGCAAGACCTTTTATGACGCGCTCAATCTGATCACGCGGCTGGTCAATATCGGCGACGCGAAATCGCTCGCCTGCCATCCGGCGTCGACCACGCATCGCCAGATGTCGCCGGAGCAGCAGCGGATGGCCGGCGTTCTCCCGGAGACGATCCGGCTCTCGATCGGCATCGAGCACAGCGACGACATTATCGAAGACATCGATCAGGCTCTCGCGCGGGCCCGCGCGCGGCATCAGCCGCTGGTGGCGGCGGAATAGACCGGACATCCCATGACGGTGCTGTTCGACAAACATCGGCGTATCGTCAGCCCGGCGCTGGCGCCCGATCAACTGCACGAGGCCGATCAGCTCGAGCGGCGGCAAAACGCCGATTCGGTCCTCACGATCGGCCTGATCAACAACATGCCGGATTCCGCGCTGCAGGCCACCGAGCGCCAATTTACGCAACTGCTACAGGCTGCCGCCGGCAACAGCCGTGTCCATCTGCATTGCTTTTCGCTGCCGTCGGTGAAGCGGTCGCCGCAGGCAAGGCAATCGATGGATGGCCGATACGGCGATATCGCCGACCTCGACCGTCTGCGGATCGACGGATTGATCGTTACCGGCGCCGAGCCGAACGCCGCGACCCTTCCCGAGGAACCGTTCTGGCAGGACCTCACCGCCATTATCGACTGGGCGCGGAGCAATACCCGTTCGGCGATCTGGTCGTGCCTTGCCGCCCACGCCGCGGTGCTGCATCTCGACGGCATCGAGCGGCAACGGCTCGACGTCAAATGCTCAGGGGTCTACGACTGCGCCAAGGTGACCGACAATTGGCTGATGAAGGACGTCAACTTGCCGCTCAAGGTCGCACATTCGCGCGTCAATGCGTTGCGCAAGAGCGACCTCACGGCCGGCGGATATCAAGTGCTGACCGAATCGCCGCAAGCCGGCGTCGATATCTTCGCCAAACGGCTGCGCAGCCATTTCATCTTCTTCCAGGGGCATCCGGAATACGAGGCGCTGTCGCTGCAACGGGAATATCTGCGCGATATCACCCGGTTCCTTTCACGCCAGCGCGATATCTTTCCGGCGTTTCCGGTTGGCTATTTCGAGACCGAAACCGAAAACAAGCTGGCACACTACGAGAAGCGGGCGTGCGCCGAACGCCAGATACCGCTGAGTATCGAGCTACCACATTTGACGCTTCGTCCCGATCTTGCCGTCGGCGTAGCGGCGGCCGCGCTGTTTCGCAACTGGCTCGAATATCTTTCCGACGGCGTCAAATCGCGAACTCGCGTGACATAATTTTTCGCGCAGGTCTCCCGTTATGGCTAATGGCGAACGGCCCTTGCATGAAATCGCGGTTGAGTGATTCAGTAACGACGATCCGGCCGGAAGGCCGACTAATCCCCGGCGAACAATATCTGATCAAGCGAAAGCAGCGATAGCATGCACCCGGCGTGGTCATCCCTGAAAGCGCGCATCGGCAACAGACTGGCGCGGCATCTGCGGCCCCAGCCGTTCAGGCTGCGCAACAACGGCCCGATGGTCAGCTTCACATTCGATGATGCGCCGATCAGCGCTGCGACGCGCGGCGCCGGCATGCTCGAGGAATACGATGCACGGGGAACCTTCTATGTCGCCGGCGGGCTCGCCGATAGCTGGTCCGGCAACTGGAACACCGTCAGCGCCGACGATGTCGCCGATCTTCATCACCGAGGACATGAAATCGGCTGCCATACGTTCTCGCACACCCGCGCAACCGATCTGACCGCGGCCGCGATGGCGGCGGAGCTGGAGGAAAATCGCCGCTATCTGCTGGCGCTCGACCCCTCGATCCGGATCGAGAATTTTGCCTATCCCTATGGTACGGGTTCCATACTGCGTAAGGGTCAGCTCGGCAAAGCCTTCCGCTCCTCGCGCGGCATCCTGCCCGGCGTCAACAGCGGCGCCGTGGATCTGCAATATCTGCGCGCCACGCCGCTGGTTGATTGCCAGATCGACCGTGACGGGATCGATCGCGTGTTCGATGAAGCCGTTGCCGCAAACGGCTGGCTGATCTTCTACGGCCACGACGTGGAGGCCGAGCCTAGTCCCTACGGCTGCACCCCGATGCTGCTGCGCCATGCGCTGGAAGCGGCCGCAAGCCGCAAAATCCCCGCTATCAGCGTTGCAAATGCGTTGCAGCTGGCTGGCGCATAGGCGTTTTGCGCCATCGAGATCGGTGAAGCGCCCGGTCGATGCCCGCCGGAAGCGATATGCGTTGCCGCGAATCTGGGCTAGACCTGTCGCGACCGTTGACCGAGCCCAGATTGACGCCGCATGCCCGCTACCAACATTGCCCCGGCGCGCCAGCGCGGGGCCGGCGTCGCTGCCGACGCGCTCTCCGTCCTGAATTCCGTGTTCGGCCTGCCCGGCTTTCGCGGCGCGCAGGAAGAGATCGTCCGGCATGTCACCGATGGCGGCAATTGCCTGGTGCTGATGCCGACCGGCGGCGGCAAGTCGCTCTGCTATCAATTGCCGTCGCTGTTGCGCGAGGGCTGCGGCATCGTGGTCTCGCCGCTGATCGCGCTGATGCGCGACCAGGTCGCGGGCCTGCTGGAATCCGGCGTCAAGGCAGCGGTCCTGAATTCCACGCTGTCCTTTGAGGAGGCGACCGCGGTCGAGCAGCGGCTGCTGGCGGGCGATCTCGACCTGCTTTATGTCGCGCCGGAACGGCTCTTGACGCCGCGCTGCCTGGCATTGCTCGGCCGCGCGAAAATCGCCTTGTTTGCGATCGACGAGGCGCATTGCGTGTCGCAATGGGGCCACGACTTCCGCCCCGAATATATCGGCTTGTCCGTTATCGCAGAACGCTTCCCCGACGTGCCGCGCATCGCGCTCACCGCCACGGCCGACGACCTGACCCGGCAGGAGATCACCGACCGCCTCGGGCTTGCCGGCGCGCCGCGCTTTGTCGCGAGCTTCGATCGGCCCAACATCAGGTATGAAATCGTCGACAAGCAAAACGCCCAAACCCAGCTCAAGGCATTCATCCAGCAACGCCATTCCGGCGACGCGGGGGTCGTCTACTGCCTGTCGCGCGCCAAGGTAGAGGAAACCGCTACCGCGCTGACCAAAGCCGGCATCGTGGCGCTGCCCTATCATGCCGGGCTCGACGCCGGCCTGCGCGCGCGCCATCAGGATCGCTTCCTCAACGAGGACGGTATCGTGATCGTCGCCACGATCGCGTTCGGCATGGGGATCGACAAGCCGGATGTGCGCTTCGTCGCACATCTCGATCTGCCAAAGAGCATCGAGGCCTATTATCAGGAGACCGGGCGCGCGGGACGCGACGGCAAGCCCTCCACCGCCTGGATGGCCTATGGCCTGTCGGATATCGTGCAGCAGCGCCGCATGATCGATGAGTCCACCGGCGCCGAGGCGTTCAAGCGGGTGTCGATCGGCAAGCTGGATGCGCTGGTCGGCCTTGCCGAAACCGCCAACTGCAGGCGCAGCCGTCTGCTCGGATATTTCGACGAAAGCCCGAAGGCTGCGACGTGTGGCAATTGCGACAATTGCCTGTCGCCACCGCTGGTTCGAGATGGCAAGGTCATCGCGCAAAAACTGCTGTCCTGCGCCTACCGCACCGGGCAGCGCTTCGGCGCCATGCATCTGATCGACGTTCTGATCGGCCGCCTGACCGAGCGCGTCAAGCAATTCGGGCATGAGCGGCTGTCGGTATTCGGCATCGGCCGCGAACTCAACGAAAAACAATGGCGCGCCGCCATGCGCCAGTTGGTGGCGATGGGCCATCTGCGGGCCGACAGTGAGGCGTTTGGCGCGCTGAAGCTGACCGAGACTGCGCGCGGCGTATTGAAGGGCGAGACCGAAATCCTGCTGCGCGAGGAGACCTCGGGCCGCGATCGGCCCAGCCGGACCAAATCAAGGCGCGGCGATCTGGCTCCGGCACCCGTCAACCCCGGGCAAGCCACCGATGCGAACCTGCTGGGCGTGCTGCGGGCGTGGCGTTCCGAAGTCGCGCGCAAGCGCGGCGTGCCGGCCTATGTGGTGCTGCACGATGCCACGATCGAGGGCATCGCCGCCTCCCGCCCGAGAACGCCGGAAGCGCTCCGCGACATTCCCGGCATCGGAGACAAGAAGCTCGAACGCTACGGGCGTGAGCTGATCGAACTGGTCAACGGCACGGCGAGTTGATCAAATCCGCGAGAGGCCGCAGGCTGCCTTAGACCAAAGGACAACCTGCACGCGTCGCTGGAGTGCATGATTCCAGTATTTTACCACGATTCAGATTTCGTTAACCCTGCTTCCCAAGGGTTCATCCACCCTCGCATTGTATCCAAGTCGTCCAAGGTGAGGGCGATGCTAGAAAAAATCTCCGACACGGTGAGCAGCCGCTACAACGATTCTGCACCGGTCAGCGAACGTAACCCGCTAAACCTCCTGATCCTCGGCGGGATCTTGTTGATCGCCGCCATTGTGATCGGTACTTCCTTCACCATCGTCAGCTTCCGGCAACGCGCCTTGGCGAACAGCGAGCGCGAGCTTCAAAACACCGTTCTGCTGCTTGCCCGCCATTTCGATCGCGAGCTCGGCAATTATGACGCGATCCAGAAAAACTTCGTAACGCGCGTGCAACAGGCCGGGATCCGGACGCCCGACGCATTCGACCGGCAAATGTCGGGCGAAGACGCCCACGAAGCCCTTAAAGCCTTCGTCAACGCGGCGCCGGAGATTGCCCGTCTCAACGTATTCGATGCCAACGGCCAGTTGATCAATTCGTCGGTGGCTTGGCCGGTGCCCGCGATCAACATCGCCGAGCGCGACTTCTTCAAGCAATTCAAGCACGACCCTGGGTCGCCCGATCTCATCATCACGCCGATCCACAGCCGATTTGCCGAAGGCTGGGCCACACTTATCGTGCGCAGGATTACCGGCGCGGACGGCACGTTTCTGGGCGTCGTTGCGCGGGGCATGTCGCCGGCCAATTTCGAGGCGTTTTTCGAATCGCTTTCGCTAGGCGAAGGGGCGGCGATTGCGATGACGCATCGCGATGGCACGATGCTCGCGCGCTATCCGCATGTCGACGCCATGATCGGGCAGAATCTCAGCACCGCTCCCGTCCAGAAATTGCTGCGGGGATCGGATTCGGGAACGACGCGCTTGCTCAGTCCTATCGATGGCGAATACAGGCTGGCGGCGGCGCGGACCCTGAACGGATTCCCCCTCTCGATCATCGCGACGATGAAGGTCTCCACCGTATTGGCCGACTGGCGCGAGCAAACGCTGTTCCTGGTCGGCTCGGCCGCGCTTTCGGCGATCGTGATCGCGCTGACCCTGCTTCTCATCGTGCGGAAACTTTCGGCGCAACACCGCAACGCCGAACGAAGGCTCGCGATCGAAAAGGAGCGGCTCGACACCGCCATCAACAACATGGCGCAGGGCCTGTTGATGTACGACAGGGACAGCCGGATTGTGCTGCGCAACCAGCGCTATCTCGACATGTTCGATCTGTCCCCTGAGATCGTCAAGCCCGGCATGCATTTCCGCGATCTGATGGCCTATCGAAAATCCATCGGATCGTTCAAGGGTGACGTCGACGCGTTTTGCTATAACGTCATGCGTCACGTCGACCTCAACCAGGTCAGTCACAATGTCGTTGAGACCGACGGCGGTCGTTCGATCGAAACCATGATCCAGCCGCTGAAGAACGGCGGATGGGTAGCGACCCAGGAAGACGTCACCGAGCGGCGGAGCGCCGAGCGGGAAATTGCCCGTCTGGCCCATTACGACGCGCTGACCGACCTGCCGAACCGCGTGCTGTTTCGCGAGCGGCTCGAGCGCGAGCTCGAGTTAACCAAACGCGGCGAGCAGCTCGCCATGCTCTGTATCGACATCGACGAGTTCAAAGCCGTCAACGATTCGCTCGGCCATCACGTCGGCGATGAACTGCTCAAGGCGGTGGCCTCTCGCTTGCGGCGCTGTGTCAGGGAGACCGATTTTGTCGCCCGGCTCGGCGGCGACGAGTTTGCCATCGTCCAGACCGGGATCGGGCAACCCAGCGATGTCATGGAGCTCGTCAAGCGAATCTACGACGTCATCCGCGCGCCTTATGAGTGTCTTGGGCACCATGTCGCGACCGATGCCAGCATCGGTATTGCACTGGCGCCGCACGACGGCACCGACATCGATCAGTTGCTGAAAAGCGCCGATCTCGCGATGTATGGCGCCAAGGCCGATGGGCGCCGGACCTACCGCTTTTTCGAGGCCGAGATGGATGCGCGCGTCAAGGCGCGCCGCACGCTGGAACTGGACATCCGTCAGGCCATCATCGACGGCACATTCGAAGTCCACTACCAGCCGGTCGTCAATCTCAGGTGCAACGAGATCGTTGGCTGCGAGGCGTTGCTGCGCTGGCGCCATCCGGTTCGCGGCATGATATCGCCCGCCGAGTTCATCCCGGTCGCGGAAGAGACCGGGCTGATCTGCGACATCGGTGACTGGGTGCTCGCCACTGCCTGCGCGGAGGCGATGAACTGGCCGCCGGATATCAGGCTCGCGGTCAACGTGTCGCCGGTCCAGTTCAGGAGCCACGCGTTTTCGCTCAAGGTCGCCAACACGCTGGCGACGACGGGCTTGGCGGCAAGGCGGCTCGAGCTGGAGATTACCGAGGCCGTGCTGATCCGCGACGACGACGCCGCGCTGACCCTGCTGCAGCATCTTCGCAACATCGGCGTGCGGATTGCGCTCGACGACTTCGGCACCGGATATTCCTCGCTGAGCTATCTACGGCGCTTCCCGTTCGACAAGATCAAGATCGATCGCTGCTTCGTCGACGGCATCGAAGACGCCGATGGCTCCTCGGCCATCGTGCAAGCCGTCATCAACATCGCCAATTCGCAGAACATGACGACGACGGCCGAAGGCATCGAGACCGATCCGCAACGCGAGATGCTGCGCGATCTCGGCTGCACCGAAATGCAGGGCTTCCTGTTCAGCCGGCCGCTGCCGGTTGAGCAAATCCGCACGCTGCTGTTGGAGCAGATCGGAAAGGTCGCAGCGGCTTAGGGCGCTACAACCTCAGACGGTCGGGGGCCATCGGGTCGGGATGTAGCTGTGAAGCTGTCGGCGGTGATTGCCGCCGACAGCTTGTCACCGAACGTCACAATCAGGCTGCCTCGATCAGGCTGCCTTGGATTTCGCCACATGGGTGGCGATCGCATCCATCAGCGCCGGCGACAGGCAATCATAGGGTTCAAGCCCGATTTCCTTGAAGCGCGATCTGATGGCGCCCATCTCTTCCGGCTTGACGCCGGACTCGATTACCGACGATACGAACGCCGCAAATCCCGGAGCCGCCGAGCCGCCTTCGGTGAAGAGTTCCGGGTGGATGAAATCCAGGCCGTAGAACGGATGGCCCTTGTTCTCGATGCGGCCGTACATATGCGTCCCGCACGCCTTGCAGGCATGCCGCTGGATCGTCTTCGATGCATCGACAATGTGAAGCTTGTCGCCGTTTTCAAGAACGGTCACGTTCTCGCGTGGGACCACGGCGACCACGGAAAATGTGGCTCCCTCGGGCTTCCAGCATTGGGTGCAGCCGCAAGCGTGATTGTGGGCGACATCGCCCTTGACGCCGACCTTGACCGGACGATCCCTACATTTGCAGACCAGCGTACCGCCGGCAAAAGCACCGGAGCCCTTCTTGACGCCACTATCAATCGATGGATGGAGATGAACGGTCATTGGCCTATCCTCCTTGTGTTTGACGCTTTTGATTTAGAACGCGACGTTGAATTCAGAACACGACGACCGAGCGGATCGATTTGCCCTCATGCATCAGATCGAATCCCTTGTTGATGTCCTCGAGCTTGAGCACATGGGTGATCATCGGATCGATCTGGATCTTTCCGTTCATGTACCAGTCGACGATCTTCGGCACATCGGTGCGGCCGCGCGCGCCGCCGAACGCCGAACCCTTCCAGACCCGGCCGGTGACCAACTGGAACGGCCGGGTCGCGATTTCCTTGCCGGCTTCCGCGACCCCGATCACGACCGAGACGCCCCAGCCGCGATGGCAGGCTTCCAGCGCCTGACGCATCACCGTGGTGTTGCCGGTGCAGTCGAAGGTGTAATCGGCGCCGCCATCGGTCAGCGCGACCAGATGTTGCACGATATCACCACCGACCTTTTTCGGATTGACGAAATGGGTCATGCCGAAGCGGCGGCCCCACTCCTCCTTGGAATCGTTGATATCGACGCCGACGATCTTGTCGGCTCCGACCATCTTGGCGCCCTGGATCACGTTGAGCCCGATGCCGCCAAGGCCGAATACAACGACGTTGGAGCCCGGCGTCACTTTGGCGGTATTGACCACCGCACCGACGCCCGTGGTCACGCCGCAGCCGATGTAGCAGCTCTTGTCGAACGGCGCGTCCTCGCGAATCTTCGCGACCGCGATCTCCGGCAACACCGTAAAATTCGAAAACGTCGAGCAGCCCATGTAATGGAAGATCGGCTTGCCGTTGTGGCTGAAGCGCGAGGTGCCATCGGGCATCACGCCCTTGCCCTGGGTGGCGCGGATCTGGGTGCACAAATTGGTCTTCTGACTGAGACAGCTTTTGCACTGCCGGCATTCCGGCGTGTAAAGCGGGATCACATGGTCGCCCGGCTTTACCGAGGTGACGCCGGCGCCGACCTCGCGCACGATGCCCGCGCCTTCATGGCCCAGGATGGAGGGGAAAATGCCCTCGCTGTCCAGGCCATCCAGCGTGTAGGCATCGGTGTGGCAAATTCCGGTGGCCTTGATCTCGACCAGGACTTCACCGGCCTTGGGGCCTTCCAGGTCGAGCTCAACGATCTCAAGCGGCTTCTTGGCCTCAAAGGCGACTGCGGCGCGTGTCTTCATCTTGTACTCCTGTTGCGCTCTTCAGCACCGAAAATAGGTTCATTTGATACCCGTGCAACTGGCTTCGGCCTGCTTGGCGGCTTCCGACTTGTCTTCGTGCGCGGGCGGACGGCCACCCGGAATGGCATCGTTGGCGCGCGCACGCAGATACACGTAGATATCGTCCATATAGCACATCACGTTCACATTGCTCGCAAACGACGGCATCACCTTGTCGTTGGCGGCGTCGACGTTTTTGCGGCCGTTGGTAACGAGATTGACGAAATCGCTGTAGCTCAGCGTCTTCAGCGAATTGGCCAGCGCCGGCGCGTAAGTCGATCCCTCGCCATTGGGCCCATGGCACACGTGGCAATCCGAATGATAGCGGCGGAAGCCGGAGAACGTGTACCAGTCGACCATCCCGTCCGGGCTGATCTTGTAGGTCGGGTTGCCGTCTTTATCCATGTACTTGCCGTTATCGGATGAAGCGACCGCCGGGTCGCCCGATCCGTCCGCGCGGGCAACGCCACCAGCCAACACACTCGCCGCAACTGCGAGCACAAATTTCCAGTACTTTGTATTCACGCAAACATTCCTCGTCGTGGAGCATTGAGACGAAATCGGCGCGCAACAGAACTGCGGCGCGCCGATCGATTGTCAGTTCACACTGCCGTTACTCGGACGGCAGCGCGAACACGGTCAACGTTCCGCCAAGCGAGGTATAGGAGGCCAGACCCGCATAGCCACCGACGGCGCCGAGGCCCGCGGTATCGACGGTCTTCTCCTTGGTCGGCAGCTTGCCCTGGTCGACCGCACCATGCCACGCCGCGGCATTCTCCGGCTGCAGCAGGCCGGCCGCAAGGCCGATACCCGCCCAGCCGCCGACGCCGGAGAGGACCGCAACATATTGCTTGCCGCCGTGCTCATAGGTCATGACGTTGCCGATGATGCCCGACGGGGTCTTGAACTTGTAGAGTTCCTTGCCGGTCTTGGCATCGACCGCCTTCAGGTAGCCCTCGAGCGTGCCGTAGAACACGACGTTACCGGCCGTTGCCAGGGCGCCGCCCCAGGCCGAGAACTGCTCCTTGTTCGACCACATAATCTTGCCGGTCTTGCCGTCCCAGGCAATGAAGTTACCCATGTTGGTATCGCCCTTCGGCGGGTACATTGCGACCGCCGCGCCGACATAGGCCTGACCCGCGGTGTAGGCCACCTTGTAAGGCTCATAGTCCATGCAGACGTGGTTGGTCGGGACGTAGAACAACTGCGTCTCCGGGCTATAGGCCGCCGGTTGCTCGTCCTTGGTGCCGAGCGCCGCCGGGCAGATGCCCTTCGAGTTGGTGTCTTCGCCCTGGTGTTGGGTCGAATAGGCATCGACCACCAGCGGACGGCCATAGGTCTTGGACGATTTGTCCATATCGACCTTGGTCGCCCAGTTCACCACCGGATCGAACTTTTCGGCGACCAGCAATTCGCCGGTGGCCCGATCCAGCGTGTAGCCGAAGCCGTTGCGGTCGAAATGCGTCAGCACATTACGCATTTTGCCGCCGATCTCCTGATCGGTCAGGATCATCTCGTTGACGCCGTCGTAGTCCCATTCGTCGTGCGGCGTCATCTGGTAGATCCACTTGACCTTGCCGGTGTCGAGATCGCGCGCCCAGATCGACATCGACCACCTGTTATCACCGGGACGTTGCACCGGGTTCCAGGTCGAGGGATTGCCCGAGCCGTAATAGACCAGGTTCAGCTTGGGATCGTAGGAATACCAACCCCATGTCGCGCCGCCGCCGATCTTCCATTGATCGCCCTGCCAGGTCGAGGTCGACGAGTCAGGCCCGACCGGCTTGCCGAGCGAGGTGGTTTTTTCCGGATCGATCAGCGTGTCGGCATCCGGTCCTTCCGAATAGCCGCGCCAGGCCAGCTTGCCGTCCTTGATGTTGTAGGCGCTGACCCAGCCACGAACGCCGAATTCACCGCCGGAAACACCGATCAAAACCTTGTCCTTGTAGACAAACGGCGCATCGGTGCCGGATTGACCCTTGCCGGCCTCGCCGTCCATCACCGACCAAACCTTGGCGCCGGTCTTGGCGTCGAGCGCGACCAGCGTGGTATCGGCCTGATGCAGGAAGATCTTGCCGTCGGCATAGGCGACGCCCCGGTTGACCGTGTCGCAGCACATGATCGGGATCACGTTGGGATCCTGCCGCGGTTCGTACTTCCAGATGATCTTGCCTTCATGGTTCAGGTCGAGCGCATAGACCGTGTTCGGGAACGGCGTGTGCACATACATCACGTCGCCAATCACCAAAGGCCCGCCCTCATGCCCGCGCAGCACGCCGGTCGAAAAGGTCCAGGCCACCTGAAGCTTTTTGACATTGGAAGCGTTGATCTGGTTGAGCTTCGAATAACGCGTGTTCGCGTCATCGCCTTGCTGCATGACCCACTGCTTCGGATCCTTGGCCAGCT
>Ga0193743_1002553_pt1 | contig 12750 bp, 13 predicted proteins | sample L2c2metaG_FD_143038 | JGI IMG/M metagenome (GOLD analysis project Ga0193743, IMG submission 143038) | Soil microbial communities from a riparian zone of the East river system, Colorado, United States - L2c2 | ecosystem: Environmental > Terrestrial > Soil > Riparian zone | place: USA: East River... | reverse complement strand
CCCGGCCGGCTGCCAGCGGCTCGACGGCCGGAGCATGCTCGACCTGCTCCGGCAGCGCCGCCTGCCGCACGGCGTCTACGACCGCGACGCCAACGGGCGGGCCTTCGTCCGCGGGTTGCTCGGTAGCTCGATCGGCGACCCGGTGCGGCTGGCCCGGGTGGTGCGCGCCGCCTCGGACGGGATCTCCGTTGCCGGCGCCGGCGTGACAACACCGCAACTGCTCCGGGTGGCCACCGAGATCGACGCGGTCAGCGTTGTCGACATCGGCTCCGACTTCCGCAGCGTGACCATCGACAACGTCGAGTACGAGCGGCTCGACCCGGCCCGCAGCGCCCCGGTGTTCGCGGCGATCCGGGACAACCGGCTGACCGACTGGGTCGCGGCCAACCCGAAAGCGGTGCGCTAGCGATAGTCGTCGTCGCCGGCGAGCGCGCGGGACTGCTCGACGGCGTCGGCTTCGGGGACCTCGGCACCGGTGCGCACGGGGTCGTCGCGCCCGTCGTCGTCGGGCTCCGCCGGCGTCGCCTGCTCGCTCACGTCGGCTTCGGGCGCCTCCAGGTCACGTTCTTCCTCTGGCTGGGTCATCGGCGCCGCCTCCCTTCCTTACTCACCGTACGACCGGTGCCGCTTGCCCGGCGGGTCCCGGCGGCAAACCCGGGGTCACGGGTGGATGCGCGCCGGTGTCACGATGGGTGCCATGGGAATGCTGATCCGGGTGGTCATCAACGCGATCGCCCTGTGGATCACCGCGCTGGTCGTGCCCGGCATCGACGTGGGCGGCGGCAACGCCGGCCACACCGCGCTGACGGTGCTCGTGGTCGCCGTGATCTTCGGGGTCGTCAACGCGGTCCTGAAACCGATCATCAAGGTCGTCGGGTGTGTTTTCTACATCCTGACGCTGGGCCTGATCGCCCTCGTCGTCAACGCGCTCCTCTTCCTGCTCACCGACTGGATCGGGCAACAGTTCGACCTTCCGTTCGCCATCGACGGTTTCTGGCCCGCGTTCTGGGGCGCGATCGTGATGGCCGTGGTGAGTTGGGTGTTGAGCTTCCTCGTGCCGGAGCCGCGCGCCGAGACGGAGTGACCTGGCTGTCAGGGCATTCTGCTGTTGCGGGATACTTTCCCGTGGAGGACAGCGCAGTCCGGCACACGTGACCGGTAGACAAGGAGCGGCAGACATGCCCATCGCTTCGCCCGAGGTGTACGCCGAAATGCTCGATCGCGCCAAGGCTGGCGCGTTCGCCTACCCCGCCATCAATGTGACGTCGTCGCAGTCGCTCAACGCGGCGCTGCGCGGCTTCGCCGAGGCGGAGAGCGACGGCATCATCCAGGTCTCGACCGGTGGTGCCGAATACCTCTCCGGTTCCACCGTCAAGAACATGGTCACCGGCGCCGTTTCGCTCGCCGCCTACGCACACGAGGTCGCCAAGAACTACCCGGTGAGCATCGCGCTGCACACTGACCACTGCCCGAAGGACAAGCTCGACAAATACGTCCGGCCGCTGCTCGCCATCTCCAAGGAGCGGGTCGCGCGGGGCGAGGCGCCGCTGTTCCAGTCGCACATGTGGGACGGCTCCGCGGTGCCGCTCGACGAGAACCTCGACATCGCCGCCGAGTTGCTCGCCGAGGCCGCCGCCGCGCACGTCGTGCTGGAGATCGAGGTCGGCGTGGTCGGCGGCGAGGAAGACGGCGTCGAGAACGCGATCAACCAGAAGCTCTACACCACCGTCGAAGACGGCCTGGCCATGGTCGACAAGCTCGGCCTGGGCGAGCAGGGCCGCTACATGGCGGCGCTGACCTTCGGCAACGTGCACGGCGTCTACAAGCCGGGCAACGTCAAGCTGCGTCCGGAGATCCTCAAGGAGATTCAGGACGCGGTCGGGGCCCGCACCGGCAAGGAGAAGCCGCTGTCGCTGGTCTTCCACGGCGGCTCCGGCTCGCTGCTCTCGGAGATCCGCGAGGCGCTCGACTACGGCGTGGTGAAGATGAACATCGACACCGACACGCAGTACGCGTTCACCCGGCCGGTCGCCGACCACATGTTCAAGAACTACGACGGCGTGCTCAAGATCGACGGCGAGGTCGGCAACAAGAAGCTGTACGACCCGCGCGCCTGGGGCAAGTCCGCCGAGGAGGGCATGGCCAAGCGGGTCTCGCACGCGTGCGAAGACCTCCGCTCGACCGGCACGACGCTGGCGAAGTAACCCCGAACGTTGCCCGGTCCCCCGTTGGGGCCGGGCATCGTTTTGTGGTCTGGTGCCCCATTTAAGTATGATCGACCGATGTCTGCGGCATTGGCCATCGAGGGGTACCAGCCGCAGTGGCACCACACGGCCCGTCGGCTGGCTGCCGTCCACCGCGCCCGGTTCGACCGCTTGATCGACCGCACCCTGGTCGGCGCCTGGGTGATGTGGGACCACGACCGGAACTCCTGGTTCGCCGAGGGCCCGGTGATCCTCGGCTTCGGCGACACCAACGTCGAGATCACCCACCGCAAGTTCGACGAGTGCGGCATCACCTGGGACCAGGTCGACATGTCGATGCCGCTGGACTGGCCCGGCCTGCGCCTCGACTGGCGGGCCGCAGCACACCCCGCGCTGGCCCGGGTCACCGGCCGCCGGCTGCGCGAGGTCAACGTGATCGAGCGGATCCTGCCGTCGCAGTGGCGGCCGCGGCTGCTCGACGCGATCGAACTCCGCTTCGAGGGCGCCCGGCTCGCGGTCTACAACGCGATGGACGAGAACGGCCTGTCCAGCCGCACCGAGGTGACCTGGCCGATCGGGTTCTGGCGCCGGGTGCCGATCGCCTGAGGGATAGGGTTTTCGCGTGACCACTGCTTCCCTGCTCGACGGTGATGAGCTGGAACTGATCGCCGCGCGGGCGGTCGACCGTGGCGAGCCGGCGGCCGGCGCGGCGGAGATCGTGGCTGTCGTCGACGGCGGGCGGCTCGCCGACCCGCTGGATTCCGCGATCGCGCTGGGCCTGGCCGCCGAGCTGCTCCTCGAAGCCGACGACCCGGCCGGGAGCTTCGCGCTGACCGAGCGGGCGATCGCCGCCCACCGCGCTCAGGGCTCCCCGCCCGACTTTCCGCTGATGTTCCGGGCGCGGCTGCTGTTCCTGCTGGACCGCCCCGACGAGGCGATGGCCGAGCTGGTTCCGCTGCGACCGCTGCTGACGCAGGATCCCGACGCGGCGTCCGCGATCGCCGACGCGCTGTTCGCGGGAGACCGCGGCGATGTCGCGCACGAGTGGCTGACCGAGGCCGTCGGCGAGGCTCAAGCGGCGGTGCCCGACGCGGAGCCAGACGACGACACCGACCAGCTATCCACCTTGATCTTCTTCGCCTTGTTGACCGAGCGGCACGAGGTGCGGCACGAGCTTGGCCTGCCGCACGACGCGCTCGACGAGATGGCCGAAGAGCTGGAGGCGGCGGTCCAGGACGAGCAACGCTCGGAGCTCGAGGCGGAGCTGAGCAGGCCGGTCCTCTTCTTCCCCCGAGCGGAGTTTGACGAGCTGTCGGAGCGGCTGCCCGACGTTGCCCGAATCTGTGGCCCGACCTGGGACGAGCATCGCGCCGACCTCGAGCGCGTGCTCACCGCCCGCTCGGCGGAGGGTGTGCCGGTCGACTTGCGGCTGGTGAACGGCTCCGCAGTCGAACTAGCGGCGTTGGTCGAGGCTCGGGCCGTGGAAGTTCCAGCGGCCGACGATCTGGCAGACGATCTCATCGACGATTACGTCGACGAGCTCGACAGCCGAGCGGCCAGCGTGCCATGGCCGCCGGCGCGCAACGACGCTTGCTGGTGCGGGTCGGGGGCCAAATACAAGAAGTGCTGCCTGCCCCGGTCGCGCGTCGCTTAGTTGGGCTTGGTCAGCACCCGGACGGCCTCGGCCACGTCGTCGGTGACGTGGATGGTCGACGACAGGTCACCGAATCGGGAGAGGGACATCAGCGGGCGCAGCAGGCTCTCGATCGGCAGCGTCCGGGTCCAGTAGTCGCTGTCCAGGAAGACGTAGGCGCCGCTCGCGCCGTCGGTGCCGTAGAAGGTCTTGGTCGCGGCCTGGAAGACCTCCTGCACCGTGCCGGCGCGGCCGGGCGCGAACACGATGCCGCCGCGGGCCAGGCGCAGGATCATGTCTTCCCTGATCGCGTTGGAGAAGTATTTCGCGATCCGGCCGGCGAACAGGTTGGCCGGCTCGTGCCCGTACAACCAGGTGGGTATCGCCAGGCCACCCTGGCGCGGCCAGTCGTCGCCGGTCGGGGCGAACCGCTCGCGGACCCGCAGCGCCGCCGCGGTGAACGGGTCGTGGTCGAGGAAGTCGGGCGCCGCCGCGAGCTCGTCGATCGCGCTGGTCAGGTCTTCGGCCGGGCGGCTGGACAGGAAGGCGCCCAGGTTGGCGGCCTCCATCACGCCGGGGCCGCCGCCGGTGACGATGAGCCGGCCGGCCCGGGTCAGCTCCCGGCCCAGGGTGGCGGCCAGCCGGTAGGCGGCCGAGCCGCGCGGCACCGCGTGGCCGCCCATCACACCGACGACCGTGTCGGCGCCGTGTGCGGCGACCCAGGTCTTCGTCACGTCGGCCAGGCCGTTGTCGATCGCGTGGTCGTGCAGCCGCTGCGCCAGCGCCTCGCGGATCTCCGGCGTCGCCCCGCCGGCCGTCCGGAAGTGGTCGTAGACCAGCGTGTCGTACATGCCGGCGAAGCCGTCGGTCGCGAAGCCGGCCGCGAGGTCGCCGGGGGTGTAGAGGCGCGACGGGTGGGTCGGGTAGGGCAGATCCGGGAAGCCCGGGATGACGTGCGCGCCGCGCAGCACCAGCGCGGCCTCGATCTCCGGCGTCTCGAACCGGCAGCCGACGAAGAGCGCGCCGGTCAGGTCGACGCCGGCCAGCTCCGGGATCGGGTCGAGGTCGAGGCGCAGGCCCTGCACGGTCAGACCGGCGAGGCTGCCGCGGCGCAGGTGGTGGTCGAGCTCGGCCCGCGACTCGATCTCGTCGGGGGTCGAGTCGGGCAGGGCGACGATGTCGGCGGGTGGTGGGGTCGGCACGCACCACAACGTACGCGAGAGCCCGGCGATGCCGGGCTCTCGCATCGGGTCCTGGGGAGGCTCCGTATTTCTATTTCTAGTCCTTACGGCGAGGTCACACTTCAGCCGCACGCGTGACGAAAGCCTCAGCCGTTCAGTCACCGTCCGCGGTCGGTCGCACGGTTGAATGAGCGGATGCAGAACCTGATGCCCGAGCCGCCGGCGACCCGGATCCCGGTCGACGAGCCCGCCGCCACCGCGCTCGAAGTGGCCGAGAAGGACGGCACCGACGCCGCCTACGAGCAGGTCGCAGCCGCCTACCCGACCTTCAGCGGTGGCTGGGCGGCGTTGGGGCAGCGGGCGCTCGACGGTGGGCACGCGGTGGCCGCCTACGCCTACGCCCGCACCGGCTACCACCGCGGCCTGGACCAGCTCCGCCGCAACGGCTGGAAGGGCCACGGCCCGGTGCCGTGGTCGCACGAGGGCAACCGCGGCTTCCTGCACAGCCTTTACGTGCTCTCCCGGGCGGCCGACGAGATCGGCGAGTCTGACGAGGCCGCCCGGTGCGCCCAGTTCCTCCGCGACTGCGACCCCGCGGCGGCCGACGCCCTCGCCGGCTAGCGGCCGTCCGGGTCAGAGCCCTTCCGCCACGGCCGCGGCGATCTTCAACCAGGCGTCGCGGCTTTCCTTGCTGATGCCGGTGTAGCGGATCGGCTCGCCCGTGTCGATCAACCGCTCATAAGGCGCCAACAACACCGCCCGGGTACGCGCGGCGAAGTGGCTCTCGATCGGCGGCAGGTCGATCTCGCGCCGGGACGGCGGCATCGACACCACCGTGACCGCCTGCCGGACCAGCCGGTGCCGGCCGGTCTGCTCCAGGTGGTCGAGCATCCGGGCGGCGGTCTCGGCCGAGTCGTTGCGGGCCGACATGGTCACCACGAGCTGGTCGGTCGCGTCGATCGCGGCCTGCCAGTTCTGCGCGCGTACGTTGTTGCCGGTGTCCACGAAGATCAACTTGTAGAAGCGGCTGACCACGTCGCGGATGTGCGCGAACGCGGCGGCGGTGAGCATCTCGCCGGCGGTGGCCGACTCGTCGGACGCGAGCACGTCGAACATGCCCTCGCCCTGCGCCCGCACATACTGCGAGAGGTCGCCGACCCGGCCCTGCGCGGTGCGGAACTGCGCGAGGTCGCGGAGCAGGTCGCGCACGGTGCGGTTGTGGAAGTCCTGGGATGCCCGCATGCCCAGGGTGCCCTGGGTCTCGTTGTTGTCCCAGGCCAGCACGTAGCCGCCGCGGTTCTGCCCGAATGTCATCGCGAGCAGCAGGATCGCCACCGTCTTGCCCGCGCCGCCCTTGGGGTTGACCACGGTCACCTGGCGCAGCCCGCCGAAGTTGCGGCGGACGGTCTCGATCTCCTGGCGGCGGCCCCGCTCGTGGGCGCCGGGCGGGAGCTTGACCAGGCCCATCGAGGTCTTGTTGAGCACCGCGCGCACACCGCTGCTGGCGATCGGGTCCGGTGGGCGCATCGCGCGGCGGCGGGCGAAGTCGTCGGCCGTTGGGACTCCCGCGTCCGGCGTCCACTCCGCGGCCCGGGGGTTGGCGGTCGCGGGTGGGGTCGACGGCGTCGGCATCCGGTAGCCGCCCTGTTGCGGCACCTCGACAACACCGGGCGCGACCTCGCCGGGGGCCGGCGTCGGGTCGACCGGATGGGCGGCGGGCGGCGGGCCGGGCTGGCCGGGCGGCGGGGCCGGGTGGGCGGTGGGGTGTGGCGGCGCGGCCGGTGGTGGGGAGGTCGGCCGTTGCGGGGGTTGTGACCAGGGTGTTCCGGTCGGCGAGCCGTCGGCGGTGCGTTGCATCGGCATGGCCGCTGCCTGCTGGGCCGCGCCGGGCTGCTGCTCTGGTGGCGTGGCCGGCGGGCGGAATGTCGGTGGCGTCGGGCCGGCCTGCGGGTGCATCGGCGGCTGCGCCGGGGGTGCGACCGGCGGATTTGGCATCGGCTGGGTCGGTATCGGCTGGGCCGGGATCGCCCGCATCGCGTCGGCGTGCGGCGGGGTGGGTGCGGCCGCCTGCGCGCCGGGCTGCGGCGGGGCCGGCGGTCGGCCATAGACCTGTCCGCCCTGCTGGGCCGGACCGCCGTGCTGGCCGGCGTCTCCGCCGAACTGGCCCGCGCCTGGCTGACCCGTGCCCGGGTGGCCGGCGCCTGGGTGACCGCCCTGGTAACCGCCTGGGTGGCCGGCGCCGGGGTGGGTGGTGAACGGCGGCGGTGGCGGGGCCGGTGGCTGCGCCGGCTGGCCGGGTGGCCGCACGGGCGGTGGCTGCGGCGCGGGGTTCCCGGCCGGTCGCGCCGCGTTCGGTGCGGGCAGACCGGGCCGGTTGATCGGCGGCGGCGCGGGCGGTGCCGGCACCCGGATCGGCGGAGGCGGCGGTGGCACCGCCGGCGTGCCCGGATCCTGGTCGTTGGACCCGGCCTCGGGGTCGTCCGGCGGCCACGGCTGCTCGGCACCGCGCCACTGCGCGGCACCGTTGCCTCCCGGCCGGTGGACCCGGTCCGAATCGTCAACCACCCCGGCCACCTCCACAAACCAGCGGTCACTACCGCCCCAAGCGTAAGGCGAACACGCTTCGACAGTCGCACCGCGGGAGATCAGCGGGTGTAGACGGCCCAGGCGCCTGGTTCGATCCACCAGGATCGCTTGCGGGTGAGGGTCCCCGCGACCCCGTCGTCGACGAACGGGATCTCCTCGTCACGGGGCAGCACCGCGACGGCCCGACCCCGGGCCCGGCGTACCTCGATCCGCGGCTTGGCCCGGCCGAACAGCGTCCGGGAAACCACCGGGACCGCGACCGCGACCTCGAGTTGCCCGGACGTCGGGTCGGCTCCGGTCAGCAGCGGCAGGCCGTCGAGGTCGGCATAACCGGCGGCGTTGCCGACCGCACAGGCCAGCACCGGGTCGTCGCCGTCGCTGAGCACCGCGTCGTCGATCTCGACCCGCCCGCGCCAGGGGAGCAGCTTGCTGTCGGCGCGGCCGCCGATCAGCGCGCCGTCGAGCGTGACCGAGCCGGCATCGTTGCGCAACAGGTCGAGTCGCTTGACCGGCCCGTCCAGGACGGCCGCCGCGACCGCCGCCGGGTCACGCGGCAACCCGAGCTGCTCGACAAGATCACGCGAAGCCGGACCCATCGGGAGTACGGCCACGGCCGGCAGGTCGGGCACCGTCCGGTTGCCGGCGAGGTCGTCGGGCCGGCGGCTGGGCGCTGGCGCGTACCGCCGGACCAGTCGCCGCACCACGTGCCGCAACTGACCGTCGGTGGCGGCGGCGATCACCAGCCGGGTCTTGCTGTCGCCGTCTGGCCAAGTCAGGCCGTCGGGCCGGGCGGGACCGTCGAACCTCGCCAGGACCGCGTCGATGTCCTTGTCGGCGTGCGCGGTGACCGTATCGACCCGCGCACCGGCGGCGACGAGCGCGTCGACACAGGCCCGCACGGGCGCCCGCAGAGTGTGCGCGGCGCAGGCGTCCGCGCCGCAACACGCCTCACCCGCCCCTTCGGCAAGGGTCAGCAGGACCACGTCGTACACGGTCGGTCTCCTCGCGCGTGAACGCTGTCGCGTCCAGGCGTTCCTCGGTTTGTTGTTAGCCTGACATCTCGGGCTCGCCAAGTGGTCGCCACCCTGGCACCCGAGCCCCGTGGAGGCGGTCGAAAAAGATGCCAGCGATAGTGCTTCTCGGCGCGCAGTGGGGCGACGAGGGCAAAGGCAAGGTTACCGACCTGCTTGGCGGGCAGGTCGACTACGTCGTGCGCTACTCGGGCGGCAACAACGCCGGTCACACCGTGATCACCCCAGACGGGCAGAAGTACGCCCTGCACCTGATGCCGTCGGGTGCGCTCTCACCCAACGCGGTGATCGTGATCGGCAACGGCGTGGTGATCGACCCCAAGGTGCTGCTGGCCGAGATCGACGGGCTCGCGGAGCGCGGCGTCGACGTGTCCCGCCTGCGGATCTCCGGCGACGCGCACCTGATCATGCCGCACCACCGGGCCCTGGACCGGGTCGTCGAGCGCTACCTGGGCTCGGCGCGGATCGGCACGACCGGGCGGGGAATCGGCCCGGCCTACGGCGACAAGGTCGCGCGGATGGGCATCCGGGTGCAGGACCTGCTCGACCCGGGCATCCTCCGCAAGAAGCTCGAGCTGACCCTGCGGGAGAAGAACCAGACCCTGTTCAAGGTCTACAACCGCAAGGCGATCGACGCCGACGCGGTGGTCGAGGAATATCTGGCGTACGCCGAGCGGCTGCGCCCCTACATCGCCGAGACCCGCGAGATCCTCTGGTCGGCGCTCGACCGGGGCGAGATCGTGCTGATGGAGGGCGCCCAGGCGACCATGCTCGACATGGACCACGGCACCTATCCGTTCGTGACCTCGTCCAACCCGACCGCCGGGGGCGCCTGCGTGGGTGCCGGGATCCCGCCGACCGCGGTGACCCAGGTGATCGGCGTCGCGAAGGCGTACACCACCCGGGTTGGTTCCGGTCCCTTCCCGACCGAGCTCTTCGACGAAAACGGCGCGCACCTGCGCAAGGTGGGTGCCGAATACGGCACGACGACCGGTCGCGAGCGGCGATGTGGCTGGTTCGACGCGGTCGTCGCGCGCTATGCGGTGCGGCTCAACGGCATCACCGACATGGTGATCACCAAGCTCGACGTGCTGACCGGCCTGGAGAAGGTGCCGATCTGCGTCGGGTACGAGATCAATGGCACCGTCCACGCCGACATGCCGATGTCGCAGACCGACTTCCACCACGCGGTGCCGGTCTACGAGGAGCACGACGGCTGGTGGGAAGACATCTCCAAGGCGCGCAGCTTCGACGAGCTGCCGGCGGCGGCCCGGTCCTACGTGGAGCGGATCGAGGAGCTGTGCGGCACCCGGGTGTCGGTCATCGGCGTCGGCCCGGGCCGCGAGGAGAACGTCGTGCGACACGAGCTTCTGCGTTTGCCTTAGGATCCGACATCGTGCGCATTCTTCTCATTGGTAGCGGCGGGCGCGAGCATGCCCTCGCCCTCGGTCTGGCGGCTTCTCCCGGTGTCACGCTGATCGCGGCACCCGGCAACCCCGGCATCGCCGAGGTGGCCGAGCTCCGCCCGGTGGAGGCCAACAACCCCGACGCGGTCGCCGCGCTGGCCGTCGAGGTCGGCGCCGACCTGGTCGTGGTCGGGCCCGAGGCGCCGCTCGTGGCCGGGGTGGCCGACGCGGTCCGGGCAAAGGGGATCGCCTGCTTCGGTCCGACGGCGGCGGCCGCCGCTCTGGAAGGCTCCAAGACCTTCGCCAAGGAGGTCATGGCCGCTGCCGGCGTGCCGACCGGCGGCGCGGTGTCCACCACCGACCCGGGCGAGGTCGCGGCGGCGCTCGACCGGTTCGGCGCGCCCTACGTGGTCAAGGACGACGGGCTGGCCGCGGGCAAGGGCGTCCTGGTCACCGACGACCGGGACGCCGCACTCGCCCACGCGGCGGCGTGCGAGCGGGTCGTGATCGAGGAATACCTCGCCGGGCCGGAGGTCTCGCTGTTCGTGGTCACCGACGGCGAGACCGCGGTGCCGCTGCTGCCGGCGCAGGACTTCAAGCGGGTCGGCGAGGGCGACACGGGGCTCAACACCGGCGGGATGGGCGCCTACGCGCCGCTGCCGTGGGCGCCGCCGTCGCTGGTCGACGACGTGCTGGCCCGGGTAGTGCACCCGACGCTGGCCGAGATGCGCCGGCGGGGGACGCCGTTCGCCGGGCTGCTCTACGTCGGACTGGCGCTGACCCGCGGCGGCCCGAAGGTGATCGAGTTCAACGCGCGGTTCGGTGATCCGGAGTCGCAGGTCGTGCTCGCGCTGCTGGAGACGCCGCTGGCCGAGGTGTTGCGGGCGGCGGCAACCGGGTCGCTCGCGGCTTCGCCGCCGTTGCGCTGGCACTCGGGTGCCGCGGTGACGGTGGTCATCGCGTCCGCCGGCTATCCGTCGTCCTCGCGCAGCGGCGATGTGATCTCCGGTGCTTCCGGCGCCGGCTTCATCCACGCGGGCACGGCGCGCGCCGCGGGCGGGGAACTGGTCACCGCCGGCGGCCGGGTGTTGTCGGTGACGGCGACCGGCGCCGATCTTTCGGCGGCCCGGGATGCCGCGTACGCGCTGGTAGGTCTTGTCGATCATCGTGAGTCTCGGCTCACGATGATCCACCTAAGCAGATCGGGTTGTCGTCGGGAACGCGACCGCGACGCGGCACGAAAGCGGGATTCGCCGGGCTCAATCGGTTCCTAGTGTGTGTAGCCATGAGGACCTTCCGGATCCCAATGGTGCTGCTCGCCGCGGTTGCGGCAACACTCTTGTCGGCCTGTGGCGCCAAGGGCGACACCGATCTCGCGTCGGGCACGCCGTCGCCCGGCACGTCGTACTCGATCGGCGAGGACACGCCGACGGACGTCGAGGTGACCCCGTCGCCGACGTCGTCCGCCGGCTCCGGCGACACGGGCGGCACCGACGGCGGGAACGTTCGGAAGGATCCGTGGATCGAATACTTCCGGATCAAGCAGAAGCCGCACTGCCCGTCCGGCCAGTGGCCCAACGGGCGCGAGGTGACCGTGGAGTGGCGGGTGACCGGCACCGACAAGGTCACCATCTCGGTCGACGGTGGGGGGATCTACGACACCTACGGCGCCTCGGGTTCGCAGTCGTTCTCGTTCCCCTGTGGTGACTGGGATCCCGGCCAGACGGCCAAGCACAGCTATCTGCTGATGACCGTCGGCGGTGGCCCCGTGGCCAAGAAGACGATCACGGCGACGGCTACGGTCAGCGGGGGTATGACCACCAGCCCGTCGCCGGGAGCGGAAGCGGCGGCACCCGACGCACCCTGAGGTCTTTCAATGCCGGAAGGTCACACGATCCATCGGTTGGCGGCCCGGCATCGTGAGCTGTTCGCCGGACACAAGGTCGAGCTGACCAGCCCGCAGGGGCGGTTCGCGGAAGGCGCGGCCCTGCTGTCCGGCACGCTCCTGTGTGACACCGAGGCGTATGGGAAGCATCTGCTGCACCACTATGTCGACCACTCGGTGCATGTCCACCTCGGGCTCTACGGCACCGTGACCGAGGGGGCCGGCTCCCCGGCGCCGCCGGTGGGGCAGGTGCGGATGCGGCTGGTCGGGGGTGGGCACTGGCTCGACCTGCGGGGGCCGACCGACTGCTCGGTGCTCACACCGCCGGAGGTGGCGGCCCTGCGGGCCCGGCTGGGTGCGGATCCGCTGCGCGCCGACGCGTCGCCGGCGGCTGCGGTGGCGCGCATCGTGCGCAGCCCTACGGTGATCGCGGCTCTGCTCCTGGATCAGGCGATCATCGCGGGCGCCGGGCTGGTGTATGTCAGCGAGGTGTTGTTCCAGGCCGGGGTCGCGCCGACTCGGCCGGGGCGTTCGGTCTCCGCCGACCAGGTCTGGTCGATGTGGGCGGACCTGCGGGCGCTGATGGCCGAGGGTGTGGCGCGGGGGCGGATCGACACGGTGCACAGCGCGCATCTGCCGGAGGCGATGGGGCGCGCGCCGCGGGTGGACCGGCACGGCGGGGAGGTCTACGTCTATCGCCGCACCGGTCAACCGTGCCTGATCTGCGGCACGCCGGTGTCGCGGGCCGGGTTGGCGGGGCGCAACTCTTACTGGTGCCCGACCTGTCAGTCCTGATTGTTGTCGTCTCGCAGGCCGACGCAGTC
>Ga0193743_1002552_pt1 | contig 12761 bp, 13 predicted proteins | sample L2c2metaG_FD_143038 | JGI IMG/M metagenome (GOLD analysis project Ga0193743, IMG submission 143038) | Soil microbial communities from a riparian zone of the East river system, Colorado, United States - L2c2 | ecosystem: Environmental > Terrestrial > Soil > Riparian zone | place: USA: East River... | reverse complement strand
CCGATGTGGCGCCCATCTACATCGATACGCCGCAGTCCACCGGCAGCACGACACCGGTGATGTAAGCCGCCTCGTCGGAGCCGAGGAACGCAACTGCGGCCGCCATCTCGGACGGATCGGCGAATCGCCCCATCGGAAATGTGGCCGTCATGGCCTCAACCTTCTGTGCTGGGATCGCCGCCACCATCGCGTTGCAGGTAATCCCGAACCGAGCCGTTTCCTTGGCCACCGACTTAGTGAAGGCGATGATGCCCCCTTGGCGGCGGCGTAGTTCGACTGTCCGATATTGCCGTGCATTCCCGTATAGGACGTCACGTTGATGATCCGTCCGAACCGCGCTGTCCGCATGTGCGGCACCACCGCCCGAGTGACGTTGAACGTGCCGGTCACGTGGACGGCGAGCACAGTGTCCCACTGATCGTCGGTCATCTTCCACACCATCGCGTCGCGGGCGATGCCTGCGTTGTTGATCACGACATCGACTGAGCCCCAATGCTGAACGACTTGATCGATGCGCTCACGGACCGATTCACCATCGGTCACATCGAGTTCGAGCAGCAGCAGCGACGAACTGTCTTCGTGCCACTCCTGCTTGAGGAGATTGGCGTCGCGGTCAGCGACGATCACGCGCGCCGACGACGCTGCGAAATTCTCGGCGAGTGCCTTACCGATTCCCTGCGCCGCGCCGGTGACCAGTACAGTGCGTCCGGCGAAGTCAAAAGTGATTGTCATGCAGTACCTTTCGAAGCTTCCTGATTCAGAAGATCGTGTAGCCGCCATCAACGACGACTTCGTTGCCGGTATGAAAGGTGATGCTGGGGTCCGCGAGGAAGGCAGCGACCGGATGGAACTCCTCAGGAGTCGCCCACCGGCGTGCCGGAGTGCGCCGCATCGTCGCATCGAAGAAGCGATCGTCGCGACGCAGGTGGGTGTTCATGTCGGTCGCCACCCATCCCGGGGTCAGCACGTTGCACCGGATCCGGTGACGTGCCAGCTCGACGGCTAGCGTCCTGCCAATGGCCGAGCAGCCACTCTTGCTCGCGGCGTACGCGGCTTGGCCGGATGCCCCGTACCGGCTGATCGTGGATGACAGGATGATCATCGATCCGCCTCCGCCACGATCGACCATGTGGCGGGCAACTTCGCGGGTGCACAGGAATGTCCCGTCGAGGTTGGTTCGAATGATCCGATGCCACTCGTCCAGTGAGGTATCGACATACGTGGTCGCACTAGCAATTCCGGCATTCGCAACGAGGCAGTCGATTGCTCCGAATGCGTCGACCGTCTCCGCCGTGGCACGCACGACCGATTCTTCATCGCCCACGTCGCAGTGCACCGCCTGCGCCCGCACCCCATGGGCTCGCAACTCCTCTGCCGCTGCCGTGCTCTTGTCCACATTGCGAGCCCACACCGCAATGTTTGCGCCTGCACCGGCCAGTCCTTGAGCGAGCCCCAGACCAAGCCCGCCGTTGCCGCCGGTGACCACCGCCGTCAGTCCGTTGAGATCAGTCATTCGATGGCCTGCTTCTCGTGTCTGGTCGGCCGGTGATGTCGATCAGATCGCCCAGGTGTGCACGCTGAGCTGAGGCGCCGCCGAACATCAGGGCCGAAGACTTGGCCCGTTTGAGAAGCAGGTGCGCGGGGTGGTCCCAAGTGAAGCCGATGCCTCCATGCATTTGCACGCATTCCTGCGCGGCTTTGAGTGCCACATCTGAACACACGGCGCCAGCCAGTGCACTGGCGATGGGCAAGTCCGCGTTGCCCTCCGCCGCACAGCCCGCGGCATGCCGGGCCACGGCGCGGGCGTGAGTGACATCTACCCAGAGGTCCGCGAGACGGTGCTTGAGCGCCTGATAGGAACCGAGCGCTCGCCCGAACTGGCGGCGCTCCTTGAGGTACTCGACAGTCATGGCCAGACAAGCCTCGGAGACGCCGAGTTGCTCCGATGCGAGCATGGCCATCGAAATCGTCAAGGCACGTTCCGCGGCGCTCGCCACCTCGGGACCGCTGGCGATGAGGCTCCCTGACGCGCTGTCGAAGGTGAGGTCAGCCAGTTGCCTCGTCATATCTAGCGAAACGACCGGCGCAATGGTGATGGACTGCGCCGGAACCGAATACAGCTCATCGTCGGCGACCACCAGGAACGTGCTCGCGGTCAGGGCATCTGTCACCGATGGCACCTCACCGCTCAATCGTCCGTGTTCCACACGTACTTGATGTTCGGGCCGGGTCCAGGGAACCGTGTCGGCCGGTATTGCCATCGCCGCCACGGTTCCTGCCGTGACCATCTGCGTGAGCAACACGTTCTCGTTGACAGCGGTGAGCAAGGAGGTCGCGGTGACTGCGGATCCGAGAAACGGCACGGGCACGACCCGACGCCCCAATTCTTCTAGCACGATCGACACCTCCCGCCAGGAGGCGTTGGCGCCCCCCATTGCTTCATCGACCGGCAGTCCTGCCAGCCCCATGTCGATCGACAGCGTGCGCCACAGTGTCGAATCAACGGTCGCATCGGATTCCGCCCGCGCCAATGTCTCCGCCCAGTCGGTCGAGCGGTCGAGTGCAGCGACCAAGACGGCGCGCAGGTCCTCCTCTATCTCCGAATAGAGAAGATTCGGAATGGCGGGATTGCCTACCGCGGTCATCGCTTGAGTTCCTTCCACGGCACGTCGACGTCTGCTCGAGTCTCGGCAGGCAAGCCGAGAACCCGCTCGGCAATGATGTTGCGCATGATCTCGGACGTACCGCCCTCGATGGAGTTTCCCTTGGCCCGCAAGAATCGATACCCCGGCGGCCGGGAGGCCTCGTGATCGAGATCTGGGCGGCGAGCCGAGTAGTCGTCGAAGCGCATCCCGCGGTGGCCCTGCAGGTTCACTTCGACATTTGAAATATCTTGTGCCAAAGCGGCATGCGTTAGTTTTGCACCAGATCCCTCCGGTCCGGGCAATCCTGCGGCCATCTGTTGCCGCAGCCGGGCATTCGTGAGCCGCGCTGACTCCGCCCTGACCCACAGGCGTAGCACTTGGTCGTGATCAGCGGCGAGGGTCGAACTAGTTTCTTCACGCCAGGCTTGTGCCAAGAAGCCGATCGGGCCACCCTCGCGCGGCGCCAGACCTGCACCGATGGCGACCCTTTCGCTCATCAAGGTCGTCTGCGCGACCTTCCACCCCTCACCCAGACCGCCAAGTCGATTCGCGTCTGGCACCCGCACGTCGTCGAGGAACACCTCGTTGAACTCGGCCTCGCCGGTCAACTGCCGCAGTGCACGTACCTCGATCCCGGGAGTGGTCATATCGCACACGAAGTACGAGAGCCCGCGATGCTTCGGGAGGTCAGGATCGGTACGAGCGATCAGCAGTGCCCACGATGCTTCATGCGCCAGCGACGTCCAGACCTTCTGCCCGCTCACAACCCAGTCGTCGCCGTCCCGAACTGCCCTCGTTCCGGCGGTGGCGAGATCGGAACCTGCGCCCGGCTCGCTGAACAACTGACACCAGATCTCTTCGCCGGTCCACAACGGGCGCAACCACTTCCGCTGATCATCCGCTCTGGCATACTTCAGCAACGTGGGAGCCGCCATCCCCAGGCCAATGACATTCCGATGCGGTGCGTTGTCAGGTGCTCCGGCCGCGGCGAACTCCGCATCGACCACGGGCTGCAAGGCCGCGTCGAGGCCGCGGCCGCCCAGACCTTCCGGGTACGCCAACCACGCCAGCCCGGCATCGAAGCGAGATCGCAGAAATTCCCTCCGGCTCAGGGCAATCGGGTCGTGATGGCGCAGAAACTCGGAGATGTCCTTACGCAACAGCGTCGCGTCATCCATCATTTCGCCGCAGATCCTCCGTCCACCTCGGGATGCGTCGACCAACGCATCGCAGTCAGGATGAGCGTCGCATCCGCGGGTGTATTGGCGGTGTAGCACTCTGAGTCATTCGATCCACCGGTGTCGAGATTCCATGGAACATGGGCGAGGGCCGTTCATGGCTCGTCACCGCCGAGACCGGCGCCGCTAAAGAATCAGGGCAACGATGGCAACAGTTCAGTGCGAGAACCCAAGTGAGCTCCACAACTTGGTCGATGTGGAACTTCCGCCGACGACGTGGAAGGAGGTCGACCAACAATCCATCTCCTTGTTCGCCGATGCGACCGGCGATCATCAGTGGATTCACGTCGATGAGGAGCGATCGATCGCCGGCCCCTACGGCACGACCATCGCTCACGGCTACCTCACGCTTGCACTGATCGGGCCGCTGTTCGCAGACGTGCTGGCTGTCACTCGGGCATCGCGGGTCGTGAATTACGGTCTCGATCGAGTCCGATTTCCGGCACCGCTACCGTCCGGTACCCGGGTTCGGTTGACCTCGAAGATCTCCACGGCGAGCGAGGTCTCAGGGGGTGTACAGGTAGTCGTCCGCGCGACCGTGGAGTCGGAGAACTCAGACAAACCCGTCTGCGTGGCCGATGCCGTTTTCCGCTACTTCGACTGATCGAGCGTCCGTTCTCATTTTGCGACATCGAGAGCCACCCAGCGAGCTCTAGGTTTGACTGCGACCTGGGGACCGTCCGGGAGATAAGGCGAGGCGCCTGAAATGAACTTGACCTCATCGTTCATCCGCGTGGCGGCGATGCAGCCAGACAAGGTCGCTGTGGACGACGGCACCAAACGCATCCGCTTCGGAGACCTGGACGATGACTCGTCGCGGGTCGCTTCATTCCTGATCGACAACGGAATAGCGGCGGGTGACCGGGTAGGCGTTTTCTTGCCGAACTGCGCCGAGTATGTCGTCATCGCCTTCGGCGTCTGGAAAGATGGCGCGGTTCTGGTGCCGTTCAACGTCGCCGCGACTGGAGGTTCGCTGCGGCACACCGTCTCTGACTCCGGCGTTCGAATCGTCTTCAGTGACGCCGCTGGCGCTGCGCGGATCAGGTCGGACTGCCTGGGGCTAGATGTCGTCGAGCAGATGGTCGGAGTAGCGGCCCTCGGCGCGAAAGAAGGCCGTTTCAGCGCTCACTGGTGCTATGCCGAAGCCCTCGAAGCCACGCCAATACCATTCCCGGTGACACGTCTCGATAGCGACAACGCGCTGTTGATGTACACCAGCGGTTCCACCGGTCGACCGAAGGGCGTGCAACAAACCCACCGCAACACCACCACAGCCGTGCAGGCAACGCGCGACGTCTGGGATCTGAACGAGAACGACGGCGCGGTGATCTGCACCCCGTTCTTTCACGTTGGCGGCATGCAGCTGACGACTCTGCCGATCTTGATGAGTGGCGCCACGATGCACTGCATTTCCCAGGTGGGATGCCGACCGGTGGCGTGACGTCGCCGTGACGATCGATGCCACATTCGCAGCACTGGTTCCGACGATGGTCGTGGACCTGGCGAACCGCCACGAATCCGACCCGATCAGCTTGTCAGCCATGAGGGTGTGCGCAATCGGAGGCTCCACACTTCCCTCTGCTGCTGTTGACAGATTCATGAAAGCAACCGGAATCGCAACGGCAGTCAACATATACGGGCAGACCGAACAATCTGGATTGTCGAGCACTGAACGCCTCGGAGGGCAGATTCGCCCTCATTCGCTGGGCCGACCGTTGGAACAAATCGGCCAATGGCGCCTGACCGAACCGGGTTCTGACCTCGTGCTGGGTTCGCGGACCGATGAGGTGGGCGAACTGCAGGTCCGCGGTGACGCAGTGACCCCAGGGTATTGGCAACTTCCCGAGATGAACGCCGCCAAATTCGTTGACGGCTGGTTTCGCACCGGCGACCTGGTCAGAATCGATGGGAACGGTGTCGCGCACTACGTCGAGCGACTCGACGACATGATCATCTGTGGCGGCGAGAACATCTACCCGCAGATCATCGAGAGCCATCTCGCGTCATCCCCTGACGTGGCCGAGGTCGCGGTGATTGGTACCGCGCACGAACGCTGGATACAGCAAGTGACGGCCATCATCGTTCCGCAAACTCCCGACGTCACAGTCGACGCGATCAGAACGTACTGCGCAGGATGTGCTGAGTTGCAAGACCTTCAGAATCCACGACGGATCGAACTCGTCGATTCCTTGCCGCGCACCGGGAGCAACAAGGTAGACCGCCCGACATTGCGCCAGCGCTTCACGTGAAGCATGTCGGTTTGCTCGGGCAATCCTCACGAGGACTAGCAACGGTCGCGCAATCGCGCGCCACAACGCGCGTCGCCCGGAATGTGAAGAGGTACGTAGGCATGAATGACCGCCCCGTTTCAGTTCCGACATTCGCCCCCGTTCACATAGCCGGTATCGCCACCACGTCATGGCTGCCGGAACAGGAGGCCGTGGTCGATGAACTCGTGTATCACGCGGTTGCCAACGCTTTGCAGCAAGCCGGTCTGGATCGGCATGAGATCGGCCTGACGGTTACATCCTCAATGGACGTGATCGACGGGAGAAGTATCTCCGCCGGCCTGACAAATTCGGCGTCAGGCGGATATCTCGTCGATTCTTATCGCCTTGAGTCGGACGTCGGCACGGCGATCATCGCTGCAGCCCAAGCGATTGCAGCCGGTGACGTCGAAGTTGCGGTTGCGGTCGGCGCCTACAACCCGGAGACGTCAGCCGCCGGTGCTGAGCGTCGCGCGTTCCTGGAGAAGATTTCGAACCTCGCCTTTGACCCGCACTTCGCACGACCGGTTGGGCTGACGGCGAGCACCTCCTATGGGTTGCATGCCGCCTGGGCCCTAGAGAGGCAGGAGACGACAATCGACCGACTGGCAGATCTCGCGGCGCGCGAGATCAATACCGCGATTGGTTCCTCTCGATCGATGCGCACGGACCGGGTCACCGCCCGAGCCGTGTTGGCGTCCTCTCCTGTCGCGACACCGTTGACAGAGCTGATGATGCCGGCGTCCAGCACGGGAGCAGTAGCGGTTGTGCTCGCGTCTATGGCTCGAGCGTCACGACTGAATGCTCGTGGCGCGGTGATCACCGGTTTCGGCCACGCGACCGGCAGTTATCTCGAGAGCACCGATTGGCTTGCCAATCCCGGTGCGTCTACCGCAATGGCGGCGCGGAGCGCGTATCGGCACGCACAGATCCACAATGCCGCCGATGTGGTCGACCTGGTCGAGTTCACGGCGCCGGCAATCAGCCTATACGAGCCGCTTCTCGCCGCACTGGGGCTCAGCGACGAGATGCCGATGACTGCAGTGAATCCGTCCGGAGGCTCCGCGGGAAACCATCCGGGTCTCGCAAACGGAGGGCTTCGCCTGCTGGAGGTAGTCGAGCGACTCGAGGCGACCGACGCGTCGACGGCGGTTGTCCACTCTGTCGACACGATCACGGGAACCGCGGTTCTCGACAGCACCGTACTGGTCGTGGAGAGGGTGTGATGGCGCAGCAAGCGTTCGTAGCAGGTGTGGGTATGACCAAGGCCACCTCCCCGAGAAAACAGACCAACTCCTTCGTCGAGCTGTGCAGCGAAGCCGCCCACGGCGCGCTGGATCACGCGGGTGCCGAACCGGGGTCCCTCGATGCTGTGATCGTGGGAAACATCGATGGATTCGAGGGCACCGTGCTGGCCGGCAAGTTCCAAACACGGCAACTGGGGCTCGGATCGAATCTTCCTGTGCTGATTGTCAATACCGGAGGTACGACCGGGGGCAACCTGATGCAGGTGGCCGCGCGGATGGTCCGCGCTGGGACACATGGTCGTGTTCTCTGCATCGGCGGCCCGACCTTCTATGGTTCTCGGGATCTGCAATCCGCGATCAATACCAACTCGCCCATGATCGTCGAACAGCCGCTCGGCATGGGTGGATTCCACATGGGGGCATTCGCGGCAAGCGCCTATGCCGTCAGGCACGGCACGACGATCGAGGACTACGCCGCGATCGTCGTTGCCGATCATGACAAGGCCTCGCGAAACCCCTACGCACACCTGCGATATACCATGACCATCGAGGATGTGGTGGCTTCGCCACCACTCTCATCACCGCTCACTCAGGCGATGGTGTGCCCAGTCTCGACATCTGCTTGCTCAATGCTGGTGACTTCTCGCAAGAATGCCGAGGGTCTGCGCTCATCCCCGGCTCTGATCAGCGCGATCGGTACGTCGGCTGACCCCTATCTAGGCGGCGGCAAGGGCGATTTCGCGGTGATGCAGAACCTGGCCATCCTCGCCCGCCGGGTGTACAAGGCTGCCGACATTCGCGATCCCAGGCGTGACTTCGATCTCGTCGAGGTGTTCGCGCCGTATGCGCACATGCAGCCGATGCAGCTCGAGGCCCTGCAGCTGTGCCCGATCGGTACCGGAATCGACTTCATCCGGTCCTCCGAGAGCCGGCTCGGCGGATCGTTGCCGGTCAACATGTCTGGTGGGCCGAAATGCACCAACGCCGGTGTCGCAGGTGAGCTGGCGCCGTACGTCTACGCGGCGTGGCAGGTCATGGGAGATGCACCGTCCGAGTTCCGCGTGCGGGGTGCGAGACGGGCACTCGCACACGGTACCGGCGGCACGTTCTTTCAATTCGAGAATCTGGCAGTCTTCGAAAGCACCAGGGAAAGCAGGTAACGAGCATGACCTCGCCGATGACCCAACACGTTCATTGGGATCTTGACTATGACATTCACCTTGGGAGTACATGGGGCAAGTTCATGACGGGCTTGAAGGAGAAGAAGATCTACGCCAACACGGGTGGGTCGCGCAAGGTCTACGTCCCTCCAATGGCCTACTGCGAACAGAGTTTTCGGCCGAACGACACCTGGGTCGAATTGTCGGGCGAGGGCGACCTCGAGGTGTTCACGGTCGCATGGCAAGGATTTCGGGGTGGACCTGAAACCCCGTATGCGATCGGCGGTATTCGTCTGGATGGTGCGGACACTCTTCTGATGCACTACGTCGTCGGATTAGACTTCTCCGACCCGGCGGGTGTGCGCGCGCAACTGCCGCAGGGGTCTCGCGTACGGGCGGTCTGGGCGGAGGAACGATCCGGGCAGATTCTCGACATCGCGTATTTTGAGCCAGCGGTCTGATCTCCATTTCGAGACGGGTTCGATGAATGACGTGAAGCGCCAAGCATCGCGTCTCTCGGCCATGGAAGTGCACATAACTCTGCACCTCGGAGTTCCTTCATCGATACATGGCTTGCTCGAATGTTCAGCCGCAGTCGACCCTGCAGACGCATTCTGAGATCAATTGCGCTTGTCCATGCCATTCATTCCAGTTCCTAAGAAGAGTGGCATTAATGGCGAAGAAGGATACTTGCAGATGGCTGCGTGATGCCACCGTATCTCCGCAGCTTCGGTAAATATCAGCAACGTCTGGATCGTCGTAGTCACTCCGTAGGTGTACCAAAATGCGACGTTCACCTGTTATGCCGCATGTTAGCGTTCACGCCAGGATGAACGACGATTTACGTTGGAGTAACAGCTGTTTGAAGGACCTGGATGCTTGAGTCGGTGGCTGCGCTGGCAATCGTGCGACCTCTTCCTCGAGTTGTAAACCGGTGCGCGTATGAGACGGATCTGCCTTGCCGCCGCATGCGTAAATAGCAAATGGGCCCGTTCAATTATGCAAACTTGTCGCAATTCTAAATAATTTTACTGAGTGTTGCTGTTGTCGAAAGACCGTGATGAGTGTCCCGCCAACGCCTGCGTCACTATTCACACGCTGGAGCCAGAAAGCTTGACGATATGCGGCAAAAGTCCATGCCAATCCGAACGACATGGGAAGAGAATGATTGTGGTTAGTTTGCAATCGGCCGCCAGGCCCCTGCGTGGCTCGGGCGACTTCTTCGCGATGTCGCTGGACACCTTCGTTCAGATGTTCAGGCCGCCGTGGGCTTGGCGTGAGTTCATTCTGCAGACCTGGTTCGTCGCCCGGGTGGCCCTCGTGCCGACGATTCTGTTGTCGATTCCCTTCACGGTGCTGACCACGTTCACCATCAACATCCTGCTCGTCGAGATCGGCGCAGCGGATTTCTCCGGCGCCGGCGCGGCCTACGGCACCATTACCCAGACCGGTCCCATCGTGACTGTGCTCGTGATCGCCGGAGCCGCCGCGACGGCGATGTGCGCCGACCTCGGCGCCCGGACCATCCGCGAAGAACTCGACGCGATGCGGGTGCTCGGCATCAACCCGATTCAGGCGCTGGTGGTGCCTCGCGTCCTTGCGGCCACGATGGTTTCCATGCTGCTCGCCCCACTTGTCTGCCTCGTCGGCATCGTGGGCGGCTTCATCTTCTCGGTGTTCTTCCAGAACGTCACCCCGGGTGCGTTCGCGGCTGGCCTGACGCTCTTGGTTGGCGCGCCCCAGCTCATCGTGGCACTGATCAAAGCCGCGATCTTCGGCCTCGCCGCCAGCTTAATCGCTTGCTACAAAGGCATTTCGGTGGGCGGTGGGCCGCAGGGTGTCGGCAACGCCGTCAACGAGACCGTCGTGTTCACCTTCCTGGCGCTGTTCGTGTTGAACGTAATTGCCACCGCCGTTGCAGTGAAGGCCAACGCATGACCGTGAGCACCCAGTTCTCGCGCCTGCGCCGCACCTTCAACGGCCTAACCGGTGGCTGGGACCGCATCGGCACACAGGCGCAGTTCTACGCAGACACCGTCAAGGGCATCGGCGACGCCGTCATCCGCTACAAGGTCGAAATCGTTCGGCTCATCGCCCAGATGAGCCTCGGGGTGGGGGCCCTCGCACTCATCGGGGGCACCGTCGTCATCGTCGGCTTGCTGACATTGTCTGCAGGCGCGCTCATCGCGATCCAGGCGTACAGCCAGCTCGATGACATTGGTGTCTCGGCGCTGGCCGGTTTCACCTCCGCGTACCTGAACGTCCGCCTCGTGAGCCCGCTGGTGGCCGGTGTCGGCCTGGCCGCGACGATCGGCGCGGGTGCCACGGCTCAGCTGGGTGCGATGCGGATCAGCGAGGAGATCGACGCGCTCGAGGTGATGGGCATACGGTCGGTCGCCTACCTGGCATCCACCCGGGTCTTGGCTGGCGTGATCGTGGTCATCCCGCTCTATTGCGTCGCCGTCATCATGGCTTTCCTCGCTACCCGCGTGGGCACCACCGCGGTCAACGGGCAGGCCACCGGCGTCTACGACCACTACTTCAACACCTTCCTGAACCCGATGGATCTCGTCTACTCCTTCATTCAGGCCATCGCGATGGCCGTCGTCGTGATGCTGGTTCACACCTACTACGGCTACAACGCAAAAGGTGGTCCGGCGGGAGTTGGAGACGCCGTCGGGCGCGCGGTGCGGACTTCTCTGATCGCCGCCGTCTTCGTCACCCTGTTCGTTTCACTGGCGCTCTACGGCCAGTCCGGCGGCCTGAATCTATCGGGGTAGCGCGATGGCATCGAGAACAGAGCACCGACTGGCCCCGGGTTGGTGGACGCTGATCCTTCTGGCCGTCATCGGGCTGATCGTCGGCGGCACCGGCTTGGCGTTCGCCGGCACCTTGCGGTCCTACGAAATCGTGACGCTCAATTCCGATCGTGCAGGCCTGGTGATGGAACCCGGCGCCAAGGTGAAGATGCGCGGCGTGCTCGTCGGCCGTGTCGGCGACATCAAGGGCAGCCTCGACCAGGTCAGCCTCAAGCTCGAGATGGACCCCGACCAACTGCAGCAGATCCCTGCCAACGTGCAAGCCGAGATCCGGGCCACCACCGCCTTCGGGGCGAAGTACGTCAATCTGATCTACCCGGGCGATCCCAGTCCGAGTCACCTAGCTGCCGGCGCGTTCCTGCAGTCCTCCAACGTCAGCACCGAAGTCAACACCGTCTTCCAGAACCTACGGGGCGTCCTCCAGAAGATCGATCCGGCGAAGCTCAATGGCGCGCTGTCCGCGCTCGCCGAGGGACTTCGCGGCAAGGGTGAGCTCCTCGGCCAGGGAATCAGTGACGGCAATGAGGTACTGATGGCGCTCAATGAGCGGTCGGAGACCGTCCGTCGAGACTTCCAGTCGCTCAAGGGTTTCAGTGATACGTACGCTGCGACCGCACCGGACCTCGTCAAGATCCTCGATGCGGCGACCACTACCGCCACCACCGTAACCGAGAACGCGGCCAACCTCGACGCGGTGCTCGTTGGCGTGCTCGGGCTGTCCCGCAGCGGCACCGAACTGCTGGGTCCCAGCAAGGACAATCTGGTCAGGGCGATCAACGTGCTGCAGCCAACCACCGACCTCTTGATGAAGTACAACCCGGAACTCACCTGCCTGCTCGTTGGCGGAAAGTCCGTTCTCGACACCGGCTATCTCGACGTCACCGGTGGCGCCAACGGCAAATCCGTCATCCTCGACACGGCCCTGCTGCTTGGCGACGACCCGTACAAGTACCCGGACAACCTGCCCATCGTCGCCGCCAAAGGTGGACCCGGCGGCAGGCCCGGCTGCGGATCGCTACCCGACGTAGCGAAGAACTGGCCCGTCCGCTACCTGGTTACCAACACCGGATGGGGCACTGGCAACGACATGCGCGTGAACCCCGGCGTCGGGTTCCCCGGATACGCCGACTACTTTCCGGTCACCCGCGGCACCCCCAGGCCGCCGAGCATCCGCAATGGCAACGGCCCTGCGCCAGGACCGATCCCGTATCCCGGGGCCCCGCCCTACGGTGCTCAGCAGTACGCACCCGACGGCACCGCGCTGTATCCGGGGCTGCCACTTGCACCGCCGCCTGGGCTCCCACGCGACCCGACCCCGCCGCCGGGATCTGAGCCGTTCGCTCCGCCGTTCCCAGCGGGCATTCAGCCGACACCGATACCGCGAC
>Ga0193743_1002551_pt1 | contig 12762 bp, 9 predicted proteins | sample L2c2metaG_FD_143038 | JGI IMG/M metagenome (GOLD analysis project Ga0193743, IMG submission 143038) | Soil microbial communities from a riparian zone of the East river system, Colorado, United States - L2c2 | ecosystem: Environmental > Terrestrial > Soil > Riparian zone | place: USA: East River... | reverse complement strand
ACGCTCGAAGGCTTCGTGGTCGCGCCGCTGATCCAGAAGGGCTCGGTGGACGTGGCGCCGGCCTGGACGCTGTTCGCCATCGTGATCATGGGCGCCATGTTCGGCGCCATGGGCGTCGCCCTGGCCGCACCGTTGCTCGCCGTGGGCCGCATCGCCGTCCTGCGCTTCTACGTGCAGGACTGGTTGAAGGACCGGCCGGGCGCGGCGCCATCGAAGAAGTAGCGCCGCGTCACGGGCTCGCGCGCACGGGCGCTGCGATGGCCTGGTCGATCCGTTCGAGCACGTAAGGGAAGAACGGATTGGACGAGACGCGCAACAGCGCGTCGAGATTGACGATCAGCACGCCTCGTTCGCCGCGCGGGGAAATGGCGCCGAGGTTGACGCCGAAATCCTCCGACTTGTCGGGCTCCATGCCATAGAGCGAATCGCTCATCGGAAACGGCAGGGCGACATGCGACAGCGAAAAGATGCCGGGCGGGAACGCCAGGGCGAGCTCGCTGGTCTGCTCGCTTGTCGCGCCGGCCTCGGTCACCTTTTCGACGACCTTGTAAGTGTCGGCGGAGGCGTTGGTGATGATCACCGTCCGGAACTTGCGCGGCGGCGGAGCCAGGATGCGCGACAGCACGGTCTCGGAGGCGCTGCGCAGCAGAGGGCCCAGCGTGGCGCCCCGGTTGATGTCGAACAGGACGAGCTCGCTGCCGTTGGCCGGCAGGTGGGCATAGAGCCCGGAGATGATCGCCCGCGTGCTCACCGTGAAGTCGACGACGGACTGGAAGGTCAGGACGGGCGGCAGGCGGTCCAAAATTCCGTCGCGCGCGGCACGCGCGATGCGGTCCTGCAGGGCCGCCGTCAGGCGGTAGGACTGGCGGGCGCCGTTGACGGGGAAGGAATTGTACTTGAACGGGTTGAACTCGGGCAGGATGCCGAGCCATGCCGCCTTGGCGAAGGCGGGCAGCAGCGCCGGCAGCGCGGCGATGCCGGCGAAGCGCGCGAAGCTCGTGATGCCGATCATCGGCGAGATCAGGATGAGGCGGTCGGGCCGCGCCAGCTGCTTGTTGTCGAGGGCGTCGAGGGCGTACTTCATCGCCAGCGCGCCGCCGTTGGAGAAGCCCACGATGTGCAGCGGCTTGGAAGGTCCGGCAAGCCGCCTCGCCTCGCGCACGGCGAGGCGCGTGGCCGCATCCCAGTCCTCCCATTCGACGTCGGTCAAGGCGGCCGGAACGGTGCCATGGGCCGGCATCCTGATCGCCACCGCGACGAAGCCCTCGTCGCGATAGCGGCGCGCGATGTGGCGCAGGCTGTAGGGCGAATCGGTCAGCCCGTGCAACAGGACGACCGCGCCGACCGGCGGCCCGTCGGGCTCGAGGATGTAGGAACGGTTCCAGTCCTGCGCGAAGTGGCCGGGATAGATCGGGCTGCCGTCGTAGTAGCGGTTGCCCGGGACGCGGGCCTCGGCGTCGAGCTTGTCGGTGACTTCAGCCCGCACGCCGCGGAAGACCGCCTCTTCAGCCTTGAGATAGGACGCCCAATCGCTCTTGTCGATCTGGTCGGCGTGCATGTCGTGCGGCACGTAGGTGTGCCACGGCTCGAGATCCGGTCCGCGCTGCGAATCCCAGGCGCGCGCGACCAGAAGAGTCGCCGCGACCACGATCAGCAGCACCAGCACGCGCCTCAGAAATCTGAATAACCTGGCTGTCATTGCGATCCCATCAATTCGACATCGTCGGACACAAGCGTGTTTTGGGACGCACGGAATGGTCCGGGGACTGGGTGCCAATCAAAGCGCGCTTCACCGCCTCTAATATGCGCGAATGGACCGATCATTCAAAGCGACCGGATGAACGCATGGTGGTACATTGTCTCGCCGATTCTACTGCTTTCCACATCGGCACTAAGCCATGACCTCTTCGGCGGACCAAAAGCTTTCGCTGCGCGCCCTCATCGCCCTCGTCGTAGGCTCGATGATCGGTTCCGGCATCTTTGCTCTGCCCTCGGCGTTCGGTCGCGCGACCGGCGGCCTGGGCGCGCTGATCGCCTGGGCGATCGCCGGCGTCGGCATGCTGATGCTGGCCTTCGTCTTCCAGACGCTGGCCCGGCGCAAGCCGGAACTGGACGCCGGCATCTACGCCTATGCCAAAGCGGGTTTCGGCGAATATCCCGGCTTCGTGTCGGCGGTCGGCTACTGGATCGGCGCCTGCCTTGCCGACGTCGCCTGCCTCATCCTGATAAAGGCGACGTTGGGCCTGTTCTTCCCGGTATTCGGTGACGGCACCACGGCCACCGCTATCGTCGCCGCCTCCATCCTGCTGTGGGCCGTGCATTTCATGGTCCTGCGCGGCATCAAGGAGGCGGCGGCGATCAACACCATCGCGACTGTCGCCAAGATCGTGCCGATCGGGCTTTTCATTGTCGTCGCCATCGCCGCGTTCAGAGCCGACGTCTTCGCGCTGAATTTCTGGGGTGGCGAGGAACCTAGCTTCAGCAACGTCGCAAACCAGGCGCGTAGTTCGATGCTGGTGACGGTGTTCCTGTTCGTCGGGATCGAGGGCGCCAGCGTCTATTCGCGCTATGCCAAGAACCGCAACGATGTCGGCGTCGCGACGGTGCTGGGGTTCCTCGGCGTGCTCTGCCTGCTCATCCTTGTGACAATGCTGTCATATGGCGTGATGCTGCGACCGGACCTGGCGGCGCTGTCGTCGCCCTCGATGGCAGGTGTCATGGAAGCCATCGTCGGGCCATGGGGCAAGGTGTTCATCAGCGTTGGGCTCCTCATCTCCGTCCTCGGCAACTACCTGTCATGGTCGCTTCTGGCGGCGGAGGTCGTGTACTCGGCCGCACAGAATCGCACGATGCCGTCCTTCCTTGCGCATGAGAACGAAAACAAGGCGCCCGCCGCCGCTTTGTGGCTCACCAATGGCGTCATCCAGGTCTTCCTGATCGTCTCTTTTTTCGCGGAGTACGCCTTCACCATGGCGCTCAAGATGACGAGCGCCATGACGCTGATCCCCTACCTGTTCGTCGCCGCCTACGGGCTGAAGCTCGCCTGGACAGGAGAGACCTACGCCGCCGGCGGCCGTGGGCGCGGCGTCGACTGGACGCGTGGCGCGATCGCGACGGTTTACGCCGCCGGCATGCTTTATGCAGGTGGTGCGAAGTTCATCCTGCTGTCTGCCCTGCTCTACGCGCCGGGCACCATCCTGTTCATCATCGCGAAACGCGAGCAAAGTAAAATAGTCTTTACGCCTGTCGAATGGCTCATCTTCGGGGTCGTCGTCGTCGCGGCAATAGTCGGCCTTTACGGCCTCGCGACCGGCATGATCTCGATCTAGCGTGAATGGAGTGCCGCGCCGATGCCCACGAATCCACCTCCGGCCGGTGGCGAGCGACCGTCACAGCTGATCGACCTCGCCCTGCAGGGCGGCGGCTCGCACGGCGCCTTCACCTGGGGGGTGCTCGACCGGCTGCTCGAGGAGTCGTGGCTCACGATCGAGGCCATATCCGGGACCTCGGCCGGCGCCATGAATGCCGCGGTGATGGCCGACGGTCACGCCCGGGACGGCAACCCGGGCGCGCGCAAGGCGCTGGAGGGTTTCTGGCGCAAGGTTTCCGAGGCCGCCGCATTCAGCCCCTTGCAGCGCAGCCCGCTCGACGTGCTGCTTGGCCGCTGGTCGCTCGATCACTCGCCCGCCTACCTCGCCTTCGACATGATGGCACGCGTCTTCTCGCCCTACGATCTCGCCTTCGGCGCGCCCAACCCGCTGACCAAGGTGCTGTCCGAATCGATCGACTTCGCGCGCCTGGCCGCGGCGCCGATCAAGCTCTTCATCACGGCGACGAACGTGCGGACCGGGCGGCCGCGCGTGTTCCGCAACGGCGAGCTGTCGCCCGACGTGCTGCTGGCCTCGGCCTGCCTGCCGGCCATGTTCCAGGCTGTCGAGATCGACGGCGAGGCCTATTGGGACGGCGGCTATTCCGGCAATCCGACCATGACCCCGCTCATCCAGGAATGCGTGTCGGACGACACGATTCTGGTCGCCATCAACCCGGTGGAGCGAACCGGCATCCCGCGCTCGGCCCGTGACATCCTGAACCGCCTGAACGAGGTGTCGTTCAACGCGGTGCTGCTGAAGGAACTCCGGATGATGGCCCTGCTGCGCAAGGTCGCTTCCGCCGAGGACGCCGAGGTCGCGCACTGGGCGCATATGCGCGTCCACATGATCCGCAGCGACATGCTGGTCGAGCTCGGCGCCTCCTCCAAGCTCAACGCCGAATGGGCGTTCCTCACCCTGCTGCGCGACGAGGGCCGGCGCGCCGCCGACGCTTTCCTCGCGGCGCATGGTGGGGATCTCGGTCAACGCTCGACGCTCGACATCGATCGCCTGCTGGAAGGCGTCTGATGGGCCTTGCCGGAGTCCTGCTCGGGCTGGCGCTGCTGGTCTGGCTGGCCTTCCGCGGCTGGAGCGTGCTGCTGCTGGCGCCGGCGGCGGCGCTGCTGGCGGCCTCCTTCGCCGGCGAACCGTTGCTGGCGCATTGGACGCAGACCTTCATGGGCAGCGCCGCGCAGTTCCTGGCGCAGTTCTTCCCGCTGTTCCTGATGGGCGCCCTGTTCGGCAAGCTGATGGAGGACAGCGGCTCGGTCTCGGCGATCGCGCGCTGGATGACGGAGCGACTCGGCACGGGCCGCGCCATTCTGGCCGTGGTGCTGGCCGGCGCCCTCGTCACCTATGGCGGCGTCAGCCTGTTCGTCGCCTTCTTCGTGCTGGCGCCGATGGCCGAGGCGCTGTTCCGCACCGCCGCCATCCCGCGCCGGCTGATGCCGGCGGCGATCGCGCTCGGCACCTCGACCTTCACCATGTCGGCGCTGCCCGGGACGCCGGCCATCCAGAACGCGATCCCGATGCCGTTCTTCGGCACGACGCCCTTCGCCGCACCGGGGCTGGGCGTGATCGCTTCCGCCATCATGCTGGGCTTCGGACTGTGGTGGCTAGGGCGCGCGGCCGCCGCGGCGATGCGCAAGGGCGAAGGCTTCGGTGATGGGGCGGCCGTGCCTGTGGACGCCGCCGCGGACGATCCGCTGGTGCGCGAGCGGGCGACGACGGCGCACGCCTTCGATCCAGCGGAGATCCATCATTCGCAAGAGAGCGAAACGCCGCCGCCCATCGTGCTGGCAGCCCTTCCGCTGGTCGTGGTCGTCGCCGTCAACCTTTTGATGTCCTTCGTCGTGCTGCCGCGCATGGACACCGCTTTCCTGGCCGAGCCGCGCTGGGGCGCCACCACACTCTCGGCCGTCGGCGGGGTGTGGTCGGTGGCGGTGGCCCTCGCCGCGGCGATCGTGGCGCTGTTGCTTTTGACGGGACGGCGCCTGCCCAACCTGCGGCAGAGCATGGACGCCGGCGCCAATGCCGCCGTCCTGCCGGCCTTCAGTGTGGCAAGCCTGGTGGGCTTCGGCGCCGTCGTCGCGGCCCTGCCCGCCTTCGCCCTGGTGCGCGGCTGGGTGCTGGGCATCGATGGCGGTCCGCTGGTGTCGCTGGCGGTCGCCACCAACGTGCTCTCGGCGCTGACCGGCTCGGCCTCGGGCGGCCTCACCATCGCGCTCGATGCGCTGGGTCCGACCTACATGCAGCTGGCAGCGCAGCACGGCATCGAGCCAGCGCTGCTGCATCGCGTCGCCGTCATCGGCGCGGGCACGCTCGACAGCCTGCCGCACAACGGCGCCGTGGTGACCCTGCTCTCGGTCTGCGGCTCGACGCATGCCAAGAGCTATCTCGACATCGTCATGGTGGGAATCGTCGGCGCCCTGGTCGCGCTGGTCGCCGTGATCGCCCTCGGCAGCCTGCTGGGCTCATTCTGATCCTACAACAGGCTCCGCCAAGCTGGGTCGACATCAAATCTTCCTCCTCCCCTGCGCGGGACTCGCGCAGGGGGTGCCCGCGCAGCGAGCGGAGGGGTCATGAGCGACAGCATGTCTGTAAGCGTCCGGCCTGACCTGATGTCGTGGCGAGCATTCAAAAGAACTACGGAGGGACTGGTTCCCGTCTAAATCCAATATTGCCAGGCATCGTGTTAGCCGTCACATATCCAGCATACGTGCCAGCCGACCAACGACGGCCGGATAGTCAGCCACTAGCAACGGGTGGACGAGCAGTGAGCAACGCCAAAGCGGACTGCGAAGCTCTTATGACTTCCGTGCTCTCCCTCGCCAAGGAGATACTAAGCAGCCACAGTGAATTCCTTCCGTTCGGCGGTGCAATGAGCTCCAATGGAGAACTCGTTTCTGTAGCGGGCTACAACGGGGAACATTCTCAATCAACTGAGCTGATCCGTCTAATAAAGGACAGTTTTATCGATTCTGCCCGGAAAGGTAAGTTCAAGGCCACGGCTGTCGTCTACGATGTGCGGGTCGCGTTGCCCTCGACCGGGGAAAAATCGGACGCTATCGCTGTGTCGCTGAACCATCGCGACGGTTACTCCGTGATCGTCATCTTCCCGTACAAAATTGATGGCGGAAAGCCGATCATCGGCTCTGCCTTCGCCCACGAAGGCGAGGCAGATATATTCCCGCAGCATTAAAGGCATTCACGCGCTCCATAGCCCGCGTCGCCGTTAGCGGCCCCGCAATACGGTGCACATCGAACGCTTACACCTGTCTGTCGCCCATGACCCCTCCGTCGCCGCATGACGGCGCCCCCTCCCCTTCGCGGAATCCGCGAAGGGGAGGGAAATCGATTCAAGCGGCTCAGATCTTGCTCTAGTCCACGGCGTCGCGGATGATGGGGCAGGTCATGCAATGGCCGCCGCCGCGGCCGCGGCCGAGCTCGGCGCCGACGATGGTGATGACCTCGATGCCCTGCTTGCGCAGCAGCGTGTTGGTGTAGGTGTTGCGGTCGTAGGCGAAGACCACGCCCGGCGAGGCGCAGACCAGGTTGGCGCCTGAGTCCCACTGGGTGCGTTCGCGCATGTAGGCATTGCCGCCGGTCTCGACGACCCGCATCTTCTTGACGCCCAGCGCGTCGCCCACGGTTTCCACGAACGGCTTTTCGTCCTTGCGCAGCTCGACGCCGCCCGGCTTGTTGCTCGGCCGGTAGGAATAGGCGTGGATGTTGTAGACGATGTCGGGATAGAGCAGCACGCAGTCGCGATCGGCGAAGGTGAATACCGTGTCGAGATGCATCGCCGCCCTGAGCTTGGGCATGGCGGCCACGATCACCCGCTCGGCCGCCCCCTGCTTGAATAGCGCCGCCGCGACCTGGCTGATGCCCTGGCGCGAGGTTCTCTCGCTCATGCCGATCAGCACGACGCCCTTGCCGATCGGCATCACGTCGCCGCCCTCGACGGTGGCCAGGCCATGATCCTCGGTCGGATCGCCCCACCAGACCTTGACCTTGCCGGCGAAGTCGGGATGGAATTTGTAGATCGCCGTGGTCAGGATCGGCTCCTCGTGCCGCGCTGGCCAGAACAGCGAATTGAGCGTGACGCCGCCATAGATCCAGCACGTCGTGTCGCGCGTGTAGAGCGTGTTGGGCAGCGGCGGCAGCAGGTATTCGGTGACACCGGCGGCGTCCTTGACGAGGGTCAGCATCTCGCCGCCGTGGGTTTCCGGGAACTCCTCGGTCGACAGGCCGCCGATCAGGGTCTCCGCCAGATCGCGCGGCTTGAGGCCGTTCAGGTAGCTCTTGATCTCGTCGACCAGGCCCAGCCCCACCTGGTTGGGTACGACCTGGTTGTCGAGGATCCATTTCTTGGCCTCGGGGCTGGCCACGGTCTCGGCCAGCAGGCTGTGCATCTCGACCACTTCGACGCCGCGATCGCGCATCTTCTGCATGAAGTCGAAGTGATCACGCTTGGCGTTGTCGACCCACATGACGTCGTCGAACAGCAGGGTGTCGCAGTTGGTGGGCGTGAGCCGTTGATGCGCGCGGCCCGGCGCGCACACCATCACTTTGCGCAACTGGCCGACCTCGGAATGGACGCCAAAGGGCGCGGATGACTTGGAAGGTGCCTGTGCCATGAAACGCTCCGTTGTCAGATGGTGATGTAGCCCGTCGCCAGCCAATAGATGCCGACGACGGCGCCGATGACCGCCAGGACGAAGATGATCCAGTCCCAGACGTTGGAGAACACGGGCTTGCCCTGCTCGCGGCGGGCCCAGAAATAGAGTGCGGTGCCGGGCGCATAGAGCACCGCCGACAGCACGATGAACTTCATGCCGCCGGCATAGAGCAGGAAGATCGTGTAGACGGTGGCGATGCCGGCGATGGTGAGGTCGCGCTTGCGCTCCTGCGGCCGCACGTCATAGGTCTCGCCGCGATTGGCGAGCTTCAGACCGTATGCCGCCACGAACAGGAACGGGATCAGCGCCATCGCGCTGGTCAGGTTCAGCATCAGGGCGAAGGCGTCGCGCGACCAGTAGGTCGTGATGACGATGAGCTGGACCACGATGTTGGTCGCCCACAGCGCCGTCACCGGCACCTTGTTCTTGTTCTCCCGGGCGAACACCGCCGGCATGTCCTTGGTCTTGGCCGCCGTGAACAGCACCTCGGCGCAGATCAGCGACCAGGCGAGGTAGGCGCCCAGCACCGACACCAGCAGGCCCAGGCTGACGAAGACCGCGCCCCAGTGCCCGACCACGGCCTCGAGCACCGTCGCCATCGACGGCTGGCGCATGCCGGCGATGTCGGCCCGCTGCATCACCGCGTAGGGCAGCAGGGTCACCAGCACCATCAGCGAAGTGACGATAATGAAGCCCAGGATCGTCGCACTGCCGACGTCGGACCGTTCCTTGGCGAAGCGGGAATAGACGCTCGCGCCCTCGATGCCCAGGAACACGAACACCGTGACGAACATCGTCGCGCGGACCTGCTCGAACACGCTGCCCGTCAAGTCGCCGCCGTAGAGGTTGGCGCTGAACAGATCGAGCTTGAAGGCGAAGATCAGCAGCACGATGAAGACCAAAATCGGCACCACCTTGGCCACCGTGACGATGCTGTTGATGACGGCGGCCTGCTGGGTGCCGCGCAGAATCATGAAATGGAACAGCCAGATGCCGGCCGAAGCGACCAGGATCGCCACCACCGTGTTGCCGTCGCCGAAGACCGGGAAGAAGGCGCCCAGGGTCGACTTGATCAGCACCCAGTAGGAAACGTTGCCGATGCAGCTGCCGATCCAGTAGCCGAAGGCCGACAGGAAGCCGGGATAATCGCCGAAGCCCGCCTTGGCGTAGGCGAAGACGCCGGCATCAAGGTCCGGCTTGCGTTCGGCGAGCGACTGGAACACGCGGGCCAGCATGTACATGCCGGTCCCGGCGATCAGCCAGGCGATGATCGCGCCGATCGGGCCGGTGGCGTTGGCGAAGGTCCGCGGCAGGGAGAAGATGCCCGCACCGACCATGCCGCCCACTACCATGGTGGTGAGGGCGAACAGCGAAAGTTTTTGTGTCTGCTCCGGCGCCATCAAGCCCTCCCCTTATGCTTTTTTCAGAACCGCCAGCCGAGCTTGAGCGCGGCGCCGACATGCATGGCGCCGTAGGTGAAGGCGGCGATGTTTGACCAGTTCTGCTCGTAAGCCATCTGCAGGTCGATCGCCGGCCGGCCGAACAGCGTCGCGTTCCTGTCCGAGCCGAACCATGAGCTCGGCAGCACGAACTCGAGCGTGGCGATCGGTTCCAGGAACCATTCATTCTCGGTGAAGCCCAGGTAGGGGTCGAAGGTGCGGAACATGAGCTCTGCGCCCAGGCTGACGTTCCATTGCTCGTTGATGACGTAGGTTACCGACGGGATCAGATAGAAGGCCCACGACGAGGGCTCGGGATCCCGGAAGCGCCGCTGGGCGAAGGTCGTCACGCCGAGCGACCACACCGTGTCGGCCAGCGTGTTGGGCGCGAACGCCACCCTGCCGAAGCTGCGGTCGAAATTGAACGTCTTGTTGACACCCAGGTTCAGGTCCTGCCGGGTCGCGAATCTTTCCTTGAAGAACGGGTCGAAATCGAAGCGCGGCGCATAGGCGAAGTAGGGCGAGAAGCTCTGATCGTTGGTCGGATCGATGTATTGCAGCCGGCCCGACAGGGCGACCTTGTCGAAGTTCGCGGCCGGCACCTGGGTGAAGCGGTCGACCTCGGCCCGCGCGTTCGCCGTGAAGCGCAATGGCAGGTCGAAGACCGGCGTCGACCACGACACGCCGGCAATCGGGCTGAACTCCGCCGAGTTCGTGCCGGCCGGCCCACCTGCCGGCGCGAGGTCACCGTTGGAGTTGAAGAAGATCGGCGCCAGGACGTTGACGGTGAACTGCGAGCGCCGCGCCTGCTGCTCGAGGCCGGGCGTGGTCGCGAATATGTTGTCCGGCGGCACCGTCCCGTAGCGGTCCGGCATGCCGAACATCGCATCGCTGCGCGCCAGATTACCGTCGCTGTGCGCATCGCTGTGCTGCGCGGCGACTCTGTCGATGGGAGCAACCAGCAAGGCAGATGACAAAGCCGCGAGGACAATGAGCCCCCTTGGCAATCGGCCAAACCGCTCCTCTCCATGCGTAGACCAGAGATTCATTGCATCCTCCAGTGTCCGGAACGGCGTGTCTTCACGCTCAAACCCGAATACCCGCATGCAACTAATCCGAGAATGGTGTGCGCGGCCTTTTTGAAAGTCAATTGAACGAAGGAGATTCTGCAGGCGCAGAGACTAGGTATGCATTTGTCGTCGCACGTCGTGCTCGGCCACTGGTTCACATCGGCACAGCATCATGCGAGCCGAGTCCAGCCCCTCCCGCTGGCGGCGCAAATGATCGTCGCTTGTTACGTCACGGACGAATCGTGCGCTGATTTTCGTCGGCAGATATGCCTTTGTCCTTGGATCGTCCGCTGGCCGTTTCCTCCGATGGTCGCGGCTGGGGCGCTTGCTGCTCCAGGCCGGAAGATGTCGCGAAAGAGTTCGTCTGCGGTACCGGCGTTGTCAGGCTTGGCGTGCCCAGTATGGCGTCGGTCCGAGCGGCGGCTCCGTCATCGCGCGAGTCGCGGCCAGCTTGCGCGGCGAGTCTATGCAGCGGAATGATCGCCGAGGCGATCGACAGGGCTGCGAGGAGGAGTTTCATCGCATAAGCCTCCGTTAGCGCTGTACCTCCAGTCCGGGCGGATCGGCGGCAACGCTTTCCTGCGTGGGCTCCTTGATGCGGAACAAGGCGACGTAGAGCGCGGGCAGGACGATCAGGGTGAGGATCGTCGCCACGAACAGGCCGCCCATGATGGCGAAGGCCATCGGCCCCCAGAACACGTCGGCGGCAATCGGAATGAATCCGAGCACCGTGGAAATCGCCGTCAGCATGATGGGGCGGAAGCGCGAAAGCGTCGCCTCGACCACCGCGTCCCAGACGTGCGGTCTCTGCGTTCGCTCGGTCTCGATCTGCTCGATGAGCAGAACCGCATTGCGGGCGATCATGCCGAACAGGGCGAGAATGCCCAGGATGGCGACGAAGCCCAGCGGCTTGCCGACGATCAGCAGGGTGAAGACGATGCCGATCAGGCCCATCGGGATCACGCTCACGACCAGGAACAGGCGGCTGAAGCTGTGCAGCTGCGCCATCAGGAAGAACAGCATGAGCAGCAGCATCAAGGGCACCTTGGCGAAGACCGAGGCCTGCGAATTGGCGCTTTCCTCGACCGTGCCGCCGACGGCGATGTGGTAGTCCCTGGGCAGGCTTGCGCGGAACTTCTCGATCGCCGGCGCCAGCGCATCGACGGCGCCGGCGGGCGAGACGGCGGGCGGGACGTCAGCCAGCACCGTCAGGGTGGGAACGCGCTGGCGCCGCCAGATCAGGGGATATTCCTGCTTGAAATCGAAGGTCGCGACCTGGCTCAGCGGCACGGTGCGACCGTTGGGCAGCGGCAGCTGCAGGGCGCGCAAGGTCGACAACGAGCTGCGCTGCTCGTCGAGCGCCCGCGTGATGACGGGTATGAGATAGATGTCGTCGCGCACCTGCGTGATCGGGGTTCCAGCCATCAGGGTGTTGATCGCCTCGGCGATCGTCCGCGAGCTCAGGCCCAGCAGCCTCGCCTGGTCCTGGTCGATGGTGACGCGAACCTGGCGGGCGGGCTCCATCCAGTCGTAACTGATCTCGGAAATGTGCGGGTCGCCGCCCAGCACTTCGGCGAGGCGGAGCGCGATCGAGCGCACCTGGGAGAGATCGGGACCGCTCACCCTGTATTGCACCGGCCAGCCGACCGGCGGCCCGAGCTCGAGCGGCGACACGCGGCCGACGACGCTCGGCATCTGCTCGGACATCATCTTCTCGAGCTTCGTCTGGAGCCTGTCGCGGGCGGCGACGTCCTTGGCCACGACGACGGCCTGGGCGAAGAAATCGTTGGCCAGCTTGACGTCGAGCGGCAGGTAGAAGCGGATCGCGCCGCGCCCGACATAGGTGCTCCAGCGCTCAACGTCCGGATCGCCCTTGAGGAAGGCGTCGAGCCGGCCGGCGATGGTGTCGCTGGCGTAGATCGAGGCGTTTTGCGGCAGGGTCATGTCGACCACCAGCTCGGGGCGGTCGGAGGCCGGGAAGAACTGGCGCGGCACGAAGGGCAGCGCCAGGAAGGCGGCGACCAGGCTGCCCAACGTCACCGCGATGGTGATCCATCGCACCCTCATCGCGCCGACCAGAAAGGCACGGAAGACCCTCAGGACCACGTTGGGCTTGGCCGGCTCCTGCGACTTCGGCGGCCGGAGCAGCACGACGCCCAGCAACGGCGCGAACAGCACGGCGACGAACCACGACACGAACAGC
>Ga0193743_1002550_pt1 | contig 12763 bp, 14 predicted proteins | sample L2c2metaG_FD_143038 | JGI IMG/M metagenome (GOLD analysis project Ga0193743, IMG submission 143038) | Soil microbial communities from a riparian zone of the East river system, Colorado, United States - L2c2 | ecosystem: Environmental > Terrestrial > Soil > Riparian zone | place: USA: East River... | reverse complement strand
TTACAAAAAAAAAAAAAAAAAAGACTACTGAGCAGCTGCTGACGTCGGGTTCTCCGTATCCTCATGACTTTCGGATCTCTTCGAAGGATTGCGTTTACATATGAGGCTGTCAAGATCCCTATCCGATAACCATCTTTTCTTTTACAACTTTATGCCGTTGAAATTCCATTAAACTCTGCGAGGGGTTTTTTTTTTTTGATGTACAGAAGGCTGTCGATCGGTATGTATTATCCTAAACGCGGTACCGTATATATATAATCAAAATGTGGCGCCCCTCAACCACACTTGTTTCTATAACGTAAAATGGAGACCTAGCTAATATAGTACTATAACTATCAGCGGTTAGTCGAGAAAAAAAGATAACGAAATAAACGAAAAATCCAACACAAATATCTTGGATTTCGCGGAGAAGGTTTTTCATAGGGGGGCTATGTTGCTATTATTATTCCGAACTACTCGGGATCTCCAACCAAGTTCCCACAAGGTCAAGTCCGACCGAAGGAGTAGCTGAAATTAAATGAATCCACTTTGTGAAGAACTAAAAAAAAATGAGCCACTTTGTTAACATTAGGGCACAGAAATACATTGGTATACCAGTAGATACATCCAACAAGTTAGTAAATTACTGAAGTCAGTAGTACCAACACAATGATATATATGTATAAACGAATATCATAAAAAAAAATAAAAAAAGGAATAATCTAAGGTGAGTGAAACCACCAATTTTGCCTAGTCATTTTTGCGATGAGCTCGACATCGATCTGCTCCATGACCCCAGTTCCAAGATTGTAATCTAAACACAGCTTGTCAAAGGACCGCCAAGCCTTTCATGCAAGATAATCACGCGACACAACAAAAGGTTTGCTGACATTGACATCTCCGGACACCGACAAGGTACGCAAGCATAACCAAGGGAGTCTGAGTGTTGGTGACAGTGGCGGGCGTAGAGTCAGATGGACTATTTAGTAATGGCATTTGGAAGGAGAGGTTGAATGAACGCGTTAGAGTGGATACGGTCGAGAGAGAGTCGTTTTGAGGAACCCCTCAGCGGGATTTCGATAATCTCCAGGCTGAGGATTAGGAATGACATATGTCATGTCACTAAGGTCAGTGAGGGGTATTCAGGGGTATGACGAGTTTACAATGCTCTTCCGACGAAGAAAATTAAGATAGGCGGAGGAATTTTAAGGAACTGTCTTGTCTGCATAATCATATTCTCCCAATGTCTGATGAAATTCAATGGTCAATGTCATCAGGGAAGACACGAGGATACTTGATTCCCCTCCGGCCAGACTACGATCTCTGAGATCATCCAGGATTCAGACCCAAAATTGATAAATGTCGGAGTTGCCTGAATGATCGGAGGGCCTCTTTCAAAAGGATATAGCCAGGTCAGAGAGGTAGACGTTCGCCGACCGTACAGCCAACGATCTGGGAGAGATGAGTGACCATGAGCAAGACAGGGAGTTTTGAAGAGGGCCCAACTTCTGCATCACAGATTATAATGGTGGGTAAAGTCATACTCTCCTGCACAACCCCAGTCTGAAATTTGGGACATGCAAGCAAGCGGATAAGCATGTTAATTCGGTCTGTAAGCCATTTCTGAAATGTATACCACAAGGCTGGGGAGCAGATGTTGAGATCGGTCGTGATGCATGAGTTCTATTTCTCGGAGAACAAACGCCAGCTTTGACATGAAGAATCAAATTCTCGAGGTAGTGAGAACTTTCTAGCATAGTGGTCAACTGTGGATAGTCTGTCCATCTGCCGTATCCTTGTATGTCTAGCGCCTTGACATTTCTTAACGGAAAATTGAGGTTGTCAAAGTCCACATTCCGAAGAGCTAGAAACGAGAGTCTGGGAATACAATCTGGAGACGGAAGTATGCTGGCAGGTGAAATAAGAGATGCCGAGAGATTCGAGACTGTTAATGTCGCTAAAAGAATAATGAAGTATTGGGCTGCAGCGCTGACGACTTCCACTTCGACAAATCCATTCACACCTTGGTTTAATCGGTTCGCCTATGGTAGGGGATCAAAACGTATCTGATAGCACCCCTTTGTATTGGGAGAAACTCGAACGGTCGAATTGAGATTGATCAAAAACTTTGCAAGTGAAAGAAAGGAGGGTCAGTCAAAAGTCGAAGTGACTATGTCCTGCGAGTGAGGGGGAGTCATCTTGGGAGAATTAGCCAATAGATGATCTGGGTCACCACATTTTACAGATGGTGAATCAGTTGACAGCGGATATCCACTTTCAAAGGGCCTGGAACTCTGCCATGGCCGAAGCGTAATAACTGTCGAATGGTGGTATGATATGTCCCGGGCCGTCTGCCGTATACTTGGGAAGGGTATTCATCCCATCGAGTTTAAAGATTGTTATATACTCAAGATACCAAGGGACCTCCCCAGGTGAGCAACCCAGATCACACGCCATGCAACGTCTGAAGAAAGAGAGCTAATTCAATCAACTGCTCGAGAGCATGTCAATTATGAAAACATCATCAATGAGACGGCACTGATCGCGAAACCCCGGTCAAAGCTACCCACTCAAGACAATGGTCGATGACTATCTTGCGAAGTGTGATGATCAGTTACCTCCCTATTCAAAGATTACTTAGTTTTGAAGGTTTCATGATCATTTGTGTTGATTTACAAGCCAGGAAACATAGTGGCACACCCAAGAAAGGCAGAAACCACACCCTCATCACGCCATGAAGGTAAATTGTAACCCCTGGTCATCCACATCCATCCCTGTAGCCTTACCAAGCGCCGACATATCTCCTTTCGTTCTTTGCATCCCCGCTTTCCTTGCCTTTTTCGCCTCCCTCTTGAGAGTCTTCCTACTAAGCGGATTGCTCCTATCCATGCGCTGCAAAATATGTCCATCAGGAGGCGCATCATAAGCCGGAATGTCTTTAGATTTGCGTTGTCGTTTAGGTTGACGAATGAACTTTGGTTCATTAGAGTTAGGTATTGCCGCTGGTGCCGAGGCTTCGGATGGCGATCGAGACCGTTTGCGAGGAATGATGGGTTTAAGGTCGTCCGACTCCATTTGAATCCTATACAGCAATTAAACAACAAAAAAAAAGAGGGCAAACAAATCAGGAGAAAGGAACGAGGAAAACGAAACGAAAAGACAGAATGGAGTCGAAAACATCCCTTACCCATCCTCGTCCATTGGTTCGGAGTATGAACCTTCCACCGCATCCCAAAAAATATCCCCATCTTCATCTGCAAGCATCCTCGAGTCTTCATCTTTTCGTCCACCGAACGCTCCCGCATCCGCATCGCCGAATAAACCTTCTAAATGGAAGGGTTTTGAATACTCGTTCAGAATCTGGGCTTGACCAACATTTTCAGCGCCAGGTGCAATTATAGGAGTAGCATTGGTGTTGGCGTTCCCGCTTGAAGGAACTGTGTACGCTGGAGTCGATGTTTTGTTACTATACCGATAAAACATATAGCTTACCGACTGAAGGTATCAACGATGGATGAATGGCAGGTGGTTCAGAGAAATATGGAATTTTTTGTTGGTTCCAGTCATTGAGAACCTGACGAGCTGATGAATTTAGATCGGGAGTTCCTCCCTAGATGGAAATAGACGGAGGAGTTAGAGGAAGGATTTTTGACAAGTTTCGTGTGTTCTCTGGTATACCTTCAAAAGCCTACCCCCACTCAAAGCCAACATCGTCAGAAATTCAAGTGTAGAAGCAAACTCAGGGAGATTATAAATCTTCTGTAACGTCGCCGGCGGTGTCCTAACCATTATTTCCTCCACTACACAGATGTAAATGCAAGATTAAATGACAAATCCAGTATGTGCTCACCAACAGCTATCGGGTCTTCAACATCTTCCACCTTGACGACATTGCGAAGCAGCACACTACCTTTCTTGCTTCCTTTGCCGTCGTCATAGTCATCCTCGTCAAAAACGACTCCTGGAGAATCAATGATACGCATTCCACGCTCAAGTTGTACTGATTGCAAGTCTTTCGTATGACCTGGCTGGGCTGCTACGGCACATACCTAACATCGAAACCGTTATAAGAAAAAAGAAAAAAAGTTGTTCCTATTTAAAAAAGACACAAACATACTTTGCTTCTTTTCAAACTGTTGATAAGGCTACTCTTTCCTACATTGGGGTAGCCTACCACCCCGACGGTGACACTTCCGGCTTTCGGTTTGTAGGCCTTCAGGAGTTTGAGCAATGAAGGGGCAGTTGAAGATGATATGTTGGTGCGTTGGTGTTGTGATGAGGCAGAAGACAGGAAAGGTAACGTTGGAGTCGAGTGTCGTAGGTGCCTGAGCCACTGCTGGGCATTCGACCGTGGTATCAGATCTAACAAATTTACGAGTCATTAACAAAACAAAAACAAAAACTGAAAGTTTTAAAAACCTACCGATCTTATTCAATACAAATACCAACTTTTTGCCTTCCGACTCTCGTCTTCTAACTTCCTCTTCCACTAGCCTGCTCCTACATCCTTCTGGGTCTCGTGCGTCAAGGACAAGAAGGACAATATCACTTTGGTCCACTACTTTGTGTAATGAACGAATATAATATTTCCGCATTTGTTCTTTCGTTCTGCCTGTGATGGAGAGTCCAGGTGTGTTTGGGTCCTCGAATTGTTGAACTGATGATGACGAAGCCTCTGCTTCTGATGCAAGCATAGCAAGGGTGGAAAGAGTAGGTTCAGACGCCATAACTGCATCGGGGTCTGTCAAACGATCCAGTGGCACCTAGATATGCCGAGGCATCAAGTACAGCCATCATAGTTAGTTCATGGTAAAACACGAACTGTAGGTTTTTTTTGCTTATTGCGCACTCTCATTTTGAGATCTGGGAGGCGTGGAATACCAGGATCCTTCTTCAATTCTGAAAACATCGGCATCACTGTCAGTCATATTTATCTTTTTCGCGATTGCAGAAACATTATCGGAATCACTTGACTTCAAAGGAACCTCCGATTTTTTCACTTCTGAAAATAAGTGAGAAATGGAGAAATACTTCAAGTTCAACAAATTCGTACTGGATCTACCCATTGTCGTGGATGGTAGGAAATGAGCTTATAATAATATTAGAGTCGAGAACGGTGAAGCAAGTAATACTGCTTTTAAGTATAATTATCCCACGGTTAGAACACCAAACATTACAATGTCTGATGGTTTGGGTATCATAAAGTGTCAACTTGTAAAAGAGGGGTATAAATGTCCAATACCATCGCTAAGACAGAGAATCCATTAAAAATACGCAATACAAAGGGAACAAAAAAGAAATGCGTCGGGTGCGATTAACCATACCCGAATATTGCACCTAACAGATCTCTCCAACCCCTCTTCACAACAACCTTTACGCCACTATCCACATACTCTTGCGCAAGCCATTCCAAATACCGCGCGTCAAATCCACTAAATGGTCCCAACTCAAACGCTAGGATATCCTTTGGTGTCAGATACACCACCGTCTCTCCAGAACCAGCAGTCGAAGAAGATGACTCTTGTAGAGCAAGCAGGTTTTCCAGTATAGATAGTTGGAAGGCAATATGTGCATGGAATGTCTGCAAAATCGCAAGCGCTGTCATTACTTGTCCATTCCTCCGCCGCGCGACCTCCTCTGCATCAGTAAGGGGATTGAGGGTATACGCCTCGCCGCTACTACTAGCCGCGATGTGTACGGGTCCCGTCAGTGTCTGAGAAGTTGATGAGGAAGACGCTTGCTGTGTCTTTGATGATGGCAGTGTTCCAGTTGCAGATGTCTTTCCACTTGACCACGACATCGCACTGATCCGTCTTGCACTTCTTGGCGTTGGTGTGAGTGTTGATCCCCCGGCAGTCATTCCACTTGGCCGTCCTTCAATTCCCATCCCAACGTTTCTCACATATGTGCCATCCAATGTAAGATCATCGTCGCCTTCCAACTGCACCGAGCCCCAATTCTCCGATCCATTGGCAGTAGAATAAGACGTATGTGAGTTCCCTCGCCAAGAACCCATCCAAAGACCAGCACATATAATGCAAACATCTTCATAAATTTGCCACGCATCCGTCCAGACTGTTACGGATCTAGATTTCGCATTAGAGTCGGCACAGGAAGCGGCGCTGCAGCAGTTGTTATGTGAGCCTTGGTCAAAGTCAAGTAGAAGAATGCGGTCAATTTCGTTCCACTACCGAATAATTTTAGTAGGCCGACTGTAAGAGGAGAAAGAGCACTTACTAATTTTACGTCACTCCAAGCAAATCGTATCGTCGAGAGACGGTGAGTCGGCCCTCGAGAACCCCCTGATTGAGACGAAAGTATAGGTTTCGATGAGTAAAAAGTAGGCCGTGTAGCTTTGTTTGGGGTTGAAGTCGTAAGATCAATGAGTAGATCATAATAAGATGGCTTTTCCATGAAAATCGCATCAGTCGTGCCTGTTCCAGCCTAGTCAAGACCAATACTTCTGTTTGATAGATGAAGGAAGACTTGCAAGCTACCCATCCTCGTCCGGACTGACTGGCTAACTCTAAACGGCCCACATCTGTGAGAGTAACCATGCCAAGTATGTCGACTGGAAATCTATGTCTTCCCTTAAGCTTTCTGATTGGGATGTCGCCATCGTCGGGGTCATTTTGACTGTCGAAACATATGTCGGCGGCTACCTGGCATAAGATACAGGCGACTTCGACTGGAGGCAGAGTATAAATGAGTACTCTCTTCCGGCCTAAGATGTGTTTGTACAAGGTTAACGACGAAGGTCCCAGGATCCTAAGCAGGTGCGGTAGATGAAGAGTTGGGTTAGAATCTATCGGCTCCGCAAATGCCTTTGAATGGCAAACGGATGAGAAATTTGGATGATAAAGAAGGACAATAAGACCTACACCGTCCAGCTCCTCACTCCAACCAGTCCAATCACCCGCGCCCCCGAGATCCGCCCTCTTCAACTTCCTTTCTTCGAAGAATATGCGAGCGGGTTCCCAATCATCATCCCGCGGTTCTAACACCTCCGTATGCTCGAGCTGTGAATAAATCCTACTGGTAAGCTCCTTCAACGCCTTGACGTGTCTCCAAGCACGCGATCTGCGTGATTTGGCGAGCAAAATCCCAAGAGAACTGAGTCGGAACCCTCGATGGCCGCGTTCAGTCGTTTTTCGGCGGCGAAAGATGCAGACGCCTTGTTGTTCATCTTTGGTGAAGTATCTAAAAAATGGGATGAGTGAGTCAGATGTTATTGACCAAGGAGATAAAATACTGTAAATATTTTGAGACACGCACACGACATCTTGCTCTACGAGATGCAATCCGCTGGGCAGAGCACTAAATTCGACTTGGTCAAGATTTAAATCTAAAATCCATGGTAGATTTAGCAGAGAAAACACTAAGAATCAAATAGATTTTACTCACCATCACTAGCTTTCAGCGACCAATCTATAATATTGCCTTCCGTTGGGTGAAATGAAGCATGGAATATAGCGACTTGGAGCGAGCATTTAGTTGTAGCCAGGCCAGTAACCTATTAGCCTCGAAATACACACCTAGATCTTGAGGGCATCTCTCTTTGATATCCGATGTAGGCATTCGTTGAGTACAGGACCGCCCAGACCTGCGGAAGACAGTCGTCCGTGACTGGACTGAGATAGACAACTTTTGGGTCACTCTAGGTCACATCGATCTTACTCTCAGGAGTCCACCGTCGCAGCCGCAGACAAGTAGCGTTGCGGACCCAACTTTCAGAAGTCCAAAAGCGAAGAGATGTAGGGTGGTGAAACCATTTATAATTCAAATTGAAAAAGATTTCATTACATAGTTGTTAATTAATATAGGACGATTCTTCCGTTTCATTATCCGACAAACCTCGGTATAAGCCCGTCGCCATTGGAATGCAGTGCAACCACAAAATAAAGGCATGTTTCTCAACTGTGCAACCTAGTATATACCTATCATGATGATTTAACTTTTGTAGGTGCCTGATGGGAGTACGCGGGAGAAAGATGTAGGCATGACATTTCTCTACTCTTAGGAAATGCTCGTATCTTGTCCCCTCATATGGAACGGAGCTGCTCTTTCCGGACATCGTCTGTTTCCTGAACTGCCAGTGGACACTCGATATTACATGATCACATTCGAGAACTGCTTTTATTGATCCCCTCAGAGAGAGAAAATGAGTAGGATTAGCCTGGGGAGTTGGGATTACTAAGTACTATAGCACTGGACAACGGACTCAACGCATGAAAAAAAAATCACAAATTTTAACAGTTCAGAGAAGTGTGGGGTGGTTTGAAATTGAAACCATGATTTTTCCGAGCGTTGAGATCACGTGCAGACCTTTTTTCACCCAATCCTGAGTCTATAGACCGCAGAAACAACTGCCTTCTAGTCCGTCACGATCAATCCTATTATTTTAGAATCGTGATCATCAGATTTTGATTCTTGACTCAGTAAGTTTATGGTGGTTCTTGCTGCTATAAACAGTATCAGCTTTTATAAATTTGTTGGACACCATACAACGAGGAGGAGCCAAAAAAAAGAAGCAAACACGATGTCAAGCAGTGTCACTGACCGATCGGATCCAGCTCCGAGCCGTTTGTCACGCAATTGTCACTCCTGCACTTTGAAGATTAATGATTCCAATGAATATAATTCACATTTTTAAAGACAGGATATTCAAGTTGGAGATATGTCGGCGATGAGAGTGTAGAGTGAGGCTGCCGAAGCCGCGGCGCGGTTGACTGATGCGGAAGTTTGTGTGCTTACCAAAGAAATGCTGTTACGCGTAACTGGTGTGGTTCTCACCGGACTCTACTCATTGGGGCTTTCCTACTTATGACCGTCCGGAACGACAAGGGATCTGGAATAGGATCCCCATAATGCCCACCAACGTCTTTGGTGTCGCCCCGTCGTCACCGCGCACGATGAACCCTGCACCGGTGGAGCCTCGCATTGAGGTGATGTTTATTATCTTTTTTGCTTCACTCTTTGGTGAGTTCATCATCTACTCTATTTTGAGGCCATATCTCCCCAATATTAATAAACCACGTGTAAAGCTGCATCCTTCCCGACTCTATCTAAACAGATACCTATCTTGCGCATTCCAGCAGTAGTTTTCTTCATTGGGAAACATTTCGGCACGGGCGTGATTCTGGCAACCGCTTTCATCCACCTCTTGGACGACGCCTTTCGATCTTTGCAAAACCCGCTGGTTAAAATTCGCTACGGGAATATAGGCAAATGGACAGGACTAATCATGTGAGCCCTTTTGTTCGCCTTGAGAATGCAAATAATATATGCCAAGTTCATAGTCTTGCATCTTTGCTGGTTATCTTCCTCGTTGAATGTGAGTGTATCGTCATATCATATAAACCTCTTGACAATCGTAATCATCCTCAAAGATATATCTACTTCTTATGTGGATTACCTGCACGCCAAACCATCTGCACCGCCCACTCCAATAGGCTCTGTCCACCCTTCTCGTCCTGCATCGTTGAAACCGCTGTCCAGACAAATTTCATCCGACAGTCTTTCAACCGACGCTGAACCTGCTCTCCCTACGCTTAATACAGGATCACTCCGTCTCACGGAAACCACGCCTCTCCTTCCGTCTACCCAGTCTATGGCATCTACCTCATTACCCCGGCGAGAGCTTTCTGCGTCCAATGTCTGTCTTACCGATAGCTCGTTTACCTCTCGAGATAATTCTCCACACCTTTTCCACCACCATCATGTTCACCATATATTTACCCCCATTATCCCATCAGCTGCGGTCTCGGGCGTGCCGATCGACATCCTTACCAATTCACCCCGAATTTTGCGACAGTTGGGATTGGGTCATTCACATGCTCACGGACATGTAGGGCCCGAACAAGGAAACGAAGGGGAAGGTACAAATCATATTCACCACCACCATGATCATGAACATGAACACCATCTACGGGTAGGCCGACGAAGGCAAGTTATCGGAATTCTTGTAAGTGTTCTTAGGTAGATTAAATAACTCTCTGACTCCCCCCTTTTTCCCAACAGGTCCTGCAACTTGGCATAATGATCCACTCCCTAGTTATTGGGCTAACACTTGCCGTCACTGACGGAAGTGACTTCAGTACGTGCTTCCTCCTGGTTTCATCAATCTCTAATGAAAGATCATTTCTCTTTACCAGCGTCATTGACGACCGCTATTTTATTTCACCAATTATTCGAAGGCCTTTCTCTCGGGATTCGGATAGCATCTCTTCCTCCGAAACATATTGACAGCCATCTGACCGTTAGGATGCGGAAAGCTTGCTCTCGACACCGCCGGTGGCATCGTTGTTACCGCCGACACCCACCGTGCGGAACTTTGATTCAGATCCTGGAGCCCATTCAATCTCTACGTCACATGTACGGCACAGCCTCATCTCGGATATTTCCAATTCTCGAACTATTGCACAAGAAATAGAGGTACAGCCTAGAAATAGCTACTCACGGACTCTTCGAGAACGGGAGGTTCATTGGCTTAATCCGATTCTGTCGTTCTTGTTTGCTGTGATGACGCCTTTTGGGATGGGTGCAGGTATGACCCTATGGAAGGAGAGAGATGGGAGTGATACAAGTTTGTTTCTGTCACTTTACTATGCCCTCGCTTACTTTGCTAATCTGGCTTGCACTCTGTAGCCCAAATGTTGCTGATACAAGGTACTATGTCCGCTATCTCAGCCGGGATGCTCATATACGCTGGCACCGTGGAGATGATCGCTGGCGATTTTGTGTTTGGCGATGTCGACGGTGGGCATGGGCACGGACATCACCCACATCCGCATCCTCATCCTCGTCAGGCATCTGGTGGTCCCCATTTTGATAATGGTCAGCCTGGACAGTCAAGGAGCGACTGTGGCGATGGGAAACAGCATCAAGAAGAGCAATCGATGAAGGGGGCGGTGACGAAAAAAATGTTGGCCGTGTTTAGCTTGTTGGCTGGTGTTGCTGGGATGGTACTTATCAATCTGGGAGAGTGAGAAAATGTGTCTCCTTATCTCCACCAGCCTCATCTGGACCTGACACGATGTACTTATTCGTACCCTCGTTTGGACACTTGGCTCCAGACCAGCCATTCATCTGGATCAACGGACTTTTCTTTCTTTGATGCTTTTTCAAATCTTTCCTGACTCTTTCGTTTTCACTCGATAACTATCTGGTGTTCACACTCCTCATCCTTCTCATATTCCTGGCCATCATCCTGCATTGTTCCATGGGTCAACTTGTTTCGGCAGTTCAAAATTAAATTATAGTATCAGGCATTCGCAATGCCATCATCCTTCTGCCATTTTCTTTTATTTCTTATATTAGGCACTTTCACAGTCATCTTCTTGGACCGTACATGCACATGGGTTGACATAAAGTTGTATTTATGCAGGGCCAGCTTGGCCAGATTTCTCGATGCTTGACAAGAAGTCGCTTCATAATTTTCATAGTCATAATAAACCTAATACAACCCCAGTTCTACCTGTGAAAAAAGCTGAAGTGACAACGAACTTAAAACCAAGGCCCTTGATGCAACTCTATTTCGAACCGACCAGGCAGTTAATTGCATGCACCATGCGAAGGGGCTATACATCTGCTGTCGGCCTTACTGCCGCAGCGGAGACACCCCATAATCAGACAAATACCTATGGATTGGGTTACCAGCCAAGATACAAAACTGGGTCAAATGAGCGGTTTTAAACGGGTAGATGAAATCAAAAGTTTATTAACCCCGTCCCGAGTTGGAGTTGTCGGAGGCCGAGAACCTTGTGGGGAGCATAGAGTCTGAATTCAAAACTAGTGTCACCGCTGACTCTCTCTCTATCAAAGCGACCAAGTATTACCGTAACAAGTATTTCACTTGTCGAGTACTCACTGCTCCCCAATTACTTATAAAGTAGATGCCAAGAGTCTCCCTACACGTTGCCTCTGGCCACAAGTATCATCTTGAGTGCTAATGCCGCCAACAGAGCGAAGATATTGTATAAATCTCATTTAGTGCTATATCTGACATCCGTTCTGCAAACAATATCAATAGGAGTAGTAGTACTAATTGACATGGCAGAGACGAGGAAGTTCAACGCCGGTAGCGAAGCATGAAAGGCGTTCACTTACCTTGGGGATATTTTACTTGGGAGATTGCGGAATTTGCAACCTACCCCTTAACCCATAGTTGACCCGGTATGGATGGATGCCGGTGTCTGCATTTCGGTGTTCGCCCATCGATACAACTCCCGCATCTTTTATTCAAGAAGAGGTATTTGACGGTATGATAGACGAGTCTTGTCCTAAGAGTTGATGATGATGTCGTCTCTCTGGGCCCCCGCTAGATCTAGGGATAACAACCTCTTTTTTAGTATGTAATTTCCAGTTATCGTTTATGGTCAGAAGAAAAAAAAAAAAAACAGCACGTGATCTCGATCTAAATTTAGCGCTATAAATAGAACGGGATGCGTTCAGAGAACCTGGATGGAACCATGCAAGTTTAAATTCGATGAGTAAATCAAAAAAAGACAATTATATATATATATATATTCAGGATTTCGCATCAATAGAGGAGCATCTTGATTGCAAGGTATATGCATCGAGATTTCCGGCCAATCTATATATCCTGGTGTCAATGAGGGCAAAGGAAATGATATGTACAGTCTAATTATGTAACTTGAAAAAAAAAATGTAGTGATGTGTATAGAGACAGTCAGGCCAAGGAAGCAAGATCGTCAAGTCTAGGTTGTAAGAAAAATCAAAGGGGTCGCCGTTTATTCGACGCGTGGGCGTTTCTTGGTCGAAC